>Ga0102935_1000388_pt1 | contig 15830 bp, 8 predicted proteins | sample SalPonR2_A_D2_MG_FD_78508 | JGI IMG/M metagenome (GOLD analysis project Ga0102935, IMG submission 78508) | Salt pond soil microbial communities from South San Francisco under conditions of wetland restoration - Salt Pond MetaG R2_A_D2_MG | ecosystem: Environmental > Aquatic > Marine > Intertidal... | reverse complement strand
CCTTGAGAATGGTCTTACGGACTGCTGTTCCGAGCGCTTCGGCTACGAGCGGCGGAACTGCGTTACCGACCTGGTGGAACGCCTGTGTTCGAGCCACGGGAAACTCGAAGGTGTCCTTGAACGACTGGAGTCGGGCCACCTCACGAACGGTGAACGACCGGGCCTCGCGCGGATGGATCGACAGGTGTCCGTCCTTCTGTATGTGAGCCATGACTGTCGTGGCGGGTTCCCGTGCGTTCTGTTTCGTATACTGGTCGGTGAAGACGTCCGACCGGTACGGGTGAAACTCCTCGTTGAGCTCCTCGATCGTCCATCCAACCCCCTCTCCGAGCAGCTTGTAGAGGGTGAGATCCTTCAGATTGTGTCCCCGGCACTCGTGGTTGTACAACTCCATATCTTCCTCGTCGCTCTCGGCAGGGATGTCCCGGATCCACTCCTCATACTCCGAAACAGGCGGTATCTGGTACTCCGTCGCCTTCTTCGGTGGAGTTTTACCATCGGGCGACACCGGCGGAAGGTCGAGGATGGCATCACCGACGGTCACCCACGGAGCCCGCTGCTTTCGGTCGGGACGAAACGACCGGAAGGGTTGATCGGGTTCGACACCGAATCGTTCGAGCGTCGCCTGCGATGGATCCTCTCTGACCCGCGGCTTCATGTCCTTCTCGCGGTCGTTCGCCGGTTCGCGATGAGTTTCCCACCATGACATGGCAGGATTGTCGCAGCCGACACGGTTTCCAATAAAGAACAGCCGATTTCGCTCCTGTGGAACGCCGTAGTCTGCAGCATTCAGATCCTGGACACTCACCCGGTAGCCGGCTTCCCTGAGTTCGCGGGTGATACGTTTGACGACGTTCTCGCCGGTATGAGTCTTGGCATGCCGCATTCCCCTGACGTTCTCCATCAGGAAGGCCTGTGGCTGGAGCACCTCCACGTACTCGATAAACTCCTCGAACAGGTAGTGCCGGTCGTCGGTGAGTACATTTGACCTGTCTCTGGGACTCCCATCGTCCTTGGGTATCTCCGTCTGCTCCGGGTTCTCTGGGCGTTTCTCATTGCCGAGAGAACTCATTTTTCCCCGACCCATACTCGAGAAGGTGGGACACGGAGGACCGCCGACGACCAGCTCCAGCTCGTCCCCGGTAAACCGCAGGTCATCGGGGTCCACCTCTCTGATGTCATCGGTCACGAACTCGACATCGGGGTGGTTGTGACGATACGTCTGCGCACAATGCTCGGACTTGTCGATCGCCCACGCGATATCGAACCCCGCCCATCTAAGGCCCGCCGAGAACCCACCGGCGCCTGCAAAGAGGTCGATGGCTGTCGAGCGGGAGTTCATGATTTAAACGAGATGGTTTCAGCGATAAATAGACTTAACATCCTCATCGGCTGTGCCACCGGTTGTCGGAGGTGGGTATCCTGGCGCTGATTTTAATCTACAGCAGAATAAACCCAGATGGTGTAGGTTAAAACCCCGGATAGCGATTTCCCGATCCTCCCCTGATTAGCAACACCTACGCGGGGCGGAATCTGAATAGATAGCAGGATCGATGGCCAATATTGAGTGGATAGAGGAAACAGCGACACGGCTGAGCGAGACAGACCTCCGACCCCTCGTCGATCGTGACCTGGCTGTGGAGATCGCACGGACTAGGGACCTCGGAATCGATCACCCATCAGATCGCGTCGACGCGTTCATTGCTGGACTCGGACCGTTGTTCCGTTGGTTCAGTACGTCCCACCGCGATTTCCCGTGGCGCCGCACTCGTGACCCGTGGGCAGTTATCGTTGCGGAGATACTCCTTCAGCGTACTCACGCGACGAAGGTCGCGGAGGTGTATCGAACCTTTCATGATCGATTCGCGGATCCGGCTGCCGTTCACGAGGCGAGCCGTGAGGAGGTATTCGAGACCGTCGAGCCGCTCGGGTTCGGGAATAAGAAGAGCCAGACACTGAAAGCGTTGGCCGCGGCGGTCGAACTCCGGCACGATGGAACCGTTCCGAACGATCTGGAGGCGCTGCAGGCGCTCCCCCGAATCGGACCGTACACCGCACGAGCTTGCCTCTGTTTCGCATTCGGGGAACCACTCGCTCTGGTCGATTCGAACGTCGCTACGGTTGCCGAACATACGCTGAGGTATGACTCTCCCCGAAGGGCGCACAAGGACGACGCGCTATACGCGCTTCTCGACGCCCTGATTCCGGACGAACCGGACGGTGCACGAGTGTTCAACCTCGCTATCCTTGATACCCGGCCTCTGGTCTGTGACCGTGAACCGGATGACAGTGTGTGCCCGTTCGGCGAGACCTGTTCTGAGGCCAGTCTTTGAATCAGAAATATTTCTCTCCAGTAACCGCCTCAAGTCAAGCGATGTACGCAATTCGTCGGACGTCTCCACCTGGGCTTTATAACAGACCACGCTGTATCCCTAGTACGAACTGATGAGTCACGTGGACGACAGCACAGGGCCACCAACTGACCGGCCCGACGTTCCGAGAGACGAGCAGGAGCTACACCGAGAGCTAGTTCTCCGACATATCGATTTCATTACTACACTACTTGCTGCCGACCAAGAGCTCCAGCCGTGGGCTCCTGCGTGCGGTTGCCCGCACGCTTCCCCGGAACGGATCGCCCGCAAGCGGGGTGACTCAGACACATTCCCGTGCCAGTACACGACCATCTCGAGAAGTGCGGACATCGATGGACCTCGCGTCGAACCGGAATTCCACTCGTCGTGTATCTGCCGTGATCCTCTCACCGGAAGTGACGACCCGCTTGATGCTGTCGCCGCGGTCGTCCTGTCGACTGATGGCCGGTCGATAGCCGAACGCTACGTGAACCGCCGGTGGCGAGCGGTGATCGCATCTCTCCGCGAGGAGTACGATACTTGGGAAGATGTTCGGGCGCTCCCCCGATCCGAACTGGGTGAGGCAGTCGAGGCCGCCCGTGAGTGCCGGGTCGCAGCCAGCCGGGTCGACCGGCTCCACGAGTTGCTTGAACAGGTTGCCGCAGATGATCGAACTGACGGCGTCTCGCTTCGCGATCTGGCCCCCCGTCCGTATTCCGCGCTCCAGCGGATGCTCTCCTCGTACGTCGGTGTCTCCGAAGATGACGCGTGGTGGCTGGTTCTCACGGCTTTCGACAAGCCGGTCTGGCCCGCCGACCCCGCTATCGACAGGCTCCTGTGTGATCTCGGTTTGCTCGATCCCGCTGACATCGGCCGGGGAGAACGACACGAGGACCTCGAGGAGACGCTGGTCGACCGGCAGATTCCTGCTCTGCACCGGATACTCGCGGGCCACGCCGCCCGCGGACGAGAACATCTTGGAGCCGACGACTGCGAGGCCCGGAAATTCTCGCTGACGTACCGAGCCCGCAAGCAGGCTGCCCGCCACCAAGACAGGCCCGTTGCTGTCGACTTCTTCTCGGGGGCTGGCGGGATTTCGTACGGCCTGTTGGAAGCCGGATATGACATCGCTCTTGCCGTCGATAACGACCGGTATGCCACCGACACGTACCGTCTCAATCATCCTGAGCTCCCGCACCGGCGGGTCCGGTGCGAGGACGTTGAGGACCTGCTTGAGCAGGATGACTGGTCAGATCTCCTCCCTCGGAGGCCCGACATCATGGTCGGGGGTCCGCCCTGTCAGTCGCTCTCTCTCGCCGGCTATCGGTCCCGACGGGCTGACGACACCGACTACAGTATTCGTGACGATCCACGCACGAGTCTGTACACGCACTACTTCGACGCGGTGGACGAACTCCAGCCAAAGGCGATCGTTCTGGAGAACGTCGAGGGGATGGCCGACGAGATCGAGGACAGTGAGGAGCGGGTCGTCGACCAGGTCATCGATGAACTCGAATCGGCAGAAGACGACGAGACCGCGTACGTAGCGGACTTCACCACGGTCGACTGCTCGGAGTACGGGATTCCTCAGCGCCGAAACCGCATCATCGTGTTCGGAGTGCGTGAAGACATCGCCCAAGACGGACACACTCCCGAGTCGTTCTTCGAGATGCTGGCGAGTCACACAGATACTGACAGGGATGAACAGCGCCCCTACCACCTCCAGCATGCTCTCTCCGGACTTCCGAAGATCCGGCGGGAGGAGGGAGGTGATATCGTCCTCGGCAAGCCCGCCGGATCTCTGAGCGACTACGTCAGCGACGACACCGCCCCGTACGGACTTGGGACGGAGACCGATCTATCATTCAATCACCGCGCCCGGGAGCACCCGATGCCGAAGGACCGGAAGCTGTTCGAGATCATGGATCCGGGTGACACTGGATGGCACATCAAGTACAGGAAGGAGGGCGGGAAATGGGGGCACCTCATCGAGTACGATGTCGGCACTGAGGAGAATCCTGCATTTACCGACAAATACCGAATGATCCACTGGGATGAGCCTGCTCCGACCGTGGTGGCGCATCTGGCGAAGGACGCGAACAATTACATCATCCCCGACTATTACGAGTACGCGAATCCGGACGAGACGCGGCGCGACCCAGCCCGGAACCGCGGGGTCACGCCCCGGGAGGCGGCCCGGCTACAGTCCTTCCCTGATGATTATGTTTTTCTCGGGCCATTCACCAGCCAGTTCCGTCAGATCGGCAACGCCGTCCCACCTATCCTCGCTTGGCATCTCGGCACGACGTTGCAGGAGACTGTTCTTCGCTCGCCGGCCGATCCTTCGGTAAGTTCAGAGAGGGGATCGCCGGAAGCGGTTTCATCGGACGACTGAACCGATGGACTCGACTTTTTCTTGGACCAGTGAATAAAGAGAGAACCGCCCACTTGGACTCAAGACTGATTAGGCCCCCACGAGAGATTCGAGTCAACAGCATGTACAACGAAGAGTGGAAACCCGTGATGGAAGCCGACTCGATGGAGGAACAAGTCGCGGCGATGGCCGCTCTCGCCCGGGAGCGGGCCGAGAGCCGTGACAGAGACGTCGAAGACGTAGTGCGGAACATGACTCACGAATCGTACCTTCTAAAGCACACGACCGGCGACATCCTGCGAGAGCTCGCGGAGCTCGAAGGGGCGTATCCCGATGCCTTCTACGATGGCGCTGCCAACGACCACATCATGAAACACTACGTCGACATGGGAGATAGAAAGATGGAGTTCTGGCACGAGTATGCCTCCACGGCGCTGGCGGCGGGGCTGGAGTGGGCGATCTTGAACGAACTCGAAACGGCTTCACAGTCCCCCCGATAACGGACTCCGGTCAGTCCCCTCCCGCAGGTCCCTGTCTACAGATCGATCCGTATCCCACTGTCTGCATCGAGGAGAAATTCGCTGAGATCGAGGTCCTTGAATGCTATCGGACTCCGCAGCAGCACACCAACCCCCAGATACCTTGCAGCCCAGCTGCTGAATCAAACGACAAACCGGGGCTATAGCGATAACGGGTGAGTTCAGACGAGTATGCGAGTTGTAAACTAAGGGCTACGACTAACTCTCGAAAGCATCGATAACGACGGCCATGTTGATGAGCTCAGGCTCGTCAGGAATCACCTGCTTCTCTTCCTCAAGTCTCGCCAGCTCCGCATCTCGTTCCTTCTTTAATTGCTCGAGCTGGCTCTGTGCCTTCGCGAGGACGATACGCATGTCTTCATCGGGTTGGGTGTCACGTTCTTCAAAACGCTCGATCCGGTCCTCGAGATCGTCGATACGGTACTCGAAGTATTTCTCCGTATGCTCACGACGAATACGGGCCTTTCGCTGTCGGTCTTCCCGTGCATCGGCTGCCAGATTCTCTATGACCTCCCAGGCGACAGCCTCTGCTTGGTCCACAAGTTCGTCAGAAGACGCGGTAATCGCTCCGACAGCGGAATAATCGTCGGCCGTGGAAGGGGGGAGGCCACCGGTGATGTCGATGTTTTCCTTCTTCGCCACCCCGTCAGGCGTTACATAGACCTGAACGAGTCGTTCGGTGACTGTCTCACCGGTCCCCGAGAGGTATCCGACCCGGAAGTGACAGAGAAGTCCCGGTGTTGCAAGGTCTTTTCCTCCGGTTAGAACGGCCGTCTGTCCTCCGACTGCATCGCTGTCAAGACAGAACTGCATCATCGACCGCACGACCGGGTGGTCAAGAGCGATGAATTCGAGTGACCCGTCCTCGACTGCATTCTTCCGGTCGAAGGTTGCGCTATCGTACCGATTTTTCACCTCGCCTCCCGAAATTTGGTCCGGAACGACGAGGTCGAACACGTCACCACCGTCTTCAGCCGGGCCGGACCGCACATTGACAATCCGACCACCGAACTCGTTACATACGGTTCGGACGAGGTACTCTACGTCCGCTTCGCTGATCGTGTCCTCGGCACTCTCATCGATGACGTTGAGGATTTCTCTGTCCTCCTTACTCAGGTCAAATCGGTCCCGGATGAGCAGCTCTTCGTCGACGCGGCGAACAGCCTCTTCCTGGTCTTCGACAATTGCATCGAGGTCAGCAGCGATCGAATCCGGCCCATCCTTCTGCGTTATGGCGGTCATGATCTGCTCTTCGAGATCGACGTTCTCAAGCACGAGTCCGAGGACATCGGAGCTCATACCCAGTGTCTCCTCGATTTCATCCAGCTTGTTTAGCAGAAGTTCGAGGATATCGCTCTCCCGAGTATCGTCGACGAACAGGTTCCGAATCTCGACCGTGTGCTCCTGACCATAGCGGTGGAGCCGACCGATGCGCTGGTCGATCCGCGTCGGGTTCCACGGGAGGTCGTAGTTGACCATGATGTGTGCGAACTGGAGGTTCAGTCCCTCCCGGGCAGCGTCCGTCGCGAGCATAATGTTGGCCTCCTTCTCGAACTTCTTCAGCTGGCGTCTCCGCTCAGGCTGTGAGAGGTCGCCGTAGACCTGGGCAACGTCGTGTTCGCTGAACAGCCGGTCTCTGAGGTATTCTAGCGTGTCTGTGTACTCGGTGAAGATCAGTATCTTCTCGTCAGGGTCCTCACCCAGCACACCGTCGACGAACTCGCGCAACTGCTCGGCCTTGGAGTCGACGTCGATTGCCTTCGCCTGGTTGTAGAGGTCCCGGACGATTTGCAACTCCTCTTTAATCTTCGCCGGGTCGCTCGACGCTGCCACACCACCGAGTTCCTCCTCGACCTTCTCCCGCTGTGCGTCGGTCAGCATTTCCGGATCTTCCCGATATTGCGGCAGGAGGCTCTTCGTGAGCTGTGACAGGTCGCTCGGATCTGCATCACCGGCCTGAATGGATTTCATTCGGTTCTTGAGCGATTTCCTGATGGCGTGAATCGACGAGACGAGTCGCTTCTGATAGAGGACCATCGCGAAGCCCGCGGTGTCGTTGTCCTCCCTGTGGGCGAGGTTGTAGTGCTCAGTGATGTACTCGGTGACGTTCTCGTAGAGCTCTCGTTCCTCGGGCGTGAACGTGACAGGCAGTGTCTCGATGTTCTTCTCCGGGAACATCTTGGTGCCGTCGGACTCGTACATCTCGCTCTTCAACCGACGAATCATCAGGTCCCGCAGCCCCTCTTTGTTGACGTCGTGTTCGTCACGGAAGCGGTAGGGGTCCAGCAGGGAGATCATGAAGTAGAACTGGTCGCGTTTCCCCTTGTGGGGCGTCCCAGTGAGGAAGAGAAGTCCGTCGGAGTTCTGCGACACCGTCTCACCGACCCGGTAGCGCTCAGTTCTGTTGATTCCACGTTTGCCCTCGCGGCGTGCCGTGAGGTGGTGAGATTCGTCGAAGATGGCGATGTCCCACTCCTCATCCAGATTCTCCAGTGCTGCGAGTATGTCCTCCTGCTTCGCGAAGTCGATTGAGGTGATGATGCGGTCGTCGTGTGTCCAGACGTTTTTGTTCGGATGGGCACCTCGCTTCGCGTCGACGTAGTCGCGGTCGTACACGACGTAGTTGCTGTCGAACTTCTCGCGGAGTTCCTCCTGCCACTGCGTCGTGAGGGGAGCAGGAGCGACGATCAGCACCCTGTCAGCCTGTCCACGGGCGGCGAGTTCCTCGATGACGATGGCGGCCTCGATGGTCTTGCCGAGGCCAACCTCGTCACCAATCAGGTAGCGATGGTCGTACGAGGTGAGGATTTCGTAGGCGGCCTTCACCTGGTGGGGGGCGATGTCGATACGACTGCCCTCCAAGGTGACGAACCGGTCCTGCCGGTGGGCTAGGTCAAGTTCAGCGGCCCGAGATCGGAGATTGAAGCGGTCTGGCGCATCGAACTCGCGGTTCGCGAGTAATGTGTCGCTCCCCTCAACCTTGTCGACGACAGCGCTCGGGCGCTTGGTCTGTCCACTATCAGTCAAGATCGTCAATAGACACTGGCCGCTCGGGCGGTGGTTGGCCTTCGCCACCTCACCGTTACCGCCCGCGAAGCTTACGCGGTCGCCGACTTCGAATCCGCACTGGCAACTGGTCACTATTAAGTTTGATACGACTCTCGGATTTAATGTCTTTGCGTACGCAGGTCGCCATAGTGCACTTGGTTTGCTGAATGAACACTCGCAAACCCCATCCCGAGAACCATGAATAGGACCTTCAGAATTGGCGAACGATACCGAGACACGGGGAGCTACAGAAATCCAGACGACCAATTTCTGCGCTGGATTCGGGGATCACTAAGCAGTGGCATCAAAAACACAGGTGGCATTCGTGACTTGGGGACAGACCGAAGTGATACTCCTGCCGCGCTGATACTCGTCTCAAACGATAAGGGCGTTTCCCAGCATGATGATCCGTGGGAGGATACACTCGCTGTCGATGCGGGATACATCAGTTACTGGGGTGACGCGAAGGCGGAGAACCCTTACGACGATTCCGATCAGAACGACAAAATCAAGCATGCGTTCGACAGGAAAGCATCTGGTCGACGTGAGGAGGTGCCACCGGTTCTCGTGTTCCGGAAGCCGGAGTCTGGAACCGTTGAGTTCTGTGGACTTTGCGTTCCCGACCACCTCGAGATCCGTTCATATCAGGACGATTCGGGCGCGCAGATTCCGAACTACCTCTTCCATTTCTCGATCCTCAACACGCAGTCAGTCCCGGTCTCCTGGCTACACGACCGTGCACGGACGAATAGTTCCCAAAATGCGCCCGACGTCTGGAACCAGTGGGTGAGAACCGGGGACGTCAAGCAGTGGCCGACTGGGGAGTTGCTTGACTCTGTTGGAGGAACCATTCGACGCTACGAGCAACCTGAAGTCGCTGTGAGCGAGGCGTTCCGTGCTGAAGCGTTTGAGCGATATGGGCGGGCGTGTACTCTGACTGGTATCCGAGAGGAGGCCCTGCTTGATCTGGCTCACGTGTTGCCCCGGAGCGAGCGACCAGAACTCGCCGAGCATCCGGAGAACGTGTTCGTGTTGAACTCGCTTCATCACCGGGCGTTCGACGCGCATCTCTTCACCATCGATAGCGACTACAGGATACGTGCTAGCCCATCATTTGAGCCCGCTCACCCGTTCCTGAAAGAGACGATCATCGACCGCCAAGGTGAGTCTATACCGTTTCCCAGAGGCTTCCAGCCTCGTTCCGAGTTTATCGAAGAAATGAATTCGAACATCGGTTGGATATGATGGGTCTGTTGGTCGGACTGACCTGAGTAGGATCTATTCCAGCAGGTTCAGTCTGATCTCCGTGAGCCGCTCTGGCGGTCAGAATCTGATATTATTTTCTCAACCGTGGTTGAAATCCTCCGGTTTCAGGCGGAAGTGGATGTCGATTACTAAGCTTCCTGTTCGAGAGTCGTCGCACCGTATTCATCCAGCCGGCGGAGCAGGAAGTTGAACAAACAGAGGATGTCGAGTGCGTCACGCTCGTCGATATCGTCCAAGTAGCGATTGCGCTCGGGGTCGCCTCGTGGATGACTCGTCGGATTTCGCAGGGCCATGAACGTCCCCGCGTAGAGGTAGTGTAACCCCTGCTGCTCACCACTATTGTAACCCCACCTGAAGGCGGGATCGTCTCCGGCGAAGGTCTGGTTCGTGAGGTCAGTGGCATTCTTTGCACGACTCACAATCTCGTTCGGAGCTTTCGACTCAAGTGCTTTCTCGAGTGCCGTTCCGGCAGCCTGAACCACGCCTGTACAGTCGCCACCGTCAAGACGCTCAAGACAGATAGATTTGAGGTCAGGATGAACGTGTGACTCCGGATCTAGGAGATACTTCGTTGACTGGATCACGTCGTCGCTCTCCTGCTTGATCCCCGCCAGAAAGACTTCTATAAGGCTGTAGAGACGCTTTAGGTGGCTGTGATTTTCGGCGGTCTGGTCGCGGATCTCAGCTGTGCAAGGGATGTGTGCAGCGTTCGACATTGGCTGGTTTCCCAGTGCGAGAGGTAGTATCCCCATTCCTTGAGAGGTGAATTCAATCCGTAGACGGGCGATTTCGTGATCCTCTGAGCTATCTTTGTACTTCCCCTCGACAGGTCGCGTTGTCAACTCTGTCTGCTCCGAGCTCGCTTTCTGTAGCCACTCGCCCAGCCCAGACTGGATCTTGCGTAACGTTTCAACGTCCATCCGGGTGATCTCGATCCTCGTCAGCTCCTGTGGTCGCCCGTCGCTCCCAGTACGTTCGGTTTCGATATCGAGTCCCACCTGTTCCCCCTGTTTGTAGATGTGGACCCTAGACTGTTCACGTCCATCCCAATTCTGGGAGTCAAAGAAATCACATGAGAGGACGTCAGCGATTTCCATCTATGTTTTGAAAAGCATCCACAGGAGGTAAAACTGTGTCTACTCTATCAAATGGGACGAACTCATCATATTCCCTGCACTATGAGTACACGCGTGGTTCTGATTCAGGATACACAGCCGTGGGAAATCAGCAGGAGTTTACCCGGAGCGGGGGACTTGGAACGAAAGGGCACAATGACTCGGAGAGAAGAATGATACAGGTCGTTAACATCGTCGGCTCGGGTGCTTTAGACGTTGAGCTGGACCTGGAGCGACTTGCCGATGATATTGGTGAGCCTGTCGCTCGCTATGACCCGGACAAGTATCCGGGAATGTACCTCCGGTTTGGAGAGGACGAGCCACTGATAACAGTCTACAGGACTGGGAAATACATCATCACTGGTGCCGATTCAGACGACGAATTGAGCTCGCTCCGAGAGCGGTTCCTTTCCTTCTTTGTCGATACAGGTGTCTTGGAGAAGCCAGAAGACGAGTGGTTCTCTGTTCAGAACTACGTCTGTACTGGTGACTTGGAAGGCGCGCAAAATCTGAATGCCCTTGCAATAGGACTCGGCTTGGAGAGAACAGAGTACGAGCCAGAGCAGTTTCCAGGGCTGATTTATCGCCCTGAATCTCGCGATTGTGTGATCCTCATTTTTGCGACGGGCCGGGTTGTTGTAACTGGTGCGCGAGAATTTGAGATAGCGGAGCAAGCGTTCAAGAAGCTCCAGAATACTCTTTCAGAGTCCCTCTGATTCTGCTCCGACGAAGGGCTTACCGCAAGACTTCTTTAGTCGCTGTTCACCGCCTCTTCCACGATTTCGATTTCCTCCTCGGTGAGGTCGTAGAGGTCGTAGACAATCTCGTCGATGAGCTGGTCGGTCTTCTCGATCTTCTCGTCGAGTTCGTCGGCGCGTTCCTTCGTCTCGATGTAGCGCCGGAGATCGTCAGCCACGTCGTCGGGGTCGGGCAGGGTCATCCTCTTCAGGCGATCGATGAGGGAGTTGGTTTTCGTGGCGTTGTCTCGGAAGCCGCCGATTTCCTCGTCGACGGCGACGGGAACGAACGCCTCGACGAGCGCGGCTTCCTCGTTAGAGAGGTCTGTAAGCGTGAACGCCTCGAAGAAGTCCGTCTCAGTGTAGCCGTAGGTGTCGGTCTCGAATTCATCTTCGTCCTCTGGTTTGTAGCGGGCTGTCGCCTCGATGGTGATGGACTGGCCGTCGCGCGCAGTGCGGGCGCGTTCGACTTGGAGTTTGTCGTAGTCCTCCGTGGTTGCGTCGAGGATGTTCGACCCGGTTGGCTGGAACAAGCCGATGTCGGGGAGGTCGGGGCCTTCGGTGTAGTTGCCGAGATAGTCGAGGAGATCGAGGTTGAGGCTGATCCGCTTTTCCCGGAGGATTCGCATCTGCTCCGAGAAGCTCGTCAGGAGCCCGTGGGTGACAGAAGGTACCTCTTCCAGTTCTCCTTTATTATCTTCGACCCATGTGAAACATTCTCGGCTCCCGTTCAGATACTCTTGATACTGCGCCCCCACAGTGTCCATTCTGGCCGGAGATTCCTCCACCGGAGAGAGACTAAATATGGGGAACTTCTTCAGAGCGTTCCCGTAGTATTCGTAGTAGCCATCACGCTTGAGTTTGGCCGTGTTCTTGTGGTAGAACTCCCCTAGTGAGGAGTTCAGTACTGACAGCACGTACCGCATGGATACTGCAGAACTACCCTGTTCAAACAGTGCTCTGATGTCGCCCCCATCATTGAACCGTTTCTCGGTGTCGATAGCAAATTTGTTACTAGTAGACATGAAAGGGGTCAGAATCCGGGATTCGTCGCGGTCAAACAGTTCCTCATTACGCGGATTACTGATCTGCCACCAGTTCGCGTCCCTTTGCTGAATATCGTATCGGTCAGCGAGGTCGTTCCGATACTGCTGCAGGTACTCTTTCGTATTCGGATAATCGTCGATATCCTCGACCTCGGTCCAGAGGACGTACTGGCCCAGATCTTTTATTAGATACCGTCGAACGTTCTTGGTTTTGGCGAGCTTTCGCAGTAGTTCCTCTTCAAGATCGTATTCGGCCACGGTATCGTCGTCAACGACCAGCCCTTCGTTGAAACCGGTCTGCATCGACTGTACAATATCGTAGTGATCTCCTAGGGGCCAGCCCTGCTCTTCCATCTTCTGCTTAATATAAAGCGTATCCTTGTCGATCAGATTCCAGGGGTGTTTCGTGAGTGTGGTTGAATCAAGGTCTACCTCGGAAAAAGCGCTTGAGTCTTCCGCTGGGAGACGTTGACGAACGTAATTGTCGGAGACATCCTCATCAATCAGGTTCAGTATGGAGACGTCGTATTCTCCTGCTTCCTCATCGTGGGTGTTTATGAATATATGAGTCAATACGTCGACGGAAGGGAACACTTGGAAATTTCCGAAATCAACGATCTTCTCTATCTTGCTATGATCGAGAAGGTATTGGCGTAATCCGTCCGCGTAGCGAGCCTGAGTGAAGTATCGTGCAACGATCAGTCCCTGTCGTCCTCCGGGACGTAAAATGTCGGTCCCAGTCTGCATGAAGTAATACAGGATATCACTGTTGCCAGCGAACGTCTCCGAGAACGAACCTCGAAGATAATCCCGCTGATTCTCGGGGAGCCCCGATATATTGATGTACGGAGGATTCCCGATCACAGCGTCGAACCCGGCATCCGCACGACGCTCCCCGTCTTGGTCATAGAATGCAATCGGGAACTCCAGCTCCCAGTGAAAAAAGCGTTCGTCCTCTGCCAAGGCTTGGGCCGACTTGAACCAATCCTGTTGTTCGATGTTCTCCCACGCCTCGCTGTGAAGTGCACGGGCCATTCGCTCGTCGGCGTCGTCGGGTACATCAAGCCCGAATGCGTTGGCGGTGTGGACGTTGGCCATCGCGAGGAGTTTCTTATACAGCGGGTCGGCGCGCACGTCGTCATAGACCGCCTCCATCTCCTTTGCGTCCTCCAGCGTCTCATTATCGATGTTAAGCAGATCTTGGAAGCGATCGGTGACGTGCTCCATTGCGCGCTGGCGAGTGTGGTCGAACGACTGCTGGAGGGTTAGTTGGCCGTCTTCCGTAACAGCGTCACCGTCGTCGGCCAGCACGTCCTCAATATCGCTCCCGACGAGCGAGTTGCCCGTTTTGAGGTGGTGGTCGAGGAACGCGAGCGGCTGCTCCGCAGCGAGCGTCCGTAGCCAGAGAGAGACCTTCGCCAGTTCGGTCGCAAGCGGATTGACGTCGACGCCGTAGATACAGCGCTGAGCAACTTTTCGTCGGGCCCAGTTGATATCACGTAGTTCTCCGTCCTTGGTCGTCGGGGCTCGTACCTCGGCATCTTCGGCGTCCATCGCCTGCCGGTCCTGCTTCTCTTGGGCGTCGATGATCTTCCGAGCGAGATAGTCCACCGCATTGACTGGGAAATGCCCACTCCCCATCGCGGGATCCAACACGGTGAGGTCGAAAATCCGATCGGCAAAGTCGTCAGCAAACCCTCCTTCCCGGCTGTGAGTCGTATCCGCGCTCTGGGACATGAGGTCCGTGCGTATTTCGTCGACCAGCGGCCCGAGCGTCTCATCGACGATGTATTCGACGACGTACTCGGGCGTATAGTACGACCCCGTGGCCTTGCGTTCCCCGTCGTCGGTTCGGAGATACACTTCACCCGCCTCGACAGTGATGTCCTCATCCTCCTCAGCAGGGGTGTACTCACCGTCATCGACGGTCAACGGCTCGTCGGCCACGTCGAGTTTGTACTCCAGCAATCCCTCATAGATGGAACCAAGATTCCGCTCGTCCAGCGAGGAGTAGTCGACGAACACCTTCCCCTTGCCCTCGTCGGCTTCGTGACGAGTGAGTAGTTCAATGACTTCCGCGAGATACGCGTCGCCAGCTCCGTAGTTCGAGAGGAACTGCGACTCGACGGTATCGTCCTTGTCTGGGTTCGTTCGGAATAGGCCACCATTGTACGCTGGGATGTAGAGGTCATCCTTCGGAATGTCCATTCCTCGGCTCCCTTGGTCGATGAGGACGAACAGTTCGTTGAGCTGGTCCCAGAGGCCAGTCTGCCACGTTTGATAGTGCTGTTGGGTTGCGTCCCGGTTCTCAACGACTTCCAGTTTTAATTCGTTGAGGCTGTAACTCTCGCTGTAAATTTCGTTGTCCGTCGGGAGTAGGTCTCGTCCCTCGCTTTCGGCGTAGAGGACGAAAATGAGCCGGTAGAGATAAATGAGCGAACTATCATGAATTAGATCCAAGTCATCCTCGTTTAGGTCGTCGTTCGTGTCGAGGAACCCCTCTGCGAGAACTCGAATCGCCTCATAAATGTTTTCTTGGAGGTCCTCACCAAGCTCCTCAGCGAAGATGCTCGACTCGTCGTACACGTCGTCGAGGAATGAGTCACCGGTCTGGTCGGGGAGGAACGCTTCTTGTCGGAAAAACAGGTAGAACTCCTTGAACGCCTCAAAATCACTCCCCCTATCGACGGCGTCTAGGAGTTCAGGAAGGTCGATCTCGTAGTAGGAGTCCAGTCGGTGACTCGTCGGTCCGTAGTAGAGTCGCCACTTTTCGCCGTTCGTAAGGACCGCCCACTGGGTCGGCGTCTCCTGGAGATAGCGGTGGATCTGATAGCTCGGGTTCTCGAAGTCGCGTTTCTCCTCGCCGCGGGTGTCGAGTTTCCGACCCCATCGCTTGGCGTCGGCGACGGCGATCGACTCCTCGTAGAAATCGTCTCGATCGAAGGCGGCATCTGCGGCATCTGCACTCGGGAAGAAACCGTAGTCCGGTCGCCGGGCGTTCCGCATGACCGTCTCCTCTATTTCAAACGGAATCCCGAGGATGTCGAAGACGGGGCGGATGAAGTTCCGCTCCAGCTGGGCCTCGTTGTAGTCTGCGACCCGGTCCTGTTTGTCGGTCCAGAGTTCGTGGATCTCGTCGTACGCCTCCCGGACCTCGTCTTGGTCGACTTCCTCCCAGGGCTCCGTTTGTCGGAGATGCTCAGTGAGGTAGTGGTTGGAGAAGAGGTCCCGGTTCGTCCGATAGGGGTGAGATTGCTGAGACATTTGTGTTGGACTGACGGCGCCATGGCGGCGCCATCTTTGGATATTCAGACAGGGGCACCCCTGACCTATAACAGTTAATGAAAAAGGGAT
>Ga0102935_1000386_pt1 | contig 15853 bp, 16 predicted proteins | sample SalPonR2_A_D2_MG_FD_78508 | JGI IMG/M metagenome (GOLD analysis project Ga0102935, IMG submission 78508) | Salt pond soil microbial communities from South San Francisco under conditions of wetland restoration - Salt Pond MetaG R2_A_D2_MG | ecosystem: Environmental > Aquatic > Marine > Intertidal... | reverse complement strand
TGCTCGACGAGCGCGACCAGCTCCTGGAGCTCGGCGTACCGGCCGACGATGTTACCGACGAAGGAGAACTCGCCGTTGACCAGCGCCTGCGACGGCTCGTGGACGTGCCCCCCGTAGCCGATGATGTGGTGGTCGCCGCCGCCGGCGGTGATGTCGGGCGCGTAGCCCGTCGTCACGTCCGCGCCGACGAAGTCGAGCACCTGCGCGGCGCCCGTCCCGTCGGTGATGGCCGCTATCTCGGCGGGGACGTCCGCCTCGCTCGGGTTGATCAGGTGGTCGGCCCCGTAGCCGTCGGCCAGGTCCAGCGCCGACTGCTTGAGGTCGACGGCGGTGATCTGGGCCGCGCTCATCGCGTTCAGACACTGCAGGCCGATGTGACCGAGGCCGCCGACGCCGATGACGACCGCGTGGTCGCCGGGGTTGAGGTCGGCGACCGCCTTCTTCGCCGCGTGGTACGCCGTGATCCCGGCGTCGGCGTGGGGCGCGATGTCGATCGGCTCGACGCCGGACGGGAGCGGGATCACCGAGCGCTCGCTGGTGTGCAGGTACTCGGCGAAGCCGCCGTCGTGGGTGAGACCGTTGAACGCGCTGTTCTCGCAGTGCATCGTCTCGCCGAGGCGGCAGGGACGGCAGGTGCCGCAGGTCTGGACCGGGTGGCAGATCACCGGGTCGCCCTCGGAGACGATCTCGACGTCCTCGCCCGTCTCGACGACCGTCCCCGCGTTCTCGTGGCCCAGCGTCAGCGGGAGCTCCTGCGGGACGTACTCCGTCCACATCCCCTCGATGATGTGGTTGTCCGTCTGGCACCAGCCCGCGCCCTCGACCTCGACGATCACGTCGCTCGCGCCCACCGCGTGTGGCCGGTCTACCTCGTCGATACTCAGCCCCTCGCTCATGTCGTCGGTGTACTCGTGTAGCCTCGCTGCTTGCATGTGTGACGATGTCTCTCAGCCTTCATCATAAACGTTCGTTATGATATGTCGTTTCTCGTCGACACCGTCGTCCGGCGAGTGCCAGAGCGTTCTCGGGTCGGCGAACGACAGCGTAAATGAAAAACCGGTGCGTAGTTTACCTGAACGATCCTTATAGTTATGTGTTGTCCATTCACACAGTTACCTGCATGTACGAGAAAGACGGCGAGGAGATCTTCGTCATCGACGGTCACGTTCACCTATGGGACGCGCGGAAGGAGAACATCATCCACGAGGGCGGCGAGCAGTTCCTCCAGTGCTTCTACGACTACCACACCGGGTTCACCCCGGAGGAGGAGCAGTGGGACATCGACACGTACCGACACTACGGCGCCGACAAGATGACCCAGGACCTGTTCGGGAACGCGGCGGCGGACATGGCCGTCTTCCAGCCGACGTACCTCGACGACTTCTACGACGAGGGGTTCAACACGACCGAGCAGAACGCCGAACTCGCGGAGGAGTACCCCGAGCGGTTCGTGCTCAACGGGAGCTTCGACCCCCGAGACGGCGAGGAGGGGCTGCGTTATCTCGAACACCTGAAAGAAGAGTACGACATTCCGGGCGTGAAGCTGTACACCGCCGAGTGGCGCGGTGAATCCAAGGGCTGGCGGCTCGACAGCGACGACGCCTTCGAGTTCCTAGAGAAGTGCTCCGACCTCGGCATCGAGAACATCAACGCCCACAAGGGGCCGACGATCCGCCCCCTCAACCGCGACGCGTTCGACGTGAAGGACATCGACGACGCCGCCTCGTCGTTCCCGGAGCTCAACTTCATCGTCAACCACGTGGGACTCCCGCGGCTCGACGACTTCTGCTGGATCGCCGCGCAGGAGCCGAACGTCTACGGCGGGCTCGCGGTCGCCTCCGCGATGTCCACGCACCGCCAGCGCAAGTTCGGCGAGATCATGGGCGAACTCCTCTTCTGGCTCGGCGAGGACCGGGTCCTGTTCGGCTCCGACTACGCGCTGTGGAACCCCGACTGGCTCGTCGATCAGGTCATGAACGCGGAGCTCACCGACGAGCAGAGAGACGAGTACGGCGTCGAACTCGACGTCGAGACCATGAAGAAGATCATGGGCGAGAACGTCGCGGGGCTGTACGACATCGACATCGAGGAGAAGAAGCGGCAGTTCCGCGACGACGACATCAGCGAGAAGTTCGACTTGGGTGCCCACTACGGCGGCGACGCGGGGGCCGCGGCGGACTGATGTCGGGGAGTCGCAGCGACGCCGGCGGCGACCCGACCGGCCGGGCGGCGGTCCGCGACCGACTGGACCGCGTCGAGGACCCGGAACTGGCCCGGTCCATCGTCGACCTCGACTACATCGATTCGATCGACATCGACGGAGGTCGCGTCGAGGTGCGGTTCACGCTGCCGACCGCGTGGTGTTCGCCGGCGTTCGCGTGGATGATGGCGACCGACGCCCGCGACGAGGTCGAGGCGCTCGACTGGGTGCGCGAGAGCCGGATCGAGCTGTGCGACCACATGCACGGCGAGGAGATCACGACGGGCGTCAACGCCGGCGACAGCTTCGGCGAGACGTTCCCGGACGCCGACGGCGACGTCGCGGCGGTCCGCGCCGCCATCGCGGACAAGGCCCGCGTCTCCAGACAGCGCGAGGCGGTCCAAGCGCTGCTCGACGCGGGTGTCGACCCCGAACAGATCGTCTCGCTCGTTCGCGCCGACCTCACGGTCGCCGGCGACGAGGCCCACGTCGACGTCGGGGGGCTGTCGGTCGTCGTCGACGCCGCGCCGGTCGCCGACTACCTCGACCGCGTCGAGACGAGCGGGCACGTGACCGAGTCGGACGACACGCTGTTCCTGACGCCGGAGGCCGAGCCGATTCCGGCGGACGAGCTGGACGTCGTGCAGAAACGCTCCCGGCTCGCGACCGTTAACATGGGCGGGCAGGGCGCCGTCTGCGACGCCCTCCATCGCGCGCGCCACGGGCCCGAGGGGCTGAGCGGCTCCGAATCGACGCCCGACCGGTCGACGGTCGACCGGTCGGCGTACGACGGCGACGTCGGCGAGTTCACCTCGACGTGGACGCTCGGCGACGACGACTGAGCCGCGATCGGTCGGTTCGGTATCTCGCGGTCGCGTTCCCTCCCGTCCCTCTCGTCCTCACCGAATCGGTCCGAGTCCGCCCATTCCGCCGCCCGAGCCGCCCGTCTCTCCGTCCTCCTCGGGCTCGCCGTGCCCCTCCTTCTCCAGCCCGTGTCGACCGTCCGCGGCCCACTCGTCGCGGTCCCAGCCGCACGCCGGGCACTCCACGTCGCCCCAGTCGAAGGGCTCGCCGCAGCCGAGGCAGGCGTTCTCCGTGTTCATAGACCACAATACGCACGGAGAAGCAAAAGCGTTCACAGCATCTCCCGGAACTCGCCGAGCGGCGGGAACCGGAGCGGCTCTCCGGCCTCGCCGGCGTCGGGATCGACCACGACCGGCGCCAGTCGGTCCGCGTCGGTGACGAGCGGGGAGTCGAACGCCCCCGTCCGCATGGCGTTGACGGCCACGCCCGGAGCGAGTCGGGTGAACGCGGGGAGCACGAGGAGGTCGGCGTCGCGGTAGACCCCCTCGCCGCGGAGGAAGCAGGGACGGCGGTCGCCCTCGATCTCGATCGTCGGATGGACGTGACCGATCACGTACCGGTCCGCCGGTGTCGACGGCGCCTCGTGGCCGTGACAGACGACGGTTCGGGTGGCGCCGTCGTCGAGGACGCACTCCTCGCGTACCCGCTCCCCCCACGCGCTCGCGAGGGCGGCGTCGTGATTGCCCGCGACGAGTTCGAACGCGGCGCCGGCCCCCTCGCACACCTCCCGGAGGGCGGTCAGGGTCTCGAGGCTCCGGTCGCTCACCCGGTCGAACGTGTGAACGACGTCGCCGGCGACGACGACGGTCGCTGGGTCGAACCGCGCCGCGAGAGCCCCGAGACGGTCGACGAGGTCCTCGCGCTCGCCGAGCGGGAGCGAGACCGCGGAGGCCTCCCCGCGGCCGACGTGGGCGTCGGCGAGGACGAGCGCGTCGTGACGGGCGAGGTACACCGCGCGCTCGCCGAACTCGGGCCCCGTCATCGACCGCCCCCGGTCACCGGCCGAAGCCCGTCGGCGCGTCGGCGCGGTCGGTCCGGGCGGCCGGGCGGCGCTGGCCGGCACCGCCGTCCTCGCCGTCGGTGTGGTTGCGGGCGGTCGCGTAGGCCTCGCGAACGCGTTTGAACGACTCCTCGTCGCCGCCCTGGTCCGGATGGGTCTCCTTGACGCGCTCGCGGTAGGCGCGTTTCACCTCGTCGGCGTCGGCGTCGCGGTCGACGTCGAGCTCCGCGAACGCGGCGGCGACGGGGTCGCGGCCGGTGCCCTGGGGCGGTCGACTGGGGCCCCAGTCGGGTTCGATCACGTCGAAGGGGAGGCGACGACCCAGTCCGCGTCCCGGCATCTCGTGTTCGCAGAGGACGGTGTAGACGCCCTCGCCCTCGAGTCTGAAGTAGTCGTGCGCGTCGAAGGTGATGGCGACCTCGCGCTCGGGGAGGTAGAAGGGAACGGCCACCTCGCCCAGCGCGTGGTCCTCGCGGAACCGCTCGTCGATCGCCGTCAGGTACTCGCGGATCTCCCGGCGACGTCGCTCGTCGCCCGCGTTGGCTCGGTCCGCGTCGGCCGCGGCGACGCCGGGGGCGACGAACCGGTTCCCGAGGTAGAAGGCGACCGCCGCGAGCGCAGAGGCGATCGCGCCGAGCGCGATCCCCAAGAGGATCCACGTCGGCACCACGCTGATTAACTCGACGACCACGACCGCAGTAACGGCTCGGCGCGTATCAACCTCTCGCCGCTCGCCGGCAGTCGGCGAGCGGCGCGCTCCGGACGAGCGGCGATCTGCTGAGAAGAACGCGTCGCCGGACTCAGATCATCCCCTTCGCCTCGAGCCCGTCGAGGATGTCGTCGACGAGCGCTTCGGGGGTCTCGTAGGGGAACTCCTGTTCGCTGCCGAGCTTCGCGGCCATCTCCATCGCGGTGATGCTCACGTCGCCGGCCTCGAACTTCGTGGCCGGGCCGTCGGGGAGCGCCGGGACGAGGTCCATCTGGTTGCTGACGGGGAAGTCGGCGTCGCCGAACGCGTCCATGAACTGTTCGCGGAGTTCCGCTCTGACGTCACTCATACACGTCCATCCCGCGAGCCGCCGCAAAAGCGTTGCGGAACAACGGTAAACGAGTTTGCAGTTCTCAAGCGACGGCGGAGACCCGACGGCCCGCCGCGGGCCCGCCGAGAACGCCGACGACCGTGCCGGAACCTCGGAACCTATGTCGCTGGGCGCGAACGCTCGTGCATGTCGTTCGACTTCGACTTCGACCTGCTTCGAGAGCTGACCGAGGCCCGCGGCGTCCCGGGCTACGAGGACGACGTCCGCGACATCGTCCGCCGCGAACTCGGCGAGACCGCCGACCGCGTCCGCACCGACGCGATGGGGAACGTCGTCGGCACGGTCGAGGGCGACTCCGAGTACTCGGTCGCGGTCGCGGCCCACATGGACGAGATCGGGTTCATGGTCCGGCACGTCACCGACGACGGGTTCGTGCAGGTCGACCCGCTCGGCGGCTTCGACGCCCGCGTGCTCCGCGCTCAGCGCGTCACCGTCCACGGCGAGGAGGACCTGACCGGCGTCATCGGCTCCGTGCCGCCGCACACGCTCACTGACGAACAGAAGGAGAAGAGCGACGAGGTCTCGGACGTGTTCATCGACCTCGGCCGCGACGGCGAGGAAGCGGCGGAGCTCGTCGGCGTCGGCGACCTCGTCACGCTCGACCAGACGACGACGCGGATGGGCGACCGAGTGACGGGGAAGGCGCTCGACGACCGGATCTGCGTGTTCGCGATGCTGGAGGCCGCCCGCCGGGTCGACGACCCCGACGTGACGATCCACTTCGCGGCGACCGTACAGGAGGAGGTGGGCCTCCGCGGGGCGAACGCGCTCGGCGTCGACATCGACCCCGACCTCGCCGTCGCCCTCGACGTCACCGTCGCCAACGACGTCCCGCAGATCGGCGAGCCGGCCGACGCCGTCACCGAACTCGGCGAGGGGACCGCGATCAAGCTCAAGGACTCCTCCGTGATCACCAGCCCGAAGGTCCACCGCCGACTGACCGACGTGGCCGAGGCCGAGGGGATCGCCCACCAGCACGAGGTGTTGCCGGCGGGCGGCACGGACACCGCGGGCTTCCAGAACACGGCCGGCGCGAAGCCCGTCGGCGCCATCTCGGTCCCGACGCGGTACCTCCACACAGTCACCGAGACCGCCGACGGGGAGGACGTCGAGGCGACCATCGACCTGCTGACGGCGTTCCTCGACTCCGAGACGGGCGAGCACGACTACAGCTTATAAATAGACCGCGGCGGCGCGTACCCCCGAGCGGGCCACCGGCCCGCGAGGCGCACGCGCGAGGGAGTCGCGACCGAAGGGAGCGACGAGGCTGGGGAGGTGTGAGGTGCGGTGCTGTGCGGGGCGGGGCGGGACTCGAAGGGGCTTCGGAGTAGCGCACCGTTTCCTCGACCACGTCACCTTCGTCCGATCGCCGGACCGCTTATTACCTACCGGCCGAACGAACCTCCGTGGACGAACTCGTCGTGAGAACGGAGGTGTACGCCGACCCCGAAGAGGTGTACGAGTTCCTGCTCGACTTCCCGGGCTACGCGCGCTACTCGAAGTACCTCGACGACGTGCGGACGGTCGAGGGCGACGGCGGCCCGGGCACCCGCTACGCGCTCACCTTCGCGTGGTGGAAGGTCGACTACACGGCCCACTCCCGGGTGACGGGCGTCGAGCCGCCGGAGCGGATCGACTGGGAGATCACGAAGGACATCGACGCCGGCGGCTGCTGGCGCGTGACGCCGCTGGACGGCGGGGACGGTGGGGACGCCGAGGACGCCGCGGGTCCCGGCAATGACGCCACCGAACCCAGCGACGACGAGCCCCGCTGCGAGGTCGCACTGGAAGTCGAGTTCGATCCGGGATCGGCGAGCCCGGCGGCGCTCGACCTCCCGCGGCTCGTCTCCTTCGACTGGGTGGTGAAGAAGGCGGTCCCCCTCATCCGGTCGGAGGCCGAGCGCGTGGTCCAGCGCGCGGTGCGCGACCTGGAGGGGTCGAACCGCACCGTCGATCTCGACGTCTACGTCGACTCCGAGCGGATCTGAGGGTCCGGACCCCGAGACCGCGACGCCGCATGCGGATCGCTGTCGCCGCCGTCGCCGAGTCGAAGGCCTTAATATATCCAGCGGGGAACGATGGAACGCGTACGAGGGCTCGTAGATCAGTGGTAGATCATCCCCCTGGCACGGGGAAGGCCCGGGGTTCAAATCCCCGCGAGTCCACTTCTTCACTTCACTTCGTTCGCTCAGGCGTCGCCTCGCGTGGTCCGGTTCGGTGGCGTCGCCGGCGCTACGCGCCGGATTTAAGAGGCCCGGAGGCACCCTCTGCTCACGGACCCCCGCGAGTCCACTCAAACTGCTCCGCCGTGCTGAGGAGTGTAAAACCGAGCGACGCGGGCTTTCGCACGCTGGTGAGTCAGAGATCGTCTCTCTGGGAAGCCCCTCACCGACAGAGAGCGCGAACGGGCCGACCGCGAGGACTTTATTTAATTCACTATAAAAAGACAGCAAATAACTAATATTTACCAGTATCGCCTTTGAGTTGGGGTGTATGGGATTGGAAACGGTGCTCTTGGCCGTCGGCGAGAAGGACGACGACCGACTTGACGACCTCGCGTCGATCACGGCGGATATCGCCGGGCCGCCCGGTGCGTCGGTGGCGCTGGCCCACGTGTTCACCGAGGGGGAGTACGAAAAGGCACGCAACAACCTGGATTTCGACCGCGACAGCGAGGTCACGCCGGACGTCACCGCCCGGCGGTACGTGAACATCCAGGCGCTCATCGACGACATGGAAGACGCGGGCGTCAAGCACACGGAACACGGTCGGTTGGCCGATGAGGACGCCGTCGGCGAGGCCATCATCGAGATCGCGGAAGACGTCGATGCGGACTTGGTCGTCATCGGTGGCCGACGCCGTTCACCGAGCGGCAAGGCCGTCTTCGGTTCGATCGCACAGAACGTGCTGTTGAACGCGCCCTGCCCCGTGACGTTCGTCCGCGAAGACTGATACCGAGCGTCGTCGATCATTCCGATCGGCCGCTCTCTGCCGTGTGTCCGGTCGGGAACGCAGTGTCGAGCGGTTCGCGCGAGGACATCGAGCGGCGTCGAGACGGCCGGTCTCGCCGAGGAGCGCCTCCCCCCTCGAGCCCGCTCGACTCACTCCGCTCGCTCGGTCGTTCCTCCGCGCGTTCCCGCCCGCCTCACGTCTCACTGAGCCAGCGCAACGCCTCGCCTCGGCGATCGAGCAGCGTCGCGAGGTGATCGGTCTCGGTGACAGTGAGCGTCACGTCGCTCCCGCTCGCGAAGTCCCGCACGGCGGAGAGCGGCGCGTTCTCGTCGCGCGTGCCGTGCCAGGCACGAACGGGCCCCGACGCTCGTTCGATCCCGGTCCACTCGTCCGCGAACGACCGGTTCTCCCGTGCGACCGCCCTCGCACCCTGCCGCAGGGCCTCGCGGAAGTCGTCTTCGACCGCCCGCGAAACGGCCTCGGACACCGATCGGTCGGTGTACTGGCCGACGACCGCGTCCGCTCCGGCGACCGACGCGTACGCGCCAGCCAACCGGAAGAGGGCGCGGACGGCGAACGGGACCCGCGCCAGTCTCACGACGGCGACGTCGGCCGGCGGGACGACGGTGCCGACCAGCGCGACGCGGTCCACGCGGTCGCTCGCCCCGGCCGTGAGCGCGAACGGGCCGCCGCCGGAGAACCCCACGACTCCGCACCGCTCGACCGACTCCGCGTCGAGGAGCGCCGCCACGTCCCGCCGCCAGTCCCGCCGGTTCCAGTCGTCGGGCGGAGGCGACGAACGACCGTATCCGGGCCGGTCGGGGACGAGGAGTCGGACGCCGTTCTCCGCTGCCGCGTCGGCGAGGAGCGACGCGAACAGCCGCGATCCGGGGGTGCCGTGGTGCGCGACGACCGGCGTCCCGTTCGCGTCCCCGGCGACGGCGTAGGCGAGCGTCCGGCCGTCCGCGAGCGCACACGTCTCGGTCGAGGGGGCGGCGTCGCGCTCCGTTCGTCGAGGCTCTCGCTGCATGTCCCGATTGTCGACGTCGGCTCGGATAATCCGTGGGGAGTCGAAAACCGCTCTTTTAGTGTTCGCCGTTCCCGCACTGGTCCCGGCGTTTCCGCGGATTCATGCGGGCTCCTCCCGTTGTTCCCTGCATGTCGACGCACGAGAACACGGCGGAGCGCCCGACGAGTCAGGGACCCGTCACCGGGCGATATGCCTTGTAGCGCGATGAGCCGCAGATCGGCTATCCTCGATTTCCTCGCCGGCGACGAGACGGCGGTCCGGAGCGCGCTTCGTGACCTCGTCGCCGACGCTCCCGAGGCGCTCGGAGACGACGGGGAGACCGTGAACCGCGGACTGGACCCTCGCCGACTCCCCCGGACGGAGTCGGCGGCGTCGGTGCCCGCCGACGTGGCCGAAGACGAGGACCTGACGGGGCGCGACCGACGTCTCATCGAGCGCGTCCGGCTCCTCGACGACGCGCCGCTCGGGATCACGCTCTGCGGGCCGGCGTACCGCGACACGCCGATCCGCTACGCGAACCGGACGTTCCGCGACCTCACCGGCTACTCGCTCGCGGAGCTTCGCGGCCGGAACCCGCGGCTCCTCCAAGGTCCGAAGACGGACGCCGCGGCGGTCGCGGACCTCCGCGAGGCGGTGTCGATCTGGGAGCCGGTGACGACTGAGGTGTGGAACCACCGACGCGACGGCACTCCGTTTTTAAATCGCGTCTCGCTCCGGCCGCTGCCGGGCGACGACGGAACGATCACGCACTGGGTCGCCGTGCAGGAAGCGGTCGCGGAGTCGGACTGAGCGCCCGGACCGACCGCCGACCCTACCGCAGCGTCGACGTCGGCACCACGGACGGGAACGGTCCGCCGCCGGTCGCGTCCTCGACCACGGCGTCGGCCACGTGCTCGCCGCTGAGCAGGCACATCGGCATCCCGATTCCGGGGTTGGTGTACGCGCCGACGTAGTAGAGGCCGTCGACGCCGGGCGCGCGGTGCGCCGGGCGGAGCGGTCCGGTCTGGCGGAGGGTGTGCGAGAGCGCGAGCGCGGTCCCCCGCGGCGCGTTGAACTGCTCGCGGAAGTCGGAGACGGAGGCGGACTCCTCGAAGACGATGCGGTCGCGGAAGTCGACGCCGGCGTGCTCGGCCAGGTCGTCGAGCACCAGGTCGCGGAAGCGCTCGCGGGTGTCGGGGTCGTCGTCGAGGCCGGGCGCCAACGGGACGAGGGCGAACACCGCCTCGTGCCCCTCCGGGGCCGCCTCCGGGTCCGTCTTCGAGGGGACGTGGACGTAGTACGCCGGGTCGTCCGGCCACGCCGGGTCGTCGAATATCTTCTCGAAGTGGGGCCGCCAGTCGGTCGGCAACACGAGCGCGTGGTGGTCGAGGTCCACGTCGCCCTCGACGCCGAAGTACATGAGGAAGGCGGAGGGGGCGTACGTCCGCGACTCCCAGTACGCCTCGCGGCGCGCGTGCTCGTCGGGCAGGAGGTCGCGCTCGACGTGGGGCGGCGCCGCGTTCGCGACCACGCGGTCGAACCGGCCGGTCGACCCGGGGATCTCCACCTCGAACTTGGGTCCCACCGCCGCGACCGAGGGGTCGATGGCGCGCACCGGCGTCCCCGTGCGGATCTCGGCGCCGAGGTCGGTCGCGAGCGTCGCCATCCCGTCCACGACGCTCGCGATGCCGCCGGTCGGGTGGTAGACGCCGAGGTTCATGTCGACGTGGCTCATCAGGGTGTAGATCGCCGGGGTGTTGTACGGCGACCCGCCGAGGAAGACGAGCTTGTACTCCGCGATCTGGCGGAGCTTCTCGTGGTCGAAGTAGTCGCCCACGTAGTCGTCCATCGTCCGGAGCTTCGGGAGCGCGCGCCCCGACCGCAACACGTCGGCGTCGACCATGTCCCGGAGCCGGGACCGACTCGGGTAGACGAACCGGTCCATCCCGAGCTCGTACGCCTCCGCGGCGTCGTCGAGATAGTCGTCGAGCCGGTCGCCCGCGCCGGACTCGTACGACTCGAACAGCGCCTTCTGTCCCGCGCGGTCGGCCGGCATCGTCGCCCGGTCGCCGTCCTTCCAGACCACCTCGTAGAGGGGGTCGAGCTCGGTCAGCTCGTAGAACTCCTCGGTCGACCGGCCGAAGTGGTCGAAGAAGCGGTCGAACACCTCCGGCATGAGGTACCACGAGGGACCGGTGTCGATCCGGAAGCCGTCGCGCTCGATCCGCCCGGCGTACCCGCCCGGGTGCTCGTTGCGCTCGAACACCGTCACGTCCGCGCCGGCGTCGGCGAGGTACGCGGCCGCGGAGAGGCCGCCGAACCCGGCGCCGACGACCGCGATCTCCTCGCCTGCGAGGCGCTCGTCGTCGCGTGAGCGAGAGGTCATCGTCGGTTGCTACGGCCTCTATCCCGTTCACTACCCGGCCATACTATGTGGGATTTTTAGGACGCGGTCGTCCGGCGTCACTCCCCGCCGTCCCGCGGTCCCCGACTCTGCAACCGCCGCGCGGCCAGCACGAACAGGCCGGTCCCGACGAGGTGGAGCCGCCACCCCGCGTTCGCGACCGGGAAGATCCGGTTGACCGGCTCCTCCGTCGCCTCGTCGGGGTCGCGGGGCTCGACCGGGTTGTTGACGTGGACCGTCTCCGTCGTGCCGGTCGGTCCCGCGTCGACCGTCCGCGCGCCGGTCGCCGGATCGATCCGGAGGTCGACGAACGTCTGGACGAACCCGTCCGCGGTCGAGAACAGGACGGCCCCGTCCAGCCGGAGGAACTGGTCGCGGAGCGGCCACAGGTAGTTCACCCCGTCGAGGTGGACCCAGTCGAGCGCCACGTGCGCGAAGACGTGGGCGAACAGGGCGGCCCACGCGACGGCGATCCACCGCGCCGACAGGCGGTCGCGCACGACGGACCGCTCGCGAACGCGCGTGTCGTAGTAGAGGAGGAGCGCGGCGACCCCCGGTATCACGAGCGTGTGCCCGACGGTTCGATGGGCGCCGGGCATGAACAGCCCGAGGAAGGTGTCGGCCTCGGGGACCACCACGACGACGAGCAGGAGGGCGAGCGCCCGGCGGTCGAACCGGTCGTCGAGCAGTCCGGCGGCGAGCAGCACGGCGAACCCGGCGTGGACGACCGTCGAGACCATTTATCCGACCACCCTCGGTTCGTCGGCGTCGCCCGCGGCGGAGCGTTCGTCGTCCGCGTCGGCCTCGCTCCCGGCCGTCCGCCCGCTCCGGGCCGGCCGGAACCGCACCGTCAGGAGCGCGGCCGCGGCGGCGACGACGACGAGCTGCCAGCCGGTTCGGACGAGGTGGAGCTCGCGCTCGGCGCCGAGCGAGAGGCCCGGCCGCCCGTCCGGGTTCGCGAACGTCGGGATCGCGTACGACTCCGTCGTGCCGAGGGCTTCGAACGGCAGGATCCCCGGCCCCTGCGCGCCGACGGTGACGAACGTCTGGACGACTCCGTCCCGCGTCGAGAAGAGGAGCCCGCCGTCGACGAGGTAGTAGGCGTCGTGGAGCGGGTACAACAGGTTCACGCCCGCGCCGCCGAGCAGGTCCGGGCCGACGCCGGCGACGAGGAACGCCGCGAGCGCGACCCACGCGGTCCGGACGCCGCGCCACCCCGCTCGCTCGCGGAGCCGCGAGACGCCGCGACGTTCGGTGTCCCAGTAGAGGACGACTCCGGCGGCGACGGGGAGCCAGACGGTGTGGAGGAGGGCGTTCGTCGCGCCGGGGACGACGAGGCTCGCGACCGCGTCGAGGTCGGGGAGGACCGCGGCCGCGACGACGACCGCGACTGAACGCCGGTCGAACGCGGCGCCGAGCAGGGCGGCCGCGAGCAGCGCGCCGAAGGCGGCGGTGACCAGCGTCGGTGCCATACCGCCCCTGACGACCGCACGCGAATAAGTCGCACGGGGACGGGTCTCGAGTCAGGCGGGACCGTCGTCGCGGCCGGTGGTGCCGCGGTCTGCGGTGCCGCGGTCGCCGTCGTCCCGATCGGTGGCTTCGCGGTCGGGCGGAGATGATCCGGGCGGTTCGGGGTCGTCGACGAACTCGAAGTCGCCGTGACGGGGGCCGCTCGCCGTCGACGTCGGCGGGCGCCCCGCTTCCGCCGCTCGCCGACCGAGCAGCCCGAGGGCCATCTGCCGGGCCACGTAGGCGACGAGATTCGTGACGTGCAGCGCGACGAGGACGCCGACGACGCCGAGCAGGAGCGCGACGACCGCCTCCGGGAGGGAGTCTATCGCCCACGTCACGGGCTCGCCGTTCACCTCGCCGAACTCGGCCGCGTAGGGATAGCGAAGCGGCGCGGCGACGAGCGGGAGCGCGTTCCCCAACAGGAGGAAGGGGACGAGCGCGAACAGCGACGCCCAGAACTTCAGCGAGACGAATCCGAGGCTCGTCCACGTCGACCGGGCGTTGACGTACTTCTTGACGCCCGCGAGCGCGCCGTCGGCGTCGACGAGGTCATCGGGGCCGGAGAGGTCCGTCCCCAACAATGCGTTCGCGAGCAGTCCCTCGAAGCCCGCTATCAGTCGGGAGCCGATCAGGGTCGCGAGCAGGATCACGACCCCGACCGCCGCGACCGAGAGGGCGAGCCCGAACACGACGCCGAACGTTAATAACGTCGAGTAGGCGAACCCGAGCGGAATCGCGAGCAGCAGGTACAACAGGTGCCTGTACGTCCGGCCCGCGACGAGGACGCCGACGACCGGAAGCGCGGAGGGGTTTCGGAGGGAGACCATACGCGCTCGAAACTGGTTGGTCTGCCGATATAATTCGGTCGCTCTCGGCGCCGTGGACCGGACTCGGGAGGCGTCGCAGGACCCAGTACTGTCGCGGTCCGTTCAGCCGATGAAGAAGTCGATGGCGTTCCCCTTCGACTGGCCCTTATAAAGCTCCGAGTAGCCGCAGTTCGCGCAGGAGACGACGACGAACGCGCGGTTCTGGACGTCGAACAGCTTGGTGAGGCCGGTTCCGCTGGTCGATATCTCGTCGGTCTCCGTCTCCTCGCCGCCGCACTTCGGACAGCCGTTGCCGTCGTCGCCGTGGGCGAAGCCGGTCGCTTCCGCGCCGTCACCGGTCGCCTCGTCGCCGGACCGTTCGGGGCTGTTCGTCGAGTCGTTGCCGAACACCGAGTACTCGACGTCGTCGTTGGAGGGCATCGCCTCAGCGATCCGCGGACGAGGTATAAACCGTTTGTGGGAACCGGGGTCGCCCCCGATCCTCACTCGTCGATCTCGTCGACGAGGTCGTCGCCGACGCCGACGTACCCCGCCGGCGTCAGCGCCCGGAGCTCCTCGCGCACGCCCTCGTCGACGTCGAGGTCGCCGAACAGCTCGCGGAAGTCGTCGAGCGTCACCGAGCGCCCCCGGGTCAGCTCCTTGACGCGTTCGTACGCGTCTGTGTCGCCCTCGCGCCGGAGGATCGTCTGGACGGCCTCGCCGATGACCTCGGGCGTCGCGTCCAGCTCCTCGCGCATCACCGCCTCGTTCGGGACGACCTTTTCGAGCCCGTTCTCGGCCTTCGAGTAGCCGATGAGGCAGTGCGCGAGCGCGGCGCCGACGTTGCGCTTGACCGTGGAGTCCGAGAGGTCGCGCTGGAGCCGCGAACTCGTCACGTAGTCGCCGAGGAAGGTGAGGTCGCTGTTCGCCTTCGAGAGGTTCCCCTCGCTGTTCTCGAAGTCGATCGGGTTCACCTTGTGCGGCATCGTCGAGGAGCCGGTCTCGCCTTCGACCGCCCGCTGGCCGAGGTACCGGTCGGAGACGTAGAGCCACGCGTCGACGTCCAGATCGAGGAGCACGTTGTTGACGCCCCGCAACGCGTCGAACAGCGCCGCGAGGTCGTCACAGGGGTTCACCTGCGTCGCGAGCGGGGTGTGCTCCAACTCGAGGCCGTGGACGAACGATCGGGAGAATGCCCGCCAGTCGACGTCCGGGTAGGCGGCGTCGTGGGCGGCGTACGTGCCGGAGGCGCCCGCCAGCTTCCCGGAGAGGTCGCCGTTCGCGACCACGACCCGGCCGAGCGCGCGACCGAGCCGCGAGGCGTACACCGCCATCTCCTTGCCGAACGTCGTCGGCGTGGCCGGCTGGCCGTGGGTCCGGGCGAGCATCGGCGTGTCGCGGTGGTCCTGTGCGAGGTCGACGAGCGCGTCCCGGACCTCGCGGACCGCGGGCACGATCACCTCGCTCACCGCGGGTCTGAGGAGGAGCCGGTGCGCGAGGTTGTTCACGTCCTCGCTGGTGAGCCCGAAGTGGATCCACGGGTAGAGGCGCTCGCTCCCGTCGATCGAACCGACCTCGTCCAACTCGTCCAGCCGAACGCGCAGGAAGTACTCCACCGCCTTCACGTCGTGGTTGGTCGCGGCGTACCCCTCGGCGCCCTCGACCTCCAGCGCCTTTATGAGGCGCGCGTCCTCGGCGGAGAACTCCCCGTACACGTCGCGAAGCGCCGCCTCGGCGTCGCCGTCGAGCGCGATCGGGGTCGCGTCCAGCGCGGCTAGCTCGATCAGGTACTCGACCTCGACGCGGGTCCGAGCGCGCATGAGCGCGGCCTCGCTCGCGTACGGCGACAGCGGCGCGGTGCGCGAGGCGTACCGCCCGTCGAGCGGCGAGACGGCCGCGAGGGGGTCCGACCGCGACAGGCCCGGGATGGCGTGGTCCGTCATGTCCGCGACTGCCCCCGGAGCCAGCAAAAGCGTGTCGATGGCGTGACGCACGGACGTGGATAT
>Ga0102935_1000385_pt1 | contig 15857 bp, 13 predicted proteins | sample SalPonR2_A_D2_MG_FD_78508 | JGI IMG/M metagenome (GOLD analysis project Ga0102935, IMG submission 78508) | Salt pond soil microbial communities from South San Francisco under conditions of wetland restoration - Salt Pond MetaG R2_A_D2_MG | ecosystem: Environmental > Aquatic > Marine > Intertidal... | reverse complement strand
TCGGAGGCCACAGTGAGGAGGGACCCGGGATGACCATAACCTTCAAGGACCGGCTGAGACAGACCGGCGACCGGATGACCATGCATGTCTGCACGATCCCGTCCGCCACCGTCACCCAGGCGCTGGCCGCTGCCGGCGCGGACGCGGTGATCGTCGATCTCGAGCATGGCGCGACAGGATATGCCGAGGCGCAGGCGATGATCGCCGCGACCGCCGGGACGCGGTGCGCGCCCACCGTTCGGGTGGCCCGGCTCGAGGATGCCGACGTCAAGCGCGCGCTCGACATCGGCGCCGAGGGTATCGTCTTTCCGCTCGTGGGCACCGCGGAGCAGGCGGAATGGGCGGTCCGGTCGCTGCGCTATCCGCCGGAGGGTACGCGCAGTTTCGGCCCCTTCGTCGCCCATTCCCGCTACGGACAGGACATGATGAGCTATGCCCGGACCTTCGCCGACCGCGCGCTGACGATCATCCTCGCCGAGACCGTCGAGGCGGTGGAGAACATCGAGAAGATCGTGAAGGTTCCGGGTATCGACCTCATCATCCCCGCCCAGTTCGACCTCACGACCTCGATGGGTATTCCCGGCCAGTTCGATCACCCCGACTACGTTGCCGCACTGACACGGATCGAGGACGCGGTGCGGGCGGCGGGCATTCCTCTCGGGGGCGTCGCGCTCGACGCCGGACAGGCCCAGGCGGCTTTCGGGCGGGGCTACCGGGTCATCGCCGGGTTCGATCTTCTCTGGCTGAAGGCGAGGGCCGCGCAAGCGCAGGAATGGTGCGGCCAGGGGCCTTGCGGGCGCGCCAGCGCAGGATAAGGGAGGCGTCATGACCGCCTCCGCCACCGACCTCGCGCTTTACACGCTCGCCATCTTCGTTCTGTTCCTCACCCCGGGGCCGGTGTGGGTGGCGCTGACGGCGCGGGCACTCTCGGGAGGTTATGCCGCCGCATGGCCGCTGGCCTTCGGTGTCGTCGTCGGCGATGCGCTGTGGCCGCTTCTCGCCGTTCTCGGCGTGAGCTGGATTCTCTCGGTCTGGGGCGGGTTTCTCGTCGCGCTGAAATGGGTGGCGGCCGGGGTGTTTCTCGTCATGGGCGCCCTCGTCATCCGCCATGCCGACAAGACCATCGCATCCGACAGCCGGCTCACGCGGCCGGGGCAATGGGCGGGGTTCGTCGCCGGCGTCGCCGTGATCCTCGGCAATCCCAAGGCGATCCTGTTCTACATGGGTGTCTTGCCGGGCTTCTTCGATCTCGCCAGCGTCACCCCTCTCGACGTCGCCGCGATCATGGCGGTCTCGATGGCCGTGCCCCTTCTCGGCAACCTTGCCCTCGCGCTGCTCGTCGGCCGTGTCCGGGGGCTGCTGACCTCGCCGAAAGCCTTGCGCAGGACGAATTTGACCTCGGGGGGACTGCTGCTTCTCGTGGGTCTCGTCATCCCATTCACGTGACATCTTGCGACAGAGCCTCGGCACCACCAAATATTGTGTCTGGCGCGTGACAAACCTGCCCGAAACCCCTATAAAATGCGCAACAAGACCAAGGACACGCTGAATGGCGGAACCCCAGTCCGCGCCCAACGACTACGGCGCCGATTCCATCAAAGTTCTCAAAGGCCTGGAGGCGGTTCGAAAACGTCCGGGCATGTACATCGGTGACACCGATGACGGCTCGGGCCTGCATCACATGGTCTACGAGGTCGTCGACAACGGCATCGACGAGGCGCTGGCCGGCCATGCGACCGAGGTCACCGTCACGATCCATGCCGACAGCTCGGTCTCGGTGACCGACGACGGACGTGGCATTCCCGTTGGCATACACGAAGAAGAGGGCGTTTCAGCCGCCGAGGTCATCATGACCCAGCTTCACGCGGGCGGGAAGTTCGACCAGAATTCCTACAAGGTCTCCGGCGGACTTCACGGCGTGGGCGTCTCGGTCGTCAACGCGCTTTCGGACTGGCTGGAACTGCGCATCTGGCGGGACGGCAAGGAGCATGTCGCCCGGTTCGAGGGCGGATTTACCGTCGAGCATCTGAAAGTCGTGGGCGACGCGGGCGACCGTACCGGAACGCAAGTGCGGTTTCTCGCCTCCACCAGCACCTTCTCGAACCTCGAGTATTCCTTCAAGACGCTCGAGAACCGGCTTCGCGAGCTCGCCTTCCTCAACTCCGGCGTCACCATCCGGCTGACCGACGAGCGGCCGGCCGAACCGCTCGTGTCGGAGATGCATTACGATGGCGGCGTACGCGAGTTCGTCCGCTACATCGACCGGCACAAGACCCCCCTTATCGAGCAGCCGATCCACATCACCGGCGAGCGCGACGGCGTCACCGTCGATGTCGCGATGTGGTGGAACGACAGCTACAACGAGATGGTGCTGCCCTTCACCAACAACATCCCCCAGCGCGACGGCGGCACCCACCTCGCCGGCTTCCGCGGCGCGCTCACGCGCACGCTCAACATCTATGCCGGCCAGTCGGGCATCGCGAAGAAGGAGAAAATCAACTTCACCGGCGACGACGCGCGCGAGGGCCTTTCCTGCGTGCTGTCGGTGAAGGTGCCCGACCCGAAGTTCTCTTCGCAGACGAAGGACAAGCTTGTCTCGTCGGAGGTGCGCCCCGCCGTCGAGGGGCTGATGAACGAAAAACTCGCCGAGTGGTTCGAGGAGAACCCCCAGCCCGCGCGCATGATCGTCTCGAAGATCGTCGAGGCCGCACTTGCGCGCGAAGCCGCGCGCAGGGCCCGCGAGATGACGCGCAAGAAGGTTTCGAACGACATCAACTTTCTGGCCGGCAAGCTCAAGGAATGCTCCGAGAAGGACCCGCTGAAGCGTGAGATCTTCCTCGTCGAGGGCGACAGCGCGGGCGGCTCCGCGCAGACTGGCCGGGACCGGCGCACGCAGGCCATCCTCCCGCTGCGCGGCAAGATCCTCAACGTCGAGCGCGCGCGCTTCGACCGTATGCTGTCGAGCCAGGAGATCGGCAACCTCGTGATGGCGCTCGGCACCGGCATCGGCCGCGACGAGTTCGACATCTCGAAGCTGCGCTACCACAAGGTGGTCATCATGACCGACGCCGATGTCGACGGCGCCCATATTCGCACGCTCTTGCTGACGTTCTTCTTCCGCCAGATGCCCGAGCTCATCGAGGGGGGCTATCTCTACATCGCCCAGCCACCGCTCTTCAAGGTCGCTCGCGGCAAGTCGGAGGTCTATCTGAAGGACCAGCCGGCGCTTGACGACTATCTGATCAACCAGGGCGTCGAAGGGGCCCTCCTTCGACTCGGGTCCGGCGAGGAGATCAGCGGCGCTGATCTTGTCCGGGTCGTCGAGGAGGCCCGCGCCGTGCGCCGCGTGCTGCAGGCCTTCCCGACCCATTACCCACAGACCATCCTCGAACAGGCCGCAATCGCCGGTGCCTTCGTTCAGGGGGCGGCCGATACCGACCTGCAGGGCGTGGCAGACAGGGTCGCCCAGCGCCTCGACCTCGTGGCAGAGGAATACGAGAAGGGCTGGACCGGCCGGATCACACAGGACAGGGGCATCCGGCTCTCCCGCGTGCTTCGGGGGGTCGAGGAGGTGCGCACGCTCGACGGAGGGGTGTTGCGTTCTGCCGAGGCCCGCCGTCTCGGCGGCTACACCGAGGCGTTGCAGGAAATCTACCGCAGCCGCGCCGAGCTCATCCGCCGCGAGCGGGCGGTGCCGGTGTTCGGCCCGCTCGGTCTTCTCGAGACGATCCTCGAAGAGGGCGAAAAGGGTCTTTCGCTGCAGCGCTACAAGGGTCTTGGCGAAATGAACCCCGACCAGCTCTGGGAGACGACGCTCGACCCCGAGGCGCGTACGCTTCTGCAGGTCAGGGTCGAGGATCTCGCCGAGGCCGACGACCTTTTCACGAAGCTCATGGGCGACGTGGTCGAGCCGAGACGGGAGTTCATCCAGTCGAATGCGCTTTCGGTCGCGAATCTGGATATCTGAACTCGGGTCAGAAGCCGTTTCCGCACCGTGAAGTCGTGCCCGTGCGTCGGGCGCACCCGAGATATGGGCACGGGTTCTACTCGGCCGCGACGTCCTCGCTACCCGGCTGTCTCAGCAGCATTTCGAGCATGTCGTTCACCGCCGAAAGCTCCGCACCCTTGACCCGGTTCTGCTCCTTCAGATCGGCAAGATAGTTGGTTGCCGAGTGGAGCCGTCGTGCGAGAATTGTCGCTGCGTGAAGCGCGATCTCGGGGTCCGAGCCAAGGAAACTCGACGGGTTCTCGATCCGGTAGGCGCGAACCGGTGTCGCGGCGGTCACCGTTGCTGAATGAGGTACGTTCAGGAGGGCACCCATCTCGCCAAAGATCGTTCCGGGCACGCAGCTGCGGAAAACCTCCACCATGCCCTTCGAGACCTCCACCTCACCTTCTTCGAGAACGAAGAGGTTGCCGGAGCGGGCACCCTCTCGGATCAGGTCCTGACCTTCCCGGAAATGTTCGGGCCGCCGCCCGCGGCAGCCCCGTAAAATGCTTTTCATTTTGTAATCCCACTCGATGCAGGCAGAGTCTCACCGGGGGGAATCTGCGGCAACCTTCGCGTGTGCTCAGGCGCAAAATCGGCAAGACTCGGCTTGGTGCAGAGGAAATCTAGCGGCCGATATGCAATCTGCCGGCCTTTGTGGCCGCTTCCATCTGCCGCTGTCGCTCCCGGAACCGCGCTTTCTGCGTTTCGCTGGTCTCTCCGTGGCAGCGATGGCAACTGACGCCTTCCTCGAACTCCGGTCCGCGCCGCGCTTGCGCCGGCAGAGGGCGTCTGCATCCATGGCAGAGTTCCAGCCCCCCCGGAACGAGGCCGTGACCGACCGAGACCCGCTCGTCGAACACGAAGCACTCGCCCTTCCAGGCGCTCTCGGCTTCAGGCACCTGCTCCAGGTATTTCAGGATGCCTCCCCGAAGGTGATAGACGTCTTTCACGCCTTGCGAGACGAGGTAGCTCGTGGCCTTCTCGCAGCGGATGCCACCGGTACAGAACATCGCGACCCGCTTGCCGGCGAAGCGTTGCCGGTTTTGCTCCCACCACGCGGGAAAATCCCCGAAGGCTTCCGAATGAGGGTCTAACGCACCCGAAAACGTGCCGACCTCGACCTCATAGGCGTTTCTCGTGTCGATCGTCACCACGTCCGGTTCGGCAATGAGCGCAGTCCAGTCCTTCGCCTCGACGTAGCGTCCGACGGCCTGAGCGGGGTCGATATCCGGCCGCCCCATGGTGACGATTTCGCGCTTCAGCCGCACCTTCATCCGTCCGAAGGGCATGGTATCGGCCGTCGAGAACTTCACCTCGATGTCGGCGCAGCCCGGCAACCCGCGGATATGGTCGAGAACCGACGCCACACCCGCTTCACTGCCCGCGATGGTGCCGTTGATGCCCTCCGGGGCGAGGAGGAGCGTGCCTTTCACCTCATTGCCGCAGGCGACGCGAGCAAGCGGAGCCTTGAGCGCCCCGGGCGCGTCGAACCTCGTGAACCTGTAGAATGCGGCGACGTGGACCATGGCTCTTCCTAACGCGCCCCCGCGATGTCTCCAAGATGGGCGTTGACCAAAGGCACGTCGCGTCCTAGCCCGGAACCGAGCCAGAGGAGATTGCCGATGCGTCCCGCAAACGAAGCTCTCATCGTGATCGACGTCCAGAACGACTTCTGCCCGGGCGGCGCGCTTGCCGTCGAGGGCGGAGACGAGATCGTCGGGCCGATCAATGCGCTCGTCGAGGAATACCAGGTTCGGGTCTTCACACAGGACTGGCATCCCGCGGGCCATTCCTCGTTCGCCAGCGAGCACCCCGGTGCCGAACCCCTGTCGATGATCGAAATGCCCTACGGTCCGCAGGTCCTCTGGCCCGACCATTGCATTATCGGCTCCGAGGGTGCCGCGTTTCACCCCAGGCTCAACACGGACGCGGCTGATCTTGTCATCCGCAAGGGCTTCCGCCGCGAGATCGACAGCTACTCCGCCTTCTTCGAGAACGATCACGAGACGCCGACGGGGCTCGAGGGATACCTGCACACCCGCGGGGTCGACAAGCTTGCCCTCGTCGGCCTCGCGACGGATTTCTGCGTGAATTACTCGGCAGTCGACGCTGCCCTGCTTGGCTTCGAGGTGACCGTCATCGAGAGTCTCACCCGCGCGATCGACCTCGACGGCTCGCTCTCCGCGGCGCGCGAGGGCATGGACAAGGCCGGCGTCACCCTCGCCTGAACCGCAGAGACGCCGAGCATTCGTCGCGCTCCCCAGCGGACTCGGGTTCGGTTTTTTCGTGCAGCCGGGGTGGTCCATGACGCGAGCGATCGCAATCGCCACCTTTGCGCCGAGCCTTTCGCCACCGCCGGGAAACCCGGCCTGTTCCCCTTGGGTGTTGGACGGCGCTCCGGAAGACGGGGATGGCTTCGAAGCCGTCCCGGCCCGTGCCGTTGCCGCTGACGCTGCCGAAGAGGTCATCCTCTTCGGCGAGATCAGCCGCGCCCATGAACGCCTTTCATCTTTCTCCGAAATACTTCGGGGCTCGGGGCAGAGCCCGGGTCCACCGCTTGCCAAGGGAGCTTCGAGCGGCGACAAATCGGGCATGGTCGATATCGCCGCCCGTGTCTGGAACCACAAATGGAAGATCGACCCGATCGTTCGGTCGCTCATCGATACCGATTTCTACAAGCTCCTGATGTGCCAGTCGGTGTTCCGCAACAGGCCAGACACGAGCGTCACCTTCTCTCTCATCAACCGAACCCCTTCGGTGCCGCTGGCCAGGCTCATCGACGAGGGCGAGCTTCGCGAACAGCTCGATCACATCCGATCGCTCTCGCTCCGCCGCGGCGAATCGACATGGCTCAGGGGCAACACGTTCTATGGCAAACGGCAGATGTTCCGGCCCGACTTCATGGAATGGTTCGAGAACCTTCGGCTGCCGCCCTACCACCTCGAGCGTGTGGGCGACCAGTACGAGCTTACCTTCGAGGGAAGCTGGCCGGAGGTCATGCTCTGGGAGATTCCCGCCCTGGCCGTGCTCATGGAGCTTCGGGGCCGGGCGGTATTGCGTGATCTCGGCAAGTTCGAACTCCAGGTGCTCTATGCCCGCGCCATGACGAAGCTCTGGGAAAAGGTCGAGCGGCTGCGCCGGCTCGAGGGTCTGAGGATCGCGGATTTCGGCACCCGGCGGCGGCATTCCTTTCTCTGGCAGGACTGGGCTGTGCAGGCGATGCGCGAGGGGCTGGGGGAGGCATTCATCGGCACCTCGAACTGTCTTATCGCGCTTCGGCGGGAACTCGAGGCCATCGGCACGAATGCCCACGAGTTGCCGATGGTCTACGCGGCCCTCGCCGAAAACGACAGCGAGCTTGCCGAGGCCCCCTATGAGGTGCTCGCAGACTGGCATGAGGAACACGAGGGAAACCTGCGCATCATGCTGCCCGACACCTATGGCACAGAGGGTTTCCTGAAGAACGCACCAGACTGGCTGGCGGGGTGGACGGGCATCCGGATCGACTCGGGCGACCCTGTGGAAGGTGCGGAGATCGCGATCCGATGGTGGAAGGAGCGCGGCGAGAACCCCGAGGAAAAACTGGTCATCTTTTCCGACGGGCTCGATGTCGGCAAGGTCGAGGAACTGCACAAGCGGTTCTCGGGGCGCGCGCGTGTCTCCTTCGGCTGGGGCACGCTCCTGACAAACGACTTCCGCGGGCTCGTTCCGGGCGACGGGCTCGCCCCCTTTTCGCTGGTCTGCAAGGCCGTGGCCGCGAACGGGCGGCCCACGGTCAAGCTCAGCGACAACCCCGCAAAGGCGATGGGCCCCGCGGACGAGATCGCGCGATACAAGCGCGTCTTCGGGGTCGGGGCCCAGACGCGTCGGGAGGTTCTCGTCTGACGATGCGGCCCCTCGCCCTGCTCTTATGGCTCGCGTTCGCGACCGGGGCATGGCCGGGCGAGGTCACGGTGAGGCCGGAGATGCTCCGGCCAGACGGCCGGGACGCGTTCAGGGTGACCGGTCTCGATGTGCCCGATCTCTCCGATCTCCCGGTTATCGACCCTGCGCGCGATGATGGGCCCGCACGCCTTCTGCGGCATCTTCTCGCGACCACGTCCGCGAATGGGCATCGGGGCGTTCTCTACGACAATCGCGACCGGGGCCATTCCGCGCTGCCGGAGAGCACGTTTCCGGGCCTCGCCCACCTGCGATACTCGCCGGAACTGGCCGGAGGCGATTTCGGTCTCGCGATCCGGCTCCGCTTTCCCGCAGTCGTGCTCGGAAACTCGTCCACCGCGCTGACCAGAGGTCCCGACGCGCGCAGCCTCATGCGCCTTGCGATGACCGAGCCGGGTCTTCCCCGCCTCGTATTCGCTCTCGCCGCGAACAATCACCTCTACGTCTATCCCGAGCACCGCGATCATGACGGGGTGGATCTCTACCCGGCGAACTGGGCCTATATGGTGACGTCGCAGGGCTCATCCGGTTCCGACCGGCCCTTCCTCGACGCCTTCGCGATGACGCTCGCGGCCTTCCCGCGGGAGGTCATGGCGGTCATGAAAGAGAAAGGTCTGGTGGTCCCGACCCTTCAGATGATCCTGAGACGCAATCTGCGGGGTATCGACCGGGAAGAGAGCTACTATTCCGGAACCGCCCACCCCACCGTCTTCGATGCCGGCCGGCTGCGCCCGGAGCGGATGGTCGCACAAGCCGCGTCCCTCACGCCCGACACTCTGCCGCCGATGGTGCGCCTCGGTGTCATCACCGAGGATTTCACCGCCGAGGCCGGACTGTCAGGGCGCAGCGAGCGGCTCTTCACCACGCCTTCGGCCATGGCCCGCATCTGGCGCGATCTGGAGGGCCGGAAACGGATGAATGTGAGTGCCACTGCCACAAGGCCGCGTGGCGATGGACCTGTCGCGTTCCGCTGGGTGCTTCTGCGCGGCGATCCCGAACGCGTCTCGATCATCCCCGACGAGACCGGTGCGGCGGCGGAGATCATCATCGACTGGCACGACGCCTTCGAGGTCCCCTCGCCGAACGGGCCGATCACGGCGAGCCGGGTCGACATCGGCGTCTTCGCAGATACCGGTGGCCCGCCGAGCGCGCCCGCGATCATCTCGATCAGCTTTCCAACCCACCAGTCGCGCAGCTATCGCGTGGTCGCGGACGGCGCGCCAATACTCCGGAGGGTCGACTACGACGCAATCGGCCGCGCCGCATCGTTCGATCCGGTCCTGCACTGGTCGGCCCCCTGGGCCGACGAACCGGTCCGAGACGCCAATGGTGCGATCACGGGCTGGCGGCGCACGAGCGAGACCGGCGTCCGGGTGGTTCCCGCCGGCCCGGACGCATCTGCCCATGAGGTCCGTGCGGACGCCCGGGGCTATCCGGTCTTGGCCGAAACGCCGCCCTAGCGCGTGTCGCGGCCATTCGCAGTCACGCGGTCCGCTTCAACCCCTTGATTTCGCATGTCCGAGAAGCTCGAAACCGGTTCCCACTTTCGAGCGACATGCTCTAGAGCCGCGCCGGTCCGCCTTCGAGCACATCTGCCAGCGGCGGTCGGTTTTCTCTCATCTCGTTTGCCGTGGCACGGGTGAACCCCACTCCGCTCAGCTCCGGAGCCATACGCCCGACGATCAGATCGTTTATATGGAAGGCGTCCCGAAGATGCGGGGGAATCGAGATGAGCGCTTCCAGAATCGTGCGGTCCGCACTCGGGGTCTGGTAGAAATTCCGGTCGGCGGCATAGAAGAAGGCCCCCTGCCCGTGGGTTCGGAAGTGCTCGATGCTGGCGAAATCAATTGTGCGGCAGCGGGCGCCCGGCGGCAATGTCTCGGCCCAGTCGGCATAGGCTGCAAGACAGTCCGGGTCGTCTTCTGCCCTGTCCGGCCCGAGCATCATCAACCGCACGCCGACGACGGGGTCGTGGGCCGCGCCGCCGGTGCGCAGAAACTCGCGAATACCCACGGGCCGCCAGAGCACGGCCTTTGAAACGTCGGTGACATTGCCGCGCAGCACCGCGCCGCCGATGGGGAGCGCCATGCGCACTTCGATCTCGGCTTTCTTCTCGTCGGGGCCACCGTCCAGAAGCCCCATCGCCAGCCGCCGCCGCACATTCATCCGACGCGCGAACCTGGGCGTGCGGCGCACGCTTTCATCCTCCACCGCGTCGATCACCGTGAGGTCGATGCCCATGCGCGCGGCAAGCTCACGGGCGATGGCCACATCCCGCGCGCCAATCGAGTTGGCCCGGTGGGCGAAAAAGAGGTCGTAGCGCTCGAGCATCCCGGCGGAAAGCGCAAGCAAAAGTCTCGAATCGTCGCCACCCGAGAGCGGCAGCATCGCCGGGCGCACAGCGCCAGTCAGCGCCCTGATGATCGTGCGCTGTCTTTCGATCACCACGTCGAGGCGCCTCTCGATCGCCTCCGGCGTCATCGGACAGGTGAAGTCGCACCCCGGCAACGGCCAATGCCGCACCTGGGTGAAACTCTCCAGATCAAGGTAGTGGTTCGCCAGGAGCCGCCGCGCGCGCGCATCCGCCGTCATTCCGAACGCGTGCCGCCCGCCCGAGCCGTTGGCGGCCATTTCCTGGAAAATGAAGCTCCGGTCAGGTTCCACGGGCCGGTCGAGGGCGAGAAAGAGGGTTGCGGCGACACGGCGGGCATTTGCATCGAAGACAGCACCGAGGCAGCCGCTGGGGTCCAGATAGACACGCTCGAAACCATGGGCCGAGACGACGAAGGCGTAGCGCCCGCCCAGCATGGTCAGTTTCTCCGCGAGACCCGCGGCATCCGCCACCGAGCTCACGAGCTCCGAGAGAACCGCATCGGTCATGTACCGGCCCTCGAGGTCGACAGCCTGACCCATGACCGCCACGGCGATCGCCCGGTCGCGATCGTGAGCGGATGCAACGTCGAGGCCCGGTCCGTGCCAGAGGCTCCAGCGCCCGAGCGCAACCTCCCTGAAACCCGGCAGCGGCCCGGGCGCGCGCTCCGTCAGAACCCATTGCTGGCCGTACACCTTCGCGAACGGCTGGTCCTTCTCCGCGGCGAGCCGCACGGCCTCGAGGGTCATGACTTTGCCCGAAGAGCGTCTTCCGCCTCTTTCAGGGCGCGGCGGAACCTCGGACCGCGCCGCCGGGCGAGGACCGCGCGACACGTCCGGGCAACGAGGTCGGGCCGCCCGCGCGCTTCCACCGCATCGAGAAGCTGCCGCTCGTAACGACTGCTTTCACGGCGCTTGCGGAGATAGCGGTGGAAGCCGAGCGGAGTGAGCCTCTGCTCGACGCAATCGGTGATGACAGGCTTCAGGATGCCCATGCCAAGCCACAGCGAGGCGATGCGGTGGCCCATCCGCCGACAATGGTAGCGCTCGACCGGGAGGCTCCGGAAGAGAGCTGCGTGCATGGCGTCGAGCGGCGAGGCCGGGTCGAAAAAGAGGTAGGCGCGCTCGGCACTCGCCGCGCCGTCCGGGGCATAGGCATAGCGGCTGCGAGCAGAGAAATCGCGCCGCCACACCCGGTGGTAGCGGGTCTCCCAAGGCGCGACATCCCGCGAAAGCGTGGCCTGGGGACTGATCGCGATCACCGTCGCCCCGGGGGCGGCCGCGGCGAACGCCGCCGCCGCGTAGCCACCCATGGAGGCGCCGTAGAATACCACCCGGTCGAAGCGCGCGAAAAACCCGTCATCGCGCAACTCGTCGAAAAAGTCGAACACCGCCTCGTCGCGGTACCATGTCCAGCCATGCGCCATGAGCCCCAGCATCGACCAGCCCTGGCCGGTGACGAAGGAATGACCCCATGGCAGGCGGTCGGCCCCGGTGTCGGCGACATGGTCGAGGTTTTCGAAAGTGACGAGGAGCGTGCTCCCACCCTCCACGAACAGGACCGAGTGCTCCGGCCCGAGGGCGCGGTAGAACCCCTGCTCCCCTCCGATCTTCGCATGCGCCGCGCTCGCGGCCTCCCGGCTCACGCCCGTTCCTCCCGGGGCTTCACCCTCGGCAGGATCGGTGCCTCTTCCACCCTGATGCCATGGGTCTTGATCTGCCGGTCGAGCCAGCTTCCCCGGCGTGGCCGGTTGCCCTCCTTCTCCTCCAGTCGGGGCTTCATGCGGCGCGCCCAGAGGTGGACGGCATGGGTGTCGCTCGTCAGCCTCGGTTCGATGTCGAACCGGCTCAGGATCATGTGGTTCCGGTCCTTGAACGGGATCGGGTAGAAGGTGGTTTGAGGCTTCGCATGGGCGATCTCCCCGGTCTCGTGGAGAAACCACGTGATCGAGGCCGGACCGGTGAAGCCCCAGTCCTGTTCTGTCATGTGGACCGGCTTTCCGGCGTCCCGCATCGCCTCCAGTTCGCGCCGCTGCCAGGGTTTCAGCCATGGCGCGATGGCGTATTCGTCGCGGAAGAAGCCAATGAGGCCGTGGAGCGCCGCCGAGTCGCGGGGCAGACCGAGCACCGCGTTGCAGACAAGGCCCGGTTTCTCCCAGCCAAAGACATGGGCTCCATCGAAGCCGAACGGCCGAAGGCAGATCAGGTCGGTGTCCACCCAGATCTTGTCGGTCCTGGCGAGAAGCTGGAGGCGCCACATGTCGGCGTGAATCGCGGGGCTGCCCGTCCTGGCATGCCGAAGCATCGGCGTGCCGGGGTATATTTCACCGGCGTCGCCGGCCTCGACCCCCTCAGGCAGGTTCGCAATGGGCTCGTAGCTGTAAAGGGTCACCCGGTGCCCGGCGCGGACAAAGGAGACGAGACAAAGCTGCTCGAACCACGACAACCTGCCGCCGATCCAGAGACTCGCTATCTCGGGAAGTTCTGCCATATGCCTCATCCGGGTGCTGGCGCCCTTTGGTTCAGCATGCCAAGTCGCAGCGCACGCGGCAAGCGCGGCTAGTCCTCCGGCTTCGCGGCCTGACGACCGAGCGCTGCCATTACCGCTTCCGCCGCCGCGCGTTCGAGGCGCAACGCCTCCTCGGGACCGGGGAAGGGGTCGGGCGCATCCGGTGCCAGATCGGAAAGGTCGAAAGGTTCGCGCGCACCCTCGAAACAGGCGGCGGAGACTGACGCGAGATCCTGCGCGCAATTCTCCATGATCCGTGCCCGGGTGTGCTTGTCGAACACATCTCCGCCTCGCAGGGTCCCGGGCGTGGCCTCGGCGGCGATTTCGCGGATCATGACCCGCGAGTTGAACGGCGTGTGCCGGTTCACGCGGCCCAGGTGTTCCGACACCGCCCGGGACAGCGTCTTGTTCGAAGGTGTGTCCGGCCGTGCGAGGCCAGACAGATCGACACCGCCGATCTGCTCGGCGAAATCCGCGATGACATCGCCCTGCGGGAAATGCGACCGTCGGAATGGCCGCACGCGCAAGGCCTGCTCTCCGAAGACCTCGCGATAAGCGTCGATTACCGGCATGTAGCGCAGGTTCGCTGCCCATCCCTCGAGGAATGCCGACGGATCGGGAGGAATGCGGCCGTTCTTGACCTTCTGCTTGTACATCGCCTCGGCGTATCTGTCCGGCCGCCTTAGGTAGGCGACGACACGCAGGTCGCGGCAGAGCCCGTCCACCGCCTCCGCGAGGCGCGGCGCCATGGCTGGCTGGAAGAACACTTCGCTGCTCAGCACATGCACCATGTCGGGCGCGGCGGCGATCTCCTCGCGCAACGCGGAGACCATGTCGCCAGCCCGGCCCTTCAACATCGGCTGCACCATCGAGTTGTGGGCGATATTCGTCCGGCCGGCCGCCACATAGGACAGCCCTCGAGACCTGAGGGCGGGGAGGTGTGACTTCAGAAAACCCTGCAAGGCGGTGGTGCCTGTTTTCGGCGAACCGATATGAATGACAAGCAAGCCGGACCCTCTCGGTATGCCGGGGGCAACCCCCCGACCATCTACACCGCGAGGTGGGTTTCGCGCCACCCTGCGGCTCCATGCGCAACAATACGGCCCACCCTCCGCCGTTTGCCTTTGCCGGGGAAATCTGTATTTAGCGGACAACCCGTCCGGTCCCGGGCGCATCCTCGGTGCCGAAGACACCTCTGGTCCCCGAGAAAAATCACCATCCATCAGCGTCGCGCGCCAACGCCAGGCAGCAAGACGTTCCGGCATCGGAGTGCCCATGAATTCGCTCTACGCCTACCGCGAACAATGGACAGGCAATGTCCGCGGCGACATCCTCGCCGGACTCGTCGTCGCACTCGCGCTCATTCCCGAGGCTATCGCCTTCTCCATTATCGCCGGGGTCGACCCCAAGGTGGGGCTTTACGCCTCGTTCTCGATCGCCGTGATCGTGGCAATCACCGGCGGGCGGCCCGGCATGATCTCCGCGGCGACCGCGGCCACAGCGGTGCTCATGGTCACCCTCGTCAAGGAGTACGGGCTGGAATACCTCCTCGCCGCGACAGTGCTCGCCGGCCTCATTCAGATCGGAGCGGGGCTTCTTCGGCTCGGGCACCTGATGCGGTTCGTCTCGCGCTCGGTCATCACGGGCTTCGTCAACGCGCTGGCGATCCTGATCTTTCTCGCCCAGATTCCGGAACTGACGGGCGTTACCTGGGTCACCTATGCCATGGTCGCGGCGGGTCTCGCCATCATCTACCTGTTCCCGCTTGTGACGACCGCGGTCCCCTCCCCCCTCGTCACCATCGTCGTCCTGACCGGGGTGGCCATGGCGGTCGGCCTCGACGTGCGCACGGTGAGCGATATGGGAGACCTGCCCGACACGCTGCCGGTGTTCCTTATCCCCGACATTCCCCTGACCCTCGAGACCCTGCAGATCATCCTGCCCTATTCCATCGCCGTGGCTGCGGTCGGGCTTCTGGAAAGCCTGATGACCCAGACCATCGTCGACGATCTCACCGACACGTCTTCGGACCGCAATCAGGAGTGCGTCGGTCAGGGCATCGCCAATACCGCGACCGGCTTCATTGGCGGCATGGCCGGATGCGCGATGATCGGCCAGTCGATCATAAACGTGAAGTCCGGCGGCCGGGGCCGACTGTCGTCCTTCGCGGCCGGCGTCATGCTTCTCTTCATGATCGTCGCACTTGGCGACATCGTGGGCCAGATTCCCATGCCCGCACTGGTGGCGATCATGATCATGGTCTCGATCGGAACCTTCTCCTGGTCGTCGATAAAGAACCTTCGCGAGCACCCGAGATCGTCCTCGGTGGTGATGCTCGCGACGGTGTTCTTCGTGGTCTACACTCACAACCTCGCAATCGGCGTTCTGGTCGGTGTGCTCCTGTCGGGCATCTTCTTCGCAGGCAAGATCGCGCAGCTCTTCCGGGTCAGGTCGGAGATATCCGCAGACGGGCGCGAGCGAACCTACATCGTCGAGGGACAGCTCTTTTTCGCCTCGACAGAGGATTTCATGGCCGCCTTCGACTTCAAGGAGACCCTCGAGAAAGTCACCATCGACGTGAGCCGCGCCCATATCTGGGACATTTCCTCGGTTGCGGCTCTCGACATGGCCGTGCTCAAGTTCCGCCGGGAAGGCGCAGAGGTCGGAATCGTCGGGATGAACGAGGCGTCCGAAACCATCGTCGACAAGCTTGCCGTGCACGACAAGCCCGGCGCGATGGACAAGCTGCTTGACCACTGAGGGGGGAAACATGGCTGGAATCCTTATGGCGCTGGTCGACGGGTCGGCCTATTCCGAAAGTGTGTGCAACCACGCGGCCTGGGTTGCCGGACGCACGGGCGCGCAGGTGAAGATCTACCATGTGCTCGACCCGCGGCGGGCGCGCAGCAAGCGCGACCTTTCGGGCGCAATCAAGCTCGGGGCGCGCAGCAACCTTCTGGAGGAACTGAGCGCGCTCGACGAGCAGCACGCGCGGCTGGCGCAAGCCCAGGGCCGCGCGATTCTCGAGGACGCAAAGGCGCTCGT
>Ga0102935_1000381_pt1 | contig 15914 bp, 17 predicted proteins | sample SalPonR2_A_D2_MG_FD_78508 | JGI IMG/M metagenome (GOLD analysis project Ga0102935, IMG submission 78508) | Salt pond soil microbial communities from South San Francisco under conditions of wetland restoration - Salt Pond MetaG R2_A_D2_MG | ecosystem: Environmental > Aquatic > Marine > Intertidal... | reverse complement strand
GAAGCGTCTGGCGAAGGCGGAGCGCCAGAACACCCGCGTCCCCGCGTGGGTCATGATGAAGACGGACATGAACGTGACGCGAAACCCCAAGCGGCGCAACTGGCGCCGGAACGACCTGGACGAATAAATGAGCACCAGCGACTTCGAGGAGCGCGTCGTCACCGTCCCGCTCCGCGACGCCAACGACAAACCGGTACAGGAGCGCGCAGACTTCGCGATGCGGATCGTCCGCGAGCACCTCGCACAGCACTTCTCCGTCGCCGAGGACGAGGTCGTCATCGACACCTCGGTCAACGAGGCCGTCTGGGCGAACGGGCGCCAGAACCCGCCGAGCAAGGTTCGCGTCCGCGCGGCGCGGTTCGTCGAGGACGGCGAACCCGTCGTCGAAGCCGAGTACGCCGAGTAACGTGTTACGGGCGACTTTCACCGGCTCGTCGTACGTGGGCGTGTTCGCCCGCGCGATCGACGACATCGTGTTGGTACGACCGGACGCCGACGAGGAGGTGGCCGACGCCATCGGCGAGGAGCTTGGCGCAGAGCCCCTCCTCACGACGGTCGGCGGCGCCAACACCGTCGGCTCCCTCGCGACGGGCAACGAGAACGGCGTGCTCGTCTCCGCGCGGGCGACCGAGCGAGAGCAGACGCGGATCGCCGAGGCCGCCGACCGAGAGGTAGGCGAGCTCCCCGGCGAGATCAACGCGGCCGGCAACGTCGTCCTCGCGAACGACTACGGCGCCTACGTCCACCCGGACCTCCCGCGCGAGTCGATCGTGACGATCAGAGAGACGCTCGACGTCCCCGTGACGCGCGGCGACCTCGGCGACGTCCGCACGGTCGGCACGGCGGCGGTCGCCAACAACTCCGGCGTGCTCTGTCACCCCAAGTCGACCGAGGCGGAACTGCAGGCGGTCGAGGAGGCCCTCGACGTCCGCGCCGACCTCGGGACGATCAACTACGGCGCGCCGCTCGTCGGCTCCGGGCTCGTCGCCACCGACGAGGGCTACGTCGTCGGTGAGGACACCACCGGCCCCGAGCTGGGTCGGATCGAGGAGACGCTCGGGTTCATCGACTGAGTCCGAGTCCGGACTCCCCTCGGTCGCTCCGGAGACCGCCCTGACCGGCGCATCCGGAAGGCGACCCGCCGTGTCGCCCGCGGCTTCTCTCACCGCATCTTCTCGTAATCGGACTGTGAGCCGCTGGGAAGTCCGATTTGTCCCGGACACCAGAGCCTCGCTTTTTAGGAAGATACTTCCCTGTCCCTGCCGGATCGATGAACATGAGTACCTACACGGTGAGTGGACAGTTCCAGAGTCGAGACGACTACCAGCCGTTCACGAAGGACGTCGAGGCCGAGAACGAGGACCTCGCGCGAGAGCGCATCTACACCCTCGTCGGGAGCCAGCACAACCGGAAGCGCACCCAGATCGAGATCGAGGAGGTGACCGCGGCATGATGGGCGGCGGACAACAGCAGCTCCAGCAGCTCTCCCAGGAGCTGCAGGCGCTCGACGAGGAGATCGAGGCGCTCGAAGCGGAGATCGCGGACTACCGCGAGGAGCAGTCCGACATCGACGACGCGGTCGAGGCGATCGAGACCCTCGACACCGGCTCGACGGTGCAGGTCCCGCTCGGCGGCGGCGCCTACGTCCGCGCCGAAGTCCAGGACATCGACGAGATCATCGTCTCGCTCGGCGGCAACTACTCGGCCGAGCAGAGCGAGGGCGACGCCATCGACGTGCTCCGGCGCAAGCAGGAGGCGCTCGACGACCGCATCGAGGAGACCCAGGAGGAGGTCGACGAGCTCGAAGACGAGAGTCAGGAGCTCGAACAGCAGGCCCAGCAGATGCAACAGCAGATGCAGCAGCAGCAGATGCAGCAGATGCAGCAGGGCCAGGGCGACGAGGAGTAACGACGAACCGTGTTCGACGGACTGAAAGACAAGCTCTCCGGGTTCAGGAAGGACGTCGAGGAGAGCACCGAGGCCGAGGAACCCGCGGAGAGCGAGGAGCCGGCCGTCGACGAGCCATCCGCGAGCGACGCCGCCGCGACGGGGACCGAGCCTGACGCCGCCGCTCGCGAGGAGCAGGAGGCCGACGCAGACGACGAGGACGAGTCCGACGACGAGCCGAGCACCTTCCAGCGCGCGAAGGCGTTCGCGACCGGTCGGATAATCATCGAGGAGGAGGACTTAGAGGAGCCGCTGTGGAACCTCGAGATGGCCCTGCTCGAGAGCGACGTGGAGATGAGCGTCGCCGAGCGGATCCTCGACACCGTCCGCGAGAAGATGCTCGGCGAGTCGCGGAAACAGGTGGAGACGACCGGCGAACTCGTCGAGTCGGCGCTCCACGACGCCCTGCTCGACGTGATCGCCGTCGGCCAGTTCGACTTCGAGGAGCGGATCGCTCAGGCCGACAAGCCCGTCACCGTCGTCTTCACCGGCGTCAACGGCGTCGGGAAGACGACGAGCATCGCGAAGCTCTCCGAGTGGCTCGCCGACCGCGGCTACTCCTCGGTGATGGCCAACGGCGACACCTACCGGGCGGGCGCCAACGAACAGATCGCGGAGCACGCCAAGCGGCTCGACCGGGAGCTGATCTCGCACGACCAAGGCGGCGACCCGGCGGCCGTCATCTACGACGGCGTCGAGTACGCGCAGGCCAACGACGTCGACGTCGTCCTCGGCGACACGGCGGGGCGCCTGCACACGAGCGACGACCTGATGGCGCAACTGGAGAAGATCGACCGCGTCGTCGACCCGGACATGACCCTCTTCGTCGACGAGGCGGTCGCGGGCCAGGACGCCGTCAACCGCGCGAAGGAGTTCAACGACGCCGCGGAGATCGACGGGGCGATCCTGACGAAGGCCGACGCCGACTCCTCGGGCGGGGCCGCGATCTCCGTCGCGTACGTCACCGGCAAGCCGATCCTCTTCCTCGGGACCGGACAGGGGTACGACGACCTCACGCTGTTCGAGCCGGAGGAGCTCGTCGAGAGCCTGCTCGACGAGGAGTGAGGCGCGGCGACTGAGGCGCCGGTCGACGGGCGGGCGTTTTTCGACTACCCCTCGCCGACCATCCGGTCCTCTTCGTCCCACTCGCGCTCGCGCAGCTCGTACTTCTGTATCTTTCCGGTCGCCGTCGTCGGGAGCTCGGCCACGAACTCGATGTCGCCCGGCGTCTTGTAGTCGGCGACGCGCTCGCGGACGAAGGTCTTGAGCTCTTCGGGGGTCGCGCCCGGGTCGACGGGGTCGCCGCTCTCCGGGACGACGAACGCCTTCGGGGTCTCGCCCCAGCGCTCGTCCGGTGCGGGGATGACGGCCACGTCGGAGACGACGTCGTGTTCGAACAGCGTGTCTTCCAGTTCGATCGAGGAGATGTTCTCGCCGCCCGAGATGATGATGTCCTTCTTCCGGTCCTGGATCGAGACGAATCCGTCGCCGTCGACGACCGCCAAGTCGCCCATGTGGTAGTAGCCCTCCAGTCGCTCGGAGAACGCCTGTTCGGTGGCTTCCGGCTTGTTCCAGTAGCGGTCCATGACCTGGTTGCCGCGGACGACGATCTCGCCGATCGTCTCGCCGTCGGCGGGCACGTCCTCGCCGTCGTCGTCGACGACGCGCACGTCGGTGCCGAGGAAGCCGATCCCCTGCGTCTTCTTCACCGCGAAGCGGTCGTCGGCGTCGGCGTCGAAGTGTCGCTTCGCGTCCGAGGTGGTGATCAGCGGTCCGGTCTCGGTGGCGCCGTAGACGTGTTTGAGCTCCCAGCCGAACTCCTCCTCGACGGTTCGGATCGTCGCTTCCGGGGGCGCCGCGCCGGCGGTCGCGACGCGCACGTCGTTGTCGCCGGTCGTCGGACCGCCGTGCTCGGCGTGGTGGTCGCCGAGCATGTTGAGGACGGTGGGAGCGGCACAGAAGTACGAGACGTCCTCCTCGCGGACCCGATCGAACACCTCGGCGACGTCGACGCCGCGGGTGCAGACGTGGCGGGCGCCCATCCCCGTGATCGCGTAGATGTGGCCCCAGCCGTTGACGTGGAACATCGGGAGCGTCCAGAGGTAGACGTCGTCGTCGGTGATCTCCTGATGCATCGAGATCAGGTACGCGTGGAGCGTCTCCGCGCGGTGCGTGCGGCAGACGCCCTTGGGGTCGCCGGTCGTCCCCGAGGTGTAGTTGATCGTGATGACGTCGTCCTCGTCCATCTCCGGCCGCTCGTAGGCCTCGGGGTCCGCGGCGGAGAGCGCCTCGTCGAACGACTCCCACTCGCCCGCGACCGCGTCGGTGTCGTTCGTCAGGAACGTCTCCGTCGGCACCTCGTCGCGGATCTCCTCGATCCGATCGGCGTACTCGGCGTCGGCGTAGATGGCGTCGACGCCGGCGTCGGAGAGCATATAGGCGAAGTCGTTCGGCGTGAGGCGGTAGTTCAGCGGGGTGTGGACCGCACCGACCTGCATCGCGCCGTAGGCGGCCTCGAGGTGGTAGTGCGTGTTGGGGTCCAACACCGCGACGCGGTCCCCTTTCTCGATCCCGCGGGCCTGCAACGCGGCCGAGAACCGGTCCGCGCGGTCGCCGAGCTCGGCGTAGGTGTACCGGGTCCCGTCCGTCGCGAGGACCGCCTCCTCGTCGCCGTAGTGCCGCCGCGCCCGATCCAGAAAGTCCGTCGTCAGTAGCGGTTTTCGCATCATTTTATAACTATTTATCGTTGATAAAAGCGTTTGCGGCCGGCGCAAGGCGGTACGGTCGTCCCCCGTAGCGCCGCCGCGGGAGTTACCCGGGTGCGCTCCGTACGGCTAGCCATGAGCGACGGAACCGGGCGACTGAGTTTCTCCGAGGGGTACGTGGTTCCCATCCTGGGGCTGTTGTCGCTGGTCTTCGCACTCATGGCGGGGCTGACCGCGGGCCGCGCGCTGTCCGGCGACCCCGCGGACGCCGTCCTCCCGGTCGCGTTCGGCCTCGGCTCGATCCTCGCGCTGTGGCTGCAGCGCCGCTACGCTCCGAGCGAGTGAGCCGCTCGCGGCGTCGTCGAGCGCGTCGTCGTCGGTCGCGGCGACGAGCGGGTCGGTGGGCCTGTCAAAGGCCGCGTCGTCCGGCGGATACCGCCCGTGTCGGCATATAAAGCGCACGTGGTCGAATCGCACACGGGCGACGGGATCAGAACCCTTAACAGTCGCAACGGGTTTTGATACGATAGCGGGATGGGATAGCCAGGAGATTCCGCCGGGCTCATAACCCGGAGATCGGTAGTTCAAATCTACCTCCCGCTACTTCTCTTCGGTACTTCGACGCCAATCGACCTCGGACACCGTCGTCTTCGAAGATCCGCATTCGCGTGACCGACACGGCGAGAGCCGTCCGCGGCTCGGACGGCACGGCCGGGGCCTCACGGCCCCGCTTCACAGGTGACCGAGACGGTGCGACGCGCCGTGTCACCGAAGACGACCGCCTCGACGTCTTCCCCTCGGACGCGTATCGTCACGGACAGCGGCTCGTCTTCGAAGGTCCCCTCGCATTCGAGCGCTGCCACGACGGATTCGGAGCCCGACTCGCCGGGTGAGACGTCCGACGGCGGCGGCCGGACGTCGACGGTGAGACCGTCGGGCTTCCCCTCGATGTCGACCTCGGTCACGTCGACCGCGACGCTGAACCGGTTCGTCAGCGTGACCAGCGTCACGGTCTCGCTCCGGTCGACGTCGGTCTCGTTCGTCGCGTTCAGGTCGGTCTCGTTCGTCGTGTTCAGGTCGGTCTCGTTCGTCGCGTTCAGGTCGGTCTCGTTCGCCGTGTTCCCGTCGGCCTCGATCACGATCTCGTCGGGCGAGTCGTACCCGACGTAGGCGCGGTCGTCGGCGGCGGTCGCGACCGTCACGTCGCGATCGGCCGCGGCGGAAGAGAACCCGCCGGTCCCGACGAGCGCGAGCACCAGTCCGACGGCGAACAGGCCGAGCGCGAGCGTTCTGAGCGCGCCGGTCATGGCCCCGAACGCCAGTTCGTCGGCCGCCGAGTCATTGGTCGACCTCCAGGTCCGATCCCAGCTCGTTCCGTCTGGTGTGAATCGTGTGGACCACGGCCGAGACGCCGAACGCCGCGGTGAGGATCGTCCCGAACCCGGCGGTCGTCAGGTCGCCGAACGGGTACACGCCGAGCCACACGAGACCGACGACCGTCCCCATGACGCCCGCCAGCCCGAGGTAGTGGTAACACCACGGGATGTCGTCCGCGGGGACGTACTCCAGGTGCATCTGCACCTCCCTGACGCCCTCGGCGAGCGCGATCGTGCCGCGGTTTCGGTCGTACTCGATCAGTCCGCAGTCGCTCAGCTTCGGCAGGTGCGTCTGGCGCAGCGAGGAGTACACCCGCTTGCGCTGTTTGTAGCTCACCTGCGCGACGGTGGTGTCGTTCTCGCGGGCGGCGATGTAGTCGACGAGGTCGCCGAGTTCGATAGTCTCGCCCTCGTCGCGACTCTTGAGATACTCGATCGCGTATCGTCGCCGCCCGTTGCTCAGTACGTCGAAAATGTCTTCACGGTCGAGTTCGGGACCGCGTTCTTTCCCCCTCGTCGTGTCCCGATCGGATCTCGTGTCGGGATCGTCTGATCGCTGGCTCTGTATTTCCTGGATCACGTCCTCTCCCTCCCCTCCATCGCTGACCCGAACCGTCGTTTCGACCCGCGATACTCGTCAGCGACAGCGCGACATGCCGGCATCGACTATACCGAGTCGTCCTGTTCGAGATACTGTCTACAATGGGTGCACATTGTTACGTCATCCGTTTAATCAGAAATCAGAAATTATTTCGAAATAGACAGAGTTTGTTATAACAGGAATCAGATGATTTCTAGTGGGGAACCATTCTAAATTCATTATTTAGTGTTGACCGTGATGTGATACAGTAGCCTCTCGGTATAGAGCAAGTTTGTGATATCGAGATGTAACGGAATACCTTCACCGGTTCTCAGATTTCCACGTATCAAAATAGGATTAATGCGGGAGGTGAGTTATCTGTTTAGCTCCCGTCGATGTAGGGCACAGATGGCCCGCCGCTTTCACCTGGGAAATCGTAGTTCGGAACAACGTATTTAAAGAATTCCGAATCTTGTGCTGCGGCGTTGACACCGAGGGTTGTATCGTACACCGAACCAATATCACCTTCAGGAATATTATAAAATCCAAGCGCGATCTCCGCCATCTCACCGGGGGCAACGAACACACCCGCAGCACCTGCACCACCGCTAGTACCATTCCCAGTTCCATCGCCCGCATCCATACCATTACCGTAGTTGTCCATGGAGAGGTAAGAAGTAACGTACTCACCGTCACCTGTTCCCGGAACAGAACCGATCTGACTATTGAGATCGTTTAGATTGATCCACACGAGAGCGTCGTCAGTTCCTTGGTTCGTTATCTGCAGAACGTCGGTGAACTCTGTAGTAGCGTTGCCGTTAATGCCGGACGCTTGACCGTTGCCGTCAAAGTTGATTTCAAGTGTACCGTTCGTTTCTTCAGTGTAATCCGGGTAACCAGATATCCCAAGGTAAGCATTGCTGTCAGATCTGACTTGGACAGACACCGAACGCTCAGCAGTTACTGACGAGAACGCGCCCGATCCGAGTACCGCCGCGGATCCCGAAGCCAATGCACCCATACCGACTACGAAGTCTCGTCGTTGCATAGTGTTGTCACCTGTTTGGCGCTCGTCGCCGCCAGGCGGCTCGGACCGACCCTCCGAACTCCGACCGGCCGTGTCGCCGCGTGTTGACCACGAGCACTCACGACACACAAGAGAGGGGACCGTTACTAGTCTGAGCAGCCTGTTGCACCACCAGTCCGAGGCTGTGTCTCCGTCCGGGTCAGCGTACTCGGCGGTAAGCGGCGATTCCGACGGGAGCGACTCGGTGAAAGCCGATCGTAACCGCCACACCGGTCCGTCCGTCGACGCGCTCGTCCCTGAGACGGCGATGACGCGCAGCACGGAGTGGCTACGAGCGGGTACGGACGAGCCGTTAACGCTGTCTTAGACCGGGTACCGCCGTGTATAGCTAAGCGTCGGAGACGCGAGAGCGTACTTGTGATCGACGAACACGGGACCGATGACTCGGGCCACCTGTCCGGAGTCCGTTCGGTATCCTCCGACTCGCTCGCGAGGCGCGTGCCCGGAGCGGCGGCGAACGCGCCCAAGCGGAACGTCCTCGTCGCCCTCGCCTACTGCTTCGGCTGCCTCCTCGCCGCCGGACTGCTCTGGACGGCGCTTTGAGCCCGGCGGAACGTCCGAACGAGCCCCGCTCTCGAACCCGGAAGCGATTTCCGTCGCCCTGTCGTTCTCACGCGTATGGATTACGAATCGAGCCTCGACCGCGCGATGGAGGAGGTACCGGATCTGGGCGGCTCCGACGAGCGCCTGTCGGTTCCCGACCCGGAGACGCAGAAGGACGGCGCGTTCACCCGACTGACGAACCTCTCGGCGATCGCCGACGCGCTGAGCCGCGACCCCGAACACGTGCACTCGAAGATCCAGCAGGAGCTCGGGACCGCCGGCCAGTACGAGTCGGGCCGCGCCCGCTACAGCGGGAACTTCCGCGAGCGCGACTTCCAGGCCGCGATCGACTCGTACATCGAGTCGTTCGTCACCTGCTCGGAGTGCGGTCTCCCCGACACCCGACTGGAAACGGAGAACCGGACGCCGATGCTCCGCTGTGAGGCCTGCGGTGCCTTCCGTCCCGTCGCGAAGCAGAACACGTCGAACACGCAGCGACAGGAGGAGGCCATCGAGTCCGGCAAGACGTACGAGCTCGAGATCGTCGGCACCGGCCGCAAGGGCGACGGCGTCGCCGAGGTGGGCGAGTACACCGTCTTCGTCCCCGGCGCGCAGGAGGGCGAGACCGTCAAAGCCTATATCAAGAACGTCTCCGGCAACCTCGCGTTCGCCCGTCGCGAGAACTGATCGGCCCGCCGCGGCTCCGCCAGTCGGTACGGACCCGTTCCGCTACCCGACCGTTTATCGGCTCGTTCCCGAATCGTGAGCCATGGCGACACGCCTTCCGGACGACGCGTTCGACGACCGGCTCGCGACGGTCCGCGACCGACTCGCCGCGACCGACGCCGACGCCGCGACGTGGTTCGGCGCGACCGCTATCGAGTATCTCACCGGCTTCCACCACATCCAAACCGAGCGGCCGGTCGCCCTCGCGGTGACGGCGGAGCGGGTCGAGATAACGGTGCCGCGGCTGGAGGTCGAGCGCGTCGAACCGAACGACCGGATCGACGCCGTCCACCACTACTTCGACTACCCCGGCGGCCACCCGGTCCGCGTCGTCGTCGAGATGCTCGACGGGCTCGACGCCGAGCGAGTCGCGACCGACGCCGACGGCGCCCCGGGCGTGATGGGGTACGAGGGTCCCGCCCTCTCCGAGTTCGTCGACGTCGAGACCCAGTCGTGGGTCGATCGCATGCGTTGGGAGAAGTCCGACGCCGAGGTCGACCTGATCCGCGAGTCGGCGAAGTGGGCGAACCTCGGCCACCGCTACCTCGCCGACTTCTCCGAGCCGGGCGCACACCCGGCGACCGTCTCGCAACGGGCGTCGACGGAGGCCTCACGGGCGATGCTCGACACGCTCGGCGAGACGTACAGCGTCCGGGTCCGCGGCGACGGCCCCGTTCACGCCGGCTACATCTCCGGACGGGAGACGGCGCTTCCACACGGTCACACGCCGAACGAGCGGCTCTCCGAGGGCGACGTTCTCATCACGGGCGCGTCGGCGAACGTGGACGGCTACCGCTCCGAGCTGGAGCGGACGATGTTCGTCGGCGACTACTCCGACGAGCAGGAGCACTACTTCGAACTCATGCTGGAGGCGCAGACGCTCGCCATCGACGCGCTCGGACCGGGAGTTCCGGTCGCCGAGGTCGACGAGGTCGTCTGGGAGTACTTCGAGGAGCAGGGCGTGTCCGACCTCGCGCAGCACCACGTCGGCCACAACATCGGGCTCGGCGCCCACGAGCCGCCGTACATCGACCGCGGCTGGGGCGAGCGCTACGACGGCGACGACGCCCTGATGGCGCCCGGACAGGTGTACACGATCGAACCGGGGCTCTACACCGACGAGTTCGGGTATCGCCACTCCGACACGGTCGCGATCACCGAGTCGGGGACCGAGACGCTGACGCACTTCCCGCGAGACATCGGCGCGAACGTCGTGTCAGTGACCCGCGACTGAAGTCGTGGGCTTCCGCCTCGTCTTCCGTGAGTTACCGCACGCGACCGACGACGATCCGGTGACCGGTCTCTTTCGCGTGTTTCCGCTCCAAGTCGGTCGCCTCGTCGCCGTCCTCGAACAGGCGCTCGACCGAACACTCGCGGCAGACGACGTGGTACTTCGGCTGTTGGGTTACGGAACTCATGGACTCACCCACGCGTCCTTGCGACCTAGTTAAACGCACCGTACCGTTGTTAAGCCAGTCATTATTCGACTCCCTTCCGGTCGCACCGCTGCGGTTCGCCGCGGCCGTCCGCGTCAGTCGTCGCCGGCGTTTCGTTCGAACCGATCGAGCGCGAGTCCGAGCATGTCCGGGCTCACGGGCTGGTACTCCCCGCGCTCGTGTTCGGGCAAGTACTCCCGCACGCTGTTCCACGACTCGCGGGCGTAGCGCGCGTCGAGCAGCACGCGTACGCCGCGCTCGTCCGGCCCGCGTATGACGCGACCGACCGCCTGTCGGGCCTTCCGGACCGCCGGCACAGTGAGCGCCGTCTCGAACCCCGACTCGAACCGGCGGTCGTAGGCGGTGATGACCGCTCGCGTCCGCGGCCGCGCCGTGTTGATGATCGGGACGCCGCAGACGACGGCGGCCGAGAGGCGGTCCCCGCGGTAGTCGACGCCCTCGGTGAGCGTGCCGCGGAGGCTCGTCACGAGCACCTTCCCGTCGCCCGCGAAGAAGTCGTCTTTCAGCGACTCCGTGGCGCGGTCGCCGGAGGACTCGTCGAGCAACACGGGCTTGTCGAGCCGCTCCGAGAGCGACTCGGCCATCCACGTCGCTTCCGCGTAGCTGGGGGTCCCCACGAGGACGTTCCCCTCGCGTCCCGCCACCGCCGCCGTCGCGTCGAGGTGCGCCAGCCGCGTGTCGTTCGCCTCGCCGGGCGCTCCCCGGTTCTGGTGGGTGAACTTCGGCGCGTCGACGGCGAGGCTCGCGCGGTTCTCCTCGGGGAACGACAGCCCGTACGTCCGCTCGACGACCGGTCGCCCTCGCGATTCGAGGTGGTCGAGTCCGGTCACCTCGCGGAAGACGTCCATCGGCTCGAGCGTCGCGCTCATGAGGACGCCGCCGCCGAACTCGGCGAGCCGCTCGCCGATGGGTTCGCTCGGCACGCAGTTGTACAGCGCGAGGCTCGCGTTGTACGCGCGCCGCCACGAGTCGGGCGGGGCCGTCTCGTCCCACGTCCGCTCGAGGTCGATCGCTCGGAAGAACTCCTCGTGGTCCTCGCGGTACCAGGCGTTGAGGGTGCGCCCGACGCCCGGCGCGGCTCGCTGTTTGTCCTCCGACTCCAGCGAGTCGAGGACGCGCTTGACCACGGCGCCGACCTGTTGCGCGCGGGCCCAGACGCGGTCGCCGTACCCCTCGCGGTTCGCCCACGCCGTTATCTCGTCTTCGGCGGGTTCTTCGGGGTCACGGAGCGGGATTTCGTCGTCGTCGAGCGCTCGCCAGTCGGGACGTTCGCGGTCCAGTCGCGCCGTCACCCGGCGGTCGAGCTCGCCGCGGAGGTCGGCGTAGAACTCGCGGACGGACTCGATCTCCTCGACGGTCACCTCGGCGTCCGCCAGCTCGCCGCGAACCAGTTCGGCGTCGTCGGACTCGGCGCCGGCCGTCTCGAACGAGAGCGGCTGGACGACGCGGGTGAGCTCGTTCTCGGCGTCGCGGAGGCTGGCGTCGGCGACCGCGTCGCTCACGAGGTCCCGGACGCGCGGCTCCAGCATGTGGGCCTCGTCGCAGACGACGAACGTCGCGTCGTCGAGGAGCGCGCCGGTGAACGTCCCGGTCGTGACCGGGTCGAAGGCGTGGTAGTAGTTGCCGATGACGACCTCCACCTCGGGGACGAGCGCGCCCATGATCGAGTGGGGACAGGAGCCGTGACCGGCGGCGAGCCGGACGAGCTCCGTCGGGCCGACGTGGCCGAGGTCGGTCACGTCGAACGGGACCGCCTCCGCCGGGTCGCCGTCCTCGGGGAGGTCGTCGAGGAAACCGGCGTAGAAGGGGCAGAACTCGGTTCCCTCGTACTCCTCGGTGTCCGGTCGGTAGGGAGTGGGCTCGCCGTCGACGCTGAGGTAGTCGGCGGCGCCGGAACCGGTCTCGGTCGCGCCGGCGTCGCGCCCGGAGTCCATGAGGCCGACCTGCTGGCCTCGCGCCTCGCTGACGAGGTTCGACGTCGTCGTCGCGCCCCCGTCGCCGACGAGGTTGCGTGTGCGCTCGCGGAGCCCCTCGCACCGCTCGTACACGTTCTCGCGGTCGACGCCGCCGCGGTTCTCGCGGGCGTACGGGCACACGTCCGCCTTCCCGACGAGCGTCAGCCCCGAGACCGGGTCGTACTCGTCCGGGAGGTTCGCGTTGACGGTGTCGAGGTCCGTCTCGAACTGGCGCAGCTGCTGCTTGACGCTCGTGAGCACGAAGACGCGCTCGAAGTCGGAGTCGGGGTCGCGGACGCGGTCGAGTCCGGCGGTGAGCGCGAGCATCGTCTTGCCGGTCCCGCACGCGCCCTCCAGCGCGAGGAACCCGCCGTCCTCGGCGGCGTCGACGGCGGCGTCGATCCCGTCGGCCTGCTCAGGATACGGCTCTTCGTGGCCGAAGATATCGGTCCACCGCGGGGAGTCAGTCACTGTAGCGCCGTAGCTCCCGATCGGAGTTAAACGTTGAGAGAACGGGGCAGCGGTCGGACCGTCGGACGGACCCGACCGTCGCCGACGCGCTTAGCCGACGATGTCGTGCAGGTCGGAGAGCCGATCGATCTCCCACGTGGGCCAGACGTTCAGCTCCCAGTCGCGGCGGTGCGGCCGGCGGATGAACGCGGAGTCGATGCCCGCGTTCTCGGCCGCGCGCACGTCGGACTCGTTGTCACCGACGAACAGCGCGTTGCCGGCGTCGAGGTCGCCGAGCGCCTGCTCGATGTAGTGCGGGTTCGGCTTCCGAAGCTGGAGCGAGTGGATCGTCGGCTCGCGGCCGTACGCGGCGCCGAACCGCTCGAAGCCGTCGAAGTGATCCACGAGGAAGTCCACCGTCGCCTGCTGGTTCGAGGAGACGATCCCCATCTCCACCTCGAGGCTCTGTAGCTCGTCGAGGTCGTCGTACGGAGTCTTCCGGCCCGCGCGGGCCTCCTGCTGTTGGGCCTTCGAGACCACGTCGTCGCGAGTCCGCCAGAACGACCCCGGGTCGAGGTCGTACGTCTGACAGACGGTCCCCACGCTGCCGGGGGTCGCTCCGATAGTCATGCGCTCTACGTCGTCCGGATCGGGCTCCTCGACGCCGCACTCTTCGAACGCGTTCCGGGTTGCATCCCGGAGCACGCCGAACCGCGTGCGGCCCACGAGGACACCGTCGTTGTCGAACACGACGGTATCGTACGTCATACAGTCCGGTGTCGTCCAGCACTTAAAAGGGTTTCACCAACGTCGCGACGGAAACGGCGGCTCATTTATATAGATCCGTCCCGCGTCCCGCGATATGCGCGTCAGTGTCATCGGCGGGAGTTCCGTCTCGCCCGAGACGGCGGCGGTCGCGGAACGGCTCGGCGAACGGCTCGCGGACCGCGGTCACACGGTGGTGTGCGGCGGGCTCGGGGGCGTGATGGAGGCGGTCTGTCGGGGCGCGCGCGGCGCCGGCGGCGAGACCATCGGCATTCTCCCGACGGACTGGCGGGCCGACGCGAACCCGCACGTCACGGTCCCGATCGCGACCGGGATGGGCCACGCCCGGAACGCGCTCGTCGTTTTAAACGGCGACGCCGCGATCGCGATCGACGGCTCGCACGGCACGCTCTCGGAGCTCGGGATGGCGCTCGCCCACGGGCGCGCGGTGGCCGGGATCGACACGCACGATGTCGCGGGTGTCGAGGCGGTCAAATCACCTGCGGACGCCGTCGAGTACGTCGAGCGCGAGGCCGGGGCGACGCGGTGAGCCGCTCCGCCAGTCGTGCGGGACCGTGACCTGGTCCTCGGTCTATTGCCGCTCGCTTTCCGACGCTATCGCTCGCGATCGGCCGAATCGCTCTCGTCGTCGACGGCCTTCTGTTCGTTCTCTTCCGCCTCGCGTTCGGCGTCCAGCGCCGCGATGTTGCGGAAGCGGTCGGGGTCGTCGTCGGGGTGCGCGTCGCCGGCGTCTCTGCGATCGGAAACGGCTGGATCGCGTCTCGATCCACCGGAGCCACCGCCCCCGCCAGCGTCGACGGAGCCGTAATCGCGTCCGAACTGCCCGTTGGCGAGCCAGAGCGCGAGATAGCCGAACCCCATCGCCCCGACAACGAACGTCACGAGCCCGCCCAGGACGGGAATTACACCGAGACCCGCCCACGCGACCGCACCGACGACGAGCGCGGTCTCGCGCCCGTTTCCGGCGTCGCTCCCGAACGCCGATCGGATCCACGTTCCGAGGGCGATGACTGAGACCGCCGTCCCGCCGAAGCCGAGGATAGCGAGGACGATCACCGCGGGGACGACGACGACGAGACCGATGACGGTGACCGCGAGCAGGAACATCGCGACGACGATCGTCACGTACGCCGCGACTCCGTAGACGAACGCCTCTCCGGGCTCTGCTCGGAGGTATTCGACGCCGCCGTCGGTGAAGTCGGGAGCGACTGTCGAGACGACCACGCCGACGAGAGCGACGCCGACGGCGGTCACGACGAACTCGACGGCCGCCGATCCGAGGAGTTCCAAGCCGGTCCACTGCGGCGGACGATCGAGCGCGGGACCGGTCGCGGCGGCGACGCGCCAGAGGAGGGACGCAACCTGTGTCGGGACCATGCGGAGGGATCACTCTCGCGAGTGAAACCATTTCTCCATCCGAGGAGCGCAAAACCGACCGGGTCCGCAGCCGCCGAGGTGTCAGCGGCTCCGTGTCGTGCCGCTCACCAGGTGTCGTGGAACGTGTCGAACTCGATCGAGTCGAGCGGCTTCTCGCCGATCGCGGCCTCGTACTCGCCGGGGGTCAACATCGGCTTGTGGAACCGCGGGCCGTCGTCGGTCGTGATGCGGGGACAGCCGGTGTTGACGAACGCGTCCATGTCGAAGTTGCGGAGGCGGTCCGGCGTCACCTCGTCCATCGTGATCAGGTAGGCGTTCTCGTTGTTCTCGACGATCTCCTGGGCCGTCTCCCAGCGACCCTGACCGATCTTCGTGCAGAAGATGACGCCCCACTTCTCGGCGCCCATCGCCTTGTGGACCGAGGCGTAGCGCTGCTTGAGGAACTGGTCGTGCTCTGCGACCGACACGGCGTTGTTGACGGGGTCGGCGATGACGACGCGCTTCTCCGGGTGCTCCATCGCGAGCCCGACCGGGTGGAACTTCCCGCCGCCGACGTACAGCACCTGATCGGCCGGGATGTCCGCGGAGGCGTAGTTGCAACCGAGCACCTGTCCCTCCTTCGTGAGCCGGTCGTCGCCCCGGCGAGTGTGGACCTCGTAGCCGCGCTCCTCTAACCAGTCGGTCATCTCCTCGAAGCGGTTCATGTGCTGGGCCGTGGTGACGAGCCCGACGTCGGGGTTCTCCTCGGGGGCGTCGAGCTCCTCGGCCAGCGCGTCCTCCATGATCGGGAACGGGTCGACGTTCGAGAACAGGGGGACGTAGACGATGCTGTCGGACTCCTTCATCGGCGTGTGGCCGAAGTGGACGAACACGTCCGTCCGGCGCATCAGGTAGGTGTCGAGGTCGCAGGCGCCGTAGCAGGGCT
>Ga0102935_1000380_pt1 | contig 15920 bp, 19 predicted proteins | sample SalPonR2_A_D2_MG_FD_78508 | JGI IMG/M metagenome (GOLD analysis project Ga0102935, IMG submission 78508) | Salt pond soil microbial communities from South San Francisco under conditions of wetland restoration - Salt Pond MetaG R2_A_D2_MG | ecosystem: Environmental > Aquatic > Marine > Intertidal... | reverse complement strand
CTGCGTCGATGATTTGCGTGGATGCACTCATTCTAAGTTCCTCCTCAAGTAAACAAAACAGTGGTACACATATATATCTGTTGATATCAATACTACAAAAACGGAAAATGAGCTACTAACTCAGAACTCAGCGCGACGTCGCCGGAAGGAATCGAAGCTCACACCACCAGCACCATTAGAACTACAAGTCCTCGATAGCTTTAGCACGTTTGTCCCAATCGTAATGGGCATCAGAAGGAAGTTTTGCTCCGATAACAACATATCTCCAATCAGATTCTAAAACCGTTTTAGCTTTACTAATAGCATCCTCATCGACCCAATATTCGCCTTTCAACTCAATAATTATTTGATGATTTGGTAATACAAAATCCGGGTAATACTTTCGGCCATCATCATACTCAAACGTTACACCTTCATACTGATATTCAATCTCAGAATCTTGTAAGAGCCTACCAAATTTACGCTCCCAATCTGACCGCGTAAAATGACCTAATTTATCATCAAACATCCACTTAGCTTCAGGCGGCTCTCGACCTTTCAAAGATTCGCTAATCTTCTGTTTAGTTTCATTGGATAGCTCTCGTGTAGTACCGAACATCGGATTTAACTTTCCACTATTATCCCGAAGTTTACCCATCTCCGAAGCGTGTTTCCTAACTTTTTCTGCTCCAGCAGCTCCGATATTCTCCTCTAAACTTCTTCCAGTTCGTCGTTTAGACTGAGCTTTGTTATAACACTCTCTTTGACAGTACCAATTATCACCGAAAATTTCTAATTGGCTCTCGTACTCTTTTTCAACTGTTCCGCACCACTCACATTTAACTTCAACAAGTGCTAACGACTCATTATGAATTTGAGCATGATGATTTTTCATCCCATTCTCCGTAGCACAACCTTTCCCGCAGGTAGGACATGAAACTGACATTTTGTCTGCGCCCAAAAGAATATACTTACGGAACTAATAAAATCGTTTGGGCGGGATTGTCTGCGCCCACAGATTTTCCGCCTATCTTACTCAGAACTTAGCTCGTCTTCGTTTGTAGCCTGTATAATCTATACCGCCGGCTCCATTTGCAGAAGCACTACAATATCCTTGATAATCGCACCAATAGCACTTACTCTCCTCTGGGTCTGGGTCGAACTGGTCACGCTGAATGTCTTGGCACAGACTCTTAGCGTGCCGTATCATCTCGTTCCAGTTCTCGTCATTCGGCTCCAGTCCCCGGACCTTACCTTCTTTGAGGTACACGAACCGAATCTTTTCTGGAGGCTCCCCATACAGCTTTTGATAGCCTTTCATATAGACGGAACCTTGGACAATCTCGGCTTCTTCGCGGACACTGCCAGTTTTCCAGTCCCAAATCTCCCCGTTCTCTGTGATACAGTCGATGTATCCGAGGAACTTGGCTTTGATGTCAGGCCGTCCGAGCGTAAACTCGAACTTAGGTTCGAGCGCGCGAATAGCACACTCCGGCCTCATTTCAGCTACATACTTGGAACAGGTCTCCAAGCAATTGATACCGCGGTCCCAGAGTTCATCTTCGACTTGTGGGTTCCATTCCCGAAACTCTTTCACCAAGTCCTGGCGTAGCTGATTCTGCGGACGTGGGTGAGACTGCCAACGGTCTCGTCCAAGCACGTTCTCGATTGACTCGTGAACTGCTGAACCGAGCTCGAGGTATCCTTTGCCTTCCTTAGTGCCATCAAGGCCATGAATCTTGTAATACTTGAACTGAGCCGGACAGTTTTTGTGTGTCTTTACTGAGCTGGCTGACAATCTGAAGATTGAATCAGATTCGTCTTCTAGCTCTTTCTCGTCTTCCCATGCGTAACTCATTGTTCTTCGACTAACCTCGCGTATGCTATCACTAGCGGATTGTACACCTTACCGGCTAATGAGACTGCATCAGGAGCCATGAACAGAATTACATCCTCAGGAATACCAGGACTCATCTTAATCGGACGGCCCTTGAATCCGCTCGGATGCAACATTGCATTAACCTCAGCCATCTTTTCCATCAGCTCATTATGCGTCACTGGATGCATATAGAACTGACACTTATCAGGGCTCACACCACGCATACTAATAGCGTGTATTAGGTCCGTAAGGACGTCTGTGAGCTGCTCCGTGGAATCGACTTGGGCAGGACCCTTCATGCCGTCTAAAGCGTCGTACTCCAACACTCCTTGGACGACAGCCTCCATGTCCACTGCTGAAGACATCGTTAAATCTCCGGCTCGTCGGAAGCCTCTCGATATGGGTCCAGTGAGACGTGCCGTGCCATTCTGATGTCTGTGACGAGCGCGCGGAGCTGAGTTCCGGGATTACTCCCATGAAGGATACGCCACTCACAGTCAGCTATCTTATCAACCAACAAAGACTGACTATCAGCAGGAAGGTCATCACGTTCGAGGACCACGTCCATCAGCTCATCGCAAAGAGCCGCGGCGTCGATACCATCTCGAAGCATAGTGTCGATGAGTTCCATAGCTTCTTCCTGATTCTCATTGACTGCTTCGTCGACGAGCGTCCGTACATCGTCTTTGTCAATCAGACTCACGACCGCTTCGATGAACTCGTCTACCACAACACCATCAGAAGACGCCGACTGTAGCGTGTGGATAGCTTTGCGAGCGTCACCTTCAGACTGGTCTACGATAGTCCCGAGCTGCTCAGCTTCATATTCCAGTTCTTCCTGCTCCGCAACATCAGTCAGAAGCTCCATGATTTGGTCTTCGTCGAGCGGACTCATCTGAAGTGGCGCACACCGAGACTGGATGGGGTCGATGAGCTTGTTGGGGTAGTTGCAAATCAGGAAGAAGCGCGTTCGGTCGCTGAAATCTTCCATGATACGGCGCATGGCAGGCTGAGCGTCGCGCGTCATGTTGTCGACCTCGTCGAGGAGGATGATGTTATAGTCGTGTTCGCCCATAACACCACCTTGGCTCGCGAAGTTCTTAATCTGGTCACGCACCACGTCGATACCACGCTCGTCCGAAGCGTTAAGCTGCATCATGTGATTCGCCCACTGGTCGCCGTACTTGTCCTTAGCGAAGGCGACTGCTGATGCAGTCTTACCCGTGCCCTGCGGCCCCCAGAACAGAACGTTCGGCATCGCAGGGTCATCTGTCCAGGACTTGAGACGTTCTACCTCAGCCTCGTTGCCCATCACTTGGTCTAACGAATTCGGTCTGTAGCGCTCCACCCACACGGTATCCTCAACTGTTGTCATAATTTATCTCTCCGTTTAGTCCAGTAACTTCCTCTGGGTACTGGTCCCAGTAGTTCGATATTCTATCAGCTCGCTTGTGATGAGTATCGCACAATACTACCAGATTCTTCGTCTGGTTAACTTTCGAGAAGTCCATAAACGGATGAAAGTAAACGAATCTTCGCGGAGTAACATGATGCACATTATTAGCATCGACTCCGCAAACAGCACAACTTTCATCATCGCGCTCTAGGACTATATGTCGTTGAATATGCCAATGTGGCCCTGTAGGGATTCCGCGTCCACCTTTCCATGCATAATGGTCAGAGCCAGAAGCAGGTCCAACTTTCCGTCTTTGTTCTAGTGTTAATTTAGTTCCTGTTTTAGGATGGTCTTCTCCTGTTTGACCGTAATGAGGATTATTTTCACCAGCCGAATGGTCTTCGGGTAAGCCGCTCTTAACCTGCTCATGCCACTCATCGCTATTGCTCTGAAACTCTCCACGACAGGAGTATGAACAGAACTTTTTGTTAGTATGGGTTTCCATACAACTTTCGAGTTGACAAGTTTGGCTCATTAGTCTCGATTCTCGATTAGTTCATCCAGTTCGTCTCGTACAAACGAAGACAAGTTCAAGTGGTTGTCGTCTATCCACTCATCTTGGTCTTCGCGGATGGTAATTGTCTTTTGCTCCACGCATTACACTGTTTACAGCGAAAACACTTATAGCCCTTGGATTCAGTATTACACTTGCCAGTTACACTGGCCTCCTTTCCAGCCGAAATGTTCACAGTCCTTACGTTCGTCCCTCTCTTTCACGCACAAACCTTTCTCTTGGACTGATTGGCATGACATCGTCCGATAACCTTTGCTATAAATATGCTCCAGCTTTTCTCGCGTGATGTCAGCATCATAGTCGAACCAACCAAGCCGCTTGTAGATTTCAGCGACGTCCTTGACTTTTAGCCCGCAATTGAACAATAGCGTAGCACAATTTAAGCGGACATCATTATCAGGATTCCGTGTCATGAGCCGTTCGTACATACACGGCATCTTGAGAGCGTCTTTCAGGAAGGCCTCGAATTGTCCATCAAACGCCTCATTATCAACATCGCCTACTTCACGGACTTCTGTATCCACTACACCGCTATCAGATTTCGTCTCGTACTCCTCGATTATCTCCATCTGCGGACGGTCGCCGCGCGGAGTCTGAATCTGTCGAGGCTCTGTGGACCATTTGAGTAACTCCTCTGGAGTGATGTCCTTAAGCTCCTCAACAGTCAGCGGAATCGTATAAAGTCCGAGTTGATGCCCATCTTTAGCGATTCGTGGACAATTTGCGATTCGACACAGCCGGTTATAATCTCCCTGGCGAGCGCCTTTCTCATCGAGCGTTTTGAGATTAGCATGGTCCTCTATCTGTTTGACCATCGTTTTAAGCTCCCTGTCCGGCTGTACCTCCGGTTCCGTTAGTGCGTGAATATGTATACCCATCCCGCTAAAGACTCCAATAGCGGGCCACTGTTGGTCTTCTAAGTAGCTGGCAGCTTTGCGAGCATCTTCAACTACATCGCCAAGGACCTCGTCGGCTACCATCCTATCAGTTCGCATCTCAGGAATGGTCTCTGCCGCATAATCTTCAACGTCATCAGGCTTATCAACATCAAGGTCCAGAAAGACCTCATCTAATATTGAGCCGCCCTCGTCTCCGATATACGAGATTCGGGTATACATATTGTGTTCCCCGTAATTTGCATCAAGGAACAAATTGAAATTCGTTCGGTCGAACGTAAGAAACTGGTTCCGGTTTTCGCCTCGCTCTGGACCCACAAGTCCGACGTGGCGTGGGCTCTCACCGAACAGCGTCCGATTAGCCGGTCCCAGTTTCATTGTAAGGACTACTCCAAGACGCTTTTAAGCGTTTCGTGACAGTTACTTACTTCGTCTATGCTACTACAACTGATGTGTTTATCTGATGGCATTCTCGGTCCGTTTCCTTGAATTACGATGTACTCGTACTCGTTATACTCCTCACAGAACTGTTCTGCCTTCGTAACGCATTTCTCCCGAGCCCAACCTTTGACCTCGATGACCTTATCTCCGACAATGAAGTCAGGCCAATAATCTCCGACTGGAAGACTGAAAGATTGAGGCTCGTATTCGTAGTCGATGCCGAGTTCGTGGAGTATGAGGTCAACTTCAACTTCCCAACCGGACCTTACTTCGTGGCCAGTCTCTTCGACCTCAATAGTCTGGGGAACAGGCGGTGACCGGTCTTCATAGTCTCCGCGTTCGTATGCCTCTTTGACAGACTCCGAGATTTTATCGCCCCATGTTACTTCACGACCTTCGTTAATCTCTCGGAGTTTCTCTCTCGTCTCCTCGCTATGAGTCTGACCCTTCATCGGACCGTCATGTTCTTCGTAATACTGCTTCAGACCGTCGGAGACTTTATCTATCCAATTAATGTCACGGCCTTGTAGCGTCTCCGAACGTGCCTTATCAGCACACTTATCAGAACACGTCCAGTTGTACTCTTTAGCATACCATTGACTCACTTCACCTTCGGTACCGCACACAATACACTCGACTTCGATTTGCGTCAATGACTCATCATGAGATTGGACGTGGTGCTGTTTAACAGCGTTCTCGGAGACGAACATCCGTTCGCAGGATGGGCATGGGACATCAACCTCGCGAGCGTCAGCTATACAACTGATTGACTCTCCGTGGGTCTTAGCGTGATGGGTCCTCATACCTTCCTGGCTTTTGTACTCGGTATCGCACGTCGGGCAAACAATTCCGCAGTTTGAGCAACTACACTCCGGCATACTCAAACTAACAGCAGGAGCCTTATTACTCCTATGCTCCTAACTCATGTCATTCTGCGGCACCCAAAACGTGCCTCGCGGTTCCGTAATTCATCTCTTTGAGGATGAGAAGCGGACTGGATTGCTCCACGTGGAGCGTAATCTGCCCATCGAGGGACTTGATGACCTCTTTAAAGCCGGAGCCATACAGATTGTCCACATCATCACCTTCTGCATCGCCCTGAAGCTGAGCGTTCACATACTTACCCTGCTCACTTCCGACGTTCAGCTTGAAGTGGCCATCTTCAACCACGATGGGGTAGTATTCGAGTTCTTCTCGGAGGTCGACCACGTCGAGAATCTTCTTGAGCGTCTCAGTGTAAGTCTCGATGTGCGTGTTCACCGGACGCTGCTCCTTCTGATTCATCAGGACGTTATCCTCGTCGAACAGCTTCGGCAGGTCCGTCGGAACGTTATCCATCGCAGAACTGGATGCAGGCAGCGTCAGCCCGACTTCGAACCGATGGCTCCCTGCTGCCGAGATTCGTAGCTGTTCAGCCAGCTGGTTGTTCTCAGACCCGATGAACTCGAGGACTAGGTTAGACGAAGTACCCTCCGATGCCAGGTCGATGTAGTCCTGAAGCGCGGGGACTTTGATTTTGGCCTCTGCCTCTCCGTCGATTCGCTCGATATCGCCTTCGATGAAGTCTGTGTAAGCGACTACAGTACCGCCAGGAGTGCCTGCGAGGAACCGGACTCGGCCGTCCGTAATCTTACAGTACACCTCCTCATGGTAGCCTGCCGCAGTCGCGTTAATCATCTCGTTAATCTGACTCTTATTCGCCTCGATAGTGCCTTGAGTTTCACTCATTGTTGTTAACCTCGTCTTCGTATTCCGCGATTAGTTCCGCAACGACGTCGTTTGCACTGACATTTTGGCCAGCCATCTTCTTAACTCTCTGTGATACTTCCGGCGGCGTGGGAATTGCAACCACGTCCTCGTCGATACGTTCGATTTCATCGACATCCTCCGGCAGTATCCGATTGAGAGTATCCAGCAAAGACTCTCCGTCTTTCTGAATGACCTTGAGCTGCTTGTAGGTCTTCGAGTGGAGCCGAATGGACGAACTACCGCCCATTATGAATTGTTCTCCCTGTAAACGATGTCAGGGTCACCTGTGAACAGGTCAACACCTAACTCCTTTTCGAGACTGTCTAGATGAATCTCCTCGTCAGACGTTTCAGCCGCATACATCTTCTCTACGGCATCGGAGAGTTTAGGCCAATCGGGCCACGCCATCTTCCCGAACTTCAGTTTGGTAAGACTGGTCTTCTTCAGATTAGCGTTAGGTCGGCCCTGCGGACCCTCAAACACGTGGATGAGCTCACTACACTTGTAGATGTTATTTTTCTCCCCCGACGGCTTCATGGGAGGCTCATCAGCATCGCCCGAAAGGACTGCTCCGAAGTCTTCGTTAGACTTAGCTGTCCAACAGAAGTGGAACGGAGACTGCACCATTCGAGCGCGGAACTCGTCATTGTGGAGCCGTTTGATGGCCTTCCAATCAGAGTCACGACCACCCTGAAGGGCAGACTGGAACTCAACGTCATCCACACTCTTACCGGGGTAAGCCATGGAGACATACTTCTGCTGAGCCCAGTCCCACATCTCCGCCATGCTGTCAACTACGATAGTCCCGAGCGTGCCTTCCTCGAAGCCGTCCACATCACCGTTCTTGATTGCGTGAAGAGCGTCGAGCGCCTCTGCCAGTGCCTGGGACGCTTCATCGTAATTGTCGGGGTTCCAGTACACTACTTCTTTATCGAACTTATCGAGGATTTCGTTACCTTTCCCCTCAGTGTCGATATGCATGACTGGTCCCGGCATAGACAGGCTGAAGTGAGTCTTACAGGTGCCCGGATTCCCATAGATTAGTACGCGCCAGAGTTTCTCTGACGACTCAGCTTCACCTTTTGATTGCGCCGATGGCGCAATGTCTGTGATTTCTGTTGCCATTAGTTACCTCAGATGGTACGTTCTTCGTCTGCACCGGCACCAGTGCCGCCCACGTTATCTTCAGAAGCGGACGAACTGCTACCACTACTACCACCGTTATTGCCAGTATCAGGTGCCTCAGTAGCCTGAATCGGGTCCACACCATAAATGGACATCAGCACCTGCCCGTCCTGCGTAGGAGTAACTGCTCCAAACAGGTCCACGAAGGACGCTTCGCCGAACTCGATGATGTCTGGGTCAGCAAAGCCTGCCAGCCCCTGGTCACCATCCTCACCAGTAATGTCGCTCCCGAGGTCGCGCGCATCTACGAAGGAGTCGTCCTGCACCACGAGCCGGGCCGCGTTCTCGCCAACACGGACCTCATGGACGTAAGCACCCTCAATCTTTCGCAGGTCTACACCGAAAGCAGCAGCGAAGCCCGAATCGTTTGTGAGCGACAGATTGTCACCGATTTCAGAGATTTTCGTGGTGTCGATGTAATCATCGACCATCTCTTTCAACTCTTCGCGGGACTTCTCTCCCTCATACTCCTCGATGGTAGTATTCTCAACAGCCGAGAGCTTGTAGGCGTTGGACCCAACAGGCTTCTCAGCGTTTTGAATATCAAAGTCACCAGCGATGGTGTTATACGGTTCGTAGAAGTGGTGCATCATCGAATCAGCATCGACAGTGTCACGACGGAACTCGACCACTCCCAGCTTCACCGGCTGGTCTTCGGGAATACATAGCGCGTAGCCGACGAAAACGTCTCCGTTGTTGAACGGGTCGTCCTGCGCGCCAATCGTAATCATCTTGACGTTGCCATCGGCGCCCGTGTTAATCCAGCTGTTGAAGTCAGCCTGAACTGCCACGCGAGCCATCTTCTCGTCTCCGTACTGGTCGATTTTGTCCGTATACCAGTCTTCAACGTCTTCGATGGTAACGTCGTCTACTTCTTTAACTCGCTCGCCAAAGGTCTCAGCGACCCAATTATCCTCGTCTGTCATTAGTTAGCTACTCCGTCTTAGTCTTATACGGACGCATATATAGTCTTTGCGAAGTTAGTGCCGCGAGCGAAGCCGAATTCGCCCATGAAAAAAGAAGACTCCGGCTGAACTACCCGTAAATACGGGCCAGCGCGCCAAGAGCGTCGAAGCAGGTCTCCAATTCTTCTTCAACAGTGAAAGGCAGATGCATCCAATGGTTGAAGTCGCTCCCATCCATGTTATAGATGACTACTGGGGTGTTTACTTTTTGCGCGTGTCGTATCTCAGCTTGAGTACCCCATGACTCGCAACCAGCAGGACGATAGGCAAACACCGCGTCTGCATCTTCAACACACGTCAAGTCCTTTCGTATCATCTCCCAACCGGACGCGTACTCCGGTTCGAGCTTCATCGGGTCAATGAAGTTGATTTCAGGAAGATACTCAGACGCTGCTTGGATGATAGCAGTATGAGTCTGCTGGGGAGTTTCATAATCTGACAACGGACCTGCCAGATAGACATTTAGTTTGTCGTCCTCGAACTCGTCTTGGAACCTGAAATCGCTCATTGAGGTTCACCCACTCCGTCGTCAGTTATCTGTAGGTCTAACTCCTGATTGGACACTTCGGGGTGGTTCCGAATCTCCATGTTCGTAAGAGCGCCCTGTCGTCCTTTCATGAACATCACGTAATTGACCATATGATGCATCAGCGAACCACCATAAATAGTCTGATTCGGTCCGTAAGAGTCCGGGTTAGCACTAATCTGACACGTGAGGATAATCGGGACCTCACACGCCGCGGCTAGCTTGTCTAACTTGTCTAAGTGCCTCGACATCACTGTGTGTCGGTCCGGAAGGTCTTGGCGGCCCGTGAAGTCATCTGACATACGGAACCGAGATGTGAAGGAGTCTACAACGACGAACGCGAGGTCGCTCGGAGTATACTCCTCAAGGATAGTTTCGTATGCTAACTCCTGCTGGTCGAGACTGTACGCTGGAATCTTTGCAATCTGCTCCTGCGTCTCCTTATCGTACATCTCGCGTATACGCTTACCCCGATAGCGCCCACGCTCAGTCTCGATGTATATTCCTTCGCCTTCACACTGATTGACTGCTTCAGCTAATGCCTGGAACGATATCTGCGTCTTACCAGACCCGGTTTCGCCTCCGATTGCGACCATAAATCCAGCATCCCAACCGCCCCCGAGGATATTATCTAACTTGTCGATACCTGTGGACACCTTTGTGAGGTTCTCATACTCGTCAGCTACCTGCTGACCAGATTTGATAACAACTGCATCACGAGCCGCTGCCGTTCTCCATCCGTGAAGACGGCTTTCCGAGATTCCATCGACCTCGTTAACAACCTCCTCCGGGTCACACTCAGCCAAGTCACCGATGGACTCTATCCCGAAACTCTTCAGCCGGGAGGCGTTCTTATTCCCGAGTCCGTCGATGTCTGTTAACTTTTGAGCCATTCGTATCTTACTTTGTTATCTAAAAGTATAGTTCTATTGATTACCAGTCGTACACCGAGTTAGTTCGTTCGCGCCATATGGACGGACTGCTATCGTCCTTGATTCCACCGGGAGTCGCGTGGAAGAATGGCGTGTTGAACCAGTATTTATCAGTCACTTCATCGAGATTACCACGGCACGCTTGGATAACGAAATCCATCGCGTAGTAAATCTCAGCTACCCGAGACTCTGAGAACCAACTCTCCAGTAGCCGCCAGAACTCAGAGTGAGAAGTAACCTCGACCCCAGCGGCATTATCGCCGCCTCGCTGAATAGTGACCTCATCAAGCAGGTCAGACCCGCGCGCTTTAACGAAGGAATCGACCAGATAAAACCGTCGGAGGAGATGACCTAAATTATGAAGGTCCATCATAACCATCCGCTCGGTTCCGGGCTTGTTGAACAGTTCTTTGGCACCCATGTTGTTCTCGATACGCCGGCAGACCGCACACCCACATGGCATCCGTTCGTTGGATATCTTCTCGTACCGAGTCTCCTCATTTTCATCAACACGGTCAGTGATACGGATGGACTTCATGTACGTCGTCGGAAGGTACATCGTAGAGAACATCGAGCCAATCTTGAAGCCCGTGCCGTCCATAGTAACGAACGTGTCAGTCTCCTGCGCGTACAGTCGTCCGATAACCCGAGCCCAGACATTACCTTGGCCCAGAACGTGGATGAATTCCGCATCGTCGATATACTCACCAGCGAAGCCAAGCAGTGCAGCGACTGCACCAACACGTCCCTCGTATGGGCTGGACAGTGACCATCCGTCCCAATCTCGCATCGGCTCAAGCTGGTCATACCACTGCTTGTAGGAGTGCATCATGTCGCCGTTGCCATCCTGCCGAGGCATACCATGGAGGACACCAGTAAGCTGGAAGCCATCGACACCAAGCTCGTCTACGCGGTCAGACGCTATCTGAGCGTGTTCTCGTGTCATCTTGGAGCGTGGCTCATGGACATTGGAGAACCACTCCTCATACTCTCCGTACAGCAGACCATCGTGAGGAGACTCTCCACGGTCGTCGTCCTGAGATTCGAGCGTGTTATAGACAGGAACGTCGAGAATAGTTCCTGCATCAGAGTTAGCTATCTGCCACTCCACAACACGCTCCGGGTGAATGTGACTCGACCAGTCGTGCTTATTCTTATCGTCAGTGACCTGAAGCCCACTATTGACGAGTTGGAATCCGCCCGAGTCAGCTAAGATGAACACATCACCCCGCTTCGCACGAATGAAGTCCCGGACGATACCAGCATTATAGTGATAGTTCCGGTTGGCAAGCGTCGTCGGATTAAGCAGCAGGTATGGATGCTTCGGCATCATCCCATTATCCGACCACCACTTGATATCCAGGTCGTCGATAGTGAACCCTTTGCCTTCTCGTTTTCGTTTTTCGAGATAAGGAATCATCGAGTCACCAACCGGAATATACCCGACTTCACCGCCTTCATCATGCGGATAAGGCTCCGGCGGGTCGTCCTGTAGCTCCTCGATTTTTTCTAGGACTGACTCTTCTTCGTCAGTTAGTGATACACGTCCCTCGTCTGGAGTCGATGGGCTTCTGTCGAAATCGGGCCCTTCTGACCCACCTGTAAAGAGCGAGTCGCTCCACGAGGGAGTTTGTTCTTCTTCGGCCTCGTCCTCAGTCTCCTCTTCTGTCATAGTTTCTCCGTCTGTCTGTTTGTCAGGCATTAATATAAATTCCTTGGTTTCTTGATTAGCTGAACAGCTTTCCGTGTTCGATACTATAACGTTCGAGCGTCGTCTGGAGTGAGCCGGCTTCTACACCAGTATCATCTCCTAACACGAATAGGTCTTCGATAGTCGCGTACTCCTCTTTATCCTTCCGTTTGATAGTCGTCGACCCATGTTTGTGGTCAGTCCATCTGTATGGGTCATCGATGTAAAACGTAACATCGTGTGAAAAGCGCGCGCACATGACAGGAACTGCTCCCCACCATTCAGCGAAGTTGATGATACCATTGATGTCGTCATCATCGTTAGGGTCATCTAAGTCTCCAATACTGAAGCGCGCATACTCGCCACCAGTGTACTTCAGTTCAATAGCGAAGTCAATCCCGCCGATGCGAGCGAGAATATCAGGAGCTTCACGCTTAGGGTCACTCCCCGAACCCGGCTCCCGAAGACCGGCGAAGCCAGATTCGTACAACAAGTCCCTCAAATCTCGCTCATACTTAGCTCCATTAACCATGAAAATACTCCTTGCCGCATGATGGACAAAACTCAATCGAAGATGAGTTATACGAATCTACCTCGCCCTTAAACTCGCACTCATCGCATCCAACGTACACTACCATACTACACCATGAATGTGAGCTGTAAACAGGATGAGAAATCCGAAGAACATCTGCACAACTATCATCAGTTCGTCTCCTGCTTGTCCTTTACCACCGAGGAGTATTGCTGATGGATACCACACCATTACAGCCCCTAACGCTGTTACACCAACTTGTAATGCTTCGATGAGTAGGTCTATCATGACAGTTTACTCTTAATCTTAGTCGCTGTCTTCGGCCCTATGCCGTCGATTTGAGTAAGGTCTTCTACGTTTGCTTCACACAAGTCCTTCACGGTAAAGAACTTTCCTGACTCCTGAATATCCTCCGCCGTCTTCGCTCCGATGTCATCTGCCAGCATAGCAGCCTGTCCAACTGGACCTAAATCGCTATCAACATCTATGTCAGGCTTACCCGGATGCCGCTTCATCGGCTCGGTAACCTTCCGTCCAAGGTCGATAGCAGTAAGAGCGAGCTGTCGTTCGTCTGAACAGAACAGCGGAGGAGTCTGCCAGCGCACCGTAAGGGACGTTACAAACGCTCGGATAGCAGGCCATGGTACATTGGACCTCGACATACGCAAATCGTCGTATGTCCCGCTTACAAGCACGTAGACGTGGTCGTACTCCTGGTGCATACGTGCGATTTGGTCTTCTAAATGCCCGCTCGTCATCGACTGGATGAAATCATCAGGAGCCTTTCGTTCAATGCACACTGTGTCATTGATGATGATGTCACCAACATCCATCCCGGACCCTGAATCTCCCTGTTCCACTACATCGTAATCTACCACGTGGTCTGACTCGACTGCCGCTTTGAGTATCTCTTTCTGAGAACCCATTTTGACTTCGCGGAAGTCGATTTCCATGTAAAGTTCGGCCATTGTCCTCCGTAATCTAAAACATAGGTCTACAGATATAAAGGTTTATACTCCGTGCAATCGTTATGCTGGCACTTCGCAAACGCTATATGCCAGAACGCTATATTTGTGACTAAGCGAACTATACCAAAGGAAGTCCAACAGGGATGCCCAACAAGGCAACCCTATCAGGAACTTAGACAATTTCTTGTTGGGCTTCCCGAAATATAGTTCCATCGGTTTGAAAGCAGCAAATGGGAAGCCGCTTGGTAGAAATCAGCCCAACACTTGAAGGATGGCTGACTAAACCTGGTACGGTTGATGACCATGAGCCTACCAGCCTAGGACCCAGCCCACAGGAGGCGAGCGGGGATAGGTGCAAACGCCCCAATTGAGGCGTGACTATGTCGGTCAAGTCTGAATTTATTCAGAGGAGCGTCCGCACCGTTCGGGACCGAAGGGGACCTTGGATGACTTCGGACCTTTAGGGAGAACCACTCGATGGCGAGGAGCGCTCCAATGCACCGTCTGATATACTTGCACAGGACAGGGGACTTGATTGTACTTGTGTTGTTACTAGCTACTAGTTATACTAGTGTAAAAGAACAGTCAGTCCATGAGGTGAGCGACGTTTCGTCCAGCTCTTTTGACTGTCTCTGAATCTGTAAGGCCTAGTTCGTCTTCGAGTCGTGCAATTTGCTCTTCGAGTGAGTCTGTCATAGCTACGAAAGAGGGACTGTTATGAGACAGTCCGGAGGAGTTTTGGGCGAGGCCGAGTGTCACGACACTGGGAGCTAGTGTCGTATGTGATACTATATTGGGCTTAGTATAAAAGTCTTGGTGTATATGCTTACAGATTAGTTACTAATTGCTAAAGGCATTTTGGGCATTTTCACGAACTTCATCTAAGATGCCTTCGTCTTCGAGATATTCACCGACATCTTCTTCGGTAATATCACCATCGCCGAAGCGCGGGTCATTGGCAAGCGAGTAAATGCGTTCTTGATAATCTTCAGCCATTCGTTCAGCAAAGGCCTCTGGATTTTCGGCTTCATCTACCATCCAGTCAGGATAGTCTTCTGGCTCTGGGATATGGCTCTCGTCGATAGCAGTATTGACTGGTTCTCGGTTATGGTCGCTTAGTGAGCCTCCGTCATTATCTTCGCCATTTCCGCCGTTTTCATTTCCCTCGTCTTCGTCTCCGTTGTTTCCGCTGCTTTCGTCGCTGCCCTCATTTTCCAGATAGTCTTCGAGAATTTCTATCTGACCTTCAGTAACTTCATCGCCTCGTCCATCTTCATCTCCGACAGATTCACGAGCATATTCGAGCGCAGTCCTTAGATTTTCAGTAGCTTCTTCATCTAAGTCTATCTCGTCCGAGCTTCTTTGACCGCTTATTTCACTCCGGACACTCCGTATGTCGCTTCTCTCACCTCCGGTAGCTTCTAAAGCTGCCGTACCGAGAAGGTCTGCTATAGCATCTGCATCATTGCCGTCCATAGTAACCTCGTCTGGTCCCGATTCATCGCTGGTGTCATTTCCCTCGTCCTCGTCTCCGCTAGTATCGTATGGTATATCGAATTCCTCAGCCATCACTTCACGGATTTCTTCTACGCTTGTTCCTTCAGTGTTGGAGACATACGCTTCTGCTATGTCCCTTCCTTCTCGATGGACTTGTTGGTAGAAGTTTTCAGCTGCTACTTGAGGGTCTTGTCCGTATTGCTCAGCAGTGTATCCGATATTTTCTGCTAACGAATCAATGACTACATTACTGACATCATCAGCGGTAACTTCTTCTTGACCTCCGTCAGATGAACCGTTATCTCCTTCACCGCCTGAATCCTCACTACCACCAACCTCATAGTAGTAGCCACCTTGATTACCTTCTTCGACGTTTACGTCATCTGGTGCGTCAGATGGGTCATCGACGTATCGCCTGTCTTTTCATCTCCCATACTGCTATCTTTCTCGGCTTGGGACTTAGTTCTATTGGTTTCAGTATTTTTAGATTTACTGTTAACCTCAGATAGCGCGGTTGCGATTTTGTCCTTGAAATCGTAAGAGAAAGTGTCACGGCTCCCGGGGTCGTTGTCAGTGAGGACCATATTCCGTTCGAGCCAGGACTGGGCTGCTTTGAGCGTGTTGGCATCCATCAGCGGGGAACCGTGGATAGCCATCATCATCTGGATGGTGCTCGCAGCCTTCTGACTCTCATTTAGTGCTCCAAACGCT
>Ga0102935_1000375_pt1 | contig 16055 bp, 18 predicted proteins | sample SalPonR2_A_D2_MG_FD_78508 | JGI IMG/M metagenome (GOLD analysis project Ga0102935, IMG submission 78508) | Salt pond soil microbial communities from South San Francisco under conditions of wetland restoration - Salt Pond MetaG R2_A_D2_MG | ecosystem: Environmental > Aquatic > Marine > Intertidal... | reverse complement strand
TGTTGGAGTTGATCCCAGTCGCGTCGTAGTCGCGGAAGGCCTGTCGCCAGACCAGGTTCTCCTGGGTGATCTCTTCGACTCGGTCGCGGAGAATCGGGTGCGTCAGTCGGAAATCATCGATGTCCCCGACCTTCACTGCCAGTTCCTCCGCACTCATCTCGGAAATGTCAATTTCGTCTGTCATTGTAATATAATGTTACTGTGTATCAGTTCTCGTAGCGGATGAGGGCCACGTTGCTCCCATCTTTATCAGTACGGTTGGCTTCGTAGACTGTATAGTCGCTTTCACCAGTCCCAAGGACACCGTCGCCTGTTTCGCCAACAGTAGCAGATGCGGAGACATCGCCATCAACAATTGCCCACACAAGTCCGTGCGAAACCATCTGGATAGCTTCACCATCACCGGCTGCGTCGGCAAGCACACCGTCCGATGTATCGTCAGCACCAACTGCATCGACCGTAACGTGGTCACCCGTCGCTGCTCGGCCAGTAACCTTGACCGGCGTCCCACCGGCAAGCGTCCCGCCACTGTCGTTTACAACTGTAACCTGATCGCCGTGACCGAATTCTCGGTCGCCACCTTGCAGTGTCATTGTATTGTAGTAAAATTAGTTGTCAGTTAGTCGAGCACCGTCTCAACGTCGATGCCCATTTCGGCAAGCCCGATCTCGCCCGATCGAATCTTCTCGGCCTGTCGGTGCATCTTGCCGTCTTCGAGGTGCTCCGCAACTGCCTCTCGAAGTTCCTCTTCGGACATCTCGGACGGTTCGCCCTCCGAGAGTTCCTCTTTCGAAACCGAGCCACCCTCGGGTTCGGGATCGGACTCGGTCGCTCCGAGTTCACCAGTGACCGACGCCTCGTCGTGCTCAGTCACCTTGTCGCGGAGTTCGAGGGGCGTGAATCGGTCCTGAAGCTCCTCGCTTTCGAACGGACTGTACTCGGCCAGTTCGTCCGCAAAGACGGTGCCGATCTCGTCCACGAGCCCGTTCAGTTCCTCGTACTCGTCCGTACCGAGCACAACCGGCTCCTCGTGGGCCTGCAACTCGTCCAGGGCGTCCTCGTCAACGCTGTCGAGTTTCTCCTGATTCTCGGCCAGTTCGTCAATCGAACTGTTCACGTCTTCGAGCCGGGATGCGAGTTCGTCGGCATCCTCGGCCTTGCTTCGAAGCGATTCCACGTCGTCCTGTTCGATGACCACGGGCTCGGACATCTCCTCGATCTCCTCGTCCGTGAGCGCATCATATTCGATAGTGTCTGTCATTGTAGTGATATCGGTTGTATCAGAAGTGTTGCCCACCGTACTCGACCCAGTTCGGGCGTCATTGTCCAGTGATGCAACCTGCAAGTTCGGCTGCGATGTCGCAGCCATCGATTCCCCGGCAACCGGTTCATCGAATTCGTCTTCAGCCCACGCGTTGATCTTCGACTGCAACTCGTCGGCCATGTCGTCGGAAATGCCGTCCACTTGGCCAGCCATCTGGTGGGCCGAGTCGAGTCCGTCGAGACTCAGGTCCCCGTTCGGGAACACAACTGGCAGGGCCAGATCGCCGTAGTTTTCCGGAGGCCACTCGCCGGTTTTCGAGACAATGAAGTGATCATCGATCTCGGACATGTTGTCCGTGTCAAAGTCGGACATGGCCGGCTTGTCCCATTCACTGTCGGCGTCCGTGCCGTCATACTCAGGCGTGTGCCATGTGGCTTCCAACTCGGCCGTCGATCCGGTTCGAACGGCGCTGGCTGACATTGACTCGACCTCGTGTAGTGGCTTCTGCATCGTGTCGCCAGTCTTAGTGAACTGGCCATCTTCTTTGTCGATGGCATCGATTTCGACCATGAGCGTGCCATCGTCGGTTTCGAAGCCAGCAATGGTGCCCATGTTACCATCCCACATTACGGTCCCATTGATATCGAGGCCGTTGATGGTTGCCAATTCAGCGTCGTGTCGGTCAGCATACTGTGCCATCTCGTCCTCGTGCATGCTCATATCGGCTTTCGACATGAGCGTCTGCATCGGCTTGATATCGGAATAGCCGGCCGTGATGGTGAAGCCAGTCGACTCCATCGAGCCATCATCGAGGCCCATAATCTCGACCATCACGATGTTCTTTGCCTCGTCAACGTGGACGATCTTTCCGAAGAGATCCGGCTCGACCTGCCATCGAACCAGGTCGCCTTCGTCCCACTCGGGCGCATCGCCCATCATCGACTTCGGCATGTCGGTTCGATCGGGCATGTTTGTCATGTCTGAATCGTCTGTGCGTCGTGCAAGACCGTTTTCTTCTGCCATTTCGTCCGGCACATCCGGAATCGAATCGAACGGATTGTACGCCCAGTTGAGCAGGCTAATGGCCCACTTGCTCGGGCACCCCGACGGTCCATCTCTGGGATCATCGGGCTCGTTCTCTTCGTCGGACATCCGGCTGATGAACGAGATCGTCCGTTTCGCATCCTCGATCTCGTCCGATCCCCACTCGGACTTGTTCGTGTCGAGTAGGTGCATATTGCGATCGATAACCGCTTCCGGATCGACAGAGGCCTTATTTGCACACGGATGATCGGCCCATCGTTCGAGATCACTGGCCGACATGTTGACGTGCTCGGACCACTCACTGTAGACCGAATCGAGATCCTCCTCGTCGCCTTCAAGCTCGGCTGCTTCGGCATCGATCGCAGCCTTGAATCGGTTTTCATCGTGGTCCCACATCGAAATCGAGTCTTCCTTGTGGGCCACCATCGTATCCGTGAATTCGCCCGATTCTGGATCGTAGTTCTCGATCAGATAGACCGTGCTATCACCAGCACAAATTTCCTGATCACCGTCGATCTCGTCGGAATAGCAACCGTCGGATTTCATCCCGCGCACTTTGCCGTGCCAGGTACCACCGGACGAATCGCCTTTGACCCAGTCGCCCTTGCTGTATTCAGCGAGTTGGGCCGTCGATCGTTCGACACCAGATTCGAGCGTTGCGACAGCACCAGATTTCGGCCCGGCTGCCATAGCAACAGCGCCCGACGTGTCGAGGCCACCGATCTCCGCTGTGTTCGACGGTGAGGCCCCTTGCGAGACGACCGACAGATTGTCGAAGAGGATCGATGTGACACGCTTCGCACCGGACTCGGTCTCTTCGAGTTCCTCGACCGGGTCGTGGTATGCTCTGGCACTTACTTCCTGAATGCCAGCAGCAACGTCTTTGGCCAACTGTTCGTAGTGTGAAGCGATCTCGGCTTCGTATCGGACCCCAACGCCCTCATCGTAGAAGGCCTTCGTGACGGTTCCGACACGACCGTCGCTGTTGTTCTGGTGATCGCGGACGAGCGGTTTGCCTTGCAACGACGACGCAGCTTGCTTCAGTTCAGCAGCCGGCCACTGCTTTTTGATACCACTGTTGCCGACTGTTACATCGCCAGCACCGAGGGCAATCCCACTAATCGTGTACTTGCCATCGGAATCCAATTCGGAGTTCAGTTCGGCAGTACCAACGCCGGCCTGCGAAACACTCCGAGTCGCTGCGTCACTCATAGATCAATTAGTTCGCCGTCGATCGGTAGGTGTCGCTGTACGCGAACCCGTGCCCGTTTTCGGCCGGATCGGAGGCCGGGTGGGTCCTGGCTTCAAAGTCCACACTGTTTCCAGTGGCACCAGTCACCTCAATCTCAACAATTGCCGTTCGACCAAGAGCCGTTGTTCCGGCCCCACCATAGTTACCAGCAGTCGGATTGAACACATCCTCTTCTACGACCGACTCATCGGCCGGGGTAATATTTTCAGGATCGTCGTCTTTTGCTACACGAAACGTCACTGTACATTCGTTGTCACCGGTCGCGTCTACTCGAACGGCATCGTGTCGCGGATGCCCATCGAAGTAGAGCGTCTCGGATTCGCCTTCAGCAAGGCTGACTGTCTTTGTCGGATAATTAACCATAGTTAGTTGTTGATTGTAATTCGACCGCGTTCGTACGCAAGCACGAAGTCCTCCCAGTCCATCGTTCGGATCGTGGACTTCGATCGGTTCCGTCTATACACCGCATGTCCGCCCAGATCGCCGAGCAACTCACAGGACGTGCCATCTAAGTCGAATCGCGTCCCGTTACAGTGGTCGATTGTAAACGGGAGCATATCGTCTGGCACATAGCGACCATCGTGTGCGAGTGAGTCCTCGGCAACACCAAACTCAGGTGCGTAGTTGATCTGCACTGTCTCCTTCGATCGGAAATCGGTATCAGTTTTCTGAGCAGACATCGTCGGTAATATAGACCGGATTGATTGACCACAATTCGTCAGCGACATTGAATTATCTTAGACTACCTTAGAATCGGTTTCTCCATCTTTCGGTGCCTAAGATTTCGTCCTTGAAGCTGCTGCACAGGCGTCGAGAGCCGATTTCTGACATACATCCTCTCCAAGTCGCCCCCATTTGTGTCCACGCGTCCAATGCGATCAAGCGAGCCGGTTTGTCTGATTTACGCCAACTCGGGGGCCAATTGTCAAAGCCAACTCCCGGATCATCAACACCGGGTACGTTGAGCAATTCCGATACGGATTTGTGATGCAGTTCAGCAACACGCCCATCGTTGAGCATTTTATAACTGGCTGCCATTTCAGCATCATCGAGGTCTTCTTCAGGATTATCGGGCATCTCGTTTTCGTCTCCGATAACGGTCTCCCGATCTACGGCCGTAATTTCATCTACGGTATATGGCTTTGAGCCACCGCTAACTCGTGCCACAACATAGACATCATCACCTTCAGAACCAACTGTCTCCGTTTTGTCGTCACCAGTCGGCCACTCCATCGGGCCGGACATAGCAGCCACGATGGTCCCGTACTGCCCATCATCGTATTCGACCCACTGTCCCTCTTCAAGCGACTGTAGTTGTGCGACGTATCGTGCGCGTTTCATGCTGAATCAGAATCAAGTTGTGTCACCGGAACGATTTCTGTCCGGCAGTTAAAGTGGAACGGGGGAACGGTTGGCAAGGGATCGAAGCCATCGAAGAGCATGTCATCCGGCACATCAGCTTGGAACTGTTCACCAAGCGTCTGATCGGCATCGAACAGGGCCACTGATCCATCACCATCGTCACAGGTCAACTCCTTGCACAACGGCGTTGTGTTCGGATTACAGGGATTGATCAGTTCGACCCCGATGATCTCGTCGTGTCGATCGTACTCGGCCATTTTGAGGGCATTGACGCCACTCATGATCTCGATCCGAGCCATTACATCGGCCCGCTCTCGAAGATCGTCGTTGTCGAAGGACTCGGCCAATCGTTCACCGACGACGGCCGGCGACTCATCGTGTTGGACAGCTTGCGTCGTGTTAACACGCGCAAATTCGTCCATATCACCGACCACGTTCTCGAACGAGTCGGCCATTGCATCGGACAGGAATCGAGCCCGCTGTCGATGCCGGGCACCCATATCGAGTTCGATCTGTGGCGAATGATTTGGTTGCGACAGTGTATCGAGTGTTGCTTCGATAGCTCGCTCGAAGTGGTCTCGGGAGCGCGGATCAATGCGAGCGTCACCAGTGGCCTCAGAGACGGCCCGAGCGATCGCTCCATCGAGTTCGTCACTGTTGCGGAGTGATCGGTCGGCCGTGTCCTCGAACACGCTCACAAGCTGCTCACGGACGTTCACGAGTTCCTCGTAGAGCAAGTCGGATAGATCGGATTCGATATCACGCGTGCTCACGAGTCGCGGATCACTCAGTTCTCCGACTGTTCCAGCCAATTCCGCGGTTCCGGGTTCTGTAGTGACGCGAAAGGAGTTATCAACTGACACAGTGCCAGTGTTTTCTGCACTCGATGAGCTTGAGTTAGCGTCAGATTCTGCTTGTCGTTCTTCTTCAACGTCATCCGGATCAGTGACGATATCATCGCTGCTGATAGCCGTAATGGGCTGCTCTTGCTCCCCATTCGTGGCATCGCTTGTGTAGCGAATGATACTACCTTCAACGTCTTCGGGTGCCACTTCGCCGTTCGGTCGGCCCAGATGGAGTTCCACGCTATCGGCCCCATCGAGGCCATAATCTGTTGCGACATCGCGGAGGTACGGCGTGAACAGTTGCTCGACTTCCCGACGAGTCTTCTTCACTTCTTTAATGAACGTCCGCTGCTGGGATTGGGCCACAGCCGGCGCGACGTTCTGGGCGAACCCGCCAGTTGCATACACCGGACCAGGAAGGCCGGACATGATCATTGAAATGTCGAAGTTGAGTGTGTCCTGAATGTCAGCCGTGTCGCCGGCAAACTCCTCGACGCTCACGTCGCCGGCCACTGCTTGCATCATTCCAGGACTGATCTGACCATCCTCGTAGGCCGAGATAAAGTTCTGCACTTCCTCTTCATTCCACGGGTTGTCTTCGTCGCCCAACTGAAAGATGATCTGGGGCCACGCTTTGAACTTGACAGCATCGTCGTTGTCCTGCAACTTTTCGAGCAGTCCTTCGGCACGACGGGCACTCGATGCGATCCGAGACGTGCCTCGTGGCTCCCCGATCTCGGCGTCTCGGGTCCATTTGATGACTTGATCGCGTGTGTACACGACCTCGTTCGTCTGTGCCCATTGGGGCTTCAGTTCATCGAACTGTACGTAGGCCCCCATTTCACCATCATCAGTGAGCGGGGGTTGATCTCGGGACTGATCGATATCCGGATTGAAGGCCTCAGCTTCCGAGTCATCTGGTGCCGGAAGCATGGCCTTCCCAGGCTTCGTGTAGATTGTAATCGTATCGTTCTGCAACGGATACAGGGCCTGGTTTCGGTTTTCACTATCCGTGACTTTCTCAAGGAATACCGTGCCCTTGATCTCCCGTTCGCGGACCATTGACTCGATCAGTCGTGAGGCATTCACGTCCGTTTCCGTATTGATAATTGCGACGTTTCGGAAGTACTCAGTGAGTTGCTCCGCTGTCTCTGCATTGTCACAGGTGATATACCAGCCGGGCTCAACGACTTCCGAAGAAAAGTTATCGATTGCCGATTTGATCGGGCCGACATTCTCGTAGAGCTTGCGATAAAAGTTAAGATCGTCTCGGGGCGGATCGTGTTCGAGTGCTCCGCCACGAATGAGGCCAGACGATCGCTCTTCACCCTGATAGCCTTCAGGTTCCGGCTCCTCATCTCTGGAGCCATCAATGAGTTCCGCAATCGACTGGCGTAAATTATCAAATCGGCCCATTACTTCGTCTCATATATCTCGTAATGGGGGTTCTTTTAAACCAGGGGCTATGGTTCAATTGAAACCGTGATATACTGTGTCGTAGGGAACGTTTCAGTCCCAGTTTGGTATTGGACAACAAATTCCCCATTATACACACCAGCATCGCTTGTATCAGACGCATCCCACTCGTATGCGACCTTTCCTGATTCGGCATCAGTGACAACCGCATCGGACTCAACAACTGTGTCACCGGACTCGGGCTCTGTCAGTACAAACTGAACGGTCGCGTTTGTCAGATCGGGATACGAGCCATCTTCGTTTTGCAACTGCCATTCGAGTCGAGGTTGTGTTGACTCCGCTGCGATAGCAAAGTCGTAGTTTCGGTTCACCCAGTCCGGTCGTGTAATGCCATCCATTGTTAGTTGTATCGAAGTCGATTGCTGCCAACGTGTACTTGATTCAGGTCCTCGTCTCGGGACATCTCGCCATCGTCTTCACCAAACGAGTAGCCTCGTTGCCCGTTCTCCGATTTGACCTGGCCGATCGTCTTCAATTCAGTCATGCCCTGTGCACCCATCGATCCAGTGCCACCGGTTTCAGGGAGCGCCCAGACTGCCAGGGCAAGTGAATCCGGGATATCGTCGTGGAATCCGCTCTTTGCGTGGATCGACAGGTTGCCCGACTTGGTCTTCTTGTAGCCGAGCTTTTCGAGTTGGAGCCGAATGTCCTCGTCGGCCGGCAAGTGGACGTTTCCGGCTTCCATCTCGGCCTTCATCGTCTGATAGACTGATTGCTTCTTCTGTGTCGACAGATAGACCGCGTTCACCTTGTTGCCGATTTTGTTTCGCAACTCAGCCACTGGTCCTTCCCCAACGCCACCCCGATCGATATTGATTTGCTCGAAGTTGTAGTGATTATCGAGTTGCTGAATGCGCTTTCGGGCCTCATAGACACCAAAGTCGTGCTTTTCGACCGAGAAGATATTGCCGTATTCATCGATCATCGAGAGTATCGTCTGATCGGTCCCCTCGGCCCCAAGGTCAGCCCCCAAGTAGAGTCGAGCGTTCGGATCGACTTCCTGCTGTTGTGACTCAGTCGCATACTGTGTCACACCACGCTTGACATCGTCGTTGAGGCAGGATTTGATGAGCGGGTTCGTGAAGAACTGATCACCGGTCGGAACGAACTCGCCCAGGATCTCCTGTTTGATCTGGTTCCGTGTCTTCCCTTTCTTGAGTTCTTCGATATCATCTTCATCGATCTTCGGGTTATTGTACGAAGAGACCTGTACTTTCTCCCACGGACTGTCCGACAGTTCGGATTCCTGGGCCTTGTCATAGAAGTAGCCTGAAGCCCCGTATGGCGTCGAAGAAAGCACGATTGTCCCCTTCGAAACGAGTGTCATGGGTTCGATGACCTCCTTGAAGATCGAATCCTCAACGAAGGCTGCCTCGTCAATAATGATCAAATCGGCTGTGAACCCACGGATCTTGTTCCCGTTTCGCCCAGTTGGGACAACTTTAATGCGACTGTCGTGTTCGAACTCGATCTCCGTTTGTGTACTTCGCTCGATGCCCCACTGTTCGTCGGCCAGTCCGGAATTGTTGATTTCGGACTGCAACTGGCTGAACAGTTCCGATGACTGACGGAGCGCATCGGCCGTGACCAGAACGAGTGAGCCCGGATGCGTGACTGCGTGGTGCAAAGCCATCCAGGATGCTGTTCGGGACTTACCGACCTGTCGACCAGCAACGAAGACCTTTCGGTCACTATCGCTATCAAGGAACCGTTTTTGGTACTCGAACGGCTCGATTCCTATCACATTTTCGATAAATGCGGACGGATTATCCCGCAAATACTCGTAATCAGTCAAGTCATCTGACATATACGATTTAGAATCCTTCCCGAACTGTCAACAGAAACGGTTGTGCATCGGTGCTATTTGACCCATCAGCCAGTGCTGCTGTGACAACAGCCGTCGATTCAAGTGGCAACCGACTCCGCGTATCGCCTGTCAAAACATCTATCTCCTTTTTTCCAGCAGAGACGTACGACATGCCACGCAATACTGATTCGTTAGATGGCGTGTAATCAGTTGCCACGGTATCGGTTTCGAGCCGACTCTCATCTGTTGCATTCTTCGATACTGGCTTCGTAAAGTTTTGTCCTGTTAGTGCTGATTCAGCATTGTACTCATCAAAGACAAACAGCCACACATCCTGATCAACATCAACAAACAGGTCTTCGATAGTAACAGACAGTGATGCCCGTGATTTCAGATTACTCATATCTCGTCGGACAGCAACCAATGGCGATCCTGCATTCGCAAACGGATCGGTTGCATTATCAGTCGTAGTCACTGTCTCTGAAATGTACGATCCACCAGTCGTCCGAGACTCCTCAGTCGTCCGACTCTGTCGTGGCTCGCGCCCAGATCCGTACGTCGAGAACTGCATGCCACCAACACGGGCACCAAGTGGGTCAGCAGTACCTTGATTCTCCACTGACACTTGCAGAGGCATATTCGGTGTGCCAAGCGATGGCGAGCCCTCGATCTTTTCCCGATGGACGACGATATTTCGACCAACTTCAGCATCGTTGATCATTATATAGAGCGCCCCTTGATTGTACCAAGTGAAGGGGAAATTATAGATATAACCAGTTTCAGGTGTGAATACGCGACCACTCGGTCCAGTCCCATCCATTGGATCGATGTTCCAGTCTGACTGATGCACGAATGCAACATTTTCATTGTTGCGCCTGATTTGCACGTATACACCGTCAGTCTCAAAGGATAATCCGAGTGCATTGATTCCGGACTGTGTCTCCTTATCCCACTCGACTAACTCGGCTGATATCTCCCCATGTGTCAGCGACACGTGATTATTCGAATCGTATTCGAGGTGTTCGGACGGAATAATCAGACCAAGCCCTGGTTCAGCAAGCGTATGCGAGATATACTGTCCTGGATACGACGACCGAATTCGAGCAATATCATCACTGTTTGCGCCCGTCTCGACATCGATCGATCCAGACGACTCGGAAAAGTGTGTCTCATCGAAGAGCACACCGTTCGAATACCAGGCATAGCCCTCCTTCGAGAGCCCATAGGACGGATCGGCTGCGAACTGGACATCGAGTTCAGCACTCTTCATCGCATGGAATGGGGTTGCAAATTCGGATAACGCATCCCCAACTTCCTTCGACACCCCGATGTTATTGGAATTGGAATTCACTGTGTGGCCCCAAGCGTGCTAATTTGCATCGAAGACATCGTGACGATCGTCTCCGAGTAGCTCGGTTTTGAAATCAAAAACTGGTCCGTCCCAACGGTCGCATCGGACTCGAACGTGTCAACGATATCCGTCGGCACTTGCATGATTTCTGGCCCGATACTGCCCGACGGTTCAACACGGAAATGACTATTGCCGGCTGTGTGTCGGAACAGAATCGGAACTGGTGCTTGGTCATAGTAGTCCTCCTGTATTTGTGCATACAGTCGATCGTGTATCTTTGGCACCGAGACCGAGTCAGTTTCGACAACAAACAGCCCGTTGATCAAGTAGTATCCGCTGCTAAACTCATGAATGTGTGGCATTGTATTATGAAAGATCGCTGAACTTATCTGCAAGGGACTCCGTCGCTTCGGCTTGTTGCGAATCTGGGTCATCTAAGCATCCCAGCTCCTTTAATTTAGAATTCGTTGTTCTATCGAGCCGATCGTACGCCAGATTAGCCGGATTTTCGTCATCAACTTCGATCGGGCGTCCCTCCTCATCCTGACCGATCACTTGCTCCGTAATCAGACCCTTTTCCAGTTCATCATGCGCGTGCCAAAGTCGGTGTTGATCGATCGCAATCCGATACACCTCATTTACTTTGGCAAAGTTATCGTCATCAAAGGGCGCATTGTCAATCCATGACTCGGCCAGTTGCTCGACAAACGCTTTGGCCTCGTCATCGAGTTGTTCGTAGTAGTTCGATCGTTGCGCACGAAGCCCGTGTGTCATCCCATTCGTGTTGCCTTCTGGGGCTCCAGCAGATCCACCATGCACCCAACACCGACCACTGTCCATCGGATACCGTTCACAGTATCCCTGGTGATCTGTGTACGCGTGTGTGACGTACGGATCATCGTCTTCGATTGGCACTTCGACAGTCGAATCATCGTCTCCACCATCAGATGCCTCAGATCGCTTCAGAATAACTGCTGTGACATCGAAGCCTGACTTGAGGTGTCCGACAAGGTCACAGTATTGAGCGGGCTCATGCTCCCGCACATCGCCTCTCTCAATGATGACCGATTCAACATCATCTTCAGTCGTGTACACCGTGTCGGCTGTGTCGTCATGCACTTCGAGCCCGGCTCGATCATAGACCGTTGCGCCACATCGTTCAGGAAGGGGGTTCTCGGATACCATAATTACTCTGAGCGTATTTTACAGGAACAGCTTTTGTACCGCCCGAAAAGGCCGTTTCTATATAATCGGTAATGGAAGTTATTTTAAACCAATCGCCCTCAATCGTCTCCGAGTGCAGCCCGCTTCAAGTCCTCATACTGTTCGAGACTATCGAGCGCCCACTTGTACTCGAAGCCAGGCGGAGCATCGCCCATCCATTCAAGCAGATCGACTGTCTCATCGACAGAGAACCGGATCATATTCGAGTCAATCCGCGGTTCGTGTGGGAACGTGCTCCGTTCGAACATCGAACACACAGCAGCCGGCGATTCCAGTTCAGCACTCGCGCCCAATGTCGCATACGGACTGGCATTCGGATACCTGCGATCCCAGTTCAATGACCCGTCACACGCGAACCAGACCTTCATATCGATCGGAGTGAGCGTCAAGTCGTCGGCAAATCGTTTCCCATTCCCCCCATCATACCAGGACTCGTACTCGCTAAATTGGGGCATCGTTCTGGTTTGCATCACGTACACATCGTGATAGTCACTGGCATCCGCGCTTGGGTCACCATTATTCCGGCTCAGTTCGGCCCCACGATCGGCCGTCCGATACAACGAGACACCGGTCGTAAGCCACGCCAGTTCGTTGTCAAGCCATTCGAGGAACTGATCGTTGATCATGTACGTCTGTACAAATGGATTGCTCGTGTGGCGTCTCAGTGTCCCATCACCAAGCATCAGTCCGCGAACAAGCCGAGCCATATCAGGGGGCAACTCGGGATGCGGACAACTCCCATGCGACCAGTGATAGCCTGGTCGAGAAAATGTTTCGTCGCACTCGTGACAGACAACGGTGCCATCATCGTTCAACACTGGTTCATCGATAGATACCATATGCTATGACAATCGTAATGGAAATGCGAATAATACGTATCAATCAGACCCGACGTTGAGTCCGGTATCAAAGAAGTCCGTATTGTGATGGACGATCTTCCGAACAGTCCAGAGTGTATCTCGATCCATCCCAATGTCGTCCATCAGTGACTCGAAGTCATCTCGATAGACGATCCAGTCATCTGGGGTCCACGAATCGGGGTCCGCGTTTGTATCAGCATCGATAACCAGTGTAATCACACCCATAATGATTGGCTCGGCACTAATACTCCCGAATTGATTGATATTGATATTCGCCATGATGTACTGCACTCGGCGCTCGTGGTAGGGATTCAGATCGAGATAGCCACAGAACGTCTCGACCCATCGTTGCACATCAGCCGTGTAGTTGTCTTGCTTCCGAGTCGAACTATGTTTCCCGTCATTCCATTGCGCCAGTTCGTCCCAACTACGCCGGTCTTCGGGATCACGATGGGGCTGTAATCGATCCCGATCACGGAGATGGTAGGGCGTATCGTCGTGTCGTTTCCAATAAAACGTCGTTCTCGTATTCGATCGCCCGTCGTTTGCAAACCCATACTCGTAGTGCTTCTGTTGCGCCCACGATTCAGTATCGTTGAGTGCCCCAGACCCAGGCCCCCGATCGATCCAGACGCCATCAATATCGTGCGGTCCCAACGGCTCGTCAGTATCAGAATCAGCCATGCGACATCGCAAAAGAACAAGAGTAGTCGCTCCACAACTACTCCTACTGTTCCACCCAGATACCAGTACGGGATGCAAGTATATAAATGTTTCGGTCTAATACAAATAGAGCCAGAGGTGATATTAATAGGGGCTCTAATCGTATCACAAGTGGGGGAAGGCGGGTCCCGATCCGGCCCGAATTTGCGGAGATCCTGTACGATGGAGGGCTTGGTATTCTTTACCAAAGATCGAAAGGTTTAAGTAGACGGAGGCCCTACTCTGCTGTAGGTGGGCGGTGCGGTATCCTTCCCGATGGGATCTTTGCTGTTTGTCCTACACGAACAGAGCCACTATTGTTACACGAAGAGGGCCTGCGGTAATCCTACACGAAGAGGGCCTGCGGTAATCCTACACGAAGAGGGCCTGCGGTAATCCTACACGAAGAGGGCCTGCGGTATCTTTCACAATCGGAGCCATGCATCGTGTCCGAAGAGGGCCTGCGGTATCTTTCACAATCGGAGCCATGCATCGTGTCCGAAGAGGGCCGTCGGTCATCCTCGTGCACTGGGTGCTTGACGAGCACTGGTGCCTTTGGATGTACCCCCAATCGAGCCAACCGAGCCCAAATATTTTTATACACGGGCCAAGTACGTATAGACGGAAGATGAATGTGACAATCGATCAGACCTGTCCGTCGTGTGGCACTGGCATCCACGAGTCCCCCGAGATAACCGAGATCACTGCAAGTGCACTCTTGCGTACGTTGACCATCAACTGGGCCTGCCCTGCGTGCGAGGCAACCTACGAGACTGAGGCGACGATCGATATGGACATTGTCGACTCGTTCGGGTTTGAATCGTGGATCGGATCGGTAAACAATGCGACGGCCTGTGTGCTGGTTGAAGCAGGGAACGATTCCGATTCGGAAACTGGGGCCGAGTTCGTAACTGACAAGAGCGCATAGTCTGGGGGCACTCGGGCCATCAGTGCAGATGAACTGAGCCTGGGGTGGCAGTTCGGGTTGGGGGCGATCGGGGCTAAATTTGGGTTCTGAGCAAGGGTGAGATTTTTTTCGAATCGGGGTGGGGTTGGTTCGAGGAAATTATATGGCGTCAGTTTTGATAGCACAGCGGGCCGGTATCCGATAGCACAGATGCCCAGTATCCGATAGCACAGATGGCCAGTATCCGATAGCACAGATGGCCAGTATCCGATAGCAACAGATGGTGGAGAACGGGTTTTGTTAGACTGCATTGGGGCCTAGTTCGTATTGAACAAGGGCAAACGTCTGGATGAATTCGGTGCCTGAAATTTATTTCGATTGGGGTGGTTTTGGGCAGTCAATAGTATTTGCCTCGATTGCCATGTGACAGTCGTGGCACACTGCAACAAGATTGTCGAATGTGTGCGCATTTTCTGCGTTGTCAAACGATCGCACTGGTTCGATGTGATGAACGTCTAGTTTTCTGTCTAGACTTTCTTCTTGAATGCCACATGACTGGCAGTTTCTATTTGCGTTCTCCCGTACTGCCTCTTGTTTTTCGATAAATGCTGGCCCGTATAGGTATGTATCGTATCCTGACTCGTATTCCATCGGACGGCCATTGTTATTGGGTTCTATTCCTGCCACTTCTTTTGCTTGTGACCAAGAGCCGAATCTATTAACATATGTGAACCACGATGGAAGGCGTTCGTCTTGTTTGAATAGACCAACTTTTACTTCCCCATACCGTTAATCACACTCTTTCATTTTTGCTATCAGTTCTTCGTCAGTTATTTCTCTTGTTTTGTACTCGAACCCAAGTTCTTCCAGTGCGCCTGCAATTGTATCTTTTGTTGTGTACGATATAATTGTTGATGATCCTATATCCATTTCTTTGATATCAGACCAGTTGTATGGCTCAGATTGTTGTGAGTCTCGTATTTTCTGTGTTATTTCATCTGTTGTATATTTGTCTCTGTTTGGCTTGAACCCGGCATGCTCTACGGCATTGTTCCATGTACCGAAATGGGATTGGAATGTGGATTCTGATGGTAACTTGTTGTTGTCTTGTATATCTCTCTTTGATGGTGTTTCATCGTATTCTTTTTGTAGGAGTTCAAGCAGTTCTTCGTCTGTGTATGTATATTTTTCTGGTGTATGTACACCAATTGATGTTGCTTTGTATCTAAATTCTCTCGGGCTAAATTTTGTCCCCTTGGCCATTTCTTTAAAAGTTTTATCCGAGTCGTAATTTTCTTTGATCAGTGTTGTTGGGTGGTCTGCATAATTATCGTATCCTGTATTTATTTTGAACTTATCTAACCATTTTGAAATAGTAGATATGCTCACACTGCATCTTTCACCTACCTCTTTTTGTGTTAAGTCTTTCTCAATGTAGAGTTCTTTGAGATCCGATTTGCTCTTGTGGCTGTAGTTTCCCATGTTTACTCTATGGTGGGGTGCTACTTAAAACTTTCGCATTTTTCCCAGTTATATAGTTGTCAGATTTTTGGCAGCCCCCCTTTAATCTGGCTTAGCCGTCTACTATCGGTATATTAAAAAACTGGCTTGTTTTAACAATACTGTCGGTAGATACGGGTCGCATATACTGTCGGTACAAGTACCGGCAAGTATTGTGACCGAAAATGAGATCGGTACCTTTATATGGGTGGCAGCCCATGCGTTATACACGGGGGAGCGCCCCCGTGCGATCCGGTCTCAGATCGGATCAGGTACGAGCCTCGCCCCGGTAAACAACCGTTGCATTTGGTGGCAAACAGATTTGAGATGACCCAAAAAACCACTTCAAAAACGGACAACTGATTAGTAATGCGGGGCGAGTTACACACAAATGCGAACAAATGAGGTTTCAAAAATGACGAACGACAACATAAGCCACGTTGAAGTTGAGAAAATGAACA
>Ga0102935_1000374_pt1 | contig 16072 bp, 15 predicted proteins | sample SalPonR2_A_D2_MG_FD_78508 | JGI IMG/M metagenome (GOLD analysis project Ga0102935, IMG submission 78508) | Salt pond soil microbial communities from South San Francisco under conditions of wetland restoration - Salt Pond MetaG R2_A_D2_MG | ecosystem: Environmental > Aquatic > Marine > Intertidal... | reverse complement strand
CGCGGTGGCGCGCGTCTCGGGGGTACGCCGGATCAGCGCCTCCAGCGAGGAAAGCAGCACCCGGGTGGTGGTCGAGTTCAGCGCCGACGCCGACCTCGACAGCGCCGCGGCGGATATCCGCGAAGCGGTGAGTCGCATCGAGCGCAACCTGCCCGACAATGTCGAGCAGGTGAATGTCATCAAGGCCGACCAGGATGCCAGCCCGGTGGTGCGCGTGGCGGCGCGCGGCAATGGCCTCGGTCTCGACGCCCTGACCCGCCGGGTCGAAAACGACATCATCCCGGCGCTGATTTCACTTCCCGGCGTGGCCGATGTGCGCCTTTACGGCGATCGGCAGCGTCAACTGCGCGTGGCCGTGGATCCATTGCGCCTCAGCGCCCACGATCTAAGCGTCAACGCCATTCAGAACCAACTCGAGCAGGCCGATCTGGATATTCCCGCGGGCAGTTTCCGCGGCTCGGCGCTGGAGCTGCGGGTGCGGGCCAATGCAGTGCTCGACACGCCCGAGCGGGTGGCCGCGCTCACGCTGGAGCCCGGACTGCGCCTGGGAGACGTCGCCAATGTGTTCTATGCCCCGGCCGATGCCCGCAGCCAGGTGCAGCTGAACGGCGAGCCGATCCTGGGGCTTGGTATCGTGCGTCAGGCCCAGTCGAACACCCTCGAGATCAGCGCTGCGGCCAATCGTGCGATCACCGAGCTCAATCGCCGCTTCGATGACGTCGAGGTGGTGAAGACGTCCGATGACGCGGTGTTTATCCGCGGGGCGATCAGCGAGGTGCTCATCACCCTGATCGCGGCAACGCTCATCGTCATCGCCGCGATCTGGCTTTTCATCGGCTCGCCGCGCGCCACGCTCATCCCGGCGATCACCATCCCGCTGGCGCTCACCGGCACCATCGCCGCGATCTGGCTGCTGGGGTTTTCCATTAATCTGCTCACGCTGCTCGCGCTGGTGCTCGCCACCGGGCTGGTGGTGGATGACGCCATCGTCGTGCTCGAGAACATCCAGCGCCGGCAGCGCATGGGACTGGGTGCGGGGGCGGCGGCACTGCTCGGCACCCATCAGGTCTTTTTTGCGGTGATCGCCACCACCGCCGTGCTAATCGCCGTGTTCGTGCCCATTTCGTTGCTGCCAAGCACCGCCGGACGGCTGTTTCGTGAATTCGGTGTGGTGCTGGCCGTCGCCGTGGGGTTGTCATCATTCATCGCCCTGTCACTGGTGCCGGCGCTGGCCGCGCGTTTCCTGCGGCCGGCTTCAGGCAACGAACCGACGTCGAGCGGTGGCAGCGTGGGCCGCGGGTTACGCCGCCTCGGTCAGTGGCTGGCCGATGGATACGCGGCAAGTCTGGGACGGGTCCTGGCCCATCCGTGGCTGATGGGCCTGCTGGCGGTGCTGGTGCTGGGGCTTGCCCTGCAGCAGTTCATGCGCATTGATCAGATCCTGCTGCCCGAAGAGGATCGCGGCCTGATCTACATCGTTGGCAACGGTCCCGACGGCGCCGGGCTTCAGTACAGCCAGAACCAGGCCTGGCGCATGCAGGCGCGGTTACAGCCGCTTGTCGACCGCGGCGAAGTCACCCGGCTTTTCACCATCGCGGGGCGCTGGGACCCCAATCGGATCCTGATCGTCGCCCCGCTGGCGCCATGGTCGGAGCGCGAACGAAGCGAGCAGGCCATTGCCGGCGACGCCCGCGCCGCGCTGGCGGACCTGCCCGGCGTCAGCACCCGCGTCGGCAGTCCCAACAGCCTGGGCCTTCGGGGCGTGGGCAGCGGGCTCGAGGTCTCGCTGCTTGGCAGTGACTACGATCGGCTCTACGCGGCGGCGCAGACATTAAGCCGCGCGGTCGAGGATGAGGTGGAAGGACTCGGGCAGGCGCGCATCGACTACTCGCCCACGCAGCCCCAGGTCCGTGTCGAGATCGACCGGGCGCGGGCGGCCGAGTTGAATGTGCCCGTCGAGGCACTGGCCGACACCCTCGAGGCCATGATCAGCGGCCTGGAGATTGTCGATCTCAACATCGACGACCGCGCCATTCCGCTGCGCCTTGAATCCGCCAGCGGCGAGGTCAACGAGCCCGCCGATCTGGCCAATCTGCGCATCCGCTCAGACGACGGCCACTTCGTGGCGCTGTCTTCGCTGGTCACGCTGCGCGAGGAAGGCGTGGCCGCCGAACTCGACCGTGAGGCCCAGCGCCGCGCGGTCAGCATCGATCTGGCGCTGGATGACGGCTATCCGCTGCAAACGGCCGTCTCCGAGCTGCGGGCGCTGGCTGACGACACACTCCCCGCCGGCGTGGGGCTGATTACCCGCGGCGAAGCGGAAACCCTCGAGGAAACCCGCCAGGAGGTGATGATCACCTATGCGCTGGCGTTGCTGATTGTGCTGCTGGTACTGGCCGCGCAGTTCGAGAGTGTGATGAGCGCGCTCGTGGTCATGGCGACGGTGCCCTTTGGGCTGGCCGCTGCGGTGTTCGCGCTGGTGCTCAGTGGCACCTCGATCAACATCTACTCGCAGATCGGGCTGATCCTGCTCATCGGGCTCATGGCCAAAAACGGCATCCTGCTCGTGGAGTTCGCCAATCAGCGGCGCGACCAGGGCCGGGAGCTGCGCGATGCCGCCCTGGAAAGCGCCCGGGTACGCCTGCGTCCGGTGGCCATGACAATCATCGCGACAGTACTCGGCGGCCTGCCGCTGATCCTGAGCACGGGGGCCGGCGCCGAATCGCGCGCGGCGATTGGCTGGGTGGTGTTTGGCGGGCTGGGCCTCGCGGCGCTATTCACGCTGTACTTCACGCCGGTGCTCTACCTGCTGCTGGCCCGCTTTGCCCGTCCCCGCGCCGCCGCCGAGGCCGCCCTGGCGCGCGAGCTTGATCAGCCGGTCAGTGACAGCACCAGCGCCACGGATGGCAGCGACAAGGGATAGCTGATCAGGATCGCGCCCGCCATCAGCGCGTCGTCGCCGTCCATTTCGCGGACCAGCACATAGGCCGCCGACGCGGTGGGACAGGCCAGAAAGATCAGCGCCAGGCGCGTTGCTTCGGCGTCGAGGCCCACCGCCGCGGCAAGCACGGCCCCGATCAACGGCGTGAGCGCGGTTTTGAGCACCGCGGCGGTCAGCGCCCAGCGCCGCCGCCCGCGAAGCCGCGTGGCATAGAGCCCACCACCGATCCCGATCAGCGCCAGTGGTAATGCCATCTGACCGACCGCGGCCAGGGTGCGCTCAATGGCGAGAGGCGGAGCCACGCCGCTCAGGGCCATCGCCAGGCCGGCGCCGGTACCCATGAGAATGGGGTTGGCGATCAGCCGCCGCAGCAGACCCGCGGTGGCGGTGATGACACCGCCGGCCTGGGTGGGCTGCATGATGACCACCGCGACCACGTTATAGATGATCACCAGCGGCGCGAAGGCGATCAATGCGGCGGATTCCACCGCCGGCGCGGCCTGGCTGCCGGCAAGCGCGTAGAAAACCACCGGCAGGCCGATGAACGTGAGATTGCCGCGATAGGCAGCGTGCACGAATGTCCCGCGGGAGGGGCCGGGCAGATTCGCGAGGCGCGCGATCAGGCCCGCCACCAGGACCACCACCGCGGTCGTTGCGATCAGAACCACCAGCAGGCCGCCGATGCGTTCGTAGGCAGGCGTTGCCGTGCCGATGCGGCTTGCCAGCAGCGCCGGCAGACCCACCCAGTAGGTCAGGCGATTGAGCTCGGCGAAGGTCGAAGCCGAGACAAACCCCGTGCGGGCCAGGACCGCACCAAGGCCGATTACCGCCACCACGGGGGCGAGGATCTGGGCAACGCCAAGCAGAAGCGGGCTCCCGAATCAGTGCCGCGGGTCGTCGTCGCGGCGCTCGTACTCGCCCTCGATGACGTCCGGATCCCGGCTATCCCCCGATGACCCGGGACCGGATCCCGGCGGCGGGCCCGCCGGGCCGACCCGTACCGCCATGCGGGCCAGTGCCAGGCGCACCAGCCAGCGACGGGTCGGCGGGATCAGGCACAGAAAGCCGATGACATCGGTGACAAGCCCCGGGGTCAGCAGCATCGCACCGCCCACGATCAACGCCGCCCCCTCGAGCATTTCCACGGCCGGCAGCGCGCCCCGGTCAAGATTGTTCCGGGCACGGGCCAGCGTCTGTATGCCCTGCTGGCGCAGCAGCCCGGCGCCCATCATCGCGGTCAGCAGACACAGGCCGATGGTGGGCAGCGCGCCGATCCAGCTGCCGACCTCGATCAGCAGGAAAAGCTCCGCCAGCGGGATGGTCACAAAAAGGACAAGAACGGTGGGCACGGCTGCTCCAGACTGGGATTTACGGGCAACGAAGGGTAACATCCCTGAGTAACGCGGTCAGATCGGGGGACGGGACCGATGAGCCGACTTCTCAAGGCGCTTGCCGCGGCCGTATTGCTGCCGGCGCCTGCGATGGGCGCCCTGCCGGCGGATGAGTTCGCGAGCTGCCTGGATGGCCTGCGCGATCGCGCCGCGGCGCAGGACGTGGGCCCCGCCACCATCGACCGGCTGCTCGAGGGCCTCACGCCCAGCGAACGGGTCATCGAGCTCGATCGCCGCCAGCCTGAATTTACCACCACGCTGCACGACTACCTGAACACCCGCGTCGATGCCGGGCGGATTCGGCATGGCCGGCGCATGCTGCGCGAAAATGCCGATCTGCTCGCGCGCATCGAGGCCGATTACGGCGTTCCCGCCCGTTATCTGGTGGCCTTCTGGGGGCTCGAGAGCAATTTCGGCCGTACCACGGGGTCAATGTCCACCGTGCGCTCGCTGGCCACCCTCGCCTGCGATCGGCGCCGCGGCGCGTTTTTTGAATCCGAGCTCATCGCCGCCCTGCAACTCGTCGACGAGCAAACGGTAAGCGCCGCGCAGCTGCGCGGCTCGTGGGCAGGGGCGCTGGGTAACTTTCAGTTCCTGCCCAGCGTCTACCGCGGTCACGCGGTGGACGCCGACGGCGACGGGCGCATCGACCTGTGGGACAGCCTGCCCGACGCCGCCGAATCCGCCGCGAACTTTCTGCGTGCCCGCGGCTGGACGCCCGGGCAGCGCTGGGGCCGCGAGGTGCGCCTGCCCGAGGGCTTTGACTACCGGCTCGCCGGCCGCCAGCAGCCCGTCAGCGAGTGGGCGCAGGCGGGCCTTCGCCGCGCCAGCGGCGAGTCGCTGCCGGCGGCGGCGCTGGATGCCCGGCTGATCGTCCCGGCCGGCGCCGAGGGGCCGGCGTTTCTGATCTATCCCAACTTTGATGTGATCATGCGCTGGAACCCGTCACGCGCCTATGCGCTGTCGGTGGGACTGCTCGCCGATCGGCTCATCGGCGCGCCACCGCTCAATCAACCGCCGCCGGATCGCCCGGCACTGGCGATTGACACCATCGAGGCGCTGCAGACCGCGTTGCAGCAGCGCGGTTTTGACGCCGGACCGGTGGACGGGCGGCTGGGTCCACAGACCCGCCAGGCCGTCCGCGCCTTCCAGGATGAACAGGCCATGACCCGCGACGGCTACCCCGATCGCGGTGTCTTGAGCGCACTTGGCATCGAGCAATCGGAGGAATCGAATCATGTGGAATAACCTGATGCGCCGCTGGCTGGAAATGGCGACCTGGTGGTTGCCAAAGGACTCGGACGACGCCACCCCGCCCACCGACGCCGCGGCGTCGGCGAAGCCCCGCCCGGAGCCGGAGCCGGAACCCGCTCCTCAGCCCGAGTCGGTGTCGCCGGCCGCTGAGCCCAGCCCGGCCCCGGACTTGGCGGGCGGCGGCGATGACCTGACGGCGATCCGCGGCATTGGCCCCGCCATGCAGCGGCGTCTCGAAGGGCTTGGCATCCGCAGTCAGGCAGCGCTTGCCGCCGCCGATGCAAAAACTCTGACCGAGCAGCTGAAGGCCGACCGCGCGGTGGTCTCGCAGACCCAGGTGGCGGCCTGGATCGAGGCGGCCGGCGGCTGATCGCCACACGCTCGCGTCCGCCCCGGCGGGGGCGGTAGACTCGCCGGCTGAACATTCAGCAATGGACGAGTGCGTACCCATGCCTGCGAGCGCCGAGCGGCCCATCGACTGGCTGGACGGCTTCTACCACGGTAGCGACCACGAGCGCTGGGTTACCGCGGATCAGGGAAGCCGTTTTGCCAAGCAGATCGCCGGGGATCACAACCCGCTGCACGATCCCGATTCATCCCGCTTTTGCGTGCCGGGGGATCTGCTGTTTGCGCTCGTCCTCCGCCGCTACGGCCTGGCAAGGCGCTTTGCGCTGTCGTTCCGCGGCATGCTCCGCGCCGGCACGCGCCTGCGCTTTCCGTCACAGCCGAGCGAGCGCTTCATGCTTGCCGATGAAAACGATCGCGACACCGTCGAGGTCTGTCACGAGCAGCCGCTCGCGGACGACCTCGCCGGGCGGCTCGCGCTGATCGAGGCCTACGTGGCCTGCTCGGGCGAGACCTTCCCGGACCGCCTCGGGCCGCTGCTCGCCGAGGCCGGCGTCATGTTCAACCCGCAGCGTCCGTTTCTGGTCTACGACGGCATGAACCTGGCCATGGACCGTGCGCCCGGGGCGGATCTGGAGGTGCGCCCGCTGGATGCCTCACTGACGGTCAATGGCAAGCGCGCCGATGTGCAGTTCGACTATCAACTCATCGATGCCGACGGCACGCCGGGGACGGCCTCGAAGCGCATGGTGGTCAGCGGCCTGCGCGCCTACGATGCCGAGGCGATGGCGGCGGTCATCGCCGCGTATCAGGCGCGTCGGGCGCAGTGAGCCGCGCGTAGACATCACCCGAGCCGGCCGCCTCCCCGGCGCTCGCCAGCCACTCGAACAGGCCGCTCGCCGGCTGCCAGTTGTCCAGCACAAAGCGCCGCTGCTCGCCGATGGTGACGTTGTAGCGATAATCCCCTAGCGCCTCGAGCCGATTCACACAACCGCGGGCCCGCCCGAGACTGCCGGCCACGTACTCAAACGACAGCGCCGGCAGGGCCTGCTTCAAGCCATCGAGCACCGCCTCTTCCGCGCCTTCAACGTCGATCTTGCAAAACCCCGGCACCCCGTGGCGCGCGATCAGCGTTTCCAGTGTCACCATCGGCACTGTTACCGAACGCTCCCAGTCGACATGGGCAAACGACGCATTGCGGCGTCTAATCTCCTCACGCCACTGCGTGTTGATACTGGCAAGCGTTGGGTGACGGTCGCTGAGGGCCAGAGACACCTCGCCAACGTGCCCGCCCACGGCCTCGTCGCTTATCCGGGCCCGGGGATAGCGGCGCAGCCGCCAGGCCAGCAGGGGCCGCAGCGCCGGTTGCGGTTCGAGCGCAATCACCGGCGCGCCCAGCGCGGCAAACGCCAGGCTGCGATCGCCCAGATGCGCGCCGATATCGAATACGGCTCGCGTCGGGTCGATCAACGGTGCGTAGAAGCGCCGCAACCCGGGCTGCCGCCAGGGCGCGGCGTAAATCAGTAACGAGCGTGCCAGGCCGATCCAGCGACTCGGGTTGATCACCACAACGTACTCCCTATCCATGCCGCGCCGGCGGCAATCACCGCGCCCAGGCCCGTGGCCACCCCGGCTTCCATGCGCGAGAGCGACAGAGTAATCGCATCGACATCGGTAAGCCCCGAGACAACGGCCAGCGCGTAGAGCTCGGCCTGGCCGGCATAGCGGCGCAGCGCCTCACCGGCCAGCCCCCCGGCAAGGCCCAGCCCGTGCCCGTCACCGGTCATTGCGTTAACCTTGCGGCCTTTTCCACCACGGATGCCCCTCATGCGACGACTCTGGTTGATCGATGCAAGCTACATCCATGCCAACAACCTTGCACTGCTGGGCGGTCAGCGCCGGATCGATTACCTGCGCCTGCGCGAGCTGATCGAACAGACGCTCGGGCCACTGTGGCGCGGCTATTTCCTGAACGCCGCCCAGGACGAGCCCAACGGGGGCCGGGACCGCTTTCACAACTGGCTGCAGACGGCCGCGCCCTACGGGCCCAACCTGATCGTGAAGCTCTACGGCCTTAAAAGCGAGCGGGTACGCAGCGCCTGGTGCGTGGACTGCGGCACCAAGGTGGAGCTGGCATGCCCGCATGGCAATGGCTCGCACGCGCTCTACAACCAGCGCCAGATGGGCGTGGACGTAGGTCTCGCCTCCCTGGCGCTCATCCACCGCGAGCGCTACGACAGCCTTGTTCTGTCGTCCGGCGACGGCGATCTGATGGACGCCGTCGAGCATCTCTCCGAAGCCGGCAAGCGCATCGAACTGGCCGTTTTCAGCACCGGGGTGGCAACGGACCTGCAGGCCCGCTCCGACCGGGTGCTGTGGCTCGATGACCACCTGCCGGCCCTGACCGGTGACCCCGGGACGGGCGGATCGCCGAGCCGTCCCGGGGGCTGACGCCTAGCCGGGGTGGCGCGTCGGCGTCGCCTGGTCCAGCCGCGGGTGCTGGTTGCGGAAGCGCTCGGCGAGCGTCCCCGGCGTCGTCTCCTCGGCGTCCAGCGCCATCAGCGTCTCGGCCACGAGATGCGTGCAGGCGAGCACGTCCTTCGTGCAACCGCTCTCGGAGATGGTGTGCATGTTGCGAATGGGCATGCCCACCGACGTGGCTGCACAGTCGACGTTACCCAGCACACCGGCCATGCCGTCGGTACCGGTATCCGGCCCCACGGCATCACGCTGCAGCGGAATGGCCTTCTCAATGGCGACGGTCTCGATGCGGCGGTTGAGCTGCTCGCTCACGATGGCGCCTACGCTCATCGTCGCGCCCTTGCCCATGGTCACCGGTGACATGCGCTTGTCGCCGATGCCGGGCGCGGCGACGAAGTCGTGATTGACGTCGACACCGATGATGGCATCGGGCTTCATCTCGCTAACCAGCACCCGACTGCCGAAGCGGCCGATTTCCTCATAGGTCGCAGCGGCAAAGAGCATGCGGATATTGGACGGGCCGCCGGATTCGGCCACCAGGCGCGCCGATTCCGCCGAGACGAAGCAGCCAAGGCCATTATCAAGATAGGCCCCGTAGAAGGTATCCGGACTGAATCCGGGCCGGATCGGCCGGTTCATGAGGATGCTATCGCCGGGGCGGATGCCCAGATCCTCGACCTGCTTTTTCTTTTCCTCGCCGTGGAGCTGCAACTCGACGTAGAGCTGCTCTTTTTTAACGCCCTGCTCGCCCGAGCGCACCTTGGGGTCGGCGAAATGGATGGCGCCGAGGGCCTCCACCGTGCCGCCATCGAAACGCCGGTACTCACCCGGCGTCTGCGGGTTCTCGCTGAAGATGCTTACCTCGTGGCCGATCAGCGTAGTGGGCAGGAACGAATCGCTGTTGATCCAGACCTTGCCGTCCTCGCCGATGCTGCGCACCTGCATGCGGATCTTGTCGGCGTGACCGATCACCATGACGGTGAAAAGGTCGTCCCGACCCGGATGGGTATCGAGCACCACCCCCGCATGGCCCGTGAAATTGCGCACCGCCGCGCCCTTCGGCGCGTGCTTTTCCATGTACGGGCGCAGCACGCCCTGGGTCATGGCCGCTTCGAGGCCGATCGGGCTGGGCGCGGCCAGGATATCGTGGATGAACGTAAACTGCGCATCGGGCATGGACTCGGTCCACGGCTTGGCGTGATCGGCCATAGAAAAGGCTCCCTGTCGTTGTTTCACGCGGATGGGTCGAGCGCTAGCATAACGCGTTGACACCACAAGGAGCAGCCCGTGGGCGTGCCCGCCATCAACATCATCGCCGTTGACCGCCCGCCGGCGTGCCCCCACCGGGCGCTGTGGCACGGGCCGTGGGGCGTGCTGCTGCTCACGGGCAATGCCCAGTGCCTGAGTGCCGCCGCCTTTCACGGGCCAGTCCCCCGGTCACCCGGCGCGGTTCAACCGCTGCCAGCGCCCTGGGGCCGGCGATCGAGACTGGTCCTCGCACTGCCGGGCACTCCCTTTCAGCATCAGGTCTGGCAGGCGCTCGCCGAACTCCGAGACGGTGAGCGGGTCAGTTACAGCGAGCTGGCCGCGCGCATCAAACGCCCGGCGGCGGTACGCGCCGTCGCCGGCGCGGTGGCGGCCAACCCGGTCCCGGTGCTACTGCCCTGCCACCGGGTGATTCGGCGCGACGGCCGGATCGGTGAATACATTGGCGGGTCGGCCCGCAAGCGCTGCCTGCTGAATTACGAGCGTATCGACAGGAGCCCATTTCATGTTCGCGAACGCCCCTGAGGCGAGCCACCGCGCCGGCGCCGCCCGGCTGGACGCCTTTCTGCCCCACGCCGCCGGCGACTATGCCCGCGGCCGCAACCACGATCTGGGGCCGGACGGCGATAATGCGGTCTCGGCGCTGTCGCCCTGGCTGCGGCACCGCCTGCTGCTCGAGGAAACCGTGATCGATGCCGCCATCCGCACCCACGGGCTCGATACCGCGGAAAAGTTCATCCAGGAGGTGTGCTGGCGGACCTACTGGAAAGGTTATCTCGAGCGCCGGCCCGTGCACTGGTACGACTACCGCGCCGCCTGCGACGAGGCCCACGAGCAGGTGGCGAAGGACCGGCGCCTGGCCGGCGATCTGCAAAAGGCCCTGGACGGCGAGACCGACATCGATGCGTTCAACTTCTGGGTGCACGAGCTGCGTGATACGGGCTATCTGCACAACCACGCGCGGATGTGGTTTGCGAGCATCTGGGTGTTCACCCTCGAGCTGCCCTGGGCGCTGGGCGCGGATTTTTTCCTGCGCCACCTCGTCGACGGTGATCCGGCCTCGAACACGCTGTCGTGGCGCTGGGTGGCGGGGCTGCACACCCCGGGCAAGCCCTACATCGCGCGCTCATCGAATATCAATAAGTACACCCAGGGGCGCTTTAACCCCGGCTATCGCATTAACACCCAGATCGAGATCCCCGAAGGCGACGAGCGCCCGCCGGTTGGGCCGGCGCCGCTGGCGGTGGACTGGCAGGTCACACCGCATACCGGCCTGCTCATTACCGAGGACGATCTGCTGCCGGAGTCGTTGTTCGGTGCGCGTGACTGGCCGATCGTCATCGCCGTTCAGGCCACCGACTGGCGCAGCAGCGGTCCGGTAAGCGATCGCCCCCGGGCATTTGCCGCCGACGGTCTCCGCGACGCCCTCGCCCGCAACCCGGGCGGGCAGACACTCGGGCCGGTGGATCTTGCCAGCGCCGATGGCCTGGCCACCGTGCGCAACGCCGCGGCCGCGGCGGGGGTCGATCAACTGCTCACCGCCCATGTACCCACCGGCCCCACCGCCGACGCCATGGCGGCCCTCGATACGGTGCTGCGTGCCGACGGCATCCATCGCCGGGCCGTTCCCCGGGACTGGGACGTGCAGCACTGGCCGGCCTCCACCCACGGGTTTTTCCGCTTCTGGAAGGCGGCGCGGCCGCGGATCGCCGAGCGCCCGGCGTAGCGCTGGCTGTCGCGTTGGGGTCGAATATGAAAGAATGCGGGGCATAACAACGACTCGCCACGCATAGAGAGAGGCCAATCATGAGCACCTATCAGGTCCCCGCCGACGGCGCCCCGGTCACCCTGGACAATGGCGTCCTCAACGTCCCGGACAACCCGATCATCACCTACATCGAGGGTGATGGCATTGGTGTCGATATCACCCCGGTGATGCAGCGCGTGGTGGATGCCGCCGTTGAGAAGGCCTATGGCGGCAGCCGCAAGGTGCACTGGATGGAAGTGCTCGCCGGCGAGAAGGCCAACAACGAGGTCGGCGCCTGGCTGCCCGACGAGACCGTTGACGCCATCCGCAAGTACCTGATCTCGATCAAGGGGCCCATGACCACGCCGGTGGGCGGTGGCATCCGCTCGCTCAACGTGGCCCTGCGCCAGGTGCTTGATCTGTATGTCTGTCAGCGCCCGGTGCGCTGGTTCAACGGCGTGCCCTCGCCGGTCAAGAACCCCGATCAGGTCGATATGGTGATCTTTCGCGAGAACACCGAGGATATCTACGCGGGCATCGAGTTTGAGGCCGGCTCCGAGGAAAACGAGCGCTTCAAGCAGCTGCTCGCGGACCAGTTCCCGGCCGCGCATGCCAACATCCGCTTTGCCGAGGAGTGCGGCTTTGGCATCAAGCCGATCTCGCGCGAGGGCACCGAGCGGCTCGTGCGCGCCGCCATTCGTTATGCGATCGACAACAAGCGCGAGTCGGTGACGATTGTCCACAAGGGCAACATCATGAAGTACACCGAGGGCGCATTCCGTAGCTGGGCCTACGAGCTGGCCGAAAAGGAGTTCGCCGCCGAGACCTACACCTGGGCCGAGTGGGAGCGCACCGTGGCCGAAAAGGGCCAGGAGGCGGCCAACGCCGAGCAGGACGCCGCCGTTGCCGCCGGCCGCATTCTGGTCAAGGACTCCATCGCCGACATCACCCTCCAGCAGGTCCTGACCCGGCCCACCGATTTCGAGGTTATCGCCACCATGAACCTCAACGGCGATTATCTCTCCGACGCACTCGCCGCACAGGTCGGCGGCATCGGCATCGCCCCGGGCGGCAACATCAATGAGCAGACCGGGCATGCGGTGTTCGAGGCCACCCACGGCACGGCGCCCAAGTATGCCGGCCGCGACATGGTCAACCCTGGCTCGCTGGTGCTCTCCGCAGAGATGATGCTGCGGCATCTGGGCTGGTCCGAGGCCGCGGACCTGGTCCTCACGGGCATGGATGCGGCCATCGCCAGCAAGCATGTCACCTATGACTTTGCCCGACTGATGGACGGTGCCACCAAGGTGAGCTGCTCGCAGTTCGGCGAGGCCATGATCAAGCGCATGCAGGCCTGATCCCCGCCCTGTCACCCCGCCGCGGAGTATCCCATGACTGATCGCCCTTCACGCTATCAGCGGGTTGCCACCGCGGCGCGGTGCATCCACGACGGCTTTCTCGCCTACAACCGCTCGTTCCGCGAGATCACCGCGCGGGCCGGGCGACGCTTCGAGGAGCGGGACTGGAAAGGCCAGATGGCCGATATCGCCGCCCGGGTCGAGCTCTACGAGCTGTGGGCGCAGCGCACGGTCGAGACCCTGCAGCATGAAATCGGTGACGAGCTGGCCGGGCATGCGTTCTGGGCCGAAGTGCGTGAGTGCTTCGGCCGGCGTGTCGAGGCGGTGCCCGATGCCGGGTTCATGAAAACCTTTTTCAACTCGATCACCCGGCGGGAATTTGGCACCCGGGGGGTGGATGCCGCCGTAGAGTTTGTCCAGCCGCCGCCCGAGGAAGGCATTGAGTCGCTCACCATGCGCCGCTATCCGTGCTGGGACGACCTCGATCAGGCCTGCTGCCGGGTGCTCGAGGACTTTGCCTTCGCACGGCCCTATGTAGGCATGGATGCCGACGCCCGCGCCATGGCGGCGACCATTCGCGAGCAGATCGGCCCCGAGCAGGCCGATGCGGACTGTCTGCGCTTCGAGTTCATCGACTCGCATTTTTTCCAGGGCACGCGGGCCTATCTCGTCGGCCGCCTGCGCCTGACTAACGGCATTCGCCCGATTGTGGTGGCCCTGCGCAATGACGACGAGGGCATCGCGGTGGATGCCGTGCTGCTCACCGCCGATCAGGTCGGCGTGGTGTTCTCCTACACCCGCTCGTACTACTTTGCCGACCCCACCTCGGTGGTCGCGGCGGTGCAGTTCCTTCACGGGCTACTGCCCGATAAGCCCATCGACGAGCTCTACACCGTGCTCGGGCGACTGCGCCAGGGCAAAACCGAGCGCTGCCGCCAGCTCATGCATCACCTCGACGCGACGGGGGACGAGTTCGTGCATGCCGCCGGCGATGCGGGACTGGTGATGATCGTTTTCACCCTCCCCTCGTTCAACCTTGTTTTCAAGATCATGCGGGATGTCTTTCGGCCGCCCAAGACAACCACCCAGGACGATGTGCATCACAGCTATCGGCTGGTCTCCCGCCATGACCATGCCGGCCGCCTGATCGACACGCAGTTCTTCCGCAACCTCGAGCTGCCCCGGGATCGGTTCTCCGAGCCGCTGGTCGAGGAGCTCATGCGTGAAGCCCCCCGCACGGTGGCCACCGACGGCGATCAGCTGGTGTTTGCCCACGCTTATGTCGAACGCCGCGTGCGTCCACTGAATCTGTATATCCGCGAAGTCGAAGAAGCCGAGGCTAAACGGGTCATCCTCGATTACGGGCGTTGCATCAAGGACCTGGCGGCGACCAACATCTTCGCCGGGGATCTGCTGCTCAAGAACTTCGGCGTCACCAGCTCCGGGCGGGTTGTGTTCTACGACTACGACGAAGTCATGCTCGTCAGCGACTGCCGGTTCTACGAGTTGCCCGAGCCCGACGAGGACTTCCCGCTCATGGAGCACGCCACCACCCGGTTTGTCGGCGCCCATGACATCTTCCCCGAGGAATTCATCCGGTTTCTGGCCATGCCCGCGTTTTTGCGCCAGACCTTTCTCAGTGAGCACAGCGATCTGCTGACCGCCGAGTACTGGCGGGACATGAAACGCCGGCGCGTGGCCGGCGAGGTTGCCGAGATCGTGCCCTACGCCCGCCAGAGCATCGCGCCGCGCCAGATCGCGCTCTAGTCAGCCGTCGGTCAGGGCGTCAGCAACCTCGGCGCTGATCTCGCCCCGACGCCGGAGCTGCTGGATGGACTGCGCCATGGTCTGCAGGCCGTGGGCCTGACCGGTCTGAAGCGCATTGGGAATCTGCGCTAAGTTGCTCTCGCGGATGAGGTTTCGGAAGGCCGACACCGCCATCCCGAGCTCGAACCCGGCCACCCGGCCGCGGATCGATGGTGTGGTGGTCGACCGGCGCGCTGGGTGATCAGCGCCTGATGGAAGCAATGCACAAACTCGATCGGATCCTCAATCGTCAGGATAGGTTCGGGATACTGAGCCTGCGCAGATCGCCGTCGAGTTGGATGATCAGTGGCCCGCCGGCCGCGACGTGCAGGTCCGAGACCTTGTACTCAACGGCGATCGACTTGTCGGTGATGTCGAGAAGTTCACATGTAATCGTCTTGGACCGCGTAGTCTTCGACTCTATGAACTCACCATCGACGACGCCCACCTTCGTGCTTTCAAGAGGGACCCTCAATGATGCCGGGCACTGACTACACGCCACGAAGCCGCCAGACCGTCGGCGACGCCCTGCCGGGTGATGCGATTATCGAGCGTGCAAGTCTCATCGTGAACGGCGATCTCACCATCGCGGTGAGCGCGGGATGTGGTCAGGGGAGCAACCCGGGCGGGTTATGCGTGTCCGATCGTTTCGAGGTAGGCGGCACGATCACTGGTCTCGATGATCTGAATGATCCGCCGCAAGACTGTCAAAAGCCTGCATCCGGGCCAGGCGGGAACGACGAGTGGACATCCCAACCCGCCAATTAGGGCCGATATAACGTGCTCCTCATGATCATAGCGGCGTTCATTATCGGCGCACTCATCGGCAGCTTTCTGAATGTCGTCATCGCCCGCATCCCGGCGCAGATCGAACACGTCGATCGCCAGCTGGACGCGATGGTCAAGACCGATGAGCCGCCCCCCGGCATCGCCTGGCCGGGCTCGCACTGTCCTCACTGCAAGCACCCGATTCGTATTCGCGACAACATCCCGCTGATCGGCTGGCTTCTGCTGCGCGGCCGTTGCCGGGATTGCGGGCACGCGATTTCGGCGCGGTATCCCTTGACCGAGCTGCTCACCGGCGCGGTGACGGCGTGGCTCGTCTGGCAATACGGGCTCCAACCCCTTACCGGCTGTCTGATTGCGCTCAACGCCTGGATGATCGCCATGGCAGTCATTGATTACGAGACCACGCTGCTGCCGGATGTCCTCACGCTGACGGGGCTCTGGCTGGGCCTGCTCGTGAGTGTGGGCACCGACTTGATCTCACCGACCCTCGCTATTCTGGGCGCGGCTCTGGGCTACTCGTCACTGTGGGGCATCAACACAACCTATCGCTGGTTGCGGGGCATCGATGGACTGGGCCATGGCGATTTCAAGCTCTTCGCACTGATCGGTGCCTGGGGCGGGCCCGAGGCGCTGATAATGACACTGGTCGTGGCTCCCCTCGCCGCGTTGGGGGTTTTGCTCCTGCAAGCGCCGT
>Ga0102935_1000373_pt1 | contig 16079 bp, 12 predicted proteins | sample SalPonR2_A_D2_MG_FD_78508 | JGI IMG/M metagenome (GOLD analysis project Ga0102935, IMG submission 78508) | Salt pond soil microbial communities from South San Francisco under conditions of wetland restoration - Salt Pond MetaG R2_A_D2_MG | ecosystem: Environmental > Aquatic > Marine > Intertidal... | reverse complement strand
GCCGAGAAGCCCGCGAAGACGACGCTGTGTGGCGCGCCGATGCGCGCACACGCGAGCATCGCGACCGGCAGCTCCGGGATCATCGGCATGTACAGCGTCACCACGTCGTCCTCCTCGACGCCCTGCTCGCGGAGCGCGGCCGCGAACTCGTTTACCTCCCGGTGGAGCTCCGCGTACGTGTACGTGCGATCGTCCTCGTCTACCGGCTCGCCGACCCACTCGATCGCGGCCTCGTCGCCGCGCTCGTCGAGGTGTCGGTCGAGGCAGTTGGCCGACGCGTTCAGTTCGCCGCCGGTGAACCACTCGTAGAAGGGCGGGTTGCCGTCGTCCAGCACTTGGTCGTAATCGGACTCCCAGTCGAGGAGGTCGGCCGCGGTCTCCCAACACCCCGGCCAGTTCTCGTCGAACTCCTCGTAGATCCCGGGATCGGAGACGTTCGCCCCCGATACGAACGATTCGGGGGGTTCGAACACCTCCTGCTCCTCGAGCCTCGCTTCCAGTTGACCGTCACCGTCTGTCATGGTACAAACGTATCCATCCGATCTCAGCATATAAACGCTGGCGCTAAATACGAAAAATCGTGATATACGCGCGACGCCGCGCGACGCGTCGCTCCGGTCGCGGCGCCCGCGGCCCGAGTCAGGTTCGGTCCCGGTGTTGATCCTCGAACAGCCCGTCGAGAAGCGCGCGCTGGGCCTTCCGAAGGTGGTTGTGGAACGTCGGCGAGGAGACGTCCATGGCGTCGGCCACCTCCTCGGCGGTGCTCCCGCGGGGCCAGTCGAAGTAGCCGCCGTGGTACGCGGCCGACAGGGCGGCCCACTGGCGGTCGGTGAACCGGTCCGCGACGCCCTCGCGGAACGACGACTCGGACCGCGACGAGCGCGCGACGGACTCCTTGCTCGCGAGACGCGCGTCGTCGAAGGCGGCGCGGAGCCCGTCGGCGACCGGTCTGACGTCGGCGCCTTCGGGGAGGTGGGCGACGACGCGGACGCGGCCGTCCGCCGCGGTCGCGTCGCGGACCGTCGCGCCGTGCTCCGTCAGCGTCCGCACCGCCGACCCGGACTCGACTCGCACCGACACCGAGCACCCGTCCGCGCGCGTCTCGACCACCCGCAGGTCGGAGACGCCGGCGGCCTCGTCGACGACGTCGGCGAGGCCCTGCGGTCTCGCGCCCGACACCGAGAGGTACAGCCTGGAGGCGTCGTCGGTGACGACGACCGTGGACCGGAGGTCGACCTGACAGTCGAGCGCCGCGCTCGCGCGGGCCAGGAACGCCCCCCCGTCGGCGGTGTGAAACTCCACCTCGGTGACGGCGTCCGAGTGGAGGAGGTCCCGCCACCGGCCGGCCGTCACCGCCCAGCCGAGACAGCGCCCGAGCGCGACGAGTTCGCGGCGCTCGACGGACGAGACCGGGGCGTCGTCCCGGGCGACGACGCAGAGCGCGCCGTGCGTCACCTCCCGGTAGCCGACGGGCACGGCCAGGCCGGGGCGGCCGCCGGTGGTCGCCTCGGCCGTCGTCGCGACGGCGTCGCCGCCCGCCACCGCGTCGAACCACTGGTCGTCCCGCGCGACGCCGCGGTCGACGAGGACCTCCCGATCGACGCCGGCCGCGCCCGCCACCTCCGGCCGGCCGCCGTCGACCGAACCGCGGACGACCCACGCCTCCGCCCAGCGGTCGGAGTCCACCAGTCGCTCCGGGACCGCCGCGAGGGGCGAGGTCCGACCCGCGCCGTCGGCGAGGGCCTCGAACCCGCCGAGCGCGGTCGACTCTCGCCCGCCGGCGTCGGCGTCCGGACCGGGGGCCGACGCGGTCGCGAACGCCTCGGCGACCGCCTGTCCGTCGAGCGGACCGAGGAACCCGTCGAGCGGGCCGAGCGTCTCCCACCCGCCGGCCTCGCGGACCGCGTGGGGGTCGACGCCGCGGTCGACGAGGAGCCGGCGCGCGAAGGTGTACCGGAGGTCGCGGGGCGTGACGTCGCTCGGCGTCGCGCCGTCGGTGCGCGCCGCCGCTCGCTCGGCCGTCTCGCTCACGATCATCTGGACGCGCCGCGGCGAGACCCCGACGAACGGCTCTCCCTCGTCGATCCCCTCGCTCTCCGCGTACCGGCGCAGTTCGGCCGCCAGCGAGGCCGGAACGACTGTCTCGCGGTCGATCCGTTCGGTCGGATCGCCGGCGTCAGCCGATCCGTCGTCGCCCTCGTCGGGGACAGCCGCGTCGGCCTCCGGCACGGCGAGGAGCGACGCGTCCGAGGCGACGCCGGCGTCTCGGAGGTGACGGGGCGCGACGCGGGTGATCTCTCCCGTTCGGAGTCCGGCCTCGCCCGCGAGACGGACCACGAGCGCGGCGCGGTACGTCTCGGCGGCGGTCACGAGCGCGTCGTACGCGTCGATGCTGAGGCCGTCGGCCATCGTTTCGTAATCAGACGGAAACCCGAAACAAAAGTGTTCGCACGCCGTCGCCGCTCGCGCCTCGCCGGTCGAGTCCGGTTCGGACCGGCGAGGGTGCGCGCTGGGTGCGCGCTGGAGGCGCCCTGCTGGCGATACTCGTTTCGTATCGCCGCTGAGAACCGAAATACGGGGCGGCTCGTCGCGCCCGGGCCGAGTCCGGCGACGGGCCGTCTGCGCTTCAGTCGACGCCGGCGACGCCCCACGCGACGTGGTCCCACAGCCGCTCGTACGCGTAGTACGTCGCGGTCTTGACGACGTTCGTGATCAGTCCGATGTTCACGGCGTCGCCGATGTCGCCGACGACGGCCCACGCCACGAGGACGGTGATCGCGATCATCAGCACCCGGTAGCAGAGCGTCTTGACGAGTGCGCGCTTCCGGTCGTGGACCGCCGACCGAGAGACGAGCGTTCCCATGACGACGCTTGGGTCCGCGAGAGTAAGAAACCAGTAGACGTTTCTGAAGCGCCGTTGAGAAACTATTACTGGTTATATATTGCGCATCGACGACTCGATCTCGCCGACGACCTCCGGGTTCCGAAGCGAACTCACGTCGCCGAACTCCTCGCCGCGAGTGATGTCCTCCAGCAGGCGCCGCATGATCTTCCCCGAGCGCGTCTTCGGCAGGTCCGGCGTGAACACGATGCGGTCCGCGCGGGCGGGGTCGCCGACGGAGGCGACCAACTCCTCGCCGATGGCCGCCCTGAGCGACTCGCCGGGGTCGACGTCGCTCCGGGTGGTCACGTAGGCGACGATGTCGCCGTCCTCGGTGCCGACGACCGCGGCCTCGGTGACCCCCTCGACGCCGACGATCGCCGACTCAAGTTCCCCGGTCGTGAACCGGTGCGCCCGCACGTTGATCACGTCGTCGACGCGGCCGAGAATGGTTACGTAGCCGTCCTCGTCGACCGTCGCGCCGTCGCCGGTGCGGTAGCGCCAGCCGTCCCCGGCCTCGACCCAGTACTCGCGACGGTAGCGCTCGTCGCCCTCGCGGAGCCCGCGGAGCATCCCCGGCCACGGCGAGCCGATCGTGAGGTACCCCGGCTCGCCGGGGTCGACCGGATCGCCGTCCTCGTCGACGACGCGGGCGTCGATCCCGGGGAGCGGCGGGCCGGCCTTCCCCGGCTTCATCGGCGCGATCCCGGGCAGCGTCGCGAGCGCGATGGCGCCCGTCTCCGTCTGCCACCACGTGTCGACGACCGGCGCCTCGCCGCCGCCGACGTGCTCGCGGTACCAGTGCCACGCCTTCGGCGTGATGGACTCGCCGACGGTCCCGAGGAGGCGGATCGACGAGAGGTCGTGGCGGTCCGGGTACTCCGCGCCCCACTTCATGAACGACCGGATCGCGGTGGGCGAGGTGTAGAAGACGCTGACCGCGTTGCGCTCGATCAGGTCCCAGACGCGGTCGCGGTCCGGGTAGTCCGGCGACCCCTCGTAGAGGACGGTCGTGGTCCCGACCGAGAGCGGGCCGTACACGCCGTAGGAGTGGCCCGTGATCCAGCCGATGTCGGCCGCGCACCAGTAGGTGTCGTCGGGCCGGACGTCCAGCACGTTTCGAGTGGTCCAGGCGACGTGCGAGAGGTAGCCGCCGGTCGCGTGCTCGACCCCCTTCGGCCGGCCGGTCGTTCCGGAGGTGTACATCACGAACAGGAGGTCGGTCGAGTCGCGCGCGACCGGTTCGACCGTCTCGCCGTCGTGCGCGTCGACGAGCGACTCGTACCCGTGCTCGTCGTCGCCGAGCGACACGTCGAGGGCGTCGCCGAGCCGGTCGACGACGACCGTCGCCGCGAGGTCGACGTCGGCCCGGAGCCGGGCGTTGTCCGCCTTCGACTTCTGGTTGAACGCGTCCTCTCGCCGGTAGTAGCCGTCGCAGGTGACGAGGTACGAGGAGTCGGCCGCGTCGAGACGCGTCGCGAGCGCCTCGGCCGAGAGCCCCGCGAAGACGACGTTGTGCGGCGCGCCGATCCGCGCGCACGCCAGCATCGCGATCGGGAGCTCCGGGACCATCGGGAGGTAGAGGGTCACCACGTCGTCCTCCTCGACGCCGAGGTCCCGCAGGCCGGCCGCGAGCGCGTTCACCTCGCGGTGGAGGTCGAGGTACGTGTACGACCGCCGTTCGCCCCGCTTGCCGAACCACCGGATCGCGAGCTGATTCCGGCGGTCGTCGAGGTGTCGGTCGACGCAGTTGACGGACGCGTTGAGCCGGCCGCCCGGGAACCACTGATAAAACGGCGGGTCGTCGTCGTCCAGCACCGCCTCGTACTCGGTCTCCCAGTCGAGGAGGTCGGCGGCCCGCCGCCAGGCCTCGGGCCCCTCCGCCGCGAACGCCTCGTACACGCCCGCGTCGCTCGCGGCGGCCCGCTCGCGGAACCCGCTCGGCGGCTCGATGGCGTCGTCGGCGGCGACGGACGGGTTCCGCGGTCGACCGTCGACTCCGGCGTCGTCCATGATACGTATTCGCAAGTGGAGGAATGTATACTTTGTCCGCGGACCCGCCGGCCGGACACGGGTCTCCGCCGTCGGTCCCGCGGGCGCCGCGCGCCGCCTACGTCGACTCGGCGGTCGCGAGCGCGGCCGCCTTGGACCGTGCGCGGGCCACGATGGAGGGCTTGGCCTCGAAGTCGACGGTGACCTGATCGCTCGCGTACGACTCCTCGTCGACGTGGCCGTGGTCGTGGATCCACGAGACGAGGCTCATCGCCTCGTCGGTGACGGGGAGGACGAGCCGTTCGCGCTCCCAGTCGGGGAGTTCGGCCTCGACGCGGTCGCGGAGCTCCGCGACGCCCGCGCCCGTCTTCGCCGAGACGGCGACGGGGTCCGGCGCGACGCCCGAGAGCGCGCCGCGCTTGTCGGCCAACTCACCGGGAGCGAGCCGGTCCACCTTGTTGAACACGGTGACGACCGGGGCCTCGTTGCGCTCGTAGAGGGTGTCGTGACTCGTGACGAGCTTCTCGCGCATCGCCTCGACGGGCTCGCTCGCGTCGACGACGAGGAGCACGAGGTCGGCCCGGTAGACGGAGTCGAGCGTCGACTCGAACGACTCCACGAGCCAGTGCGGGAGGTCCGCGATGAACCCGACGGTGTCGGTGAGGAGGACGTCGCGCTTCTCCATCTCGGCCCGCCGCGTCGTGGTCCCGAGCGTGGTGAACAGCATGTCCTGCGACTCGGCGGTCGTGTCGAGGTCGGGGTGGCGGTCGACGTTCTCGTCGACGTCGATCTCGGCGGCGAGCCGGCGCATCAGCGTCGACTTGCCGGCGTTCGTGTACCCCGCGAGCGCGACGAGATCGAAGCCGGAGTCGCGGCGCTGCTCGCGCCGGGCCTCCTCCTTCTCCGCGATCGACTCCAGCTCGTCTTGAATCTCGGAGATCTGGCGTTTGATGTCGCGCTCGACGCTCTCGTCGTACTCGCCCAGCCCCATGAACCCGGGGCGCTCGTCGCGCTTCGCGAGGCTCGCCTTCGCCTCGGCGCGCGGGAGCTCGTACCGGAGCTCCGCGAGTTCGACCTGGAGCTGGGCCTTCCGGGTGTTCGCTCGCTGTCCGAATATCTCGAGGATGAGCGTGAACCGGTCGATCACCTCGACGCCCTCGGCGAGCTTCCCGCCGATGTTGAACGTCTGGTACGGGCCGACGTCGTTGTCGACGATGACGGCGCCGGCGTCCGTCCGGCGCACGAGGTCGCGGAGCTCGGCGACCTTCCCCTCGCCGAACATGAACGCGGCGTCCTCCGTGCGGGTCTGCGAGAGCTCGCCGACCACCTCGTAGCCCGCGGCCGCGGCGAGCTGGGTGATCTCGGTGAGGTCGGCGTCGCCGGCGTCGACGCGCTTGGCGACGACTGCCCGCCGCTCTCGGGGGACCGATTCGGCGTCGCCGGACTTCGTCCGGCTGCCAGAGGCGCGTTGCGCCTCGCTGCTGTCGTCGGCGTTCGCCCCGTCGACGTTCCCGGTCATAGGAGGAGGTCTCGGGCGGCGTACGCGGCGTGATGTGCTGCCTGCACTGTTTCGCGCTCACCTACGCTCTCGACGTATTTAAAATCGGGTCGGAAGCTCAGTTCGACCCGCTCCGCGGGCTCCTCGTAGAACTCGCCGCGCTCGGCGACGATCGGTCCGTCCGGCGGCGCCGGGAGGTTTCCGACGGCGGTCGCCACGAGCCGCAGCGTCGCGTCGAGCGTCGGCCCCTCGCGCACCGACGCGAAGCCCGTCCCCTCGACCGATCGGATCCGCGTCGAGTCGATCCGGGCGTGGACCGCGGCCGCGACCATCAGGTACTCGCCGTCCTCCTCGTGACGGCCGCTGATGTCGACGCCGACCACCTCAGGGACGGGCGCCCGCCACCTCGGTTCCCGCGCGTCGCCGCGTCACATCGGTTGTAGCTCCGCTCATTGTTCGCGACTTGGTCCGCCGTCGAATTGAACGTTTCGCGGCGTCGGCGCGGTCGACGCACGATGGCGTATTTAAGTACGACCACACCGGGTATAAATAGCGAGCCACGGAGCGACCGCGGACCGACTCGCGCGCCTCAGTCGGACAGCGTCGCGACCGCGTCGCCGATCCGGTCGATAGCCGCCTCGACGTCGTCCCCGTCGACGTCGAGGTGCGTCGTGAACCGCGTCGCGTGCTCGTCGAACTCGACGCAGCCGACGCCGGCCGCCTTACAGGCCTCCACGAGGTCCGCGGCGGGGATGCCGGCCGCCTCGGTGTGCGCGACGACGATGTTGGTGTCCGGCGCGGGGGCGTCGACTCCCGCCAGCGCGTCGAGCCCGGCGGCGAGCCGCTCCGCGTTGGCGTGGTCCTCGGCGAGTCGCTCGACGTTGTCCAGCGCGCGCAGTCCCGGGGCGGCGATCATCCCGGCCTGTCGCATCCCGCCGCCGAACAGCTTCCGGACGCGCCGCGCCGCCTCGACGAACTCCTCGTCGCCGGCGAGGATCGAGCCGACGGGCGCGCCGAGGCCCTTCGAGAGGCAGAAGGTGACGCTGTCGACGGGACCGACGACCTCGCTCGCGTCGACGCCGAGCGCGACCGCGGCGTTGAACACGCGGGCGCCGTCGAGGTGGACCGGCACGTCGGCGTCGCGGGCGACCGCGGCGGCCGCCTCGACCTCCTCGACGGGGACCGCGACGCCGCCGCGGTAGTTGTGGGTGTTCTCCAGCGACAGCAGGCCCGTCCCGGGGCGATGGAGGTCCTCGTCCACCAGCCCCGCGGCGACCTCGTCGGGACTCGGCACGCAGCGGTCGCCGGCGTCTATCGTCCGCGTCTGGACGCCCGAGAGCTTCGACGCGCCGGCGAGCTCCCACCGGTAGATGTGCGACTCGTGCTCCAAGAGGAGCTCTTGGCCCGGCTCCGTGTGCACGTGGACGGCTATCTGGTTGGCCATCGTCCCCGAGGGGACGTAGAGCGCGGCCTCCGTGCCGACGATCTCGGCCGCGCGCCGCTCCAGTTCGTTGACGGTCGGGTCGTCGCGGTACACGTCGTCGCCGACCTCGGCGTCGCGGGCGGCGTCCCGCATCTCCTCCGAGGGCGTCGTGACGGTGTCGGACCGCAGGTCGATGGTGTCCTCGTCGATCTCCATTCGTTGGCGGCGGTTCGACGGCCGATCGGAAATAGGTCGCGCTCGGGGCCGGTTCGCCCGGATCCCGACGACGTCGCTCCTCAAACCCTACGTCACTCGGTCGCCTCTCGGCGTATCCACGTCGACGGCGGCCGCCTCGAGGACGTACGACTCCGATTCCGTCGTGCGAACCGGCAGACGACCGATCAATCTGTCCATCACCCGACGTAGCGACGAGGAGACCTGCTAGTTTATTTACATTGACACAATACGCTTCGCTAATGCCGGGATCAGATGACGAAGAAACCCAACGTCCGAGTTCACCTCTCAACCGACGGGATTTTCTCCTGACTTCCGGGGGGGTTCTGGGAGGAGGCGTCGTTGGCGGCGTTTCAGGCGTTGCTTTCTATCGCTCGTATATCCTTGGACAGGATGCACTCCCCGAGGTCGGACAGGTGGCTGAGAGATTACGAAATCCTCCCGAAGCAGATAGGCCGGAGTACGATCTCGAACGTCCCTGGATCGATGGTAATACGACCATCATCACCGAACAGACCTCAACCTATCAGACGATAGGGCTGAATTCTAACGCAGATTTTAACCATCCTTCAGAGGCGATCTCCTCAGAGGATATCTCACTTCGGTTTGCGGTTGTTTCGGATGGACATTGGGGGAAGGACAACCCAGCAGAGGACCATGATCGGTACCCCGAATCGGATCCGGCGGGGTTGACTTTCGAGGAAACCCACGCGAAAGCCGCTTCAGTTCTGAACCGAATCGACGAACAACGAGAAATCGACTTCATCGTGCTGCTCGGCGATAACGTTCACGGCAACGAACGTCTGCATGATGAACTGATCGCAAACTTCGTTGGATCCTTAGAATTCACCGGGGTGAACGAGGGGGGAGATACGTTTTTCGGGGCCTTCGGGAACTACGATTGGAGTTACGCCGACGAGTGGGAAGCGGATTATGGCCATCCGAAGAACTATTCGTTCACGAAAGGAGACTACGGATTTATCATCGCCGAAACCGGTCTGCCCCGAGACAATCACGACGGAAAAAAGGCTACTGCAGACGCCGAATTCATCGCACGAGAGTTAGACCGGTTCGAGAACGACGTCGAAGGAGTGCTCTGTTTCCAACATATTCCGCCGAGCTCCCACCTCCCAGGCGGAAATGACATGCCTGAAGTGAGAGAACAGTACGCCCGCGACATCGTCGGCGGCGTCTTCGTCGGTCACGGACACGATCGGAATGACATGTTCGTCACGAGAGAGGGAGTGCCGGTGTTCAACTGTGAACTCATTGGCAACAGCCATGTGCGGGTCCCGAGAGGGTTTCGCGTGGTCGACATCGTCAATTAACTCGTCTGCGGTCCAGCGTTCGGTCCCTTCTTAAGCGACGCGGCCGATCACTCCCGTATGGCAACGGAAGCCGCGGCCGACGACGCAACCGACGCGCCCGAGGCGTACGAGGCCCTCTTGGACCGCGTTCGACGCTGGAACACGGTCGGGAGCGCCGCCGGCGTGCTCGGGTGGGACCAGCAGGTGATGATGCCCGAGGGCGGCACCCCCGCCCGGTCGAGGCAGCTCTCGACGCTCTCGTCGATCCGCCACGACATGATCACGGACGAGGAGACCGGCGACCTGCTCGCCGCGCTCGACGACGCCGACCTCACCGACGAGCAGTCGGCGGTCGTCCGCGAGGTCCGCCGGGAGTACGAGCGCGCCGACGCCGTGCCCGTCGAACTCGTCGAGGAGATCTCCGAGACCAGTTCCGAGGCGCTCCAGGCGTGGGAGGAGGCGAAGGCCGCCGACGACTTCGAGGCGTTCGCCCCCTACCTGGAGAAGCACGTCGAGCTGAAGCGGGAGTACGCCGAGCACATCGACCCCGACCGCGACCCCTACGAGGTCCTCTTCGAGGACTTCGAACCGTGCCTCTCGATCGATCGCGCCGAGTCCATTCTCGACGAGCTCCGCGAGACGCTCGTCCCCATGATCGACGCGATCCGCGAGTCGGACGCCGACCTCGCCGTCGACACCTTCGAGGGGACCTTCCCCGAGGACGAGCAGGAGGCGCTCGCCCGCGAGGCGCTCGAACTCGTCGAATACGACTTCGACCGCGGCCGCCTCGACGTCTCCTCGCACCCGTTCACCTCCGGGAACCAGTTCGACTGCCGCGTGACGACGCGGTTCGACGAGTCCGACCCGCTCGGCGCGATCGGGTCGACGGTCCACGAGTACGGCCACGCGCAGTACAACCTCGGGCTCCCCCAGGACGAGTGGGGCACCCCGCTCGGCGAGTCGCGAGACCTCTCGGTCCACGAGTCGCAGTCGCGGCTCTGGGAGAACCACGTCGGGCGCAGTCGGGCGTTCTGGGAGCTGTTCCTGCCGTCCTTTAAAGACCAGTTCCCGCAGACCGAGGACGCGACCGTCGAGGACGCCTACGAGGCGTTCAACCAGGTCCACGAGGACAACTTCATCCGCGTCGAGGCGGACGAGCTCACCTACCACCTCCACATCGTCGTCCGGTTCGAGATCGAGCGCGACCTGATCCGCGGCGACCTCGCGGTCGAGGACGTGCCGGAGGTCTGGAACGACAAGTACGAGGAGTACCTCGGCATCCGCCCCGAGACCGACAGCGAGGGCTGTCTGCAGGACATCCACTGGAGCCACGGCAACTTCGGCTACTTCCCCACCTACTCGCTCGGCTCCGTCATGGCCGCCCAGCTGTTCGACGCCGCCGAGAGCGAGATCGACGACCTCGACGCGAAGATCGCCGACGGCGACTTCGGCGACCTGCAGGCGTGGCTCGGCGAGAACGTCCACCGGCACGGCTCCCGCTACGAGACGAACGAGTTGGTGAAAGAGGCGACCGGCGAGGCGTTCTCGGCCGACGCGTTCACCGACTACGTCGAGGAGAAGTACGGCGAGCTGTACGGGATTTAAAAACGGACGACACGGGCGGTGGCTCCGTTACTCGCGCATCACGGGCCGCTCGCTTATGGGGTCTCCCGTGCGGTCGACCCCGCTACTCGCCGGCCGCCGGCCGGCTCGTCATAGTTGCTACCGCTCGGCTCACGGCTTCGCCGTTCGCCTACGAGACCTCACTCCGTTCGGTCTCGCTACTTCTCGATGATGCTCTCTTCGACCGCCTCGCCGAAGTGTCGCGCCACGTCCTCGTAGTAGACGAGCGCCTCGTCGCCCTCCTCGAGGTCGGTGACCGCCTTCTTACCGTCCGCGGTCGCGACCTTCACGGTCTCGGCGTTCTGGATGAGCGTCTCGACGCGGTCGACGCCCTCGTCCGTCTCCAGTTCGGCTTGGATCCGGAACATCGGTCGCTTCTCGATCTTCACGCGGCCGACGATCGCCTCCCGAGTGTGCCCCGCGGTGTCGACGATCTGCACCTCGTCGCCGCTGGAGAGCTCCGCGAGGTAGTTCGTGCCGCCCTGCGGGTTGCGGACGTAGGCGTGCACCGCGCCGGCGTTCACGCGGAAGGGCCGCGACTCGACGTACGGCGACTCCGCGGTCTCGGCGTGCACGAAGAAGAGGCCGCGCGACATCGACCCCACGAGCATCCCCTCGTCGTCGTCCATCAGCGAGCCGGTGTCGATGCAGACGCGGTCCGCCATCCCGGTGCGCTCGACCGCGGTCACCTCGGCGTGCCGGAGGTCCAGCGTCTCGCGGTCGGCGGCGTCGCGGGCCTCGACCGCGCCCCGGATCTCGTCGGGGGAGTCGGTGTCGAGGAGAACCCCGTCCGCGCCGATCTCCAGCGTCTCGAACGCCGTCCGCGCCTCGGCGGCGGTCGTCGCCCCGGCGACGAGGTGCGTCTCCTCGCCGACCCGCGCGATCAGGTTCTCCAGCGGGATGATCGACCAGTCCTCGCCGACGACGATCGTGAACTCGGCGTCGGCGGCGGCCTCCTCGGCGAAGCGCTCGTACTCGGTGCCGAGGACGCGGACGTAGACGCCCTGCGCGCGGTCGTCGCGCCGGCGGACCGTGGTGAGGTCCGCGGAGCCGGAGAAGTCCTCCGGGAGGTCGATCGTCCCGTCGCCCTCGCCGCCCTTGCCGACGAAGTAGGCGTCGGCCTCGGCCTCGCTTTCGGCGTCGTCGATGACGTCCGCCTCGGAGCGGAACGCCGCCACCGAGACGTCTCCGAGCTCGCGGACGCGTCCCACGTCGGCCTCATCGACGAGGACCCAGTCCGCGCCGGCCTCGATGGCGGCCGTGACTCGTCGCTTGCGCGCCTCCCAGTCGCCGACGCTCGCGTCGGCTTTCACCCAGACCGTGCGTGTCATTATCGAGTCCTCACGGCGAGCGGGCTTGAAAACTGCGAAAGGAACAGTGGGACCGGGCCGTCGGCGGCGCGAAGACGACAAAGCACTTACCAGTGAGATCGCATCGTACGAGTCACAGTGCCGATGACGCCACGCCAGCGGCTCACGAAGACGCGGTCCCGATGCGCCGCAGTCAGCGACTCCCTTCGCGAACGCGCCGCGCCGGTCCTCGGGATCGATCGGCGAGCGCTGGGCGCGTTCCGGATCGCGCTGGCGCTCGTCCTCCTCGCGGACCTCCTCGTCTACCGGCGTCCGGGGGTGACCGCGTTCTACACCGACGACGGCGTCCTCCCGCGCTCGACGCTCGCCGAGCTGTACCCCCTGCTGGAGACCGCCTCGCTCCACGCGGTGTCCGGGTCGGCGTGGGCCCAGTGGGCGTTGCTCGCGCTCGCCGCCTGCGCCGCCGTCTGCCTCCTGGTCGGCTACCGGACGCGGCTGTCGACGGCCGTCTCCCTCGTCCTGCTCGCGTCGCTGTACGCCCGGAACCCGTACGTGATCAACGGCGGGAACACGATACTCGTCGCGTTCCTGTTCCTGGCGCTCTACCTCCCGCTCGACGCCCGCTGGTCGATCGGCACGAGCCGCTCGCCCCGGCGCGGTCGCGGCGGACGAGCCGCCGACGAGGGAGCGACCGCCGCCGGTCCGCGGGTCTGTTCGCTCGGGACGGCCGTGACCCTCCTGACGCTGGTGTCCATCTACGCGGCGAACGTCGTCTCCAAGCTACGGAGCGACGCGTGGATGTCGGGCGTCGCCGTGCCGCGGATCTTCCACGTCGAGGAGTTCGTCGTGCTCTTGGGGCCGTTCGTGTCGGAGCACGCCGCGGTCCTCACCGCGATAAACTGGCTCTGGATCGGACTGCTCTCCGCGTCCGTCCTCCTGCTCGCGCCGGTCGAACGCATCCGTGGCGGGGCGGCGCTCGCGTTCGTCGCCGCGCACCTCGGCATGGCCGCGACGATGCGGCTCGCCGTGTTCCCGTTCGTCATGGTCGCGGTGCTGCTCCTGTTCCTTCCGCCGAGGGCCTGGGACGCGGTCGAGGCGCTCGCGGCGAAGCTCCCGATGCCGGCCCGGCTCGCGGAGCGCGGCTACCGGAGCGACGGGGGAACCGCGAGCGACTCCGTCGGCTCGACCCCGTCGCGACTGCGTCGCGGCGTCCGGACGGGCGGGAGCGTTCTCCTCGTGGGCGTCTTCGTCGCGCTCGTCTGCTGGCAGGCGATGGGGGTCGGCCTGCTCGACGCGCCGGAGTCCGCGCCGACCGGCGAGCTGTCGGAGGTCAGTTGGTCGTTCTTCGCGCCGAACCCGCCGGACACCTCCAGCTGGTACGCCGTCCGAGCGACGCTCGAGTCCGGCGAGACCGTCGACGCGTTCGGTCGCGAGGCGGCCGGCTTCGACAGGCCGCCGGACGCGGCGGCGACGTATCCGACCACGCTCTGGCACCAGTTCGGACACAGAGTGAGATACGCCGGCGAGACCCAGTACCGGCCGATCGCGGCGTACGCCTGTGAGCGAGCGGACGGCGACGCTGAGTCGGTGACGGTCTTCCACGTCGAGCAGGAGGTCGGTCCGAGCGGTCCGGTCGGGGAGCCGGAGCCGCAGGAGCGGATCAGCGTCGCCTGCTGACCGCGGCTGCGGGGCGAGCCCGCCTACGGCAAGCGCGAGCGCGAGGGAGTCGGACGCGGCGGACCGGGACTCGTCTCCGGCCGCATCGGCCGATCTTATTAATCGCGTCAGCGCGTCGCGTGAACCATGTCCGAACCACCGCAGGTCGTCGGCGTCGCGGGGAGCCTACGAGAGACGAGCTACACGCGGATGGGAGTCGAACGCGCGCTCGACGGCGCGAGACTGGCCGGCGGCACCGCCGAACTGCTCGACCTCCGCGAGTACGACCTCCCCACGTACGACGCCGACCACGGCGAGGCGGGAGACGCCGAGGCGTTCACCGCGCGGATCCGCGAGGCCGACGCCGTCCTCCTCGGGACGCCGATGTACCACGGCTCGTACTCGTCGACGCTGAAGACGGCGCTCGACTACTGCGGCTTCGAGGAGTTCGAGGACGAGACCGTCGGCCTGCTCGCGGTCGCCGGCGGCGACTTCCCGGTGACGGCGCTGGAACACCTCCGCTCCGTCTGCCGGGCGCTCAACGCGTGGGTGATCCCCCACCAGGTGGCCGTCCCGCGCGCCCACGCGCAGTTCGAGGACGGCCGCATCGTCGACGAGGGCGTGGACGAGCGAGCGCTCACGCTGGGACGTCGCGCCGTGCAGTACGCCGACATCGAGCCCGATCCGGACTCGTTCGAAGGAACGCAGAACGTCGGGGCGAAGTGAGCGTCAGGCCTCGACGAACCCGCCCGCGCGGAGCGCCTCGTCGACGTCGGCGTCGTCGTGGACGACCGCCGAGACGGCGCGGGCGATCCCCGCGGGGTCCTCGTGCTGGAAGATCGACCGCCCCATCGAGACGCCGGCCGCGTCGCCGTCCATCGCGCCGCGGACCATCTCCACGGTGTCGCGGTCCGTGCCCCTCGACCCGCCGGCGATGACGACCGGGAGCCGGGTCGACTCCGTGACGCGGGCGAACGAGTCGCCGTCGCCGGAGTAACCGGTCTTCACCACGTCGGCGCCGACCTCCTCGGCGAGCCGGACGGCGTGGCCGAGCGACTCGGGGTCCGTCTCGTCGACGCCGGCGCCGCGCGCGTACGCCATCGCGAGCACGGGCAGGCCGAGGCGCTCGGCGTCGGCCGTCAGCTCAGCGAGCTCCTCGATCTGGTCCGGTTCGTGCTCCGAGCCGACGTTGATGTGGAAGGAGACCGCGTCGGCGCCGGCGCGCACCGCGTCCTCGGCGGTGGCGGTGACGCGCTTGTCGCTCTCGTCGGGACCGATCGTCGTCGAGCCGTTTACGTGGACGATGTAGCCCGCGTCGTTCTTGTTCGGATGGACGCGCGGGGCGATCCCTCGCTGGGTGAGGACCGCGTCCGCACCGCCCCGCGTGACGCCGTCTATCGTCGATTCGATGTCGACGAGGCCGTCGACGGCGCCCATCGTGAGTCCGTGGTCCATGGGAACGATGAGGTATCGATCGTCTGTGGAGATGCGGTCGAGTCGTGCCGAGAGTCCTGCTGTCATGATGGATTCCGTCGTTGTGTGAGTGTGTGGCAATCGCAGGTAAGTGGGTTTCGTTCGGGGACGTTATTGGCTCGAAGTCGCGGTCAGCGCGACTCCGCCGCGCCGACGCGGGCCGCGTGGCCGCGTTCGGCGCCCGCCTTCAGCTCCCGCGAGAGCGCTTCGAGCCGGTCTGCGACCTCCTCGGTCGACAGGTCGTCCTCGACGCCCTCGGCGACGATGTCGACGAGCGCCGACCCCACGATGACGCCGTCGGCGCCGCCGGTGACGATGCGCTCGGCGTGCTCGCCCTTCGAGATGCCGAACCCGACGGCCTTCGGGACGTCGTACTTCTCGAGCCGGTCGAGGCTCTCCGTGGTCTGGTCGGAGACGTCGTCGCGCGCGCCGGTCGTGCCGAGCCGCGCCTGCACGTAGACGTACCCCGACACGCGGCTCATGATCCGGTCGAGCCGGTCGCCGACCGTGGTGGGCGCGACGATGAAGACGAGGTCGAGCCCGAACTCGTCGCACGCCTCGCGGAGGGGGTCGGCCTCCTCTGCCGGCAGGTCGGGGACGACGAGCCCCTCGATGCCCGCCGCGGCGGCGCGCTCGACGAACGGTCGAGGACCGCTGCTCGCGGTGTCACCGCTCGCGTCCG
>Ga0102935_1000370_pt1 | contig 16114 bp, 10 predicted proteins | sample SalPonR2_A_D2_MG_FD_78508 | JGI IMG/M metagenome (GOLD analysis project Ga0102935, IMG submission 78508) | Salt pond soil microbial communities from South San Francisco under conditions of wetland restoration - Salt Pond MetaG R2_A_D2_MG | ecosystem: Environmental > Aquatic > Marine > Intertidal... | reverse complement strand
CTCCTGTTTGTGGCTAGGGTCCTCTGTGCTTCGATGTTATGGATAACGACAGCGAGTCTGTCAGCTAGTCCAGACAGCTGTTGTCGTCTCGCTTCACCGAGACTCTCGGTGCCATCGACATACATCGAAAGGACACCGTATAGTATATCATTATAAATAATAGGCAACGCTATTCCGGCGGCGAACCCACACTCTTGGGCCGCCTTACCCCATTTGGAGTCCGATTCGCTACTGAAGTCAGGGATGAACTGTGGCTCACCTTCTCTTGCAGCCACGACACTCGGTGGATCTTTTGCCCTATCAATATGTGTACCGAGCGACAGCGAGTCAAGATACATCTGTTTGCCGACGACTGCACGCCTTTCGAACCGGTTAGACAACCAGTCACCGATCCACACCAATTCACAACTTGACTCTGCGAGTTGCTGGACGACTTTCTTCTCCAGATCAGCGCGTGTCTGTGATTCCAGCAGCGCTTCCCAGAGTGTCCAATTGAGCTTACGTTCCGGTTGTAGATCCCACTCGTACGCGGCTTTCTCTCTCGTGAGGGTGCTGAGGCCAACGACCCAGCTTGGTGTACCATCATTATCAGCCAGAACCCTTCCGTATTCTTCTACCCAGAGAGTGGGTGTCCCCGGTAGCGACACTGCATACTCGGTTTCGTATCCGGAACAGTTCGCGATGGACTGCTCCAGCGTCGACTTTACAGCCGATCTGTGGTTTCTGTGAATCCTGGGGATGTATTTTTCACAGAGAGGTTCAAGCGTTGCTTTTTCGACGCCCAAGACTCGTTTGGCTGATGGAAACCGCCGCTTTTCTCCTGTCTTAAGATTCCACTCCCAGAAGTAGCTGTCAGACTGTGAGAGCAGAGTCTTGAGCGGCACCGGTTCTGTTCCTGCCGCTCCGAAATTTGCTGCAAGTTTCTTTGACAAGGATCTAACATTTCCTTTTTCAGCGTCCGGAAAGCGGTATTTAGCCCCGATCATAGATACATACCCAATCTTTTGATAATATCGGAATTACAACAAGACCGGACTGTCGTAACCGGCGATGATCTATGGCGGTACTCTGGCAACTGCTGTATTGGATGTGACAATACTATTGTCGTTCTCATACTCTGGTCGTCCCCCCTACCAGCCAGTCCGGTTCCTCACCGGGTTGCAGCACCACTGAAACAATCTACACGCCGACCGGACTGCTTGACCCAATCGGGTGTGGAGTGATTTCAACGGCTACGATGGTCTGGTTCTAGCTGGTTAGTATTGAATGTACACGATGAGTTATTTATTTTACTGATTGGCAAAAGATTTATATTATCATAAAATTCACACTCGTAGTCTGGCGGGTGGGGGGCACTGTCTAGTTCTCGACTGCCCCAGCCGGCGTTCGGCCGTCAAGTACTTGATTAGGTCGTTCGTAGTTGTAGTGGTGTCTGAAGCGTCGTAGCCGCTGTTTCGCGCCGGGTTGACTGCCCCTCCAATACGTGTGGATGCGGTCGGTTCGCATAGTCACGGCTTGGAACCACTTTTCGACGTGGCTCCGGACTCGATAGTCGATCCGACTGCCCAGATCGTGCCGAGAGGACATCAGATAGTTGCCAGGATCGGCGAGAAATCCCGTTTCGGCGACATCGTGTTTCTCGGTGAGCCGGTGCAGGAACGCCCCCGTATATGGGCAGTCCCCTGGCGGCTGTAGACAGCGACCTCTAGCAACAACTTTGTCCAGCGTTCGTTGGGGGATCTGTGAGGTACATAGATACTTCTCGCCACAGCCTCCTCGCTTCGCATATTGCCGGCTGTACGCTCGGACAGATATTCGCCGCCCCTAATGGCTCAGAGACGATTTGAAAGCTAAGTCGTGAAAAGAAAATGGCGACTTTAGATATTTGTGCATCATGTGCACACCAATTTAATACCCTCTCAGATTCTTTCCCACTCCGGACTATTTTTCTCACTGACTTACTGAGTGTTGGATCCAGCTAGAAAATCGCTTGAAACACCAGTTTCAGATAGCACATATAAGTGGACGATTAACCATCCCACGCGTCCTGAGAATTGCAGATAGGACGCTTTCACCTCCAGAACTGAGAATCAAATTTCAATTCGCGTCGTAGTCATCAGGGGTGGCGAATTCCGTCAGTTTGTTACAGCCGACAGTATCAATATACACGTCCGTGTCCGAGAAGCAGAAATAATAATACCGACGGTGAGTAGAATTGGGATATATGTGTGCTGGTTATCCTCGTACATACGCGCCGCGGTTTACTGTTACAGTCGGTGGGAAGAAATTTCCGGAGTATGATTATATTTCTAATGTTATCGTCGATACGACGATTGACGGTGCGGATTACTTCGCTTTGACACTCACCTATCCGTTTGATCACGAACAGGTTTCGTTCGTTGACCTTGACTGGAAGACGTTTGACCCAGGCAAAACAGTGTCTATCAAGATGGGATACGGGGAAGGGAGCGATGCAAACACAGAGGTCTTTAGGGGAACAATAGAAAGTGTTAGGACGGAATTTCCGGAGCAGGAACCTCCGTCGGTCGTGATCAGCGGGTACAGTTCACTCAGAAAGATGATGAAGGGGACAAACTCCAAGTCTTGGGAGAAGAAAACGCTCGGAAATATTGTCAGAGATGTCGCATCTAAGTACTTCAAGAGACTCAAAGTCGAGAAGGCGAACCTGAAGCTAGATCGGGCGGTCCAGGACAACGAAAGCGACTATCAGTTCGTGCAGAACCTAGCCTCAACGTACGGGTTTGAGTTCTTCTCCTCGCTTGGAGACGGATATTTTAGGCCCCAAACCGGTGGGAGTTCACCTGAACGTCCAGTAGCAGAACTGTACTACGGGGAGTCACTGGAGTCGTTCTCAGCAGAGATGACCGCTCCCAGCCACGGAGAGGTTGAAGTTCGGTACTGGAACGAGAACAAAAAAAAGCCAATCACAGGATCCGCTAAGAACGATGCCGGATCCGGGAAGGAAGTGTTTACCGTCCCGGTCAGCTCGCGATCAGAAGCGAAAGAGATCGCCGAGTCTAAGCTTTCAAGCCGAGAGGTCACCGGTGTCGCGGAGACGTTTGGTATCCCGTCAATCTTGGCCGGCAAAGTAGTGAAGCTGTCCGGAGTAGGAAAAAAATTCACCAACAGTTATTATGTAACAGATGCTAAGCATCGGATAGGTGAGTCAGGATACCGCATGACAATTAAGGTACGTATGTTATGAACAGCGACAATCGTTCGGATGGATTGTATGGGGTGTATATCGGAATCGTTTCCAAGACCAAAGACCCCGAGAACATGGCTCGGGTAAGAGTCAAATTCCCCTGGCGGGACGGCAATCATCAGAGTGCGTGGGCTCGGATTGCAACTCCCATGGCGGGCAAAGATATGGGGACATTTTTCATGCCCGAAAAAGGTGATGAGGTGTTGGTGTCGTTTGGTGACGGAAATATCAAACACCCGTATATACTCGGCTCACTTTGGAACGGCAAGCAGAAACCACCGGTGAAAAGCACAAAAAAGAACACGGTCCAACAAATCAAATCGAGAGCCGGCCACACGATCACGCTGGATGATAAAAGAAACAAAGGAAACATTGAGATAAAGACCAAAAAGAACCAACGAGTCATTATTGATGACACGAAAGACGAAATTAAAATTGAGGACTCAAATGGAAACAAGATAACGATGGACAAGGACGGTATCGAAATCAAATCAAAGAAAAAGACCACCCTCTCTGGAAGGGAGGTCGAAATAAATGCAGACCAGAAACTCTCGCTCTCAGGAGGAAAACTTGACGCGAGCGCCTCTTCGAAGGCGACGATATCTAGCCGTGGACCGCTAGATATCTCAGCGAATGGCAAAGCATCGCTACAAGCACTCGGGTTGCTTAATATTAAAGCCACGGGCCCTCTACGGATGAAAGGGCTGCCGATTATGCTAAACTAACATCATGTATGCAATCAAAAACAAAGAGCCGACGTTCAGGTACAGTTGCACGACCCAAGTCACCGATGTAGTCATTGAGACTGGTGATAAATAATGTTTGGGCGACCTCTTGCACGCATGGGTGATCAGACGGCACACGGAGGCCGATTAGTAGGTCCCCCGGGAGGGAGCAAAAACGTTCTTATAAATAAACGGCCGGCCTGGCGGTCGATTGTGGATTTCTCAACGTGCCCAGTTGTTGGTATCTCCCCACACATAGGTGGTTTCACCATACCTACGAACCCAACAGTTCTCATCAACAAGCTGCCCGCAGCAGCGGTGGGCAACCCGATTTTGGAAGTGAGCCCAATACCAAATATGATTGTCCGTGGGTCTCCGACGGTACTTATGAAATAGCCATGCCACTGGGTAATTCTGGAGATGGGGTTCCGGGGGCTGGGTTGGGGTTCCCGGTAACGACGGATCACAAAGGCAATATCGCACTGTCTTCCGGCGAAGAAAACATTCAGGACTCCATTCGAATCATCATCGGCACGGCTAAAGGCGAGCGGGTGATGAGACCGGAGTTTGGCTGTGAGATCCATGAACACGTTTTCAATAACATTACTGGGACGACGATAACACTCGTTGAGAGCAGTGTCGAAGAGGCGTTGATCGAATGGGAACCCAGAATCGATGTCGAAGATGTCAACGTTCGCCGCGATGCGGACGTCCCGAGCAAACTACTCATAGAGATACACTATATTGTTCGATCGACCAACTCAGAGGGGAACATGGTGTATCCCTTCTATCTAAACGAATGACGGATTATTTAACATATACATGACAGATAACCCAGTTTTGGACGGTCGCACCCGTGAGGACCTGCTTGACCATCTAAAAGATATTGCACCGTACTACGTTGAAGATTGGGATCCAACACGAGACGACGTGGGAACGGCAATCGCCGAAATCTTCTCGGATATCACCGAGGACATTATCGAGCGATTGGACCGGGTTCCGGAAAAGCATCAGGCAGCCTTTCTCAATATGCTCGATTTCGAGCCATATCCACCGCAGCCCTCGAAGGTACCGATAAAATTCGCAGTCGACGACAGAGCGGAGGAGAACGTGGCTATCGAGCCCGGCACAATCGCTGTCGCAGATGGAACTAACGACCGACCGGAACAGCGGTTCGAAACCGTCAGCGATGAAACGTTTGAAGCGACACCGGCAGTGATCAAAGACGTTTATGCCACAGACCCTGGAACGGACTGGATTGTCGATCATAGCTCACTGCCAGAAGGCGATGAACGGACGGAGTTGTTTATGGGTGAGAACTGCCAGTCTCACGAATATTATATCGGCCATCCTGACGTGCTGAATCTTGAAGCCGGCTCGACCCTCGAAGTCGAGATCGACACGAATGCACCGACATCAGCACTTCGGGATTATATCGAGTGGGAGTATTTCGGTGAAGACGAACACGGCGACGAGGGATGGCACTCACTGACTGTACTCGATCGCGTCGAACACGAAGTGGCCCATATGTCTCAGTACCAACAGGTAGAGTCGTTTATCAAGAAACATAGAACGTATCTCAAAGATCACGGCTACACACTTATTACCGATCAGGACGGGTACGATACGCTGGTACGGTCGATTGCTGATGACATCCGCAAAGGTCGTTTCCAATCCGGCGACGATGATGAAGAAGCCGTGTTCGAGTTACCGGCCAACCTATTTGACACACAGGATGTAAGTGAAACAGTCGTCAGGAGGATGCAACACGGGCTAGAGGGACTGCAAAAGCGATTGGAAGCAACTACTTTCAGTACACAGCTATCGACTGATTTTGACCAGGTTTCCCTCTCATTTGAGATCCCCGGGCAGGTAACTGAAATGTCCGTTGACGGGATAGAATCCCGTTGGATCAGGGGACGCATTCCGGATAACGAACTTGCTTCGCCGCTTTTTGATATTCTCATCGATTCGACGAGACTCGCTGTTGGGTCCGATACTGAGTCGTCATCGTCTGGACTGAGTCCTGATATTATGATCGCAAACGATGTGCTACTAGAGATGCGAGACGAGCAGACCATATTTCCTCTTGGTGATAACCCGGCCAAAGGAACGAGCTTCTATCTGGCCTGTGAGGAAGCACTCACGAAGCCGGGGGCACAGGTAACAGTGACGTGCAAGCAGCCAGAGCCGGCCGATGGAGACGATGCAGCCGATGAAATTGACCCGAATCTGGCGTGGGAATACTGGGATGGGAAGGGGTGGCGACGGCTGTCAGTCAACGACGGAACAGCGAATATGCAATCGGCGGGGACAGTCAGTTTCGAGGTTCCACCAGATATTGCATCGACGAGTGTCTTGGGCCACCAGCAACGCTGGGTGCGGGCGAGACTCATTGGCGGAAGCTATGGGGAGTTTAGAATGGAACAAACGGATCCAAACAACTGGGAGCGTATCGACGATACGTCACCACCGGAGTATAGTGAGATCTCGGTTCAGTATAGGCAGTCTGAAAAGACACCAGATCACCAGATAACGTATAACAGTCTCTCATACACTGATGTCTCCGGCCAACAGGAGACGTTCAAACCGTTCAAACCACTCGAACGGGAGAAACAGACACTGTATCTCGGCTTTGACGCACCACTTTCCGACGGTCCCATCCGGCTGTATCTTCCTATGGAGGGAGCGGCCTATCCGCATGATTTCAATCCGTGGATAGACATGGAATACTGCGTTGACCCGAGCAAGGACAAGTGGTCTCTCCTCAGCTTTCGGGATACCACGGCAGATTTAACCGAACGTGGTATGCTGGAGTTTTCGCTTCCCGAAGAGACGAGCGAGTTTAAGCTGTTCGGTGAGAAACGACACTGGATACGCATTTCTCTCACAGGCCACGAGTTCGACCGAAGCGAACGGGGGCTGTTCGGGCCAATAGAGAACACGGAACTGCCATCGAACAGCCCCCGGGAGTTGTCGAGTGTTACACTCGCAGAACGTGAGCAAAGCGACCGGACACGAGCGCCCCCAGTTCTGAAAGGCCTTCACCTGAATACGGTATGGGCAAAAAACATAGTCACCATCGAAGACGAGATACTTGGTTCAAGCAGCGAGACCGCAGATCAAGAGTTTTCCTTTTCAGAGACACCGGTACTTACCGCGGATATCTGGGTAGATGAATTTGGTTCAATATCGAAGCGCGAACAACGTCGGCTCGAAAACGATGACTCAACAACAGTCGATAAAGAAACCGATTCGGAGGGATCCGTGACTGCGTTCTGGGTGCAGTGGACAGGTGTTGACAACTTTTTCAATACGGACGCGTCATCAAGACATTACATCTTAACTCAGTCGGACGGAACCGTCAGGTTTGGGAACGGTAATCAGGGTGCTATCCCACCTGCTGGAGAGAACAATATCAAGGCGGAGTATCAAACCGGCGGTGGTAGCGATGGCAATATTTCGGCGGGTGATATCACTGGTTTGGTAGATGATCTTCCCTTCATCGACTCGGTCACGAACCCGGACGGCGGTGAACACGGTGAAGACAAAGAGACGGTCTCGGAGTTTGTCTCTCGGGCGCCAAAACAGCTCCGAGACCGGGACTGTCCTGTGACCCGAGACGGGTTCGAACGTATCGCGTCTTCCGCCGCCCGCGAGATAGCACAAGTTCAGTGCAGGGCTGGCAAAGCGGAAACCGGTGCAGTCGGGAATGTCACGCTCATCGTCGTCCCAGACACCGCCAATCGGAAACCGGTCCCCTCAGAAGGATTACTGAAGACTGTTAGGGAGCAAATGCGTACAAAGGTCCCTGAAGCAGTCGTCGCCGAGGAAGGACGACTCACAGTACGAGGACCGGACTACGTGCAGGTGACAGTTGATGCCGCTGTCGTGCCTGCTGGATCAAGGAATACAACAGGTATGGAGGAGGAAGCAAAAACAGCGTTGACTGAGTTCACTCATCCACTCACTGGCGGTCTAGATGGCGACGGGTGGGAGATTGGAACCGTTCCGGCCCCTGCAGAATTTTCGTCGTCATTGGAACGTCTCGATTCGATAGAGAGAGTTACAGAGTTGACTGTCACGTACGACGATGGTGAGAATAAAGTCACATCGGCAAGCGGTGGTGGTGCACCAACCGTACCACTAGATGTCCTCATCTACAGTGGCAGACACACCGTCACGGTTGAATTTAATAGGAATCAATGACAAGACTGCCAGAGAGTCAAACAGTGCGATCTACGTCGCTGTTCAGACGGAACACGGAAGTACAGAGCCAGTGTCAGCAACCAGCGGCCACCACCGTTGACGTGTCGGTGGATTCCCGGACTTCGCGCTCTCCGAGAAAAGTCCCACGACCAGCGCTTTCTAACCGAGGGATGGCGTTCAACACAGGACTTGAGGCGGCGCGTTCAGGGTCTCCGGCATCGGGGCTGGCTGATAGACAGTCTGTCTATCCGGGCCCGCTGGTCCAGATGGGCGCGGCTCTCCGTTCGTCACGTCGTCTGATCGGGCTCACACGCTTTCTTTCACCGTTACGGCGGATGAGCTCTTGCGCTGTGATATTGTGACTACAGGCAGGGAGAAACTCTAATGGGAATAGACATACCGAACCTAGACGACCGATCGTTCGAAGAGATTTTCGAACAAGCTAAACGCCAGATACCGGTACATACGGACGAATGGACAGATCACAATGCTCACGATAGCGGTATCGCCATTCTAGAGCTGTTCGCTTGGGTGTCCGAGACCTACACGTACCAGATTGACCAAGTCTCTAACGCGGACCGAGAAAAGTATCTTTCCCTACTGGGTGTCTCTCGCCGCCCACCAGAGCCGGCGAAAACGCAAATTTCAGTCGCTGTCCCAGATGGTGCGGGGGGTGTGAAAATACCTGCTGGGGAACAGCTTGAGGTAGATGACAGGTCTGAAACGGACAAACGATTTGAGACGGACCGTGAGACGGTGCTCACTGAGGCCGAGTTAGTGAGCGTCGTTACACATGCAGACGACGATACGGTGAACAACACGCGTGAAAACCGGATGAAAAACACACGGTTCTATCCGTTTGGAGACGACCCAGACACGGGCGACGCGCTGTATCTCGGTTTCGATCGATACCCATTTGCCGATGCTGACCGACTTACGTTGAGCTTTGATTTCCGCGATGAAGACCTTCCAGATACGGCGACACACGGTACATATGAGAGTACATTCGAGCCGTCAGTCGCTGTGCGATGGGAATACTGCACCGAACACGAAGTGGAAGACGGAGGAGAGACATGGACTGAGGTCCCTGTCATTGTGGATGAGACGAACTCGTTCTATCAGGGTGGCAACGTTACGCTCGGGAAACCCTTGAGCTGGACTCCCGATCATGAAGATACCAACGCTACCCAGATATGCGACCAACAGTCCGAGTTATTCTGGCTCCGATGTACAGTAGAGACACCGGGATACGAAGTCGTGCCGCGGCTTAATGCCGTCCGCCTGAACGTTCTCTATGCCAGCCATCGACAAACTATCCACGACGAGTTGCTGTGTCACGACGATGGGACCATCGAAACGACAATCGAATCTAATCAAGAGTTCGTCTTCGAACACTCACCGGTTCTGTCGGCAACGATCACAGTCGATGGGAAAGAATGGACAGAGGTTGACGATTTCGATAGCTCCGGGCCGACAGATAAACACTACACGCTCGACAAACTCAGCGGAACTGTAACGTTCGGTAATGGCATCAATGGCACAAAGCCAGCGGTTGGTAAACAGGTTGTTGCAGCAAGCTATGTGCATGGTGGTGGCGCTGACGGAAACGTCTCTGAACGTGCAGAATGGGAGTTTGCCGATAGCCAGAAAGAAATCGGCCCTGAGGTATCTCTCTCCGACCTTTCACTGACACCGCTTTGCCCCGCTTCGGGCGGAACGGAGATGGAGTCGATTGGCGAGGCTATAGATCGGTACAAGCAAGACCTCAACACACCGTATCGCGCCGCGACACTAGAGGATTACAAGTACGTGGCATCGCACACGCCGGGGCTGCGATTTGGTCGGGCCGAGGCTGTCGCCGAAACCAAGCAGCGTCGACGGCACCGGACACCACATGGTATCGAGCGACAGGAGATCCACGTCGTTATTGTTCCGTATAGCACACAGTTGAAACCGACACCGAGTGACGCGTTCCTTGAAGCCGTCGAGCACCATCTTCAGCGACATCGCCTAATTACGGATCAGGTAGTAGTACACGAGCCAAAGTACGTCGACATCGACGTGAGCCTGGTCGTGACGGTGCTTTCCAGTCAGTCTGACGAGGACGCAATCAGACAAATAACGACGGAGCTAACGGAGTATATCCACCCGATTACTGGGTATGACGGCGACGGGTGGCCGTTCGGACGGACCCTATATGAAACCGAACTGGAGGACATTGTTGCGACGCTCCCGATTGTAAAAGGAGTCGTGGATATAACCCTTACAGCGAATGGCGAAGCGGAGATTGATGATTACGGCAACGTCATCATCGAGGACACATCGCTCCTGTCGCTCTCGGAAAAAAATGTCTCAGTCACAATTGCGGAAGAGAAAGACGGTAATGGTGACGTTCGATGAACAGTGAGTTCGCGTTCATTACAGCCAGGACGAAATCGGACTGGGAACAGTGGTGTACGCGGAACGTTGACGTTGGTGAAGAAGGTCTCACAATAGCCAAGAAAGCAACACTGGAGACAGACCGGCTCGGTTTCGAGGCGATAGATTTCGATACGGATCCGAGCGGCAACCTCACGGTGCTTTCGACCTCGGGCGATGTCTGTGTCTACATGGCTGAATCGGGTGAGTTAGTCTCATTATCGCTAGACGGCTACGATTCGGCTGGGCTGAGCCAGCCGAGCGCAGTCGGGACGATAGGGGAACAGTTGTACCTCGTTGACGAAGCGGAGGGCCGGATCGCAGCATTCTCCCGCCGACGCCGCAGCCTCGACTGGACGACCGATATCGATATGAAATCGGCTAGCATACTCGGTACCAGACACCGCGCCTATCTGCTTGATTCGGGGGCCGGTTCAGATGACGGCTGTGTATACACGCTAGATCCGGAAAACCGCGCGACACGCATCCTCTCTGGCCTCGATAATCCGACTGATATCACCGTTGACACAGCAGACACACTGTCCATTCTCGCCGAATCCGGGACCGGTCACGTCGTCTTACGGGCGACATCCGACGCGGTGACGGTACAGAACCCACCCAAAAAAATGGAAATCACGCTGCCGGAGGATTTCACACCGAAGTGTGTGAGCACTCAGACGGCGGAGACGCTGTATCTTTCCGGTGTGGACGGAGACGGGAACAGCCAGTTGATTCAATATGATCTGCAGACGGGCACGTCCGAACTACTGTCTCTCCCGAATGAACGCTGGGCAACGCTTCGCAGGGGGACAAGTGGCACCGAGAAACCACTGTATCTGCAGTCCTCTTCCAATAACAGCATCTGGAAGATGCGCGAAGCACCTGTCAACAAAAAAGACCCGGAAAGCAATCGATACGAAGGAAGACTCATCGGTCGGTTCGACTCAGGGTCTTCGAACATCCAGTGGCATCGGACGACGCTCGATGCAGATCAGTTCGACCCTGATACACGGATCGATGTGAGCTACTACACCTCTAACGGGGATGTCGACGGAATCGATGATTTCACCCGACTCGACGGGATCACACAGTCACAGATCAGGCAACTTGAATCGGTGGGCATTGATGGTCTCTGGGACCTCATTGAGCACACAAAGACGGAACTTATGAATGTGTTGCTGGAGACCGAGCCTGAAGTGATCGAACGCTGGCTCGAACAAGCACAGGACACACTGGAGCGTGAGTTTACCGAGCGTGACGATATTCGGGAGGCGACCGACCCGGAAGATATGTTGCTAACGGAGGCAACTGGTCGATATCTCCATATGGAAATCCGTCTAGTCGGTCGTCGCAATTCGTGGCCTCGGCTCAGATCGATCAAAACGTACTGTCCGCGGAAGTCATACATTAGGTATCTGCCAGAAATATACACGAAACAGGATTACAACTCCAAGTTTCTCTCTCACTTCTTATCACTGTTCGAATCAGTGTTCGTCGACATCGAGGAGGCGCTCGAAACCCACACGGAATATCTCGACCCGGACACAATTCCAGTGGAATATCTGTCCTGGTTGAACGAATGGCTTGCCATCGATCTGGGTGGGGGATGGCCTGAACAGGCACGTCGAGAACTAATTTCACGGGCGACGGAGCTGTATAAAATCCGAGGGACAAAGCAAGGGCTGTCAGCTCTTCTCCAGTTGTATCTGGACCACGTTGATCTGCCACAGCGGAATTGGGAGCCATCGCTCGCGCGTATGGAGCGGAGATACGAGTCACTCGTTGCTGACGGATACGTGACGAGCAGGGAGGCTGCCGATGAAATTGAGCGGTATCGTGCTCGGAGTGACCGAGAGTCCGGTGGCAGTTTCTATTTTGTCGAACACGATGATCTGAGTAGTATTACAGATGAAATGCAGCGAAAGGCCTATTCCGACCTTATCGGCCACTCACGACGATTCCAGGTGCTTTTGTCCCCAAATATCTCTGATTCTCACCAGAGGCACATAGAGGAGATCATCGACTCGGAAAAGCCGGTTTACACAGATACCGGTGTAAAGCAACTTGACAAACGGTTCCAGCTGGGACAGAACACCTACCTGGGTATAAATACTGTGTGTCCAAGTCGGGAGTCCGAACTCGGTGAATCGACGCTCGGCCGGCAGACGATATTGGGGGGTTGATCGTCTCCAGTGAGTGCAGACAACGGTGTCTCAGACAAATAAAGCAACCACAAACATAATTACAGCTCCTCCTCATACATATTAATTGTGACGCAGAAAGAGGACCAACGGGAGCCCAGCGAGTTTTCCCTCTCCCATTTCGAGAAGAACCGATACTTCCGGGGAAAGCTCATGACGGCCCGTGACATGCGCAGCGACCAAGAGTATCATAAGGGCCGTTTGGAGGCGATCACGAAACTCACTACCGGCACTGGTATTGTCTCTGGGCTCGAGATATCGGAGTTTTCGGAGGAAGACGATCAGCTTGAGATAACCGTTCAGCCGGGGCTTGCAATCGACGGCAAAGGGAGGCCACTTATCGTTCGGGGCCCGACAACGCGTTCGCTCCCTGTGCCAAACGGTGATGAGGTGTATCTCTACCTCGAATACGACCAGGAGCTGAAAGATCCGGTTCCCGTTCCGGGCAAGGAAGCGATGAGCGAAAAAAAATCAGAGGAGAGCCGAATCCTCGAAGTGTTCAATATCACAGCCAGAGAAACGCCACCGGAAGTAGATTTCTCACCTCCAGAGACAGATCTCTCCACAACGACGAAGCCAAACAGGGGTCGCGAAAAGCTGGCTGCGGAAATTGCGGATTCGTATCACCGATCGGAGCGCAGTGATGTCGATGATGGAACTGGCACGGACATATTTATTGGCGCATTTAACTTAACTCCCGAAGGAGACTGGCGTCCAAGCAAGGCAACGAAGCGACGGCCGTACGTATATGATAATGATATGCTATTTTCCATATTGATCGATCATATCTCGGATACAGACAATCCACACAGTACAAGAGTCGGTGAACCGGCTGAGCACGTAGAAAACGAACTGGACCAAGTCGAAGGGTTCTCAACACAGCTCCAGCAGTTGCGGAGTGAGATGCAGGAGATCAACGATCAACTCGACGTACATACCGAATACACCGCGCATAAATCACTGAAGACACTGATTCGGTTCTTAGATGAGGTTGCCGATACGTTCGAGGGCGAAAGCGAGATCAGTCGGTCTTCACTCACTATTGTTGATACGACCCGGGAGGCAATTCACAGCGATGTGCATACAGACCCGGACAGGTACGCTGAGTTTATCTCCCAGATACTCACAGATGTTCAAGCGCTAGCCGATGCACTTGAAGGCAAAACAACAGAAGTCAGCTATCAGCAGTTTCAGTCCGCTGTCACTGACGCTGAACAACTCTCAGCAGAGAAAGCAAGTGTTATCGAAGTTGCACGGACAATAGATAGACTGGCTGAAACAGCGGATATGCTTAGGAAGCCAACGGGAGTCGTCACTGGCGATGATGAGTAATGGAGCGATTCGAATGAGCCAATTACAACGGGTCAATCCAGTCAGATCTGGGTCCCATAACTATGTGGAGGGCATACGATGATTCTAAGGATTATAAACAGAATTCGTAAGAAAATAAAGAAGGCGAAACGGGCTCCGAGGAAGGCGCTTCGGCCCGTAAAACGGTACAAGCGCGTATTCAAACTGCTCAAACCGATTGCAAAAAAACTCGTTGTCTTCCCAGTCGATACGTTCTCAGGCAAAAGCTTTGCCAGCGCTCAGACAATCGCCATAGCAAATCTCATTCTGGGGGCGGTCTATGCAGGAGCGTGGTGGCGGGACAATGTGAGCCTGATGCAGGAAGTGACGCTCCCGCTTCAGATCGGCATACTTGCACTTGGGCTAGCTATCGCTCAGTTTGCCATTTCGTATCCACTTGACAGGCGAGACCTGATCAGATCGTTCCTCGTCGGAACCGGAATCCGACAGCTGAGTCGCCAGTCAACGGGCCTTGTCGCTGGGGGCATCGCATCCGGTCTTGCGCTTCTCTCAGTGGTCCCGTCTGCTAGGCTCTTTCTCAATGGGAGCTTGACAGTCAAGTATCTGCCAGAGGGTATTACGGCTGTTTCTCTGGTGTTCGTTAGCGTCTTTCTCAGCACGTTAGTAATTTCCTACCGGCTACTCACAGGGTCTAGCGAGATGTCCGTTCGCACCGATCTTTCGATCGTCGAAGTTCACGAAACACCAGTTGGTCAACGGGAACCAGATGTCCAATCGTCGCAGCAACAGTCTCATCCTCAGGGTGAAGGAGGTGAGCAAAAGCCGGCTCAAGTTATTATCCGAAACGACAGCAGTGAGCGGGTGTCGCTCAGTAAGGCACAGATAGAGGATTCACTGGGCAACGAGTATTCACTTGACCGCCAACCCCAACTTCGGCCCGGCGAAAAAGTTACACTTGAGCTCCCAGAAACATTTGAACTGCAAGAGACAAAATATAGGAATCCGGCAGGACTTAGTCTCGTGTATGGTGACATTAGTTTTGCAAAAATATATACCCGTGCGGGAGATACATTCCTGCTCGGAGAAGATTCATAGCCAACGCTGTTGGTCCCGTTGAGAAAACAGACGCTGGCGTCCGGTTTGATTGTCTCACACGCACAGTACAATCTGGGGCACAGCGGATGCCTGCCCCCGGAAGGTGAACGACTCCGGCACGAAGGCTATCTCTGCGACTCCGACTGGATCACCGACGCTTAGCCTCGCCGACGCTCCAGATCCGCCATTCGTCCTCATCTGTCCGAAGTTCGTATTCAAGCTCGGTTCGCTCGTCGTTCAACTCCTGTACAAACTGGAGTACCACTCGGTTGTCATTGTCAATGATGCGCTCAAAGTCGCTGGCTATCTCAAGCGTACTGCTCTTCAGGAATCTAAGCTCTTCGGTCGAAAACCCCGCGTCGTCGGTGTCACTGTGATAGAGCGCCTGTACACCGGACCGGTCGCCCGAATCAAGCATATCGAAAAACTCCTCAACGACTGCGTCCGGTGACTGCTCTGGCGTTCGGTCGGGAGCAGCAGGCACGGGGTCGCTAGAACGGGTGGTAGAGTCATTCCCTTCAGTGCGCAATAGTTCTTTATACTCTCCGAAATCAGACGGGTCAAGCATCTTATCCAATTTATCGTATTCGCGCTGGATAGCTTTCACAATATGTCGCATCCGAACAACCATCCCGTCTTCAGCACCAAGGACCGCTGCCGTCTGGGCCACGTTACGGATGTTTCCGCCTGTGAGTTCTAATTGGGCGAGAAATTCGTAGTCGATATCTTCGGTGGGAGTTTCTTCTGGGAACGTCACCTGCCAGATCGCCTTTCGTGCCGCCTTCTCCGGGCGCTGGAAGGATACAGTCTGATGAATCCGGCGCATGAACGCATCGTCGATATTTGACTCGTAGTTTGTTGTCATCAGGACAATGCCATCATACGTTTCGATACGCTGCAGCAGGTAGTTTACCTCCGCGTTGGCGTAT
>Ga0102935_1000366_pt1 | contig 16156 bp, 18 predicted proteins | sample SalPonR2_A_D2_MG_FD_78508 | JGI IMG/M metagenome (GOLD analysis project Ga0102935, IMG submission 78508) | Salt pond soil microbial communities from South San Francisco under conditions of wetland restoration - Salt Pond MetaG R2_A_D2_MG | ecosystem: Environmental > Aquatic > Marine > Intertidal... | reverse complement strand
CGTCTCGGAGTCGCTGTTGCGGGAGGCGGTCGCGGCCGCTCGCGACGAAGGCATCCCGGTGCATTTCCACGCCAACGAGACCGAAGACGAAGTCGACCCAATCGTCGAGGAACGATCGGTGCGCCCGCTTTCGTACGCCGCCGACGCCGGGCTGCTCGACCCGGCGGACTTCCTCGCACACGCCGTCCACGTCGACGGGAGCGAGATCGAGCGGCTGGCGGACACCGGCGCCGCGGTCGTCCACTGCCCGGCGTCGAATATGAAACTCGCCTCCGGAATCGCCCCCGTCCAAAAGCTGTTGGACGCGGGTGTGACGGTGGCGCTCGGGACCGACGGGGCGGCCTCCAACAACGACCTCGACCTCTTCGGCGAGGTACGCGACGCCGCGATGGTGGGGAAGTTGGGCGCCGACGACGCCGCAGCGGTCCCCGCGGCGGCGGCGGTCCGGATGGCCACCCGAAACGGTGCCGACGCGCTGTCGCTGCCGGGCGGTCGGATCGAAGTCGGCGCGGCCGCGGACCTCGCGGTGGTCGATCTCGATGCGCCACACCTCACGCCTCGACACGACCTCGTGAGCCACCTCGCGTACGCCGCCCGCGGCTCCGACGTCCGCCACACGGTATGCGACGGGCGAGTCCTCATGCGTGACCGGGAGGTGCTGACTCTCGACGAGAAGCGAGTGATCGAGACGGCTCGGGAGCGGGCGGCCGATCTGGCCTCGCGGACGGCGTAGCGCGGCGCTGTGGCTATCCGAACGGTTCGGCCGACCCGTTCCGATCCGACCGCCACCGCCTCACACCCGCTTCGTCCGGCAGGCTGCGTCGGCGACGGCCCGGATCGCGTCGGCCGCACGTGTCGACGGTGCCGTCCGGACGACGGGGCGGAACGCCTCCAGCGTCCGCTCCACGCGGGGATCGGCGGGAACGATAGTCGCGGGCGCTCCCAGCGCCTCCTCGAACGCGGCTGTGGGTGCGTCGTCGACGACGCGGTTGATCACGACCGCGACCAGGCCGGCGTCGAGTTCCCGGGCGAGCTCTCTGGATCGAACGGCGTCAGCCAACGCGTACCGCCGCGGCGATGCAACCACCACGCACGCGTCCGCGACGGCGAGCGGGACGCCGGCGTCGGCCCGCAGTCCGGCCGGACAATCGACCACGACGTCGCCGTACTCCCGTTCAACGTCCCGAAGGACGTCGTCGAGTACTGTCACGTCGGCGGCGCGGGCACCCGAGAGCGACCGGCCACACGGGAGAGTCCGGACCGGGCCGCACCCCTCCCGCACCGCCTCGATGGGGTCCGCGCGGCCCGCCAGCACGTCGTGAAGGTCGGGGCCGGGACCGGTCGGGAGGTCGGCCATCCCCAGGTCGGCGTCGACGACGGTGGCGTCAAGCGCCGCGCCGAGTTCGACCGAGAGTGTGGATTTGCCGACCCCACCCTTGCCGCCTGTGATCGCGAGGATCACCGGCCCGCCTCGGGGTCGCCCGCCCCGCTGGTGCCGGATGCCGTGGACTCCCCGCCGCTCGCCGGTGACGTGTCGCCCTCGGCCGCAGCGAGTAGCGACGAGACCACCAGCTCCGGGTCCGCTTCGGCCGCACGCGCAGCGAGGTCCTCGATCCGGTCGCCGGCAGCGCGGAGCGACGCGCGATCAGCCTGGAGTTCGTCGGGGAGGGTCGCAACGCCGTCGGCGCCGCCGCAGTCTTCCAGTACCGCCGCTGCCTCGTCAGCAGTGGCGTCTGTGAGCCGCTCCGCGCGCCGGACCCGCGTTTCGACCGCGTCGAGCCACGCCGCGACCGGGGTCGGCACGCTGGAGGGATCGGATTCGGCGGGACCGTCACAGCGGCGGGGCCGGCAGCCAGCCGAAGAATCCGTGCGGTCGGGGTCGAGGGCGGCGGACGTCGGAACCGCGTCCGCGGGCGGGGTCGCCCGGCCGAGCGACCGGACCGCGACGGCGACGCGGTCGGATGCCGACGGATCGGCTTCTTCGGCGGGACCGAGCACCGCCAGCGAGATCGGGTCGAGCGCCCGATCCGTATCTGCGGGGCCGGCCGTGTCGCCGTCTACGTTCGGACACGCGTAGCCGATCCCGAGTCGCGCGTCCGCGGGAACCACGCCGGTGAAGCCGTCCTCGTCCCACCCGGCCGCCGGGACTCCCTCCCTGCGCGGCGGGAGCACGGGGCCGTCGAGGTCGTTTTCGACGCGGACGCGGACGGCGACGGCGGTGTCGTTGCGCAGGGTGACCGCGACGAGGGCGCCGCCGACTGTGGCGGTGGTGGTGACGTCGGCTCGTACCGGTCGGGCCGACGGCGCGTCGGTCGGCGCGTCGGGTGGGTCGGGGGACACACGCCGGATGGCCGCGGTTTGAAACATAAACTGTCGGACCGCGAGACCGTCTCACCCGATCACAAGCGGTGCCTCGAGCCTCTCGAACGTCGCCTCAGGCCCGCCGAACGCGGTGACGACGTCAGCGCCGACGACCACGGGGGCACGGAGCGGAGCGATGACTGCGACTGCAAGCGCGTCCCGAAGGCCGTCGGCCTCTGCACCCGTCGCCCCGATTCGATCGGCCACCGTCGCGTCGATCCGAGCGCGTGCATCGCGGAAGTCCGGACCGACGGCGTCGGCGCGCGCCGCCCGCCGGGCGCGGCGGAGGTTCTCGACCCGATCCTCGAGTCGGAGCCGCCGTTCACGAGCGTCGCGCGCTCGCTGGGCGCGGTCTTCGAGGGCGGCCAGCCGCTGTGTCGCCGCGACCCGCTGGGTCGACGCCTCCGAGAGGGTCCGGGTGGCCTCTGACAGCGACGCCTCCGCGTCGGCGAGCGCGTCGTCGTCCCCGTCGTCGCGACGGGCGGCCACCCGACCCCGGAGGGTTGCAACCCGTTCTCTGAGCCGCTCGGTCTCCGACCCCGCCTCGGCGGCACGGCGGCGAGCCGCCCGCAGTTCGTCGTCATCGACGGTCGGGATCGATAGCTCCCGGAGCGACTGCTTCGCCCGACCGAGATCGGCTTCGTGTGCGGTCTCGACGCCGCGTGCCGCCCCCACCGCAGCGAGGGCGGCCTGCCGGTCGACGGAGACGCCGGGTGCGAGGTGACAGACGTGGACGTGCACGCGGGTAGGTGGCGGGGCGTGGACGGTCGGCCGGTCCGGTCGCGTGGGGCAGCCGACCCGGACCGCGTCGCGGATCGCCGCCGGGGAGACGTCGACATCGACGCCGCGGAGGTCGACGATCGGGCCCTCGAGCCCGACCCCGTCGGGAAGCCGAAGCAGGACCGCCGGGTCGCCGGTCACAGCTCCCGGCCACGCATCTCACTCGCTTCGGGGAAGTCGGTGCCGGCGGCGAACCGACCGTACGGCGTATGCGGAGAGTCCCGCCGCGCGTAGGCGACGGCCGCTTCGCGGACGGCGTCGGGCGCATCGGCGAACTCGTTGAACGGTTCGGTCCGTTCGACCTGGACGTCGCCCGCGTGGCGCTCACGGAGCCGACACGCCAGGAACGCTCCGTACTCGGTCTCGCGCAGAAGCGCGGCGCGTCCGAACCGGCGGACGACGGTCTCTTCGTGGGAACGACACGCGTTCCGTAGCGTTTCGCGCGCTCGGCGCGAGTAGGTTACCACTAACAACACGACACGGAGCGGTCTCCGGCGTCCGGCAAAAACCCATCTACACCGGCGAGATCTCGACGTCGAGCGCGGTCGGCGCTTCGTCGAGGAGGTCGGCGATCCGCTCGCGGGCCTCCGCCCGACTGTCGGCGACGACGACGAGCCCGTTGGCCCGTCCCGAACCGGCCGCCTGATACGCGCGTACTCCCTCTTCGCCTTCGAGGTCGGTCGCGTAGGTGCGTAAGACCCCGACCACGCGCTCCTCGGTCGCCTCCAGGTCCGACTCGCCGGCCTCGAAGTCACGGAGCGCCTCCTCGACGTTTCTGAGTGCGGAGATGCGATCCATCTGTGCTACGTGGTCCGGAGGTAGTCGGTCCGCGGTTCGTACACCTCGCCCTTCCGGCGGAGGTTCTCGATCTCTTTTTCGGCGTTCGACTCATCGAGCCCGAGGTCCGACCCAGCTCGGGAGACCACCTCCGAGACGGGCGCGCCCTCGTCGTACTCGTCTTCGAGCTCCTCAATCAGGTGTTTGAGATCTTTGATCCGGTCGCGCTGGGTCTTCGAGGTCCCGGTCTCGACGATGTCGGCGTCGAACTCTCCGGTCTCCGGATCCATCCCGATGTCGCGGAGGCACGACTCAACGATCTCGGTGACGCGGACGGCGTCCTCGTGCTCGACCGTGTCCGACAGCCGGAGCCGCGCCGACGCCTCCGAGAGCCGGACGAGCGCTTCGAGTTTCCGGGCAGTGACCGGTACCGGGGCGTCCTCGTCGGCACCTTTCGCGCGGAAGTCGACGTAGAACTGCCGGATGACCTCCTTGGCCTCATCGGTCATCGTCGGGTAGCAGTTCCGCTTTGCGTACGCGATGTACTTCCGGAGGAGTTCGGCCTTGATCTCGGGGGTGACGTCCGCGGTGGCGCTGTCGACTTCCTCGTCGGAGAACTCCGAGTTCGGCACGTGTGTCCGCTGGGTGTGGAGTTCGCCGGCGTAGTTGGTGTTTATGATGTGATCCGCGAGTTTGGCGTCGGTCTCGGGGTCGGGGGAGTCGGTGACGGTGAATATCAGGTCGAACCGCGAGATCAAGGCGGGTTCGAGGTCGATCTGCTCGCCGATCGGCTCGTACTGGTCGAACCGGCCGTACTTCGGATTTGCGGCGCCGAGCAGCGAACACCGTGATTTGAGGGTGGCGTTGATGCCGGCCTTGGATACCGAAATGGACTGCTGTTCTAGTGCTTCGTGCATTGCACTCCGGTCCTCAGAGTTGTGGATGATCATCCCGTTGGCGACGAAGTTGTGTGTGCCCTGGACGGTGAGATCGTACACGGAGGTGTTCGCTTCCGCTTCGACCTGCCGGACGCTGTCGACAGTCCTCGTCGACACGCTGCGTTCGAAAGTACCGCGGATCCCGCCCGCTACGGGTAGCTCGTGGTCCTGCATCCCATCGTATCGAACTCCGCCGTCCGCCGAGACGGGCTGCTCGTCAACTGGGACGTACACCTCGTCGCTGGCCTCGACTTCCGCGGCAGGACGTTCGACTCGCTCGCCGCCTTCGACGACGAAGAACGGGTGATCCGCCGTCGTCGTGAGCTCCGAGCCGTCAGATAGCGTGACCGTATGTAGCATCTCCGGCGCGTCGTACTCGTGGACCGCCGTGACAGGCCGTCGAACGAGCCGTTCGTCGCCGTCCATCGTCCACACCATTGTATCGACGTCACGGATCGTTCGGCCGTTCGGGAGTTCCTCTATCGTGCCGTCCCTCGCGGCTTCGGCCGCCAACTCGTCGATGCAGGATTCGCTGCCGTTCCCGAGTTCGACGAGCGTATCGCCGGTAACACACCGCATCTTGTCTAGCTCATCAACTGCGGCAATTCCCTTGTCGGCGAGAACCAACGCGCCGGCTTCGAGCGTCCACTGCTGGCCGTCACCGAAGTCGTCGCGGACAGCCGCAGCGGTAAGACCGGCCGACGAACTGCCCTTCCCGGACGTGTACACCGACCGCGGCGCGATATTCCGGATGTACTGAAGCATAGCAGAGTTGTGGGAAATAAGATTGTTCGAGAGGTACGAGTGCGTCCCAGCCACCTCGAGATCGTATACCCACTCGCTGTTTGGCGCGACCGCCTCGATCGATTCGATCCGATCCCAACGTAGATCATTGTCGACGAGCGAGCGTAGCCGTTCGACTTCCGGGGCAATCGACAGGGCGTCCTCGATCCGATCGTGGATCGCCTCGCATCCAAGCGAAACCTGACCGCCATCAGGGATAGCATCTGTTCGCTCGTAGTAACCTACCGTCGTCTGCTCGACACCGAGATTGGTCGCCAACTCCGCTTGAGAGATATTCAGAGTCTCCCGGATATCGCTGATGTCGTCCCACAATGCGTTTGTTAACCGTCTTTTGATCTCTTCGAGTTGTTCAATCCGGTCTTCGAACGAGGAGACGACTGATTCAAGCGAGTCTCGACTGGGGTTCCGATCCCCACGCTCGTAGTGCTGGTACGTGGTTCGGGGGACCCCACACTGATCTTGCGACAGCGCAAGGGACTCACGAACGCGTTTGATTATATCATCGAGTCCCGGGATCACGTCTACGTTCGTATTAGCTTCTGACGCAAGGATCGCTTCAGCAGAGGCAGTTTTTCGTTCGGTGACGAACCCGACAGTTTCGACGTACCGATGGAACGACTCGCCACTCACCCGAAGTCGGTAACTTCCGTTTTGACGCGGATGTATCGACGACGAAATATCCACAGAGAGGAGAAGTGAACGGACATCTTCGAGGAGTTCGCGGCTCATCGATGCGACTGTCAGTTCTCGTTCCGCTGCCGAGACGTGTCCCTCCGCATCGAGATATGCTCGGAGGAACTCTCCTTTCGTTTCTGCCGTGGCTCCGTGTATCGCATCAGGAACCCGCTGATCGGCTGAAGGATTCAAGATCGATGGTTCAAGATGTTCGAGGAAACTGACGAACTCCCCAGAGTTACAACGGATTGTTTTTGTAGATTTCCCCTCTCGTGGGTCAGAGACCGAGTAGTTGAGTCCGAGAGCATCGAGTGCGCCGGCAGTGTCGGAGAGAATCTCCTCGTCGTTGTTCGTGACTCGAACGCTTCCCGTGTGGTCGTCATACGATTCAACGTACCCCTCTGCGATGATGTATCCGATAAGCCGCGCGAGGGAGTCTGTCCACTGATCGGGTAAATCAAGCGAGACGGCGTTGTGTGACTTCGAGCGACAGTAACTGATATCAAGTGAATCGTCCCCGGTCAGCGGTAGCGTGCGAGGTGTCGCGACAAACTCTCTTTCCGCTAATTCTTCTGCTTTCTTGGCGGTGAGTTCGCCATTCGATTGGACAAACAGCGGGTGCGACGGCGTGACTTCGATCTTCCGTCCGCTCGCCGTCCGAATCTGGTACATCCGATTGGGCGCTTCGCGCTTCCAGACCTTCGTCACCTGCTGAGTCGTGAGAGAACCGTCGGGCTCCATCGACGGGACATCGAGATCGACGGTGTCCCACACACCGTCGTCGACCGGTTTCGGATCGTCGAGGTTCTCCTCGACTAGTTCGCGGATCGGAACCTCGGAGCCGTCCGCGAGCGTCACGAGCGTGTCGCCCGCGACGCACTTCCCCGTCCCGGGGTCCCCGATGAGAAGCATATGCAGGTCGCCGCGGATCCGCGAGCCGTCGGGGAGGTGCTTCGTCACGCCCGAAAACAGCTGGAGGATCATCGCGAGTTTCTCCTCGCGGTAGCCGTAGATCGACGGCGCGACCGAGTCGATCATCAGCTCGTGGATGTCGGGCTCATTCGAGAGGTCGACGATTTCGGCGACGTCTTCTTCGGTGATGTTCATATCCTCGAACTCCTCGTCTTCGATCTCGACGGCGACGCCGTCCATATAGAGGTCGAAGATGGGCGTCTTCTCGTTGTTCGAGGTCTGCTGTTCGATGTGGAGTACGCCGGTGATGGTGACGTGGTCGCCGGCGGTGACTCGGCCGGTCACGTCGTCTTCGAGGTCGATGTCGATGCTCTGCGGCGTCTCACCGCCCCGCAGCCCCTCGGGGCTCTCCTGGACGCGGACCTTCTGTGCGTCCACGAACTCGGACTGGTCGAAGTCGACGTGGAACGGTCCCTGACGTTCACACCCCTGACACTCGTGTGGTTCCTGAAAGCCGCTGTCGCTCTGCGGAATGTACGTCATCGTCCCGCAGCGCTGGCACTCGAAGGCCGCCTCGGTGATCTTCGGCCGGACGTCGGTGGCTTTCCGGACGATTCCTTGGACCGCGATCAGCCGGCCGATATGGTCGTCGTGGACCCGGATGTTCCGGATGTCGACCGTCTCGGGGAGGCCCGCGAGCCGGACGTGGGCGCGGCCGAGTTTGACGTCCGCAGGGAGGTCGTAGAGCCGAAGCGCTTCCTCGGCGTACTCCTGTATCTGGTCTGGCTTCGCCAGGTAGTCCTCCGCGAGGTCGATATCGAAGGTCGAGAGGTCGTCGTAGTCGACGTACAGCGACCGCTGTTCGTTGGGGTACTTCTGTGCGAGCGCCCCGATCTCGTCGCGGTAGTACTTCCGGTAGAACTGGATGAACCGGTCGGTGACGTCCGAGGGGTCCTGGGGGGCCTGCGCCATCGCACCAGAGTAGGGCGCCCCTCCGATAAGAGTCTTCGGCAGCCGAGATCGATCTTCCGAGCGCTATAGCGACACGTCGGTTTCGATGTCCTCGGTGGCCTCCGCCAACCCGTCGCGGCGGGCATCCGACGCGAGCCGAGAAGAGAGGTCAGCGTCGGTGAGGAGGTCAGCGAAGGCGTCGCGGTACCGGTGGTTCACTCGGCGGGAGGCGAGGTCGGCCTCGGCGACCCGGCGGTACCGACCGACCGTCGCCGGATCCACGTCGTCCGCTGGGAGCGCCGCCGCGAGCGCCGCATCGTCGCGTGGGGCGTCGGCGTTGCGATCCGTATCGGCGGCGTCGTCGGTCGATGCCGCCGCCGAGACGAGCGCACGGAGCGTCGCATATGAGAACGGTGCGTCGCGGTCCGCGTCGGTGACGAGGTGGAGATCCATCCGCGTACGGAACACCGTTTCCGCGTCGGCGTCGGCTTGGAGCGACTCCGCAACCGTAGCGTCGGCGTCAGCGGACCACGACGCCGCGCCCTCGAGGGTATCGGGGTCGAGAAACGCCCGGACAACGCGACACAGGTCCGACTCCGAGAGGTCGGAGCCGAACTCATAGCGGTCGGCCATCCTGCTGACGAGGTCCGAGAGACGGTCTGCGACCGCGTCGGCGTCAGCCTCTGCAGTCGACAGCGACCCCCGGCCCGCGGTCTGTCGCTCGGTCACTGCCTCCTCGCCGGTGGCCTCCACGAAGAGATCACGGAGTTCGGCCGTCTTGTCGTCCATCCATCGGGGATACGGGAGGGCGACGTACAAACCTTGCCGTCGTAAACCGAATCATTGAAGCGGGTTTACGAGACAAGTGTCGGTATGGCGACAGAGGCGGAGTCGGTCGAACTTGTCGGGGACGAGGTGGTGAACAACGTCGCTCGCGCGGCGCTGTTCGCAGCACTCACCGGTGCGTTCGCGTACGTATCGTTTCCGAATCCGATCTCGCCGGTCCCGGTGAGTCTTCAGGTCCTCGGGGTGTTTCTCGCGGGGATCTTCCTTGGACCGGTGTGGGGCGGCGTCTCGATGGGATTCTACCTCGCCGCGGGGGCGGCGGGCGCACCAGTCTTCGCCGGCGGGTCCGCGGGGCTCGGGCCGCTGGCGGGGTACACCGCTGGGTTCCTCTGGTCGTATCCCGTTGCGGCGGCGCTCGTTGGTGCCGTCGTCCACGGACTCGACGGGCTGGCAGACCCGGGGACGATCAGAACCGCCCGACTCGTTGCGGGAATGACCGCCGGGACCGTGGCGATCTACACTCTGGGAACCGTCGGGTTCGCGGTCGTACAGAACGTCGGCCTGATCGAGGCGTTCGCGGTGAGCGCGGTCGCGTTCATCCCCTTCGAGGCGGTGAAGATGGCCGCCGCCGTGGGAATCGTCCGAAGTGATGCCGCCGCGGCAGCCTGAGGGGATGGTGCACACTCGCGGATACGCCGGCCGCCGGACGGGCCACACGTGATCCGAACCGTCGATCTCGTCCACCGTTACGGGGACGTCGTCGCCGTCGACGGCGTGTCGCTGTCGATCCCGGACGGCGAATGCGTCGTACTGACGGGCGCGAACGGCTCCGGAAAGACCACGCTCGTCCGCCACTTCAACGGTCTGTTGGAGCCCGACGAGGGGGTGGTGGAAGTGAACGGCCGTCAGGTTGGATCGGACCTGGTCGCCGCGCGGACGGCCGTCGGGATGGTGTTCCAGGAGCCGCGGGACCAACTCGTCGCTGCCACCGTCGGTGCCGACGTGGCGTTCGGCCCGGAGAACCTCGGACTCGATCGCGCGGAGATCAACCGCCGGGTGACGGCGTCGCTGGCGGCGGTGAACCTCGACGGTCGCGCCGACGATCGGGTCGACGAGCTTTCCGGAGGGGAGCGCGAGCGGGTCGCAATCGCCGGCGCACTCGCAATGGAGCCGGACCACCTCGTTCTCGACGAGCCGTTCACCGGAGTCGACGCGCCGGCGCGGGCGTCGGTGCTCGATCGACTTCGGGACCTCGTGGCGTCCGCCACTGGAATCGTGATTGTCACTCACGACCTTCGGGACGTTCTCGACCTCGCAGACCGGGTGGTGGCGATGGCCGAGGGCCGAGTTGTCGTCGACGCGCCGCCGGAGGAGGCCGCGGCGTCGGTGCCGACGTACGGAGTGCGTGCTCCGGGGGACTGGGGGCGGGCACCGACCGACAGCGCGGGCACCGACGGCGACCGTTCGGATACGGCGCCGCCGGACCGACGATGGTGAGCCACACCCCCGGCGACTCGATCGCCCACCGGCTGGATCCGCGGACGAAGCTCCTCGCACAGGCCGGCTTCGCCGCCGCAGCGTTCGTTTACACTACTCCCCGGGGACTGGCTGCGTTCACCGTCGTCGCAGCCGCCTTCCTCGCGGCCGGTCGGCTCTCTCCCCTCCGGGCGGTTCGCAGCTACCGCCCCGCGCTGCCGTTCCTGGCGGCCGGGCCGCTGGTCTCGGTCGTGGAGGTGCGGGCGTGGACGGTCGAGGTCGACCCCGCGGCGGCGATCGGCCCGCTGTTCGCGAGCTACCGGGTGCTGCTCGTCCTCGTTGTCTCGGCGGTCTACCTCCACACGACTCCGGTCCGTGACTCCCGGGCGGCGATCCAGCGGCTGGTGCCCGGCCGCCCGGGCCGGCTTCTCGGTGTCGGCGTGGCGCTTGTCTTCCGGTTCCTGCCGCTTCTACGGGCGGATCTCCGGCGGATTCGGGCGGCGTCTGCGGCCCGGCTGGGCGGCCAACGGGGGATCAGACGGCGGATGGAGGTTGTCGCGGCCGCGGGGATTCGGCGGGCGCTAGGGCGGGCTGATCGGCTGGCGTTGGCGCTCCGAGCGCGGTGTTTCGCGTGGAACCCGACTCTGCCGGAACTCCGGTTCGGGCGAGCCGACGCCGTCGGGTTGTGCGTCGCGGCCGCGCTCGTCGGGGTCGCGGTCGTGGGCACCGTTCTGTGATGCTCGCGGGCGCGACGGGAGCGTCCCGTGCAGACTACTCCATGCTGTACTCCTTGCGGTAACCGCGGAACTCCGTGCGGTGGGCCTCCTCGTCGGCAAGCAGCGTCACCCCGAGGTCCTCGGTCACCGGGTCGTCGGCCGCCTCCGCGGCGTGGATCAACGCGCGGTAGGTCCCGATCGCGTCCTCCTCGGCCTCGAGCACACCGTCGATGACCGAGAGCACGTCGGTGGTGTCCTCGGGCGGCTGGAGGCTCATCTGGGTCGCCTCGAACGCGGTGGAGCCCGGCGGGTTTTCGTCGAGCTGTTTCAGCCGATTTCCGAGCTGCTCGGCGTGGGTGAGCTCCTCTTGGACGTCCTGCTGGAGGGACTCTTTGATCTCCTCGGCGCGGACGCCGTCGAGGACGATGGAGTTGGTCATATAGTTCATCACAGTCTCGATTTCGTCCTGGTAGGCCTTCTGCAGCAGCCGGATAACCTCGTCTGACATTGCCCGTAGAGATAGCGTATCCGGGGATAAGATGCTACCGACGCGGTCAGCGGGAGTGGGCCCGTCAGGGCGCGGCGGGGCAGTCGGGAGTCGGGCCGAGGACGACCACCTCCGCGCCGAGCGGGGCGGCCGCCGACCCGTTTCGGGCGCTCGGCCCGCCTCGCTGCAACGACGTCAGGCTCGTTCGAACCGCACCGCCACCGAAGGAACAGGATTTTATGCTGTGCGGGGGTATGAGCGATCACTATGGGCAAGAAATCGAAGGCGAAGAAGAAGCGGCTCGCGAAGCTGGAGCGACAGAACGCGCGGGTTCCCGCGTGGGTGATGATGAAGACGGACATGGAGGTCACGCGGAACCCCAAGCGACGCAACTGGCGCCGTAGCGACACGGACGAGTAAGGATGAGTGCAAGCGACTTCGAAGAGCGCGTCGTCACGGTGCCGCTCCGGGACGTCAAGGCCGTCCCCGGCCACGAGCGGGCGGGGCGGGCGATGGCACTGATCCGAGAACACCTCGCGACGCATTTCAGCGTCGACGAGGCGGCAGTCCGGCTGGACCCCTCGCTCAACGAGACGGTGTGGGCTCGCGGGAAGCAGAAGCCCCCGAGCAAGCTCCGCGTTCGCGCCGCCCGGTTCGACGAGGACGGCGAGTCGATCGTCGAGGCGGAGCCGGCCGAATAACGTGCTCCGCGCCTCCTTCGCCGGGTCGCCCTACGTCGGCGTGTTCGCCCGTGCGACGGACCACGTTCTCGTCGTTCGTTCCGACGCCGACAGCGACGTCGTCGACGCGATGAGCGACGAGCTTGACGCGCCCCCGGTGGCGACGACCGTTGGCGGCTCCGGAACCGTCGGCGCCTTGGTGGTCGGCAACGAGAGCGGCCTTCTCGTCACGAGCCGGGCGAAGGAACGCGAGAAGGAGGCCATTGAGTCGGTTGCGGGGGTCCCTGTGACGGAGCTCCCCGGCCGGATCAACGCCGCGGGCAACGTCGTGCTCGCGAACGACTACGGCGCGTACGTCCATCCGGACCTCTCCGAGGACGCCGTCGAGGTCGTGGAGTCGGCGCTCGAGGTCCCCGTCGAGCGCGGTGACATCGCGGACGTCCGAACCGTTGGGACCGCCGCGGTTGCGACAAACGAGGGCATACTGTGCCACCAGAAGGCCCGCGAGCCCGAGATCGAAGCGATCGAAGACCAACTCGACGTCCGCGCTGACATCGGGACCGTCAACTACGGTGCCCCGCTCGTCGGGTCGGGGCTGGTCGCCACCGACGCCGGGTACGTCGCCGGCGAGGACACCACCGGGCCGGAGCTGACCCGGATCGAAGACGCGCTCGGGTATCTGGAGTAGGCGGCACGCCTCCACAGTTTCGTAGTCTCCATCCCTGTGAGTCGCGTTTTCACGCCGCAACCGCGTCGATTCGCGGAAGCACCGAGTAGGAAGATACTTCCCCGTTGCTCGGGTACCACAGGGTATGAGTGAGTACGCGGTGAGCGGCCGATTCCAGAGCCGTGACGGCTACAGCAAGTTCGACACGGTCGTCGGGGCGCCGAACGAGAACGTCGCTCGCGAGCGCGTGTACGCGAACATTGGGAGCCAACACGGGCTCAAGCGCACGCAGATCGAGATCGACGGCGTCGCCGCCGCCGAGGAGGCCACAGCATGATGGGCGGCGGGCAACAGCAGCTTCAGCAGCTCTCCCAGGAGCTGCAGGCAATCGACGAGGAGATCGAGGCGCTGCAGGCGGAGATCGACGACCTCCAGACCGAACAAGCGGAGATCGACGAAGCGATCGAAGCCATCGATACCCTCGACACCGGGTCGACGGTCCAGATGCCGCTGGGCGGCGGCGCGTACATCCGTGCGGAGGTCCAAGACATCGACGAGATCATCGTCGACCTCGGCGGCGACTTCGCGGCCGAACAGGGCGCCGACGACGCCGCCGACGCCCTGCGGACGAAGCAGGACGCCCTCGACGACCGGATCGAAGATGTCCAAGAGGAGGTCGCGGAGCTGGAAGACGAGAGCTCCGAACTCGAGCAGCAGGCCCAGCAGATGCAACAGCAGATGCAACAACAGCAGATGCAGCAGATGCAGCAGGGCGACGGCGAGTAGGGACCGGATATGTTCGACGGGCTGAAGGACAAGCTGGGTAGCTTCCGAGAGGACGTCGAGGAGACCGCCGAGGAGAAGGCCGAAGCGGAAGCAGAGGAACCCGCAGCGGCCGACGCAGACGAATCTTCGGCGGCCGACGGGCCCTCCGAAGGCACCGACGGCACGTCGGGCCCGGCAGACGGTATGGACCTCGAGGGCGACGGATCGGCCGCCGCCGGCACCGAGGGTGACGCCGACCCCGGCGAGGATGCTGATCTCGCCGCCGAGGAGGCCGCCGCAGCACTCCGAGAGGACGGCGACGAGACGTCGGGACCGGGCCGGCTCAAGCGCGCGGCCGCGTTCGCCACGGGGAAGATCATCATCGAGGAGGAGGACCTCGAAGACCCGCTGTGGAACCTCGAGATGGCGCTTTTGGAGAGCGACGTGGAGATGAACGTCGCCGAGGAGATCCTCGACACCATCCGCGAGAAGATGATCGGCGAGACTCGCGCACAGGTCGAAACCACCGGCGAGCTCGTCGAGACTGCGCTCCACGACGCGCTCTACGACGTGATCAGCGTCGGGCAGTTCGACTTCGACCAGCGGATCCGGAACGCGGAGAAGCCGGTCACGATCGTGTTCACCGGGGTCAACGGCGTCGGGAAGACCACGAGCATCGCGAAGCTCTCGCGCTACTTCGAAGAGCGGGGACTGGACGTCGTGCTCGCGAACGGCGACACCTACCGCGCCGGCGCCAACGAGCAGATCAGAGAGCACGCCGACGCGCTCGGGACGAAGCTCATCAGCCACCAGCAGGGTGGCGACCCCGCGGCGGTGCTGTACGACGCCGTGGAGTACGCCGAGGCCAACGACGTCGACGTCGTGCTGGGTGACACCGCCGGTCGGCTCCACACCTCCAACGATCTCATGGCCCAGTTGGAGAAGATCGACCGCGTGGTCGATCCCGATATGACGCTGTTCGTCGACGAGGCGGTCGCGGGCCAAGACGCCGTCGAGCGCGCCAAGAAATTCAACGACGCCGCCGAGATCGATGGGACGGTACTCACGAAGGCCGACGCCGACTCCAGCGGCGGCGCGGCCATCTCCATCGCGTACGTCACCGGCCGGCCGATCCTGTTTTTGGGCGTCGGCCAGGGGTACGACGACATCGAGCGGTTCGATCCCGAGCGCCTGGTCGAGCGGCTGGTGGGCGGAGAGTAGCGGTTCGTCCGTCGCTGCGATCGGACGTGTGGCGGCGCTGCGTTCAGCCGACTGCCAGCGCGACGCCCAGCGCGATCAGGGCGCCACCGCCGACCCAGCTCAGCCGCGCCGCCGTCGTCGCCGACGAGAGTGCCCGACCGACACGGCCGGACGCGGCCGCAACGCCCGAGAGGTAGATCGCCGTCAGTCCGGCGTAGGTCGCCCCCAACACGAGCATCCGCGCCGTGGCGTCGGGGCCGGAGCCGGCGAACCCGGGGAGAAAGGCCAGGAAGAACAGCGCCACTTTGGGGTTGAGGGCGTTGACGAGGACGCCGCGCCGGAAGCTCCCCGCCGCGGCACCGGCCGTGGCGTCGCCCGGAGCCGCCGCATCCGTGCCCACGGCGCCGAACTCGTCGTTCCGGACGGCCTGGATCCCGAGGTAGATCAGATAGAGTGCGCCGGCGTACTTCACGACGCGGTACGCCGCGGGAATCGTCCGAAGCAGCGCCGCGAGCCCGAGCGCCGCCGCCGTCGTGTGAACCAGCACGCCTGTCGCGATCCCGAACGCCGAGCGGACGCCGGCGTGGCGGCTCCCGATCCCCCGCGCGAGGACGTACATCGTGTCCGGGCCGGGCGTGAGGATCAGTGTGACCGCCGCGGCACAGAACGCGAGATACGTGGCGGGGTCTGGGACGGGCACCATCGTCTCCGGGGTGGGCGACCCGCGGACAAAGCCTTTACCCGACTGGTGGCGTAGTCTCGGATAATGGTACTCGACAATCTCGGGAGTTCCCTCCGCAGCAGTCTCGACACACTACAGGGGAAGTCCCGCCTCGACGCCGAGGACGTCGAGGAGATCATCAAGGAGATCCAGCGCTCGTTGCTTTCGGCCGACGTAGAGGTGGATCTCGTGATGGACCTCTCGTCGTCGATCAAAGAGCGTGCGACCGGCGAGGAGCCGCCCGCCGGCACCTCCGCGCGGGATCACGTCCTCCGGATCGTCTACGAGGAACTGGTCGACCTGGTCGGCGAGTCGACCGAGGTTCCCTTGGAGCCACAGACCATCCTGCTCGCGGGGCTGCAGGGCTCTGGAAAGACCACGAGCGCCGCCAAGATGGCGTGGTGGTTCTCGAAGAAGGGGCTCCGCCCGGCCGTGATTCAGACCGACACCTTCCGGCCGG
>Ga0102935_1000362_pt1 | contig 16216 bp, 15 predicted proteins | sample SalPonR2_A_D2_MG_FD_78508 | JGI IMG/M metagenome (GOLD analysis project Ga0102935, IMG submission 78508) | Salt pond soil microbial communities from South San Francisco under conditions of wetland restoration - Salt Pond MetaG R2_A_D2_MG | ecosystem: Environmental > Aquatic > Marine > Intertidal... | reverse complement strand
CTTCATCGGCGCGTTCGGCGCGTTCATCGCCGGGTCGAACACGGTCAGCGACATCCTGTTCGGCCTCTTCCAGTTCGAGGCCGCCCAGCAGATCGGCGCCCCGACGCAGATCGTGGTCGCCGCGCAGGCGGTCGGCGGCGCGATCGGGAACCTCATCGCCATCCACAACGTCGTCGCCGCGCTCACCGTCGTCGGCCTCATCGGCGAGGAGGGCCGCGTCATCCGGCTGGAGCTGATACCGGTGCTGTACTACGGCGTCGCGACCGGGATCCTCACGCTGATCCTCGCGTACGTGGTGGTGCCCGGGACCTTCTGAGGGACGCCCGCCGCGGCTCTTCATTTTCCCGCCGCTCGCGGCCGCGCTTCCCCGAGGAGTCATGCCGCTCGCGCGCCTACGCTCGTCCATGGACCGCAACGACGTGCGGCGAGCGTGGGACGACGTGGCGGCGACGTACGCCGCCCGACGCGACCCCGACGGCTCCGACGCGGCGCTGATCGACGACCTGCTGGCCGGGCTTCCGGCCGAGCCGGACGTCCTCGACGTCGGCTGCGGCGACGGCGCCCGGACGCTCGCGAACCTCCCGCCCGGCAGCGTCGGGCTCGACGTCTCGCGGCGCGGGCTGGACCTCGCGAGCGAGACCGTACCCGAGGCCCGACTGGTCCACGGCGAGATGTCGACGCTCCCGTTCGCCGCCGACCGGTTCGACGCGATCACGGCGTACCACGCGGTGTTTCACGTCGAGCGCGAGCGACACCCCGCCGTCTACGACGAGTTCGCGCGCGTCCTCCGACCGGGCGGGCGGCTCCTCATGACGCTCCCGGGCGGCCGGTTCGAGACGGTGCGCCGCGGCTGGATGGGCGGCCGGATGTTCTTCTCGGCGCCCGGACGCGACCGCACGCTCGCACAGCTCCGCGACGCGGGATTCTCCGACGTCGAGACGACGACCGCGACCGACCCGCTCGGCAGCAGCACCGAGTTCGCGCTCGCGACGCTCGGCGGGGAGACCGCGTGACCGGGGGCGGCGGTGCGGGCGACGCGGGCGACGACGTCCCCCACGACGTCCGCGCAGCGCTCGCCCAGCTCCTCGACCGCGCCGCCCGGGCCGCCGAGGCGGGCGACGCCGAGACGGCGGCCGCGCTCCTCGACACGGCCGGGACCGTCGCCGCGAACAAGCTCCCCGACGGCGACCGCCGCGACCGGGTCAGGCACGGCTGTCGCTCGGCTCGCGAGGCGCTCCCGGACGGGGCGCTCGCGGCCGCTTACGCCGACGCGGCCGCGGCCCGGCTCCCGACGGAGTGACCCCGGGTCAGGGGTCGGCGCGGCCGCGGAGCGCGGAGAGCGTGTCGGCGTCTCGGAGGTCCGCCACGGTGCAGTACCACGCTCCGCGCACGCCGTTCGCGTCGTTCTCGACCGGCGAGTCGAGCGGGACGAGCTCGTCGAACTCGAAGACGACGACGACGCGCTCCTCGGAGAAGGGGTCGATCAGCGCCGCCCAGTCGGCCTCGTCCATGGGGCCGGGGTCGCCGCGGGTCTGCTCCACGCGGTCGACGACGCGGGCGTAGTGCGTGACCGCCGACACCGGGGCGGTCCGGTAGAAGGCCATGTACTCGAAGTCGGCGCGGGTGCGGTCGTACGACCGGGGCGCGGGGTAGAACCCCTCGCGACAGCGCTCGAACGTGTCCGGTCGGGTCGCGACGACGCAGACCCGCGAGTCGGCCGGGGCGTCGTCGGCCGGCGCGTCCGCGGCGAATCGGTCGAGGTCCATCTCGTGTCACGCGGTAGCCGCCGGACGCGGATATATCCGCGCTCGGCACGTATCAGGGGCCAATGGCACGCAGCGCGGCGAGCGAACGTGACGACCCCCGCGAGCGCGACGACGCCGGCGTCGGCGGCGCCCGATCGGGCGGCGACCCGGCGCTCGAAATCGAGGGCGTCTCGAAGCGGTTCGGGAAGGGCGCGGAGTCGGTGCTCGCGGTCGACGACGTCAGCCTGACGGTCGAGCGCGGCTCGATCGTCGGCCTGCTCGGCCCCAACGGGGCCGGCAAGACGACCCTTATTAAATGCGCGCTCGGGATCGTCCTCGCCGACGCCGGCTCGGTCCACGTGTTCGGGACGGACGTGGGCGACGGGCGTAGGGCGGCGTACGCCGACGTCGACGCGATGCTGGAGGGCGCGCGAAACGACTACTGGCGGCTCACCGTCCGCGAGAACCTGCGGTACTTCGCGACCATCGCCGGCGTCGACCCGGACTCGGTGCGGGCCCGACACGACCGACTGCTCGACCGCCTCGAGCTGACGGAGAAGGCCGACACGCCGGTCCGCGAGCTCTCGCGGGGGATGAAACAGAAGGTGTCGCTGGCGAGCGTGCTCGCCGGGGGCGCGGAGCTGGTCTTCCTCGACGAGCCGACGCTCGGCCTCGACGTGGAGAGCTCCCGGACCCTGCGGCGGGAGCTCCGCCGACTGGCGCGCGAGGAGGGGCTCACCATCGTCCTCAGCAGCCACGACATGGGCGTCATCGAGGACGTCTGCGACCGCGTGGTGATGATGGCCGACGGGCGGATCGTCGCCGACGACACCGTCGCGGCCCTCCTCTCGGCGACCGAGCGCGACGTCGTCCGCGTCGCCAGCGCCGACATCGACGACGCGGTCGTCGCCACCCTCCGGGAGCGGTTCGACGTGCGGGCGGTCGAGTCCGGCCCCGACGCGAGCGACCCCACCGGCGTCGAGGTCGCCGCCGCGGGCGACGCCCTGTACGACCTGATGGACGCGCTCCGCGACGCCGGCGTCACGGTGGCGGACATCGGCACGGTGCGCCCCGAACTGGAGGACGTGTTCGTCGACCTCACCGGCATGGAGCCGGGCGGGGAGAGCGCGACGGCCGACGGAGCGGCCGGGGACGGAACCGTCGGGAACGGCGCGTCCGCGGACGGGACGATCGGAGCCGACCGAACCGAGACGGAATCGCTGGGGCGGTCGTCGTGAGCCGCGACGCGGCGCCGACGACCGCGGCCGACCCCGCCGACGAGCCGCGCCCGGCCACCTACTACCACCTCGCGCGGGCCGTCCTCTACCGCGAGTACCTGATCTTCGTCCGCTACCCGGCGAACGCGGTCGGGGGGATCGTCGTCGCGCTGTTCTTCTTCGGCGTCCTCTTCTACGGCGGGCGGCTGCTGGCCGGGCAGGCGCTGACGGACTCGCTGTCCGGCATCATCGTCGGCTACTTCCTGTGGACGCTGTCGGTCGGCGCGTACTCGTCGGTGTCGAGCGACATCGGCAGCGAGGTGCAGTGGGGGACCCTGGAGCGACACATCACCACGCCGTTCGGCTTCGCGCCGGTCGCCCTTTTAAAAGGCGTCGCGAAGGTCGTCCGGACGTTCCTCACGAGCGCGGTCGTGCTCGCCGTCATGCTGGTGCTCACCGGGACGCGGCTCAGCCTCGACCCGCTCACGGTGGTCCCCGTCGCGGGGCTCGCGATCACCTCGGTGCTCGGGCTCGGCTTCGCGGCGGGCGGCGTGACGGTGCTGTACAAGCGGATCGGCAACTGGCTGAACCTGCTCCAGTTCGGGTTCGTCGCGCTCATCTCGGCGCCCGTCCTCGACGCGCCGTGGACCCGCTTCCTGCCCTTGGCGCACGGGAGCGCGATGCTCCAGCGCGCGATGGTCGACGGCGTCCGGCTCTGGGAGTTCGGGCTCGCCGACCTCGGCCTCCTCGTCGCCGTCGCCGTCGGCTACCTCCTCGGCGGCTACGTCGTCTTCCACTACGCGACGCGGCGGGCGCGGCGGCTCGGCGTGCTGGGCGACTACTGAGACCGGTCGGTCCGCGTCGGTCGCTCTTACCTCACCGCTCCGCCTCGGGTTCGGCCGCCAGTGCGGCGTCGCGGAGTTCCCGACAGCGCTCGCCCGCGACCGCCAGTTCGGGGACCAGCGTCGGAGACCCGTCGGCGTCGACCGCGACGAACACGAAGTACGACTCCGTCGTCAGCTCGCGCTCCCCGGTGCGCGGCGACTCGCGGTACGCGCGGATCCGGGTGCGGAGGCTCGTTCGCCCGACCGCGTACACGTACGACTCGACGATGCAGGTGTCGCCCTGCGGCACCGGTCGCTTGAAGTCGAGCCCGTTGATCTTGGCGGTCACGCAGGTCTCGCCGGCGGCGCGCATGGCCGACATCGCCCCAATCTCGTCCATCCACTTGACGACGTTCCCCCCGTGCGCCGACTCGTAGTTGTTCGTGTGGGTCGGCTGGACCCGCTGGCGGTTCTCGATGTAGGTGTCGCTGACGGACGGCATACTCGCCGGTGGCGCGGCCGACTGAAAAACGTCGCTACCGGGTTCGCGGCCCCCTCGCGCCCTCGGCGCCGCTCGCGTCCGATCCTCCTGCGCCCTCGGCGCCGCTCCCGGCCGAGTCTCCCGCGCCGACCGTTCCGCCCCCGGGCGAGCCTCCCGCGCCGACCGCTCCGCCCCCCGGGCGAGCCTCCCGCGCCGACCGCTCCGCGGTCCGTCGAATTATCAGAGCGCATAACTCCGGGCGTACAGATAAATAAGCCGTCCAGATCCGTCCACACGAAATCCATGCTGAACTCGATAACCGCGCGCTCCGGCCGACGCGTCGGGGCGGCCGTGTTCCTGACGCTCGCGGCGACGCTGGGCTTCGTCGCGGTCTTCGCGGCTCACGTCGCGACGGCCGGCACGACCGAGGCCGCGGTGGCGTCGCTGGTCTCGGTCGGGGTCGTCGTCACGCTGAACCTCGGCCTGCTGGGAATCGTGCTGGTCGGCAACGTCGCGGTCGAGCTCCGGCGGCTGACGGAGACGGCCGAGGCGGTCGGCCGCGGCGACTTCGACGCCCGCGCGAGCTCCGACCGGGGCGACGAGATCGGGCGGCTGTTCGCCGCCTTCGACGACACCCGGCGGTCGCTCCGGGACGCCGTCGCCGAGTCCGAGCGCGCCGAGGCGGAGGCGGAGGCGGCCCGCGAGGAGGCGGAGGCGATGTCGGACACGCTCTTAGAGCGCGCCGAGGCGATCGGCGGCGCCATGGAACGGGCGGCCGACGGCGACCTCTCGCGCCGGCTCGACGAGGAGAGCGACGTCGACGCGATCGAGCGCATCACCGCCGCGTACAACGAGATGACGGGCGGCCTCTCGGCGACGGTCGACGACATCCAGTCGTTCGCGAGCGACGTGGAGTCGACGAGCGAGGAGATGGCCGGACGCGCCGACGAGGTCGCCGCGATGAACGAGGAGGTGGCCGCCGAGATGCGGGGCCTGGCCGACGAGCTGGACGAACAGACCGATCGACTGCGCGAGACGGCCGCGGACACCGACGACTTCTCGGCGACCGTCGAGGAGATCGCGTCGACGACCGACGACGTGGCGGCCGACGCGACCGCCGCCGCCGAACTCGGCGCGGAGGGCGAAGCGAGGGCCACCGAGGCGGTCGAGGCGATCGCCGCGATCGCCGACCTGCTGGCGGAGCTGGACGACCTCGTGGCCGGGCTCGACGACCGCATGGACGGGGTCGCGGAGACGACCGACGTGATCTCCGACATCGCCGAGCAGACGAACATCCTCGCGCTGAACGCCTCGATCGAGGCGTCGCGGGCGGGCGGCGACGGCGACGGGTTCGCGGTCGTCGCCGACGAGGTGAAGGGGCTCGCCGAGGAGACCCGGGAGTCGACGACGGAGATCGAGGCGACCGTCGGCGAGGTGACCGACGACGTCTCCGCGGTCACCGGCGAGATGGACCGGACGATGGCGGAGCTCGACGAGACGACCGCGGCGGTCCGCGCGGCCGGCGACGCCATCGAGGAGCTCACCGGGACCGTCGAGGACGTCGACGTGGCGATGGGCGACATCGCGCGGGCCACCGACGAGGGCGCGGCGGGGATCGAGTCGGTCGCGGCCCGCGTCGAGGCCGTCCACGGCTCGGCCACCGACGCCGCCGACCGGGCGCGCTCGCTGGCGGAGACCGCGGACGACACCGCCGAGACCGTCGGCGACCTCGCGCGGACGGCGACGGCCCTCTCGGAGCGCACCGCGTCGCTCACCGAGCGGCTCGACCAGTTCGAGACGCGGGGGGACGCGGCGGCGACGCCGACCGCGACGGGACCGGCGGACGTCGGGGGCGACGCGTCCGCGGCCCACGCCGACGGCGAGACGGAGGTGGCGGCCGATGATTGAGCCGTCGACGGTCCGGTTCGCCTCCGCGGGGATCTACGCCGTCTCCGCGGTCGCGCTGCTCGCGCTCGCGAGCCGCAAGCCGCCGGCGCTCCGCCGGTACTGCTACCCGTTCGTCGCGGTCGTCGCGGCCGCGGGGGTCGGCGTCGGCCTCTGGGGCGCGGGGATCGGCACGTTCTCGGTCGCGAGCGGCACCCTCGAGGGCGGACAGCTCCTCACCGACTACGTGGCGTACCCCTTCCTGTTCGGGTTCGCGGCGTTCGTGGCGGGGGCGAGCCGACGGTACGTCGGCGCCGTGGTGGCGCTCGTCGTCGCGATGCGACTCGGCTACGACGCCGCCGAGGTGTTCGACGGACCGCTCGCGCTCGCGGGCACCGGAACCATCCTCGCCGGCTACGTCGCGCTGGTCTGGCTCTACTTCGGCCCGATCGCGGGCGCGGCGTCGCGGCAGGCGCCCGCCCGCGAGCTGTTCTACAAGAAGACCCGGAACCTCGTCCTGTTCGCCTTCGGAGTCCTCATCGCGTGGGCGATGCTCCAGATCGCCGGGCTGCTCGACGCGTTCACGGGGACGGTGACGCTGGAGTACCTCGACCTGCTCATGCGCGTCGGCTTCGCGGGCTTCGTGTTCGCGAACGTGGAGACGCTGTCGGCCGACGGCGACTCGGGGCGGGGCGCCGGTCCGGCGGCGAGCGGGGACGCCCGGCCGTCATCGACCGATGCCGAGCCCGGCGCGGCGGCCTCGGGCGCGGACTGATCTCCCGCCTCGCGCGGGCCGGGCGGACGGACTTATGTCGACGCCGCCCGGATCGGAACGCATGACCGAGAACGGGGACGCGCTCGACGCCGACCTCCGGGTGCCGTCGTGCGAGCGCTGTCCGGCGCTGGTCGAGTCGCGGAGTCAGATCGTCGACGGCGTCGGCCCCACGGACGCCGACCTCCTGTTCGTCGGCGAGGGCCCGGGCGCGAACGAGGACGAGCGGGGCGAGCCGTTCGTCGGGCGGTCGGGCGACGTCCTCGACGAGGCGCTCCGAGACGCCGGCCTCGCCCGGGCGGACGTCCGAATAACCAACTGCGTGCGCTGTCGGCCGCCGGACAACCGCGACCCCACGACCGAGGAGCTGGCGAACTGCCGCGGCCATCTCGAAAGCGAGATCGACCGGCTCGACGCCGAGCTGATCGTGACCCTCGGAAAGGTGCCGAGCGAGCATCTGCTCGGCCGGTCGGTGGCGATCACCTCGGAGTCGGGCGACGTCGTCGACGCCCGGATCGGGGACGCGTCGCGCCGGGTTCTCCTCTCCGTCCACCCGGCGGCGACGCTGTACGACCGGAGCCAGCGCGACGGCTTCTTCGAGACGATCGCCCGGGCGAGCGAGCTGAGCGGCGTCGACGGAGCGACCGACGGGAGCGGTCAGTCGAGGCTCGGCGACTACTGACCGCGAGCGACGGTCGGCGAGGCCGGCTACTGACCCGTCCGCCGGGGGCGCTCGGCGCGGCGACGCGGCCGCCGATCCGTCGCGCTGCCGACCGAGGGACGGGTTCCGCGGCGCCCTCGGACCGCCGGGAAATCCGGTCGCCGTCGCCGCCGATAGCGACCTATATAGAACACATAGAAAACGATTAGTCGCGCCGCTCACAGTATCATGCGTATGTCCGACAACAGGTGGTCGGCGGATCGGCGAAGCTTTGTCAAAACAGCAGGCGCGGGCGGCGTCGTCGCGCTCGCCGGCTGTTCGGGGGGCGGCGACGGGTCCGACGGCTCCGACGGCTCTGACGGGTCCGACGGCAGCGACGGCAGCGACGGCGGCACCGCGGGCGAGACGGACGACGTCCCGTCCGCGCAGTTCATCCTGAACCCGGCCGAGGCCGACGTGGAGATCGAACGGCAGTACCAGCCGATGTTCGAGTACCTCGAGTCCGAGGTCGAGGTCGAGATCGAGTCCGACCGCGCGGCGAGCTACACCGCGACCCTGCAGTCGATGCGGAACGACCAGGGGGAGATCGCCGACATCTCGCCGTCGGCCGTCATCGCCGGCGAGGACATCCTCGACATCGTCGGGGTCCGGATCGCGTACGGCGCGGCGCGGTACTTCTCGACGACGACGACGACGCCCGACAGCGGCATCGAGTCGCTCGCCGACCTCGAGGGCGAACTGATCTACATGGGGGACATCCTCTCCGTCTCCGGGACGCTCGTCCCCCTCACGATGCTGCAGAACGCCGGCCTCGACATCGGGAACGCGCCCGACGGCGACGCGGTCGACTTCGACGCGGAGTACTCCGACCACACCACCGCGCGGGAACAGATGATCCAGCGCGACGACGTGATGGCCGCGACGACCGGCGCGTTCTCGTCGGCGCCGTACGTCCCGCAGGAGCAGTTCGAGGAGATGTCGCAGGACTTCGTCGACATCTCGGCGGAGTACGAGGGCGCGGGCGACGAGATCGAGTCGTCGGGGACCGAGCTCCAGCTGCTCGCCGTCTCCGACCCGATCCCGCGCGCGCCGCTGGCGACGCGGGCCAGCTGGGACGACCCGGTCAAGGCCGAGATCGAGGAGGCCATCCTGAACGTGACGGAGGACGACCTCAGCCACGGCGACGACTACGACGGCGAGCCGCTCTGGTTCACCGGCGTCCAGGAGGGGAGCATCGAGGACTACGAGCCGATTCGAGACGTGCTCGACCAGCTCGGCCTCGAATTCGAAGACCTTTCGTAACCACCTCACAACCTCTCTCCACATCTAATGAGTCGCATCACAGTCGACGGGCTCACGAAGCGATTCGGCGACACCGTGGCGCTCGACGACGTCTCGTTCGAGGTCCCGCAGGGCGAGTTCGTCATCGTACTCGGCGTCTCCGGCTCCGGCAAGTCGACGCTGCTTCGGTGTATGAACGCGCTCGAAACCCCCACCGAGGGTGAGATCCGCGTCGGCGACGAGCCCGTTACCAGTCCCCGCGACGACATCGCGATGATCTTCCAGCAACACAACATCATCGACCAGATGACCGCGTACTCCAACGCGCTCACCGGGTCGCTCAACCGGAACACCTTCCTCAACTCGCTGCTCCAGCGGCAGGGCGAGGCGGACAAGCTCCAGGCGTTGGAAGCGCTCCACACCGTGGGACTGCTCGACCAAGCCCAACAGAGCGCGAAGCGCATGTCCGGCGGGCAACAGCAGCGCGTCGGCATCGCCCGGGCACTGGTGCAGGACCCGACGATACTGCTGGCCGACGAGCCGGTCGCGAGCCTCGACCCCGGCTCCTCCCAGCAGGTCATGGGGTACCTCCGGACCGCCGCGCGCAAGCGCGACCTGACGGCCGTCATCAGCCTCCACCAGGTGAACCTCGCCCGGAAGTTCGGCGAGCGGTTCATCGGCCTCCGCGACGGCGAGAAGGTGTTCGACGGCTACCGCGACGAGTTCGACATGGACGTGATCGACGAGATCTACGGCGACATCGACACCGAGGGGATGTTCGCGCCCGACGCCGATCGGAACGTCGACGACGCGTCGTCGAAGGCGATCTCCGACGGAGGGGCGAGTCAATGAGCGTCGACGACGCCGTCCGCGAGCGCTACGAGGCGATCGTCCTCGCTCGTCGCGTCAAGGCGCTCGTGATGGGGACCGGACTGCTCGTGCTCGCCGGCGTGTTCTACTACGCGCTCACCTCCATCGGCTTCTTCGCGGCCAACATCCCCACCTACGTCCCGAACTTCCTCAACGCGCTCCGCGACTTCTTCCCGTTCTTAGCGCCCTCGTTCCCCTTCATCGACCCGAGCGGGTTCCTCGACTACTGGGCGTTCATCAGCGAGCGGAACCTCATCTGGGGCGGGTTCGGCGGCGACACGCCGCTCCTCGGCGAGGCCGGGATCACCCTCGCGATGGGGTTCGCCGGCACCGTCATGGGGTTCCCGCTCGCGCTGCTGTTCGGCATTCTGGGGTCCGGCCGCGTGACGCCGTTCCCGTTCAACTTCATCTTCCGCGGACTCATGTCCTCGATCCGCGCCATCCCCGCGCTCGTCTGGGGGCTCATCTACATCCCGCTCGGCGGGATCGGCCCCGTCACCGCGACGCTCGCGATCGCGACGGACACCATCGGCAACCTCGGTCGCCTCTTCACCGACGAGTTGGAGGAGATCGAGGACGGGCCGATCGAGGCGATGGAGACGACCGGCGCGAACAAGCCGCAGACGATCACCTTCGGGATGCTCTCGCAGGTGACGACGCCGTTCATCGCGTGGACGCTGTACATCTTCGAGATCAACGTCCGGATCGCCGTCTCGCTCGGCATCATCGGCGGCGGCGGGCTCGGGAACGTGCTCTCGGTCCAGCAGGGGCTGTTCGCGTTCACCAACATGATGGCGACGATCCTCGTCATCCTCGTGCTGATCATCTCCGTGGAGATCTTCTCCCAGCGGATCCGCTCCGCGCTCCGCGACGGCGACGAGGCGCAGGGGCTCGTGGCGCTGCTGTTGGGCTTCCCGCAGCGCATGGCCGAGGCGGCGCTGAAGTGACGCCGGCGTCGAACTGAACGCGGGCGCGGACGCGCCCCGTTCGCGCCCGGTTCGTCGGGTACGTGTCCGCCCCCGACGCCCGGTTCGTCGGGTACGTGCCCGCCCCCTGTCGGCGCCCGTCACAAGGGAAACCATTTTTCCGTCCCCCGCGGAGGGGGACGTATGAGCACCTTCGAACCGCCCGCGGAGACGCTGGCGGACGTCGTTCTGGTCGACTACGGCCTCGGGAACCTCCGGTCGGCGACCCGCGGGTTGGAGCGCGCGGGCGCGTCGGTCGAGATCACCGACGACCCCGAGTCGTTCGCGGCCGCCGACGGCGTCGTCCTGCCGGGCGTCGGCGCGTTCCGCGAGGGGATGGAGAACGCCGGTCCGCTGCGCGAGGCGCTGACGGACCACGCCGAGGCGGGCCGCCCGCTCTTCGGGATCTGCCTCGGCATGCAGATGCTCCTCACGTCCAGCGAGGAGGCCGACCACGAGGGCGAGGGCGAGGTGACGGGCCTCGACCTCATCCCCGGCACCAACGTCCGGTTCGACGTGGACCGCAAGGTCCCGCACATGGGCTGGAACGAACTCGACGTCGAGCGCGACCACCCGATCCTCTCGGGCGTCGACGGAGCGAGGTCGGAGACCTCGCAGGCGGACGGACCCGTGGGCGGGTCCGTCGACGGCGAGTACGCCTACTTCGTCCACTCGTACTACGCCGCGCCCGACGACCCCGAGGCGGTCGTCGCCACCGCCGACTACGGCGTCGACTTCCCGGCGGTCGTCGCCAACGAGGCGGGCAACGTGTTCGGCACCCAGTTCCACCCCGAGAAGAGCGGGGAGACGGGGCTCCGGATCCTCCGGAACTTCGTCGAGTACTGCGCGGAGCGGTAACGCCGGAGATGCCCGACGACACCGACCCCGTCCGGATCGGCGTCGACGTCGGCGGCACGTTCACCGACGCCGCGCTCGTCGCGGGCGACGAACTGACCACGGCGAAGGTCCCGACGACGACCCCCCAACACGAGGGCGTCCTCGACGGCATCCGCGAGGCCTGCGACGCCGCGGGGATCGACCCGGCCGACGTCGACGCCTTCGCGCACGCCACCACGGCCTCCGTCAACGCCCTCTTGGAGCGCGACGGCGCGCGCACCGCCCTCGTGACCACCGCTGGCTTCCGCGACGTGCTGGAGATCGGCCGCCAGACGCGGCCGTCGCTGTACGACCTGCGCGCGGAGAAGGCGCCCCCGCTCGTCCCCCGACGCCGACGGTTCGAGGTCGACGAACGCGCGACCACCGAGGGGACCGAGCGGGCGGTCGACCCCGAGGCGGTCCGCGACACGGCCGCCGAGGTCGCCGCGAGCGACGCCGAGAGCGTCGCCGTCTCGCTCCTGCACGCCTACGCGCACCCGGAGAACGAGGCGACGGTCGCCGCGGTCCTCCGCGAGGAGCTGGACGTCCCCGTCTCCGCCTCGCACGACGTGCTCCCCGAGTTCCGGGAGTTCGAGCGCACGTCGACCACCGTCGCGGACGCCTACCTGGCGCCGGAGCTCGACGACTACCTCGGGCGCGTCGTCGCCGGCGCCCGGGACCTCGGACTCCCCGCGCCGCGCGTGATGCGCTCGAACGGCGGGGTCGCCGACGCGGCGACGGTCCGCGAGAACGCGGTCACCACGGTCCTCTCCGGCCCGGCGGCGGGCGTCGTCGGCGCGGCCGCGGTCGCGGGCGGCGAGACGCTCGGCGACGGCGCGGGCGACGAGCGAACCGCCTCCGCCGCCGTCACCTTCGACATGGGCGGGACGTCGAGCGACGTGAGCCTCGTGCGCGACGGGCGCGCCGAGCGCACCGCGGAGACGACCGTCGCGGAGGTCCCCCTCCGCACGCCGACGGTCGACATCGAGACGGTCGGTGCGGGCGGCGGGTCGATCGCGTGGACCGACGCCGGCGGCGCGCTCCGCGTCGGCCCGGAGTCGGCCGGCGCCGAGCCCGGTCCGGCCTGTTACGGGAAGGGCGGCACCGAGCCGACCGTCACCGACGCCGACGTGCTCCTCGGGTACATCGGCCCGGACGCGGCGCTGGGCGGCGACCTCACGCTCGACGTCGACGCCGCCCGCGCCGCGCTCGCCGACCTCGCGGCGGCGGCCGACATCGACGGGGACGGCGCCCTCGACGCCCTCGACGCGCCGACCGCGGCCGCCCGCGGCGTCCACCGCGTCGCTAACGCGACGATGGCGCGGGCGATCCGGTCGGTGACGGTCGAGCGCGGCCGCGACCCCCGCGACTTCGACCTCGTCGCCTTCGGCGGCGCGGGGCCGATGCACGCCGCCGCGCTCGCCGACCGCCTCGACATGGACCGCGTGATCGTCCCCGGGCCGGCCGGCGTGCTGTCGGCGTACGGACTGCTCGCGGCCGACGAGACCCACGACGCGGCCCGCACGGTCCGGATCCCGCTGGCCGACGCGACCGCGGCCGACCTCGGCGACGCCTTCGCCGCGCTGACGGAGCGCGTCCTAGAAGACGTCTCCGACCCCGCGGCGGCCCGCGTCGAGCGCGCGGCGGACTGCCGGTACGCCGGACAGAGCTTCGAGCTCACGGTCGACGCCGGACCGTCGGCGACCGACGGCGACTCCGCGCTCGACCCAGAGGCGCTCGCGGAGCGCTTCGCCGCGGCCCACGAGCGCGCCTACGGCTACCGGCTCGACGCCGGCGTCGAGGCCGTCACGCTCCGGGTCACGGCGACCGTCGACGTCGAGGCCCCGACCGTCACGACGGCGGGCGCGACCGACGCGGAACGGGGGACCCGCGAGGTCGTCTTCCCCGACGAGGGGACGGTGACGGCGACCGTGTACGACCGCGACGCGCTGGCCCCCGACGCGACGCTCGACGGCCCGGCGGTGCTCGCCGGAACCGAGAGCACCACCGTGGTACCGCCGGCGTGGGCGGGTCGCGTCCGGCGGGACGGGACGGTCGTGCTGGAGCGGAACGCGACCGGAAACGGGGGTGCGGAGCGATGACCGGCGAGGACGACGCCCCGGCCCCCGCCCTCGACCCGGTGACGCTGGAGGTGCTGCGCAACCAACTCGAGGGCGTCGCCGAGGAGATGGGGCAGGTGCTGATCCGCGGCGCCTACTCGCCGAACATCACGGAGCGACAGGACTGCTCGACCGCCCTCTTCGACGCCGACGGCCGGATGGTCGCGCAGGCGGAGCACATCCCGGTCCACCTCGGCGCGATGCCGGAGGCGGTCGCGGCCGTGCGGGAGCGCGACCCCGAGCCGGGCGACGTGTTCGTCCTCAACGACCCGTTCACCGGCGGGACGCACCTCCCGGACGTGACGCTCGTCTCGTCGCTGTCGCTCGACGGCGACGTGGTCGGCTTCGCCGTCTCGCGCGCGCACCACGCCGACGTCGGCGGGATGGCGCCCGGCAGCATGCCGGCCGGCGCCCGCGAGATCCAACAGGAGGGGCTCCGTATCCCGCCGCTCCGGCTCGTCGACGGCGGCGAGCGCGTCGAGGACGTCCTCGACCTGATCTTCGCGAACGTGCGCACTCCGGCGGAGCGGCGCGCCGACCTCGAGGCCCAGCTCGCGGCCAACGAGCGCGCGGGCGACCGGCTCCGCGAACTGGCCGACGAGCACGGCCGCGACCGGCTCGAACGCGCCTTCGACGCCGTGATCGACTACTCCCGGGAGCGGATGACCGCCGCCATCGACGACCTCCCGGACGGGACCTACGAGGCCGAGGACGTCTTGGAGGGCGACGGCGTCACCGACGCCGACGTCCCGATCCGGACCGCGGTGACCGTCGACGGCGGCTCGCTCGCGGTCGACTTCGCGGGGAGCGCCCCGCAGGTCGACGGGAACTGCAACGCGCCGCTGGCGGTCGCGAAGAGCGCGGTGTACTTCGTCGTCCGCTGCGTGACCGACCCGGAGATACCGCCGAATCACGGCTGTTACGAGCCCGTCTCCGTCTCGGTCCCCGAGGGGTCCATCCTCGACCCCGACCCGCCGGCGGCCGTCGTCGGCGGGAACGTCGAGACGAGCCAGCGCGTCACGGACGTCGTGCTCGCGGCGCTCGGCGAGGCCGCGCCGGACCGCGTGACCGCGGGCAGTCAGGGGACGATGAACAACCTCACGATCGGGGCTCGCGGCGGGGGCGGAGCGTCCGACGGCGACGGTCCGGCGCCCTCGTTCACCTACTACGAGACCATCGGCGGCGGGTTCGGCGCGCGCCCGGACGCCGACGGGATGGACGGCGTGCAGGTCGGAATGACGAACACGCTCAACACCCCCGTCGAGGCGCTGGAAGCCGCGTACCCGCTCCGCGTGGAGCGGTACGCCTTCCGGCCGGACAGCGGCGGCGACGGGCGCCACCGCGGCGGCCTCGGCCTCGAACGGCGCGTACGGATCGAGACGGCCGCGACCGTCTCGCTGCTGACCGAGCGCCGCCGCCACGCCCCCGCCGGTATCGAGGGCGGAGAGCCGGGCGCCACCGGCGAGAACCTGATCGACGGCGACGCGGTCGCCGCGAAGACGACCGTCGACGTCGAGGCGGGAACGACGGTCGCGGTCCGGACGCCGGGCGGCGGCGGCTACGGCGACCCGGCCGAGCGCGACCCGGCGGCGCGGGAGCGCGACCGCGCGGACGAGAAGGCGGGAGAAGGCGGCGCGACGGCGACTCGGGACGGCGACTGACGACGGCCTTTATAAGCCGTCGTACGGGCCGGGCTTCGCGGCGGTGAGGCGCTCGACCTGCTCGTCCGAGAGGTCGATCGACGCGGCCGCGAGGTTCTCCGCGAGCTGGTCGACGGTCCGCGCGCCGACGATGGGCGCGGTGACGCCGTCGCGATGGCTCAGCCACGCGAGCGCGGTCTGGGCGGGCGAGGCGTCGACCTCGTCGGCGACGGCGTCGAGCTCGTCGTGGACGTCGAAGTTCTCCTCGGTGAGGTACGCCTCCTGGAAGCGGGTCGACTCGGCGGCCTTCGACTCCTCCGGCAGGTCCTCGTCGCGGTCGTACTTCCCGGTCAGGAAGCCCTGTCCGAGCGGGCTCCACGGGGAGACGGCGAGATTCCGTTGCCCGGCGAACTCCAGGTAGTCTCCCTCTATCTCGCGGTCGACGAGGTTGTACCGCGGCTGGAGCACTTTGAACGGCTCCCACCCCTCGCTCCTCGCGATCTCGTTCGCGCGGGCGACCTTCCACGCGTTCGGCCGGAGCGTCGACGCGCCGAGGTAGTGGACCTTCCCGGACTCGACCAGCCCGTTGAGGGTCTTCATCAGCTCGCGGGCCGGCGTCTCGTCGTCCCAGCGGTGGATGTAGAGGACGTCGACGTAGTCGGTGTCGAGCCGGTCGAGGAGGGCGTCGACGCGGTGGCGGACGTTCTTCCGGTTCGTGCCGCGGCTGTTCGGGTCGCCGTCGCGGATCTGCCAGTACACCTTCGAGGCGACCGTGTAGCGTTCGCGGTCGCGGTCGGCGAGCCAGTCGCCGATCCAGCGCTCGCAGTCGCCGCCCCCGTACACGTCTGCGGTGTCGATGTACCGCCCGCCGGCGGCCTCG
>Ga0102935_1000354_pt1 | contig 16330 bp, 9 predicted proteins | sample SalPonR2_A_D2_MG_FD_78508 | JGI IMG/M metagenome (GOLD analysis project Ga0102935, IMG submission 78508) | Salt pond soil microbial communities from South San Francisco under conditions of wetland restoration - Salt Pond MetaG R2_A_D2_MG | ecosystem: Environmental > Aquatic > Marine > Intertidal... | reverse complement strand
GGACCTCATTACGTTCGTTGAGGACCGTCCAGGCCACGACCAGCGGTATGCACTCGACACACACAAACTTCGGACGCTCGGCTGGGAGCCCCAGTGGTCGTTCGACGACGGCCTAGAACGGACCGTGGAGTACTACCTAGACGGACACTAGAACCGGACGTCTAATCGCCTGTGTGGCTCCGTCGAATAGAGCTACCGAGACGCGAACTCGTCGCGTCTGCGTCTTTTCGAGGACAGGCAAGAGCCACGGAAACTGACAAAGAACTCAGTAACTCGTCGTCTGTAGCCTATCCGTAGCTAAGCCGGTGTTTCCGGTTCGTCGTCACACCGCCAAGACCGACCAGTAGTCAGTCCGCCCGTTCGGAAACCGGTGAGTCCGGCCGACGAGTCAAACAGAGTGGTCGTGGCCGCGGACTTCCCGGACGATCGAGCGGGTGGCTGCTCACTCGAGAGCGAACCAGTTGAGATTGAAGTCGTCGCCGTTGGCAGTCAGCCGGATGGTGTGGGTGCCACCGGTGAGCCTGATAGATCCACCGTCGGCAGTCGTCCATTCCTGCCAGTCGCCCGTGTCGGGCACGTCGACCGTGGCCATCTGTGAGCCGTCGACTGCGAGGTCGAGCGACGTGGCGTTCTTCCCGGCCACGCGCGCGGTGAGGTCGTACTCTCCATCGGCAGGGACATCGACGGTGTACTCCCACCATTCGCCGTCGCGGATCCAGGCGATGTTGTAGTCGCCGCTAGTGTCGTCTGCTATCTGAATGTCCACGTCGGTATCACGGTAGGCATTCCCGTGGTTCCCGCGGTTGGTGTCGTGATAGGCGACACCCTCCCCGCCCGTGTCGAAGTCCTCGGCTTCGATCTGCGAGAGGTCGTGGTCCGTGTAGGGAGACTGGGTGCCGGCCTCCGTGTCGAGTGGTTCGAAGCCAAACCAGTTGAAATTGAAGTCACTGCCGTTGGCAGTCAGCCGGATGGTGTGAGTGCCAGCCGAGAGGTTAACGACCCCGGCATCGACGGTGGTCCACTCCTGCCACCCACCCGTGTTAGGCACCTCAACGGTGGCCAGCTGCGAACCGCTAGCTGCGACATCGAGTGATGTGGCGTTCTTCCCGGCCACACGCACTGTGAGAGCGTACTCCCCATCGGCGGGAACGTCGACGGTGTATTCCCACCATTCGCCGTCGCGGATCCAGGCGATGTTGTAGCCACCGCTGGTGTCGTCTGCCGTCTGGATGTCAACGTCGGTGTCACGGTAGGCATCGCCCTTGTTACCCTCGTTGGTATCGTGATAGGCGACGCCCTCACCACCCGTATCGAAGGCTTCGGCTTCGATCTGCGAGAGGTCGTGGTCCGTGTAGGGGGCCTGAACGTCCGGTTCTCCTTCTTGAACGACATCCGTTGCCGACTCCGTGTTGTCGAAGGAATCAGTGATCGTTGCTTCCACGGTGTAGGTGTTGGCGCTACCATCGTCGCCGGCCGCGACGAGGCGTGTCGTCTCACTAGCACTCGTCCCCGAGATCGAGAGCGTTACCGAATCCTCGGGTGCATCCGCGGAGTCCTGCGTAAGCACCAGATCGAGCGATCGGAGATCACCGTCGTCGTCGCTGGTGTCCCACGAGACGTCGAATGCCGCGTCGGAGCTGTCTGTCTCGACCTCGCTCACTGCGAAGGCGTCGACCGATGGGGCGTTCTCGCGTTCCCCGGCAGCGGCCGTCGCCGAGTCAGTCTCGCCAAACGCGTCGGTGACTGTCACCGCCACGGTGTAGTCGTTGCCGCTTCCCTCATCGCCAGCGGCGACGAGGCGAGTGGTCCCGCTGGCAGTGTCACCGCCGATGCTCAGTGATGTGGACGCTTCGGATCCACCGTCGGTATCATCAGTCAACAGCAGATCGACCGAAGCGAGGTTCCCATCGCTATCGCTCACCGACCACGAAGCGTCGAACGCCGCGTCGGGGTCGTCAGTTTCGACTTCAGACAGCGTGATACCGTCGACGGTGGGTGGGCTCTTGTTCTCGAGTTCTGCAGTCGCAGACGCAGTCGCCGAGTCCGTGTTCTCGAAGGAATCGGTGACTGTCGCTGCCACCGTGTAGCTGTTACCGATTCCGCCGTCGCCGGCGGCGGCGAGGCGAGTGGTATCGGTAGCACTGTCGCCGCTGACAGGCAGAGAGACGGACTCCTCTGTTTCACCGTTGGTATCGTCAGTCAGTGTGAGATCGACGCTATCGAGGTCGCTGTCGTTGTCGGTAACGGCCCACGAGGCATCGAACGCCGCATCAGCGGTGTCCGTCTCGACTTCCGACAGCGAGAGCGTGTCGAAGATCGGGACGGTCTCGCTTTCGGTCGCTGACGCTGTTGTGGCTGCCATACGACCCGATGAATCTGTGACCGTCGCTTCTATCGTATAGCTGTTACCGGTCCCCTCATCACCGGTCGCGACGAGTCGGGTCGTTCCGCTGGCGCTGCTCCCCGAAACCGACAGCGTCGCCGAATCTTCGGTCCGCCCAGCGCCGTCTTCTGTCAGTATCAGTTCGACCGATGAGAGGTCGCCGTCGTCGTCACTGACGCTCCACGAGGCGTCGAACTCCGCGTCGGCGTTGTTGGTCTCGACCTCCGACATCGAGAGGTTCTTGACCACGGGTGTGATGTTACTATCGCCTTGCTGGGACATCCCGTACGCCCCCAGCACTTCCTGGTCCGAACCAACAAAGATCTCGTCCAGACGAACACCGCCGTTCCCGCAAGCGAACTCCAGCGTATGCCTCCCTTCCGACAGTTCCCATTCGTAGGGCTCCCCGCCGTTCGGTGAAGCAGCGTGCCACTCGAAGCCGATCGGAGTTTTGATCTTCTCCGCTTCCTGCCACGTGCCGCCGTCGATTCGGTAATAGACGCTATCACCGTTCCAGGCATCGGGTCGAATACGACCGTGGATTGAATACGTTCCAGCCGCACAGTCGAACGATATCAGTGCTGGGTTGTCTTGCGGTGAGTCGCTGCCTGTACACCGGAGACACTCTCCACCGGTTGCATCCGGATCGCTAACCACTTCGAACATCCCCAGAGAGTCGGCAGCAGTCGAATCGAGGTAGACGGATGTAGCGGGGTTGCGTGATTCTGCTGGGTCAAGTAGACTACCTTCGATGTATGATTCGCCGACAGCGTCATCGGGTAATAACGCGCCGCTAATAGCAACACCGTGTTCGTCCATTAGCTCCGCATTTGTCATACCGACAATTGTTTGTGGGTCTGGGAATACATCGTTGAGGTGGTTGACGCCTCCTAGTGACTTCTCATCGGGGAACGGAACGTAATCCGGGTGAGAGGCTTCCACGTGAACGCTTCTGCCATCTATTCGAATACCATAATTTTGATTGAAGTAGAAGACTTCAGTGGCTTTTTGATTGATACGTTGGAATTTGTGGCGAACAAGATTCAAATCGTTATCCTCGAGAATCGTAGGACCAACCGTGTCGAAGTTCCATTCCACGTCGTAGCTATTATTCCTGAACGTGTTGTCCCGCACCCATGTCAACCGGTGCTCACCTGACGAGACTCCCCAATCCCAGTTTTCGATAGTGGAACGGTCTACCGTGTTCGTCCAGAGATAGTCGTGCCATGGAACAGCAACTGAATTCTCTTGGCCATTTCCGATGAGGTTGGAGTCTGCAAGAGATACATTTGAAGCATAGCGGAAGGAGACACCAACGTTACCACCACGTCCTTGATGACCGGAGGCTAAATGTTTCGGTAGATCAGGTTCATGAACAGCACCATCATTATCAATAAACGCTCCAATGCTGTGGACTGTCATATCCTCGATGGTACTGAACTCACTGAACCGCTCGTGTTTCCACTTGAAGTTGTGTCGGGAGAAGTCAGCCCCGCCAGCAGACCCGAAGGCCACGTTTCCACGTATCTTCCGTATATTGGCGAACGTAGACGGTATTTTCTGTGTCTCCCACATCACCTGATCAGCGGCATCAGTCGAGAACCGTTGTTGCTTGATGGCTTCCAATAGCGGTTCCTGTCCGTCCAGATACTTCATGGGAAGATTTGGATGATACGTAACTCGGCTGTCAGCGACCGATGTCCCCTCTGCGAGATGCCCATCGAGTAATGGTCGAAGCCACCAGACGAACGCCTGGTGTCTGTGCCCACCGGCCACACAGTTTGTCACCTCCACGAGCGGGCTCTGCATCCAGAATCCGTGGCCAGCGTGGCCGAAGTCGTCTATCGCCGGGTCACCGCCGTGGGCGCCAGCGGAACGTGAGTCGATGGTCTCTCCACTCCCTTTCGAACGGATGGCGATGCAGTTATCGAACGAGCCACGCTCGTTGCCCCCCTCGGACACGAACCCAGCACCGAGCACGTCGTAGGTTATCGAATCGGCCACTTCGGCGTGTGCGTGGTGGTTGACGAAGCCCCAACCCGGGCTCCCCTGAATCACCAGACCCTCAGCTCTGTGTGGTTCCGCCTCGATTCCGGTATGGTGATAATGGAACGGGTACCTCGCGGCCGGATTCGGATCGTCCTGTTTCGGGAGTGTCTCTTTCCCTCTCACCGGGTTCGTGAGATATTCGTCTTTGTTCGTCCGACCGAGTTCGCGGAGCCGAACGTGTCTCACGTCTGAACCGGGACTCATTATCATTATGTGGCCGCGACGATGCTCCACAGTGTTCTCCGAGTAAACAACGATATTACGGGATAAGTTCAGCGCGTACGTATCTAAGCCGGATTTCGGCGTCGTGTGGTCGTAGTCGAGTGGAGACTCGAAAGTGACCGTTGCACCGGTTATCGAAGAGATGGTTCGTTTTTCGTCCTTATGATCGAGGGATGTCGACTCGTAGGGTTCTGTCCCGGGGACCACTACCGTATCGCCTGGACTCCAGTGTGCCGGCTCAGCCGACAGTTCTATCGACGCATCGCCTGCAGTGGGTGCCTGTGCGAGCGTCGACCACGGTGTTTTTTCAGCCCCGACGATTTCGATATCGCCTCTGAGCATGAGCCCCTTGTTCTTTCGATCCGGCCAGATACTTTCGTCGATAGGACCCTCGTCGATAACCTCGACCTCTGCAGTCACGTTCCGCCGAATCGGAGTCGAGGCAGTCCCTATTTCGTACCTGCTCCCGGGCTGGGTTTCCAGTGTCTCGACACGAAGCTTCGTGTCCGTGTCCGGCGCATGGCGAAGCGTCCCTGCGACATTGAGATACTTCACTCTGGTCGTAATCTGCGCGGCTATCGTAACCGTGGTACCGTCAGCTATCACGACACCGGAGCCGTCCGTGGGAACCTGTCCGCTCTCCCATGTTTCGGGGTCACTCCAGTTCCCGTCGTTCACCGCAGCGTAACTGGTGCTGGGTGACCCCCCCGCCGCAATCGTCGTCATCGCTCCAGAGACCCCCGCTAGAGTGACCCCAAGAAATGTTCGCCTTTTTAATGAGCGGATCGACTGCCGGTTATCATCCATTTGACCGTTGTATTCGTCTGTCATCGGTACGAACGCCGCTCCTTTTCGTGCCGAGATAAACTATCTGTTTATAATAGTAAGAGAATTGAACTGGTAAGTAAATGGTATTTTACTATACCATTATTGATACTTATATATGTTTAATATGTAGTAAAGTTACTATTTTATACATATGTAACAGATAATTAATAGCCAGGTAGATTCTAATTTGCGCGGTCAAAAGTTAGGCGCAGAGACACCTCCTGCTGGATATATACACCGTCAAATCATCTCAGTGGATCACTATCTCACTGGGAGAGACTGCGATATATCTCAACATATTGGTTTGTTATAACGTCCCAGCTGAACTGTCGGGCGCGCTCCCGACAACGTGTTTCCATCGCACGTCGCTCGGTCGGATCGCCAAGTAAATCAGCCAGCGCAGCGGCCAACTCGTCAACACCGCCGGGTTCGACGAGGGCCCCAGTCTCGCCGTCGCTGATCTGCTGGTTGATGCCGCTGATGCGGCTTCCTATGGCCGGAGTACCCGCCGCCATTGCCTCGGAGACGACCATGCCGAACCCCTCCTCGAACGACGGCAGGACGAACACGTCACTGGCGCTGTACAGTGGCAGGAGTGTCTCGTCGGTGAGATACCCGGTGAAAACAACCTGATCGCTGATGCCACCTTCCTCGATGAGTGACTGCACCTGCATAGTGTAGTCGTCGTCCAGATCAGCCTCTCCGGCCAGCACGAGACGGACATCGGAGATACCGTGTTCGTTGACGACCTTAGAACCCGCTTTGACCAGTTCTGCGACACCCTTTCGCGGCATGATCGTTCCGGCGAAAAATATGGTCTTCGCCCCGTCCAAGTCGAATTCGTCACTGACTCGAGCTATTTCGGCGTCAGTCACCCGGTCGAACTTCTCGATGGAAACACCGTTTGGAACGTGTGAGAGGCTGTCTGCGGACACCCCGTTGTCCGCAAAGATCGTCTGGACGTTCTCGTTGAGGACGGTCGTGTGCCCCACTCGTTTTGCGAGGTAGATGTCGGGCGAGAAGTGGCGTATCACGCCGGGGACGTCGGGCGTCTCGCCGTCCGTCTCCGACAGCGAATCGAGTCGAAGCTCACCAAGCTGGGCAGTATAGACCATCCGACTGCGCCACCACGGAGCGAGCGTCACGAGCACGTTCGCGGCGAACGGGAGATAGAAGTGCGCTGCGTCGAAGTTTTCTTCGCGAAGGATTCGAGCGGTCTTTACTGCGAAGTTGGTTCGATCGACGAGCATCTTTCCCAGCCCCGAGCCAGTATGGACCATCTCGTAGGGGACCTCGTCCCACGGCTCGTCCGACGCCGTCCCCAGTGAGAGTCGTCGGAACCGCACCCCGTCGTGGGTCGCGGTTCGGGCGAGGCCGGCCCACTGCCGTTCGACGACAGAGACGTCGTGTCCCCGGTCGGCGGTCCTGCTGGCGATGTTCCAGACGATACGGGGGAGCGACCCCTTCCCCTGGTAAATTTGTTCGTGGCCGTCGTAGACGTGGAGGATCTTCATTTCGTGTCCACCGGCCCCACACGCGATCGCTGCCGCGTGCCCTTTCGGGGTAAAGTCCGATGCAACCATGCACAGGGCAACTTCGGCAGATGAGTCCAGAACCTGCGACGCCCAATACATGTCGTGACATAATGCAATCTAAATTGCATCAACGTACGATTTAGTTCGGACAGTCATAAGCGTTCGAGCGTGACTCCCTCCCTAGCCGCAGTCTTCACAGCTCCGATCTCTCTCAGTCGAGCGCGATATCGTTCTCGTAATGCTTCGATATCAGTTTCGACTGCTGCCTGCTCGTCCGGATCGGTCCGGTGGTCGTAGAGTTCGTCGCTGCCGTCGTCGCGCGCGTAGTACTTCCACCATGGTCCGCGGATACATAGGTCACCGTTCTCCGAGGTCGCGTACGCTCGGCGGGTCTCAGACGTCGCCACCCCACCATCACTCAGTCCCGTAATGAGTCGGGGAATCGTGCGGAGCGATATCGGACGCGTGACGTTGGGTCGGTTTCCAATGTTGCCCACGACGAGTGGGACGCGGACGTTCTCTTCGTAGAGGAGACCCCCGTGGCCGAACCGTCCGTGTTCGCCGAACGCTTCCCCGTGGTCGGCCAGCGCGTCTATCGCCGGCGTTGGTACGTCCGCATCATAACAGTAGTCGGCTTGGAGACTGTCGACGGTGACCAGGACGATGTTGCGGTTCGCGGTGATGGACTCGGCCATATTTCGTTGCGATGATACGTCGAAGGTCGGAATATAACTGGTATACCTGTGGTCACCTCTAGACCACACAGTATCCTGCAGCCGACGATACGACGAGTACGAGACCGCATGTCCTTCCAAACAGCCTAGTGACCACGGCGCGTTTACCGTTCACTCTAGGGTAGCGCCGCCAGGTAGACGATCCACTAGACTGCAGATTGCCTCTGGAACCAGTTAGTCATGTGCTACTGCTCCGGACTAGAAGTGTCGTTAGAGACCGCGGCCGTGTCGATTTATCGCCGCTCCGGATCCATAGGACGAGCTAATCCGCGTGGTGTCATCACACAACAACGGGTTATCCGATTATTAACCAAGTGTTTGATCACGGTTCGGTAGATTACAGTGCCGACTCAGGTGCGGTAGCCGGATGTTCAGCAAGCGTACACAGAGTTGAGTCTAGAACATATGAGCCTAGCAACACGTATACAAGAAGCTGCAACGATTCGCTTCGTACGACCGTGACGCGAAACATCGTGCTGGTGACGCAGGATAGCCTCCGAGCAGACCACTGCTCGTTCATGGGCTACGACCGACAGACGACACCTGCTCTCGACGAACTAGCCAGTGAGGGCGTCGTCTTCGAGAACGCAATAGCCGCTGGTGTCCCGACCATTGCGTCGATGACCAGCGTGATGACTGGCGAGTACTCACTGGCCAGCCCCGAGATCGGCTTCGATACGCAACAGCGTGAACAGGTCACTTCTCGACGGACACTCGCTGAAGCGCTGTCAGACGCAGGCTACAGCACGGGCGCCTGTTCACCGAATCCGCCCGCATCGTCGTACTTCGGGTTCGACGACGGGTTCGATTGGTTCGAAGACTTCCTCGGCCAAGACCAGAGCGTCGGCGAGCGCCTCTGGAACCGTGTGCTTGACCGATCAATCAAGGGAGGCGGCGCCGCGACGTATCTCAGGCTCTTGCGCAACCTCGTCCAGCGCGAAGAGGTGCTCCGGCCCTGGGAGGATTACTACGAGCAGATCCTCGACTGGCGGTCCCGAGTCGAGGAACCCTACTTCCTATGGGTGCTCCTTCTCGAACCACATCACCCGTGGATGCCGCCCAAACAGAGCCGCCACTGGAGTTCCCGGAGCGATATCTACCGGTCGTTCGGCCATTACTGGGAGATGCTTTCGAGCGATTGGAAACCGGACTACTCCGAGCGGGACCATCAGCGCCTCATCGACCTCTACGACGATTCGATACGGCACGGCGACCGGTTCGTCGAACGGCTCCGGAACGACCTGGCGGACGATGACCCCGTCTTCGTCGTGCACGCCGACCACGGTGAGGAGTTCGGTGAGCACGGCCGGTATGGTCATCAGCCGTTCCTGTACGACTCACTCGTCCACGTCCCCCTTGTGATTGCTAACGCCGGCAGACAGGGGACCATCAGCCGACCGGTGTCGCTCCGGTCGCTCGCGACGACGATTGCCGACTTGGCGGACGTACCGAACGGGTTCAGCGGGGCGAACCTTCTCGCTGGTGCTGATACCGGGCCGTCTTGGGCGATTTCGAAGGTGTTTGCGGGCGGTGAGCGGCGAGCGGCGGTCCGAACCGAACACGCGAAGTACATCCACGAGCGAGGGCAGGAGGAACTGTACGACCTCCAGTTCGACCCCGAGGAACAGGTTGACCTGGCCGATCAACAACCGGAGGTGACGGCCGAGTTCGGCGACATCCTATCGAGACACGTCGGAACGGAGCACGAGCGGCGGGCCATCGATGACGTGTCGGAGACACTACTCGAATCAGCATGACTGACAGGCCAAACATCGTTCTGGTGACGGTCGACAGTCTTCGGGCGGACCACTGCTCGTGGATGGGGTACGCCGAGGAGACGACCCCTACCCTCGACGAGATGGCCGCCGAGGGTACCAAGTTCACGAACGCTGTCGCACCCGGCCCATCGACTCCGGAGTCGATGCCAGCCGTCTTCACTGGTCGATACCCGAGTGAGACGGTCGACCCGACAGACGTCAGCGAGGCACGCACCCGAATTAGCCAGCACATGGCAGTGCGAGAGACGCTCCCGGAACGACTGTCACGGCGCGGATACGCCACCGCGGGCTTCACCCCCAACCCATATACCTCCCGGCACTTCGGCTTTGATACCGGATTCGATCGCTTCGAGGACTTCAGTGATACCGGGATCAGGACTGCCGGAGGCGGCCTGCTCCAGCGTCTGTCGCCGAGCAGCGACGCCGCACAGGCCGCGCGGATGTTCCTGAATCTCGTTCGCAGCGAGGAGGTCTTCAAGCCATGGGAAGCGTACGCCGACGAGGTAGAGGCGTGGATGAAGTCGGCCGACTCGCCGTATTTCGCGTGGATACACATGATGGACCCGCACGTCCCCTACATGGCCCCGCTATCGTACCGACAGTTGAACTGGTGGCAGACGTTCCGCGCCAACGTTGCGTTCTGGCGCGGAGACAAGGAAGCGGGGCTCGATACCGCGGTCCTCGACCGACTGCGGACGGCATACGACGACACCGTCCGCTATGCCGATGCGTTCCTCGACCGTCTCCGGTCGACGACTGACGAGAACACCTCGATTCTCGTCCACGGCGACCACGGTGAGGCGTTCGGCGAGCACGGTACCTACGGACACGAGCCGTACCTCTACGAGGAGAACATCCACGTTCCGCTGGTCGTCAGCGGTGTCCGATCGACGGCGGTTGAGCGCCCAGTCTCACTCCGGTCGGTCCCGTCACTCGCGGTCAGCCTCGCCGACGGAGATTGGGACCCTGCGGCCGCCGGCCGGTCGTTCGCAGTGAGCAGGACATCGGGAAGTGAACGCGTAGCCCTCCGGGGCAACCGTCTCAAGTACATCCAGTCGTCGACTGAGGCGGAACTGTACGACCTGGTACGGGGAGAACACACCCGACTCACCGACACGGATCTCCAGGCCACCTGTCGGGCGCGGCTCGACCGATTCGACGCTGAGATGGCCGAATCGCGGACAGTTCGGACCGTGGCCGAGCAACTCGCGGAGGAACCCATATGAACATCTGTTTCTGTACGCACCGGCTGCCCTATCCCCCTGTTGCGGGCGGGAAACGCGAGACGTTCAAACTCGTCGAGTGTCTCGGCAGTGAGGGGCACACCGTCGATCTCGTGACCTACGCCGACGATCAGGACCGCGTCGCGTCGATGGAAGACGCGGTCGACTGTACGGTTCACGCCGTCCCTGGGCTCCCGGACCGGACGCCGATGAACCTGCTGCGGAACGTCGTCTCCCGCGATCCGCTCCCCGTAATGAAGGCCGATACCACGCAGTACCGCGGGACAGCCAGGCGACAGGCCGAGGATGCGGACGTCACGCATCTGCACGCACTCCAGACCTCGTTCCTCGCTGCCGACGACGCCGTTCCGACGCCAACAGTCGTCCGATTCAACAACGTCAAGTACGAGATATACCGTCAGTTTGCCAGATTTACCGACAACCCCGCGAAGGCGGCCTACGCCTACCTCCAGTGGTACAAGAGCCGTGGCTACGAGCGAGCCGTTCCAGCCGAGAGTGAGCTGACACTGGCCATCACCCAGGAGGACCGCAAGCGTCTGAACCCGTCCGAGCACGACGCTCGAATCGACGTGCTCCCGGCGGGCGTAGACCCCTCCGAATTCGACCTGTTAGCACACGACACCGAATCCACGGTGGTCACGTTCTTTGGAAGCATGGACTACCATCCCAACGAGGACGCTGTCCTCTGGTTCGTCGAGAGTATTTTACCGTCGATTCGCGAGCGACGGCCAGACGTCACGTTCGAAATCGTCGGCAAGAACCCTTCTCGTGACGTGCAGGATCTCGACAAGCGGGATGCTGTCCACGTCACCGGATTCGTAGACGATATCGGCGAACACGTCGCCAGAGCCGCCGTCGTGGTCCTCCCGATCCGCGTCGGGACGGGTATCCGGATGAAGGCGCTGCACGCGATGGCGATGGGGAAACCGCTCGTCTCGACGCCCCTCGGCGTCCAGGGTATCGACTCGGTCGACGGCGAGCACCTCTTACTCGCCGAGGAATCTGGGGCCTTTGCACAGGCAGTACTGGACCTGCTAGCTGATGGGGCACAACAGAACAGCTACCGACAGAGTGCCCGCGAACTGGTCGAGCGGGACCACGACTGGACGATCATAGCCGATCGGCTGGAAGAGTTTTACCAGGGGGTGGTGGCCGATGTCTGACAGTGAGCCCGGACAGAACATCGTTCTTGTGACCGTCGATAGCCTCCGGGCGGACCGCTGTGGGTTCATGGGGTACGATGGAGAGACGACTCCAGCGCTCGATGCGATGGCGGAAGACGGGTTCGTGGTCGAGCACGCTATCGCGCCGGGTCCGGTGACCCCCGCGTCGCTCCCAGCGATGTTCACTGGCAACTATCCTCTCGCCATCGACGACGGCAGCGAGGGCGGCACTCCGGAACTCGGGTCGGCACGCGACCAGATTCGGCAACACATGCAGGCCCGGGAGTCGCTGCCGCGAACGCTCTCTAGGTTGGGGTATACGACGGCGGGGTTCACGCCGAACCCCTGGACGTCTCGGTATTTCGGCTTCGACTCGGGCTTCGACCACTTCGAGGACTACATGTCAGAGGATGTCTCGAGCGGGATCTTCGAACGACTGCTCTCCGGAGAGGGCTCGACGCTGGCCTCGGCTAGCCGGCTCGTCCTGAGTTGGCTCCAGCGCGAGAACGTATTCAAACCCTGGGAGGCGTTCTACGACGACATCGTCGCCTGGGCACGCCAAGCGCCCGAGCCGTACTTCTTGTGGGTGTTCTTGCTCGACGTCCACTTCCCGTACCTGCCGACGGGGGCGTACCGCTCGCAGTCGCGGTGGCGCGAGTACGAGGCGAACCTCCGACTGTACCTCGAGGAGCAGCGAGGCTACAGCGACCGGGTCCACGACCAGCTTTCGACGGCGTACGACGACGCGGTCAGCTACACCGACGAGTTCTTCGCCCGGCTCCGGGAAGACCTTGAGGACCCGATTGTCGTCGCCACTGGTGACCACGGTGAGGCGTTCGGTGAACACGGCACGTATACCCATCAGGATCGCCTCTACGAGGAAAATATCCGGGTCCCCCTCGTGGTGGGCGGGGGGCCGTCCGGGTCGATGGACGGACCGGTCTCGCTCCGGTCGATGCCCGAGTTGATCACCGGACTGGCGGCGACCGGCTCCGTCCCCGACCTTCGGGACCAGTTTGCGATCGCACGTAGCAAGAGCGGAGACGCGGTCGCCGCTCGGGGCCGTCACGCGAAATACATCGACGATGTCGACAGTCGGGAGCTCTACGGGCTGACGAACGGCGAGCACCAGCAGGTGTGCGACGATGATCTTGAAACATTGTGCCGATCAGTCGTCGACCAGGCCCGAGAAGCCGGTGCTGAAGAGGCCCGACTACGCCACATCGCCAGGGAGGTTGACGGGGCATGACGGAAAACATCATCCTGGTCACTCTCGACAGCCTCCGGGCAGACCACTGCCGTTCCGACAGCCGAGGCGAAGCACTCGCCCCCACCCTCCGAGGGATGGCTGAGGCTGGCGTCGAGTACGAGCACGCTGTCGCCCCGGGCCCGCGAACACCCTCTTCGATGCCGGCCATCTTCACGGGCGAGTTTCTCCCCCCGGTCAACCAGGAACCGGGCGATTTCTGGGAGCGCCGGCGGTCGGTCATCAGACAGCATATGCGCCGTCACGAGTCGCTGGCAGAACGGCTCCAGAGTCGTGGGTATCACACGGTCGGCGTGACGGTCAACCCGTGGACGCAGGACACCGACTTCGACCGAGGCTTCGAGGAGTTCGTCCACATTAACAGCGAGACGCTCGACGGTTACGGACCGCTGCCTTTCCGGGTAGCTGATGCCGTGCTCGACGACACTGTCGTCGGCGAGCAGTTGTACTGGTTCAACAAGCGGGAGTGGTTCATCCGCTGGACTGATTTCTACGAGACGATACTCGACCGGATTCGGGGAGTGTCCGAACCGTACTTCCTGTGGGTATTTCTGCTGGACACCCACCAGCCCTACATCGTCCCCGGCGGGGACCGAGAGGAGAGCTCCGCACTCGGGATGTACTACTCCTCGTTCCGAGAACTGGCTGCCGACGGAGAGATTCCCGACTGGGTCGACACCCGTCTCCGGCAGGCGTACCGTGACAGTATCCGCTCGGTCGACCGGTGTCTCGACCGACTGCTCCAGGACACGGCCGACGACGACCCAATCGTCGTCGTTCACGCTGACCACGGCGAGGCGTTCGGTGAACACGACACCTACGGGCACGAACAGCAACTGTACGAGGAGAACATCCGCGTCCCACTCGTCGTACACAACGCCGGCACACAGGCGTCCATATCGGAACCGCTCTCACTCCGACGGCTGCCACAACTCGTCGAGGACCTGTCGACCCCCACCCAGTTCGACCCCGAGAGGTTCACAACCGAGTTCGCGCTCTCGGCCGTCGACGACGGCCACACCGACGCAATCACCACAAACGACTGGAAACTCATCCGAGGGAGGTCGGGTCCTGAACTCTACGACCTCCACCGAGACCCCGGAGAGGAAACCGACTGCAAGGCAGAGTACCCCAGTCTACGGGACCAACTTGGCACGCTGTTGGGTCGTCATCGCAATCACCGCACCGAACAGTTATCCATCGCTCGTTCAGTGACAGAAGGGGTTGAGGAGCGATGAGCGGGTGGCCACTGAGCGTGCGCATCGTTCGTCACGGTACGGCAGTGTCTAGCTCGACGGAGGCGAGCTAAATGCGCCTCTGTATCGCACACGGCGGCGATATCGGCGAACCGAGCGGTGGCACGGACCGCGTCTCAGCGATCGCAGCCGGGCTGTCTGCCCAGGGAATTGACGTTAGCCTCGTGGTGCCGACGCCGTCGAGCCCACCACCGGACCGGCTCGGGCCCGTCGACTGCATCTACGTCGATGCACCCGACTCGTCGGTCGCCCGGGCGGCAATGATCGCACGGACGGCGGCACGGCGCGCGAGAGCGGACGACGCGATGCTCCAGTTGGAACACTCGACGCTGGCCGGCGTTGGAAGCCTACTCGGTGTCGACGGCTACGTCCTCGACATGCACGACCTGGGCCACTCGCGGTTTGACCACGTCGACACTCCCTTCGCACCCGTACTCAAGCGGGGAGTCAAACGACTCGAACGACGAGCCATCTCCGAGGCAGACCACGTCGTCGCCGTCTCCGATCTGATGGTCGACCAGATCCGACAGTTCGCGGACGTCCCACCGAACTCGGTTTCTGTGGTTCCGAACGGCTATTTCCCGGAGACAGTTGATCGGTTCAGGGATATCTCGAACGTCTCCGGTCGTGTCGTCTTCCTCGGGACGCTCCACCCGAAGGTCGATGTGGATACGCTCGTTGCCATCGCTAGGTTGCCAGCCGTCTCCGAGATGGTGGTCGTCGGTGACGGCGCCCGCCACGAACGCCTCGAACAAGCTGCGGCCAGCTCTGACAGTCTCCGTACAACGGGTCGACTGCCGGACGACGCTGCGTTCGAGTTGGTTGCAAGCGCCGAAGCCGTGGTCAATCCCCAGACCGTCTCGGCTATCCAGCGGTCCTCGTCGCCGGTCAAACTCTACTACTACGCGGCGCTGGGCAAGCCGATGATCGTAACCCCTGGCCCGTCGATCGTGACTGAACTCGTCCGTCAAAGCGCGGCTGTGACAGCCCGGTCACGCCGACATTTCGTCAAGCGCGTCGAATCGGTTCTCGACGATACGAGCCTGGCAGGTCGGCTCTCCGAGAACGCCCAGCAGGCTGCCGAAACGTTCGCGTGGTCGGACAGAATCAGTTCTTTCGAGTCCATTTATCGGTCCCATCGAGAGGTCCAAAAATGAACAAACGACTAGCACGTACGGTTACTGGCATCACGAGGAAACTAGAGGAGTTCGACACCGAGCGGACCCTGGCACTCGATTCGACGAAGGTTATTCGAGGGACTCTCGTCGTGTACGGGTTCTCGGTTCTGATGATGGCCCTCGCACACGTGCTCCCGAGCATTTTGACGGCCCCGTTCGTCGTTCTCTCGCTATCGTTCGTGCCCGGGACACTGTTACTATTGTCGCTCGTGCGCGGGAGAACGGCTGTCGAAGCAGAGCACGTCCTGTACGCGTTCGGAGGGAGCCTCGTCGTGCTTATGTTCGTCGGGGCACTGGTCAACATTCTCCTGCCACTCGTCGGTGTCACAAAGCCACTTATGCCGATACCGCTCGGTGCAGGGGTCAGTCTGGCTGTTGGCCTCCTGGCAGCAGTGGCTTACAACCAGAATCCGAGCGGGACGCTTTCGGTTCGCGTTCCACCGCTCTGGTCACCAGAGTTCCTCGGACTGCTCTTGCTCCCGCTGCTGAGTGTCGTCGGGGTCCACCTGATAAACACGACGGGTGTCAATCTGCTAATATTGCTGGTTCTTCTTGCCATCGGTGCTGTGCCACTCATTGCCCTCCGGCGACTTTCCGACCAGTGGTACTCACTTGCCGCCTGGACGGTCAGCGTGGCTATCTTGTATCACAAGAGCCTCTGGCAGTACGCGGGCTTCGGTGGCCGGCCACACG
>Ga0102935_1000349_pt1 | contig 16412 bp, 8 predicted proteins | sample SalPonR2_A_D2_MG_FD_78508 | JGI IMG/M metagenome (GOLD analysis project Ga0102935, IMG submission 78508) | Salt pond soil microbial communities from South San Francisco under conditions of wetland restoration - Salt Pond MetaG R2_A_D2_MG | ecosystem: Environmental > Aquatic > Marine > Intertidal... | reverse complement strand
TGTTGCGGGCGGGAAACGGTTCGCTGCAGGCACTGGCACCGGAGAGCACGGTTGCGGACGCGGTGGCACTGATGAACCGGCGCAACATCGGGGCCGTGCTGGTGATGACGCCGGACGAGTCACTGCTGGGGATCTTTACCGAGCGCGACGTGCTCAGACGGGTCCTGGGCGAGCGGCTTGATCCCGCGACCACCCCCCTCGATACGGTAATGACCCGCGAGGTCTTCTGGATCGGGCCGTCGGGCACCACCGATCAGGCGCTTGCGCTGGTGGCCGAGCGCAATGTCCGGCATCTGCCGGTCATGGACGATCAGCATGTGCTGGGGATGGTCTCGGTGCGTGATCTGAGTGCCGCCGTGGTGCGCGAGCGCGACATGGAGGTGGCCGCGCTGACAAGCTACCTGCACGGCAGCTACACGGGGCATACCGATGGCTGAATCGGTGCGCCTCGACCGCTGGCTGTGGGCCGCGCGATTTTTCAAGACCCGGCGGCTGGCGGTGGATGCCATCAAGGGCGGCAAGGTGGACGTGGATGGCGTGCGTGCCAAGCCCGCGCGAGCGGTCCGTGCCGGCCAGCGGCTGGTGATCCGCAAGGGCCCGCAGACCTTCGAGGTGGCGGTTGACGGCCTGGCCGAGCAGCGCGGTCCCGCGGCGCAGGCCGAGGCCCTGTACACCGAAACCGCGGCCAGTGTGCGCGAGCGCCAGCGTCAGAGCGACGAGCGGCGGGCAGCGGCGGCCGCGCAACCGCGCCCCGATCATCGGCCCGAGCGTCGCGATCGCCAGCGGCTCGCGGCCTTTAAGCGGGGCGGACGGGGCTGATCAGCGCCGCTCGGCCATGAACTCACCGAGCAGCCGCCCGGTGTGGGATTCGCGGTTGCGGCAGACCTGCTCGGGCGTGCCCTGGGCGACGATGCGCCCGCCGCCTTCACCGCCCTCGGGGCCCAGATCGATCAGCCAGTCCGCCTCGGCGAGGACATCGAGGTTGTGCTCGATCACCACCACGCTGTGGCCCGCCTCCACCAGCCGGTGGAGCACGCCGATCAGGCGCTCGACGTCGGCGATGTGCAGTCCCACGGTCGGCTCGTCGAGGATGTAGAGGGTTTTCGCCGACCGGGCTCCGCCGCTGTCGGGGCGTGCCTTGGCCAGTTCGCTGACCAGCTTGATGCGCTGCGCCTCGCCTCCCGACAGGGTCGGGCTGGGCTGGCCCAGCGTCAGATAGCCGAGCCCCGTGTCCCGCAGCAGGCCAAGGGTGTGATGCAGGCGATGATGGGCCGCGAAAAAATCCACGGCCTGATCGATCTCCATGTTGAGCACCTCGCCGATCGAGCAGCCGCGCCAGGTGACCGCCAGGGTCTCGGGCGTAAAGCGCTGACCATGGCAGCTCTCGCAGGGCACGGTCACATCCGGCAGGAAATTCATTTCGACGCGGCGCATGCCCTGGCCCTCGCACTCCGGGCAACGACCCTCGCGGGTATTGAACGAAAACCGTCCGGGCCCGTAGCCGCGGATGCGCGCCTCCTCGGTCTGGGCAAACAGCCGTCGGATCTCGTCATAGATCCCTACGTAGGTGGCCGGACAGGAGCGCGGCGTCTTGCCGATGGGGGTCTGGTCCACCTCGAGGACGCGATCGAGCCCGGCCCAGCCGCTGATGGACTGGCAGCCATGGGTGGGGCGATCGGCATCGCCACGGCGCCCCAGGCGGCCGGCGAGGCTGCCGTGCAGGACATCGCGAACCAGCGTGCTCTTGCCCGAGCCCGACACCCCGCTGACGCCGATGAGTCGTGCCAGTGGCACACGGGCGTTCACCCGGCGCAGGTTATGGGCGCGGGCATCGGTGATGTCGATGGCATCGGCCTCGTGGGGATCCCGCCGCCGGCCGCGCAGGGGATGGACCAGCGGCCGGGCGAGGGCCCGCCCGGTGACCGAGTCGGGGTTGTCGATCAGTGTCTCGAGGCGCCCCTCGGCAACGATCCGGCCACCCTTCACGCCGGCCCCGGGGCCCAGGTCAATGACATGATCCGCCCGGCGGATGGTGTCTTCGTCATGCTCGACTACCACCAGTGTGTTGCCCTTTGCCTCCAGCGCCGAAAGGGTATCGAGCAGCATGCGGTTATCGCGGGCATGCAGGCCAATGGTGGGCTCGTCGAGGATGTAGCAGACCCCCTGAAGATTGGAGCCCAGCTGCGCGGCCAGGCGGATGCGCTGCGCCTCGCCGCCCGACAGCGTGGGGGCGGCCCGCCCGAGGGTCAGATAGCCCAGCCCCGTCGCTTCGAGAAAGCCCAGCCGGCTGCGGAGCTCGGCGATCACGTCATCGGCGATCAGCGCCTCGCGGGGGGCCAGGCGGACTTCCCGGAAAAACGCCGCGGCCTGCTGGACCGAGAACTCGCCATAGTCGGCGATGCCGCGCTCGAGGAATCGTACCGACAGCGCTTCGGGCCGGAGCCGATGGCCATGGCAGTCCGGACACTCGCGGGCGGGCTCGGCGTCGGCCTGTCGCCATTGACGCTCCTCGCCGGTCTGATCGGCATCAAAGCCCTGGATCAGCACGCCGGTGCCGTAGCAGCGCGGACACCAGCCATGCCGCGTGTTGTAGGAGAAAAGCCGCGGATCGAGCGGTGCAAAACTGCGGTGGCAGCCCGGACAGGCACGCTCGGTGGAGTACAGCGTCGAGCCGCCCCGGGCGGTGGCCACCCGGACCTGGCCCTTGCCGTATCCCAGGGCCTGTTCAAGGGCGTGGTCCAGGGCTTTCTCGCTGGCCGGATCGGGCGTCAGCGTGGCAACCGGCAGGTCGATGTCATGTTCCTGATAGCGATCCAGCCGCGGCCAGTTATCGGTGGGCTGGTCTTCGCCGTCGACGTGCAGATGGCTGAACCCCTTGCCGGCCGCCCACTGGGCGAGGTCGGTATAGTAGCCCTTGCGCGCGACCACCAGCGGCGCGTACAGCGTGATCGGCTCGCCGCGGTGATGATCGAGCAGTTGGGCGGCGATGGTCGCCTGGCTCTGCTCCTGGATGGGTTGGTCGCACTGCGGGCAGTACTGGGTGCCCAGTTTGACGAACAGCAGCCGCAGAAAGTGATGCAGCTCGGTCATGGTGGCGACGGTGCTCTTGTGGCCGCCGCGGCTGGTGCGCTGCTCGATGGCGACGGTCGGCGGGATGCCGAAGACCGCATCGACGTCGGGCCGGGCGGCGGGCTGCACGAACTGCCGGGCATAGGCGTTGAGCGATTCCAGATAGCGGCGCTGGCCCTCGTTGAACAGGATATCGAAGGCGACCGTGCTCTTGCCGGATCCGGACAGGCCCGTGATGACCGTGAGCTGTTGCTGCGGGATCTGCAGATCAATGCCGCGCAGGTTGTGCTCGCGGGCATTGCGGATTTCGATTGGGCTCGGCGGGCGGCTCGCCGTGGCAGTGCCGGCGGGCTCGGCCACGGCGGCGGGCGGACCGGCGGGCGCCGCCTGCTCGCTGCGGTAGCGTTTCAGTGCCACGCCCGTGGGGCTGGCGTCGACCTGCATCACCGCGGTCGGCGGACCCGCTGCCAGCAGCTGTCCGCCCCCGCTGCCGCCCTCCGGGCCCAGATCCACCAGCCAGTCGGCGGCGTTCATGACATCAAGGTTGTGCTCGATGAGAATCACCGAATGCCCGACGTCCAGCAGCCGCCCGAGCGCGGTGAGCAGCACGCGGATGTCCTCGAAATGCAGGCCTGTGGTGGGCTCATCGAACAGGAACAGCTTGTGACCGCCGCCGCGCCGGCGTGCCCGGGCAAGATGCCCGGCCAGTTTAAGGCGCTGGGCCTCGCCGCCGGAGAGGGTGGGCACCGGTTGACCGAGGGCCATGTAACCCAGACCCACGGCGGCCAGCGGCTCGAGGCCGCGCAGCACATCCGGCTGATCGGCAAAGAACTCGCGCGCCTCATCCACGCTCAGTTCCAGGCACTCGGCGATGGACGCCGGCGCGCGATCGCAGGCCGCCGCCGGTGCGATGCGCACCTCCAGAACGGCATCACGGTAGCGGCGGCCGTCGCAGGTAGGGCAGCGCAGATAGACGTCCGAGAGGAACTGCATCTCGACGTGCTCGAACCCGTTGCCGCCACAGGCCGGGCAGCGTCCGGCCCCGGCGTTGAAGCTGAAGGTGCCGGCGGTGTAACCGCGCTCGCGGGCCAGTGGCTGGCGGGCGAAGGCCTTGCGGATGGGGTCGAAGGCGCCGACATAGCTGGCCGGGTTGGACCGCGTGGTGCGGCCGATGGCCGATTGATCCACCAGCACCACCTCGTCGATTGGCTGATCCGAGTCGATCCGGTCATGGGCGCCGGGCGGATCCACGGCCTCGCCCAGCTGCTTGCGCAGCCCGCGGTAGAGGATCGATTCCAGCAGCGTCGATTTGCCCGAACCCGACACGCCGGTCAGGCAGACCAGGCGGTTCAGCGGCAGGGCAACGTCAATGCCGGTCAGGTTGTGCTCGCGCGCGCCCCGGATCGTCAGCCAGTGTGACGGGGCCGGGCGGGTTGACGACCCGTCGTCCGCACTCACCCGGCGACGGCCCTCGAGGTAGGCCCCGGTGAGGGATCGCGGATCGGCGGCCAGCGCCTGTGGCGTGCCGTTGAAAAGGATCTCGCCGCCGGCGCGGCCCGGCCCCGGGCCGATATCGATCACCCGGTCGGCGGCGCGCATGATATCGGGATCATGCTCGACCACCAGCAGGGTGTTGCCGGCATCGCGCAGACGATGCATGACACCGGTGATGCGCTGGATATCACGCGGATGCAGACCGATGCTCGGCTCATCAAGCACGAACAGGGTGTTCACCAGCGAGGTCCCCAGCGCCGTGGTCAGGTTGATGCGCTGGACTTCGCCGCCGGAGAGCGTCCGCGACTGCCGATCGAGGGTGAGATAACCCACACCCACCTGGTCGAGAAAACCCAGTCGGGCCTGAATCGCCTCGAGGAGCACCGGCACGGCCTCGTCCAGGGGCGGTGGCAGGTGAAGGTCGCGGAAAAAGCCAGCGGCCTCGCTGAGTGGCAGCGTCATGAGGTCGTGCAGGTTGAGCCCGGGCAGTGCCTCGAAACGCGACGACTCAAGGGTCAGGCCGCGGGGTCGGTGGCGCTCGGCCGGGGGCATGGCGGCATCTGCCTCGGTGTGATCGCCGAGGCGCCAGAGCAGTGCCTCGGGGTTGAGTCGGGCGCCCTCGCAGTCGGGGCAGCGATCGTAACTGCGGTACTTTGATAGCAGCACCCGAACGTGCATTTTGTAGCTTTTTGACTCGAGCGCATCAAAAAACCCGCGCACGCCATACCAGCGATTGCGGCCACGGCCTTCGCCTTCCATGACCCACTCGCGATCCGCCGCCGGCAGATCCCGCCAGGGGACATCGGTGGCAACGCCCCGGCGGCGTGCGTGCTGCATCAGATCCTTCTGGCATGTGGCCGATTTGCCTGACTGCCACGGCCGGATGGCGCCGCCGGCAAGGGACCTGGACGGATCGGGAATGACCAGGCGGTCGTCGATGCCCATGATGCGGCCAAAGCCCCGACAGGTCTCGCAGGCGCCCACCGGCGAATTGAACGAGAAAAGGCTGGGACTGGGGTCGCGATAATGGCGGTTGCAGTCGGCGCAATGCAGGGCCTGGGAGAAGCGATGCTCGGCGACGGGTTCACGTGCCGCGTCGAGGACTTCCACTACCAGATGGCCGCGGCCGTGCCGGAATGCGGCTTCGGCGGCCTCCACCAGCCGGTCGCGGCGTTCCGCCTCGATCCGTACCCGATCCTGCGTCACTCGCAGGCGCTGGCCATCGAGGTCGCGCACCCGGGTGTAGCCCTGCCGCTCGAGTAGCGCACTCAGCTCTGTGGCGGTGTATTGCTCGGGAATGGGCGTGTCAAAGCTGATCACCACCCGTGACCCGGGGCAGCGTTGCTGGAGCTGGTGGTAGACGCCATCGGCGGTATCGCGGGTGACATGCCGGCCGCAGCCGCTGCAGTAAAGTCGCGCCGCGCGGGCGAACAGCAGCTTGAGGTGGTCGTTGAGCTCGGTCATCGTGCCCACGGTGGAGCGCGAGGTGCGCACCGGGTTGGTCTGATCGATGGCGATGGCCGGCGGGATGCCCTCGACCCGGTCGGTGGCCGGCCGGTCCATGCGATCGAGGAACTGGCGGGCATAGGGCGAGAAGGTCTCAACGTAGCGGCGCTGGCCTTCGGCGTAGATGGTGTCGAAGGCGAGCGACGACTTGCCCGACCCGGAGACACCGGTGATCACGGTCAGCTCGCCGGTCGGGATGTCCAGATCCAGGTTGCGCAGGTTGTTCTGGCGGGCACCGCGAATGCGGATGCAGGCATCACTCATCGTCAATCCTCGGGCTTTGGGCAATCAGTTGGCGCAATCGGGCAAGGGCCGCGCGCCGCCCGCTGACACCGCCGGCACGGGCCAGTGCGGCCGTGTCCTCGGGCGTTTCGATCGCGGCCGTCAGCAGTGCCCGGTCGCGGGGGGCGTGCCCGGCAGCGGTCGGGTTCGAGGCCGCCCACCGAGTCAGCGCGGCATGGGTGTCGAGCAGCGGCCGGTGCCCGCGGGCGAAGGCGTGCAGATCCTCCCGGTCGATGGCCTGGCGCCGGTGCTCATCCGGGGGCTCGGTGCGCAGCCGCTCCCGCAGAGGAGCAGACAGATCGCGCAGGCGGTGGTTCAGTTGGTCGGGCAGGTGCACCGCCAGGCGCTGGCGCGCCGCCTCGCATAACCGCGACCCGGCCGCGCTCAATCCTTCCAGAAGGATACCCGAGACCGTCCCGCTGCGGGCATCCCGGTGGTTGCCCACGCGCACCGGCTGCATCCCGCAGGCCATCCAGAAGTCCATCAGCCCCGGGGTTATCCCGAAACTTGTCCCCAGCCAGTCGTCGCCGGCCGCCCGGGCATCCGCCCGCGCCGCGGCCACCAGGCGTTGGCCGATCCCCTGGCGCCGGCAGTCGCCATGAACGGCGATCCGCTGGATGCGCCGCCCGCGCAGTCCAGCCGCCGTTGCCACGCCGGCATGAAAGGTCAGCGACTGGGCGATGAGGTGACCGGCGGGGCGGCGCCGGCCGTGGTGGATGTCGTGACATAGATCGGCGTCCATGCCGCCTTCGAGGCGGGCGGCGAGGATGCCGATGATCCGCCCCTGACGGCGGGCGACACTCAGACGGATGGCCGGATCATCGAGCAGCTGGCGCAGATCCCGGGGTCGCGTCTGGTAGTGGCTGGCAACGAGCAGGCCGAAGGCGTTGCGCAGATCCGCCTCGTCGGCGGCCAGATCGGCGGCGTCGATGGGCATGACCGTTACGGGTCCGGCCGGTGCGGGGGCCCGGGGTTCGGCACTCAGTAGCAGAACCCGGTCGATGAGGGCCTCGAGCGGGTCGTTGGCCGCCCAGCGGACCGGTTCATGCAGGGCCAGATGCTCGAGCGGCCGGTCGCTGAGGGCCTCGGCCAGGCGCAGGATCAGACCGCGGCCACTGCCCTCGTAACCGTGAACGGTCCCGGTGAGGACGCAGCGCGGGTTGCGGCGGACCTCGCGAATGATCAGCGGCAGGGGCAGGGCGGCGGCTTCGTCAATGAGCAGCAGCGAGTCGGCGGGCGTGATGTCCTCGGGGGCAACAAAGCGTGGCGCGGCATCCCCCGCGCGGCTCAGTGCCGTCGCAGCAGCCGCACGCGAGGGCGCGGTGAGACGGGCATCCCGGCCGTCGGGCAGCGCCCGCAGGGCCAGCCCCAGGGCGGCGGATTTGCCCCGGCCACGATCGGCCGTGATCAGCACGGTGCCCCCGTCCGCTCGGCCCGCCAGCCGGGTCACCGCGCGCATGGCCCGTTGCTGATCGGCGGTGGGCGTGTCATCCCCCGCGGCTGCCGGCATGGGCGGGCCGCGAAGGGGCGTCACGCCATCGGGACGTTGCACGGCCGGGTCATCGGCCAGGCAGTCGGTCAGACGTTGAATGAACACCGATCCGCCGCTCGCCCCCTGCAGGGGCCAGTCCACGGCCGGCGGGCTCAGCAATACCATCACGCCCGTGCCATCAATGGTGCCGGCGAGGGCACCGAGGTCATCCGGATCCAGGCCCGTATGGGCGTCAATCACCCCCGCCGCCAGGGTTTGCCCGAGCCACTGGCGGGCCTGTCCCGGGGGCAGCGGGTGCAGGCCGCGGGCCAGTGGGCTCGATTCGTCCCCGGGCTCGGTGCCGATCCAGCCGATCCGCGCCGCCGGCCAGTGGGCAAGCAGTGTCAGCGCCCGACTGCGGGTGGTCTCGGCATCCCCCTCGAGCCAGATCAGTGACCGCCCGCCCGTCGCCATTACTGATAGCCCGCCGCCTGCAGCCGGAACAGCCGGGCGTAGTGGCCGTCCGCCGCCAGCAGCGAGGCGTGGTTGCCACGCTCAATGATGTGGCCGCCATCCACCACGAGGATTTCGTCGGCCATGCGCACGGTGGAGAAGCGATGCGAGATCAGGATCGCCATGCGGTCTTCGGTCAGGGTGCGGAAATGCTCGAAGATCTCCGCCTCGGCGGCGGCATCCATCGCCGCGGTCGGCTCGTCGAGTACCAGCACATCGGCGCCCTCGCGCATGAACGCGCGGGCCACCGCGATCTTCTGCCATTGCCCGCCCGACAGCTCGCGGCCGTCGCGGAACCAGCGCCCGAGCTGGGCGTGATAGCCGCCCGGGATGTCCTCGATGAACGTCTCCGCCAGTCCCTTGCGCGCGGCGCGTTGCCAGCGCTCCTCGTCCTGGAAGTGGGCGACATCGCCGGCGCCGATGTTCTCGCCCACCGGCAGCTGATAGCGCATGAAGTCCTGGAAGATGATGCCGATGCGCTCGCGCAGCGCAGCGCTGTCCCAGTCGCGCAGGTCCGTTCCGTCAAGCAGGATGCGGCCCGCGGTGGGGGCGTAGAGTCCCGCGAGCAGCTTGATCATGGTGGTTTTGCCCGAGCCGTTGCTGCCCACCAGCGCGATGCTGCGCCCGGGGGTGAGATGCAGCGAGACATCGCTGAGCGCCTCATCCTCGCTGCCCGGATAGCGAAAGCTCACCGACTCGAATCGCAGCCCGTCACCGGGGGTCGCGCCGCGGGTGGCCTCGCCCTGGCCGACACTGACCGGTTGTTCCAGATACTCGTAGAGGTTGGACAGATAGAGGTTGTCTTCGTACATCCCGCTGATGGCGGTCAGACTGGCGCTAACCGCGCTCTGTCCCTGGCGGAAAACGCTCAGATACATGGTCATCTGACCCAGGCTGATGCGCCCCGCCACGGTGGTCACCACGATCCAGGCATAGGTGCCGTAGAACGCGAGCGTGGCGATCAGTCCCAGCCCGAACCCCCACAGATCGCGGCGCAGTGTCAGGCGCCGGTCCTCGCGATAGAGCCGCCGGAAGATATCCCGGTAGCGCTGCAGCAGCAGCGGGCCGAGCTGAAAGAGCTTGACCTCCTTGGCGCTGTCCTCGCGGGCCAGGACGGTCTCGAGATACATCTGCCGGCGGGTGTCGGGGCTGCGCCAGCGGAACAACCGAAACGCATCCCCCGAGAACTTGGCCTCGGAGAAGAACTGCGGTAGCCCCGCAAGCACCAGGATCAGGACCGCCCAGGGCGAAAACCCCAGCAGCAGGCCGGCGAAGCTCGCCAGCGAGATGCCGTTCTGGATCAGGCCAAAGGTGCGGTTGACCAGACTCAGCGGGCGGCTCGAGGCCTCGCGCCGGGCGCGGGTCAGCTTGTCGTAGAACTCCGAGTCCTCGAAGTCGGCGAGCTGCAGGGACTGGGCCTTCTCGAGGATCATGACGTTGACGCGCTGGCCAAGCTGGGCGCGCAGCAGTGATTGGGCGATCTGGATGGCGCGCTGGGCCCCGGCAATGCCCATCATGATTCCGCCCTCCAGCGCCACCAGCCAGAGCAGCTCGTTGGGGATGCCCTGGCCGGCGTCGATGGCCGCGACGACGCCATCGACAATCAGCTGCCCCACCCAGGCGGCGGCGGCCGGTAGCAGGCCGGCGATGAGCGTGCCGGTGGCCAGTACCACGGTAAGCACGCGACTGGTCTGCCAGACCAGTTCAATGGCGCGACGGCTGTAGCGGAAGACGCCCAGGTACTGTGAAATTGCCATCGCGCCAGTCTAACGCGTCAGCGACCGGCGGGATCGGCCAGAGTGGCCAGCGTCTCCAGGAAGGCCTCGCCGTAGCGCTCCAGTTTGCGGGCGCCGACGCCGGGCAGGGCCGCGAATTCCTCCAGGGTGCGCGGATGCTGCTCGGCCATCGCAAGCAGGGTGGCATCGTGGAAGATGACGTAGGGCGGCACCCCCTCGGTTTCGGCCAGGCGGCGGCGCTGGGCGCGCAACGCCGCCCAGGTATCGGGCGCCATGGCCACGTCGGCGGCGGCCACCCGGGCCCCTGTCTGCGGCCGGCGCGCCGGTAGGTCCTCGCGCAGCGCCAGTCCCTGTTCCGCGCGCAGCAGGGGTCGACAGGCGTGGGTCAGGCGCAGTCCGCCGTGTCCCTCGGGATCGGGTTCGAGATAGCCGTGGGCGAGCAGCTGGCGGATCACCGACTGCCAGGTGCTGCGCGACAGGTCAGTCCCGATGCCAAAGGTGCTCAGCTGGTCGTGCCGGCGTTGGCGGATCCGCTCGTTGTCCTGGCCCAGCAGTACGTCGATGACATGAGCCGCCCCAAAGCGCTGTCCCGTGCGGTAGACGCAGGAGAGCAGCCGCCGCGCCGGGTCGGCCGCGTCCCAGGTGCGCGGCGGTGACTGGCAGTTGTCGCAGTATCCGCACGGTCCCGCGTAGTGCTCGCCGAAATGCCCCAGCAGGGTCGGGCGCCGGCACTCATGGGTTTCGCAAAAGCCCAGCAGCGCTTCGAGGCGCTGCTTTTCGCGGCGCTTGTGTCCCTCGCCGGCGCTGGATTCGGCACCCATCTGGCGGATCCGGTAGATGTCCTGCAGGCCGTAGACCAGCCAGGCGTCCGCGGGCAGGCCGTCACGACCCGCCCGACCGGTCTCCTGGTAGTACGCCTCGAGGGTCTTGGGCAGGTCGAGATGCGCGACAAAGCGCACGTCGGGTTTGTCGATGCCCATGCCGAAGGCCACTGTTGCCACCATCACGAGGCCCTCCTCACGCAGAAAACGGGCCTGGTGGTGGGCGCGCAGGGTCTGCTCGAGCCCGGCGTGATAGGCCAGTGCGGGGACACCGCGGGTGTTCAGCCAATCGGCGATCTGTTCGGTGGCACGCCGCGACATGCAGTAGACAATCCCCGACTCGTCGGCATGACGGCTGCGGATGAAGGCCAGCAGCTGCTCGCGCGGACGCTCCTTGAGACCGACCTCGTAGCGGATGTTGGGCCGATCAAAACTGGAAACGAACGAGGCGGCGTCATCGGGCAGCAGGCTGTGGCGGATTTCCTCGCGGGTGCGCTGGTCGGCCGTTGCGGTCAGGGCAAGCCGCGGGACCTGCGGAAACCGCTCGCCGATCACGCCGAGCTGCTGGTATTCGGGCCGGAAATCGTGCCCCCATTGCGAGACGCAGTGCGCCTCGTCGATGGCGAAAAGGGCCACATCAATGGTGCTCAGGCGGTGCATCAGATCGCTGTTGAGCAGCCGCTCCGGGGCGATGTAGAGCAGGTCGATGTTGCCGGCCTGCAGGGCGCGCTCGGTCTCGGCCCGCTCCTCGGCGGGCAGGCTTGAGTTCAGCGCGGCCGCCCGCACCCCCTGCTGGCGCAGGGCGCTGACCTGATCGGTCATGAGCGCGATCAACGGCGAGATGACCACCGCAACCCCGGGGCGCACCAGCGCCGGGATCTGATAGCACAGGGACTTGCCGCCGCCGGTGGGCATCAGTACCAGCGCGTCCCCGCCATTGACGACATGCTCGATGATTTCGGCCTGGCGGCCACGGAATTGCGAATAGCCAAAGACCGACTCCAGGATTCGGCCGGCTTCGGTCGTGGTCGGAGGGCTTGATATCGCGTTGGGCATGGAGGGGGTCAATGGGTGTCCGCCTGGGTGAATATCCCCCTATCCTATCGCCCCCGGCGGCACCCCGTCAGTGGAAATCCCGTGACCGGGTCTGCAACTCACCCAGGAGCTGGCTGTGATCCTCGAGCCGCCCGGCGACAAGATGGCTGACATTGTCGCGCTGCTCCCAGATGCCGATCACGCCCAGAAGACGTGCACCGACCACCTGGGGGCGCTGGCGTCTGGCGAGGTCGTTCCAGATCACCACGTTGACACTGCCGGTCTCGTCTTCAAGCGTCAGGAACACCACCCCACCCGCAGCTCCCGGGCGCTGGCGGTTGATGACCAGCCCCGCCGCCCGGGCGATGCGTCGATGCCCGGTCCCGGCCAGCTCGCTGGCCGCGCGAAAGCCGTGGCGGCGAAGGCGCGGGCGCAGCAGTGCCAGTGGATGACGGCCAAGGGTCAGTCCCAGCCCGCGGTAATCACCCAGCAGGTCCTCGGCCTCGGAGGGGGCGGGCAGATCGGGCGCGGTCTCCCGGGCCGGCGTCGATGCAAGCAGCGGGCCGCGGGCCTCAATACCGAGCACCTGCCACCAGGCCCGGCGGCGATGCCCGCCGAGACCGCTCAGGGCGCCGGCGTCCGCAAGGGCCCGCAGGCTGCCCCGGTCAAGATCGGCACGCCGGGCCAGATCGGCCACATCCCGAAACGCGCCGTCCTGCTCGCGGGACTGGCACAGACGCTGAGCGGCCGGCGCGCCCAGTCCCCGGATCAGACGCAGGCCCAGACGCAGCCTGGGTGCCGTGGCCCCCTGTGAATCCTGCTCGAGGGTCGAGTCCCAGTCGCTCAGTCCGGCATCGACGCCGGCCACCTCCACGCCGTGGGATCGGGCGTCACGAACCAGTTGAGCGGGCGCGTAGAAGCCCATCGGCTGACTGTTGAGCAGGGCACAGGTAAAAACCGCCGGGTAGTGGCACTTGAGCCATGCGGAGACGTAGACCAGCAGGGCAAAGCTGGCGGCATGGGACTCGGGGAAGCCGTAGTCACCAAAACCGCAGATCTGCTCGAACAGGCGTTCCGCAAACGCCGGCGCATAACCGCGCTCGCGCATGCCGTCGAGCAGGCGCTGTCGGAACGGTCCCAACCCGCCGCGTTTTTTCCACGCCGCCATGGCGCGACGCAGCGAATCCGCCTCGCCCGGGGTAAAGCCGGCCGCGACGATGGCGAGCTGCATGACCTGTTCCTGGAAGATCGGCACCCCCAGGGTGCGCTCGAGGACGCCGCGGACCGCCTCGCTGGGATAGTCCACCGCTTCCTCATTGGCGCGGCGTCGCAGATACGGGTGCACCATATCGCCCTGGATCGGCCCCGGGCGGACGATGGATATCTCGATGACCAGATCGTAGAAGCAGCGCGGCCGAAGCCGCGGCAGCATGGCCATCTGGGCGCGGGATTCCACCTGGAAAACCCCCACCGTGTCGGCGCGACCGAGCATGTCGTAAACCGACGGGTCTTCGGCGGGGATATCCGCCAGCGTCAGGCGCTGTCCGTAATGCCGCTCGATCAGCGCCAGGCTGCGCCGGATGGCGCTGAGCATGCCCAGCGCCAGGCAGTCCACCTTGAGCAGTCCCAGGGTCTCGAGATCATCCTTGTCCCATTGAATGATGCTGCGTCCGGCCATGGCCGCGTTCTCGGTGGGTACCAGCTGGTTGAGGGGGCCCTGGCTGATCACGAATCCGCCCACATGCTGGGAGAGGTGACGCGGGAAGCCCACCAGTTCATGCACCAGGGTCAGGAGACGATGGATCATGGGATTGTCGGGATCAAAGCCCGCCTCGACGAGCCGATCGGCCTCGATGGTCTGGCCATCCCACCACTGCAGCGTCCCGGTGAGGCGCTCGATCTGGTCACTGTCCAGCCCCAGCGCCTTGCCGACGTCACGTACGGCGCTGCGGGGGCGGTAGCTGATCACCGTCGCCGCCAGCGCCGCCCGATGACGGCCGTATTTGCGGTAGATGTACTGAATGACTTCTTCGCGCCGGTCGTGCTCGAAGTCGACGTCAATATCCGGCGGTTCATTGCGCTCGCGCGAGATGAAGCGCTCGAACAGCAGACTGGAACGAGCCGGGTCCACCGCGGTGATGCCCAGGCAATAGCAGACGGCGGAATTGGCCGCCGACCCCCGGCCCTGGCAGAGGATGCCCTGACGGCGCGCGAATTCGACCATGTCGTGAACGGTCAGAAAGAACGGCTCGTAGGAAAGCTCGTGGATCAGGGCGAGTTCATGATCGATGGAGGCACGAATCGCCTTCGGGACGCCGTCGGGCCACCGCGCGGCAGCACCCGCTTGCACCCGGTCGCGCAACCAGCTGGCGGGGGTGTGCCCGGTGGGGACCAATTCCTCGGGGTACTCATAGCGCAGCTCATCGAGACTGAAATCGCAGCGCTCAGCGATTCGCAGGCTCTCGGTGACCATTGCCTGCGGATAATCGCGGGCGATGTGCCGTTGCGGGCGCAGATGGCGTTCGCCGTTCATCATTGCCGCCTCGCCCAGCTCGCTGAGTCGACGGCCGCGGCGAATGGCAGTGAGGGTGTCCTGCAACGCCCGTCGCCCGCGTCGATGCATGACAATGTCGCCACTCGCCACCGCCGGCAGATCATGTCGGCGAGCAAGACGCTGGCAGTGTCGGATTCTGTCGGTGTCGCGACCATCCCGCCGGATGGCGGTGGTCAGCCAGGCCCGGTCGGCAAACACGCGCCCGATCCAGGCAGCGTCTTCCGCGGCGCTGTCCACGTCGGTGACCAGCAGCGCCAGGCAGCCGGGCACGCCCTCATCAAGATCGCTGCGCTCGAGCCGATAATGGCCCTTTTCGGCCTGGCTGCGCCCCAGCGCGATCAGCGCCGACAGGCGTGCATAGGCCGCCCGGTCCGGTGCCAGCACAATCAGGTGCAGGCCATCCTCGAGTCGGAATTCGCTGCCGATGATAAGCCTCAGGTCGCAGTCGCGGGCGGCGGAATGCGCCCGAACCACACCGGCGAGGGAGCATTCGTCGGTCAGTGCGAGCGCCCGGTACCCAAGGGCCGCCGCCCGGCGCACCAGCTCTTCGGGGTGCGAGGCTCCGCGCAGAAAGGTGAAGTTGCTGATGCAATGGAGCTCGGCGTAGCCCGCGTCGACATCGGACATGGTCGGTCAGCCAAGCAGTCGTCGAGCAAAGCCCGGCACCGTGAGCAGTGTGACGGCGCCGGTCAGCATCATGGCACCCAGGAGCCCGAGCGAGCCCAGCGCCTCGCCGAGCAGCGCCCAGGCCAGCAACGCGGCGCCCAGTGGCTCGAGCAATACGAGAATGCTCGCAATTGTGGCGGTGGTATGCCGCAGCCCGCTGAAAAAGCACACATACCCGAGTGTTGTCGGGATCAGGGCCATGTAGGCGAGGGCCGGGAGGGTCAGCTCCGCGCTTTCAATCAGCGGTGCCAGGCCCGCCGTCGACAGCGCCGGCACCATCACCAGAGCGCCGACGCCAAACCCCAGCGCCGCGCTTTGCATGGGATGGACATGGTCGGCGGCATAGCGACTGATCAGGGTGAAACCGGCATAGACACTGGCGGCAAAGACGCCGTAGCCGAGACCGGCCCAGAGGCCCGCCCCGATGTTCATGGCCTGGGGTGAGACGACCAGCAGGGCGGTGCCGGTAATGGCGGTCACCAACGCCGTGATGAGGCGGCGATTGAGCGTTTCACCGAGCAGTACCGTGCCCAGCAGGGCAACGATGACGGGGGCCAGGCACAGCGTGATCAGCGTCGCCAGCCCGGCACCGATCTGTTCCACCGAACTGAGATATCCCACCTGGAAACCGGCCTGGGCAAGCCCGAGCAGTAGCAGCCAGCGGCCGGTGGCGGGAGGCAGACGCAGAAAACCGCGCCCCTGATGAAGCAGGCCGATCGCCGTGAAGATCGGGGCGGCCACGGCCAGCCGGACGAACGCCATCGCCACCGCGGAGATCTCGGTCTGCTCGAAGAGCACCCGTGAGACCACGCCGGTAGTGCTCCAGAGCACCGCCGCCAGGGCCACCAGCAGCACGCCGCGAGATGGCGTGAATCCCGAATGAGGCGCGGGCATATCAGGCGAAGATCCCGTGGACGTACCAGTCACGCTGTCCCCGCCGGTTGCGGAATATCCAGATTCGGTGGCCCGCGGCGGTGCGCGCCTGATAGTAGTCGCGGGTGACATCGAGTCCGTCCCACCAGCCGGTCTCGATACGCTCGGGCCCGGCTTCGAGCACCAGCGGGGCGTTGTGGTAGTGCGGACGCCCCTGACGGCTGCCGAGCGGCAGCGGGCATTCCAGCAACCAGGCGGGACGGGCATCGCTGCGGGGGAGTGGCGTGGCGGGGTCGGCCTTTTCGGGCCGCTGATAGGCCCAGGCCCGCTCCGGTCGGTGTTCAGCGACAGGAGTGATCATGTGCACGCGCTCCTCGCCCAGTCGGCTGTCG
>Ga0102935_1000347_pt1 | contig 16472 bp, 13 predicted proteins | sample SalPonR2_A_D2_MG_FD_78508 | JGI IMG/M metagenome (GOLD analysis project Ga0102935, IMG submission 78508) | Salt pond soil microbial communities from South San Francisco under conditions of wetland restoration - Salt Pond MetaG R2_A_D2_MG | ecosystem: Environmental > Aquatic > Marine > Intertidal... | reverse complement strand
GTAGCGACGATTAGGGAGGCATCCTCCCGGGTGACGTGCCGTTTGATAATTAGTGTATCGGTGACACACTAACAGTCCCGATAGCCCTGCAGGTATTTGCGTAACTGACTTGGCAGGCATCACCTGGAAAAACAGAGCCCTCGTGCTGACGCCACCCCCCGGTATTGCCCCGGCCAATTTGTCAGTTGGAAGATGGATACTACCGGTTCGTTGTGTTCGGTAAGATCCTCGATCAAGTGCTGCTCGTGGTGGATTCAGGCTCTATTTTGCTGCTCTTTATTACCGACAGAAGAATCTTCATGACCATGATCGGAGGCTTCCGTGTCGGATCGTTGTGTCAGTTCCACGCCACGCCACTTTCCGAGCTCAAACCAGCCGGCGGCAACGATGGCAGCGATGATGCCCGAAACGGCGAACGCGAACCAGATACCCGACGGCGTTCGGCTGCCGAAAAACCAGATGTCGACGGGAACAAGGTTCTGAGAAGCGACGTAAGCGATCGGTAAACGGATGAATCCGAACAGCAGGACTGCGATAGCGGCGGCAGTTAGCGTCTTCCCCGCTCCACGGAAGCCACCACTGTAGGCCCGTAACACACCGACAAAGCCGAACGTGGGGGCAATCCACCGGAGAAACGTTGCACCCTCGGCCACGACTGCGGGCGTACTATCGAACAGGCGGATGATGTCTGGCGCAAACGCGAACGTGAGGATTCCGATCGTCGACAACAGAACAAGAGACGTCTTTGCAGCGAACCGGTTAGTCGCGACGACGCGGTCGTCCCGTCCTGCGCCAATATTCTGGCCGGTCATTGCTTCGACGCCGCGGTCAATCGCAATGGCGGGCATAAATACCATTGAAAAGACGCGGATGCCGACACCGAACGCCGCGACGACGGGCGTCGAAAACAGTGTAACGATTACTAATACGGCATTAACCGAGATCGCTCTACCGGTATTTTCGATCGACGCCGGAATACCGATCCGTAGGAGTTTCCTGCTGTATCCGAGGTCGGGAATCATCTGCCGGAGGTGAATTTGAATCCCGTGGGAGCCACGCAGCATGAGCCAGAGGCCAACGACCATCGCCGATCCGCGGGCAAAGATGGTTGCGACCGCCGCCCCCTCGACTCCCAGTTGCGGGAACGGTCCGACACCGAAGATCAACAACGGATCAAGAGCGACATTGAGAATCACCGTGCCGAGCATGACCAGCATTGGCGTGACGGTGTCGCCTGCCCCCCGCATCAGCGCAATAAACACAGTAAACCCGAACAGAAACGGCAGTCCCAGGCTAATAATTTCCATGTAGTTCACGGCTAGAGCCAGCACGGTCGGTTCTGCAGCGAACACCTGGAGCAGTTCTCCGATGAAATTGAAACCCAGAATACCGAGTCCAACCCCGGCCAGCAAAGTGAACACTACCGTTTGAGACGCAGCATATTCAGCCCTCTCAGACTGTTCCGCGCCGGTGTGTTGGGCGACTAAAACGCTACCAGCAACAGTAAGCCCGAGTCCCAAAGAGATGAATAGATATACCAGCGGGAATCCGAGGCTGATCGCCGCGAGCGCATCAGTACTGTATCGGCCGAGCCAAAACGTGTCGGCGAGATTATAACCGACCTGAAGCAGATTCGTGATAATAATCGGGAACGAGAGGAAGAATAATGATTTCGGAATCGACCCACTTGTTAGGTCTAGCTCGGATTGGCTTTTGAATAAGCCACTGAGACGGCTCACAGCACTCACGGGCCGTCACCGTTGGCTATGGTGATGTTGGCTTCCAGCTGCCATTCGCCGGACAAAGAGGGTGGGTACATTTGTAGTGACAACACTCGTTCCATACGGCTTTTAGACTCAAAAGCGGTGTGTAATAAGCCAGGGCGTATCCTATTATCGGTGGTTGGCGTGCAAGATACAGGGCGTGCATCTCACACACCACGGATAGCGACGTTGGATGTCGCTTGATAGCCACAGATGAGGTACGTTGTTGCGAGGGGGTGATTGCCAGACTGCATCCAAGCGATGGAGACGAGCAGTTAATCGGGCCGCCATCGGCCACCGATTTCATCGCGGGGATAGTCCTGATATGTGCCATCAAGATACGTGGTGACACGACCGTCCTCTTCGCTGAGCGTGATTGCCCACAGGACGTTCTCCCGGAGCGATGTTTCTAAAGCACTCATGTGTTTGGTCCCCATCCAATCGGGGTATTCAAGCTCCGCAACGGCTGGCACCTCCGTGTGACTGGGGCTTCTAACTCGAACCATCTGTCGTTGAACCGATCCATCACCAGTCACGATGATAGCACCGTCCCGGCTGAATGCGACGTCTTCGGCAACCCGCCGAAAGGCCGAAGACGAGTCGGGGACAAGTTTACACCGATCAGTCGGCCAAGTGTTTTCTCCGAGCGGGTCAGTGTAATCCTCGAACTCTGTTTCGGCAACGATCAAAAAATACAGACTTGGACCACTTATATACTGTTCGTCCCATTTATCGAACTCCATACTTAATGATTCGGCGACGTATCGGATTTCGTCCATGAGATTCTGACTGGTCGCGTACTTTTTCAAAACCTGGTCGAGTTCTTCCATGAACCTGTTACTACAATTGTCACGGAAGTTTATTAAATTCTGCCCGGATTTGTCACTTTACTGGACTTAGTCCCGGTAGTTTACACCTCCCCGTAAGAATACTCAATCCAGCGTGTTTCGTCGCATACTTGAGCCGGATGGCGTCTGTGGGCGTTTCTACGATACGCTAACGTTGAATCATCGCAGGCCATGCGCCCGGTTCCGCCCAGCGGTTGTTATCAATTATACTGTTTCTGGTGGGCACAGCTGATGGGATGATCCCTCGGACGCGGTAGGTAGCAGCGCATGTTGCCGAGGACCGTATCAAATTTTCTGTGTCATCCCGTGATTTTTACCGTGGGATCCAGATCGACCCCAGTATTAATAGGAGAAAACTAGCCATCTGGCGACGTCCGATCCGAATTGTTGGCCATTGCTTACAGACTGGTCAGGAGATTATACAGGGATAATAAATGACTGTAAATAGGGAACAGTAACAAATGGCTTTCGTGGGGACGATGGACAACTCGAGACTACGGCAATAGTATGCTGGCTTTTGCGGGTGGCACCCCCAACCAGAGCGTCCCACCACCGACTGTTCCCCAGATTATGTTAATTGTTGACGCTATAACAAACTAATAAAATCGGTGAATTTCACCGGCAGAGGCGGTCGGAGCGTAGTCTAGAGGGAAACGGAAACAGGAACAGTAACAGATAGCTTTCGTGGGGACGATGGGTATATGGGTGAATCCACACGAGGCAATGCTGGTCTTTGCGGGTGGTACCCCCAACCAGAGCGTCCCACCACCGACTGTTCCTAATTATGCTAGTTGGTAACGCCATAACAAGCTAACAAAATCGGTGAATTTCACCGGTTAGAGCAGCCAGCGAGTACACATCGAACGTGGCATCGAAACGGTGATATAGATTCCAAAGTCGATCACCGGTTGTGGATTTCGACGAAGCCGTCTCGCATACACACCGCAGGCGCTCACCCCCAGTGAGCGGGACGGTGATCCGCCGACCCGCAAGATCAAGATGGGCTCATCACGCATCTAGCGCACGATCCGCCCCGCCACTTGGTTCGTACCCGTCCGAAGTTGCCGACATTGCACCCCGAGATAGACGAATGATCAGCGCTCAGAGATATAAAACTCCGTACCGGGCGTCAGTCGAAGCGTCATATCCGCCGTCAACGGTGGCTCAGAAACAGACCCTTCCGCCGACGTCTGCTCGTTGTTCTTTCTCGCAGACGCTCGGGTCAACGAATACCTGCGACCGATAATCGCCAGTGCGAGTTTCGCTTCCGTCAATGCAAACTGACGACCGATACACAATCGTGGGCCGCCACCGAACGGGGCATAGGCGAAATCCGGAATGGATTCCTTCAGTCCACCCTCCCACCGTGACGGTCGAAACTCTTCCGGAGACACATAAAACCGCTCGTCTCGATGCACCTGTCGGATACCTAACCAGACCGACGCTCCGTTCGGAATCCGATACCCATCGATCGCTAGCTCACCTCGAGCCTCCCGTGGAAGCACATACACCGGCGGGTACATCCGCAACGTTTCGGTTACGATCCGCTCGGTCACGGGCAGTGACGTGAGCGTCTCCCGCGTGATTGGGCCAGAAAGCTCCTCAACCTCCGTGTGAAACCGATCCCGAAGCTGGGGATGCCGTGAAATCTCATAGAGAGCCAACGCAAGCGTCGAGGCGGTTGTATCGTGGCCGGCAAACGTGAGCGTGACGACCTGATCCCGGAGTTGCTCGTCGGACAAGACATCGTCTCCCGGTGTTGAATCCCGCAATCCGACCAGCACTGACAGCAAATCAGTCGGTCCATCTTCGTCCGTCGGGGAGGTGGTCGATCTGTCGGCCAACAGTTGGGAGGCAATATCCCGGAGTTCCGCCCGCCCCTGCTTGAACCGACGGCGGGCCGGGGTCGGAATCCACGTCGGAAGGGGGTACGATGTCGGGGTGAACCACTCGTGGAGGTGGGTCGCAGCCGTATGAATCTCCCTGTCACCGCCGAGTTCCAACTCCCGACCGAACAACGTCGCAAACAAGATATCCAGTGTCAGCCGTCGCATCTCACGTTGCAGATCGATGGTCTCACCGTCGCTCCAGGAGTCGATTCGACGACGAATCTGATCGACCATCCCGGCGACGTAAGCCTGAATTTGCTCGTTCGAAAAGAGGGGTTGGAGAATCTCTCGTTGCCGTTGCCACAGTTCTCCTTCCGAGGCGACGAGTCCATCGCCGAACGCGATCCGGAAGTCGTCGGATTTGCCGAAAGAATCCCGTTCATCGATCAGGACACGCCTGAAGTGTGACGGGTGTGTGAGGTTGTAAATATCTCCGGCCCCGAACAGGTAGATTCGAGCGACGTCGTGGGATCGCAGGGCAGTATCACGAAACGAAAGCGCATCCGGCATAGTCCGAAAAGTGTGGGTCCACGGATGGCCGATCGCGTCCGGATAGGGTGGGAGCGGTAGTTCCTGTGGATCCGTCGCAGCCTGGGTCGTATCGGAGTCACCCATCGACAAAGAGTGACAAACCAGCATTGTAAAACGGTGACGACTGCTGTAGGAAATGCCGTTTCGATCCCCGAATGCTACTACGTAAAGCGTCACTCAGGAGCGAGTCGAGCGGCAAGCACCTTTGCATCCTCAACGTGCTCGGTTGCCGTGCGATCCCCTGTCTGGTCAACGTTCTCCAGTAAAGAGACAATACGGGCCGCGCGATCGCGAATTACCGCTGGATCGTCCGGTGCCTCGATAAGGTCGGCGGCGATCGCTTCTGCCTCACCGATCCATCGACTGGCAGTTCGCTCAACGGGCCGTTCTGCTGTCGCAGTGAGGGCCTCATGCAGTTCAGCCACTACGGCTTGGCGGTCAGTCTCGTCGTTGATGAATTCGTCACTCATACAGTCTCTACGGAGGTAGAACCCAAAAGCCAATTGCTGGGCCGATGTCTCGATCGGTCCCAGTTCAGCGGTGATGGGTTACTGACCCTCGCCCAACGTGACTGAGACGTGTCGGTCCTCGTGTTCGACGTAGTAGCCCGGTGGATTGCCGGTGTAGTGTCGCTCGACGTCGGCCGTCAGGTCTTTGAACGCTGCCGCCTCCTCGGCCGAGATGGATCGGTAGACGACTTCAAACGACTCCGTAACTTCGATAACCACGTTTACAAGCGCCTCGAGGTCGCGAACAGCCGGCTCGTCGGTCGAGAGCACCGCCTCGAGGTCGTCGCCCTCGGCCGGAGCGGCTCGAAGGTGATAGCTCGGCGTCTCTGCCGTGTTCGGTTCCTCAGTCGGGTCGTTTCGCTCGTTGGTTTGGCCGTTGTCAGAGTCGTCGGAGCTGACACACCCCGCAGCCGTCGTGAGTGCGCCTGTCGCGCCGAGTAAATAGCCACGTCTTGTTGCCATGCGCGTTGGGGCAGTGTTTGGAAACCCGCAGGCTTGATCCTACCGTTTGATATGGGCGTATAGGCGACGATCGCGTCGCACAATAGAATGATCGACGGCTGGCAAGCATCGAGCGTCGTCGGCTGCCGAACCTCGTTTATAGATGTGGATAGACCGGGGTATTGGAATCTCCAGACTGCTCCGGAGCCACCGACTGTAAGGGCGAGACGCCAAGAAAGGGTGTACACACCTATTTTATCAGCGCTAACGCCTGTTGGCTGACGGCGGTTCGCGACCTGAAGATGCTTTCTTCGTTCGGGCGACGGTGGCTGCTAAGGGTAGGAAAGCAGGCCGAACGGTAGTTGGTTGGCTAAGAGACTAGAGTAATCTCCAGATGTTTCCACTCGTTTCCTTATCATATCTGTAGAAACCAGTAGATAGCGGCCAGTTCAACAAATCTGGTCTGCAAAGACTTCCAAGCACTACTATAGAGTACGTCCTTGACGCTTGCCGATATAAAGCCGAATAATAGGAGCCTCGTTCAGAAAGGCAAAATCACGTACTGATATCGGATGTAAACTGACTACCGGTCTGTCTCTATTCCGCCATCCGCAGCGGTTGTCGATCCCGCCGCTGTCCCGGGCTCCGACTCAGAAGCGGCGGGTTCGGTATCGAGCGTGAACTGAGAGAGCAGTTGCTGGAGTTCATCGGCCTGGTTAGCGAGCGTCTGTGAACTCTGAGCGACTTCGGTGAGCGACGACGCCTGCTCTTCAGCCGCCGCAGAGACGTTCTCGGACTCGCTGTTGATTTGCTCGGCTGCATCCGCGACTTCATCCACCATACTCGCGACCTCCTCCGTCGAACTGGCCTGGTCATCAGTCGCGGTGCTAACCGCCTGGATGCTCTGGTTGACCTCTTCGACATTCGTTGCGATCTCATCGAGTGAATTCAGCGCCTCTTCGATTGTTTCGGTGCCCGATGACACCCGATCACCCATCTCTTGGATGTCCGCAACTGCGTTCGTCGTCGAAGACTGAATCCCCTCGATGAGTGTCTCGACTTCATCAGTCGCATCGCCGACTTCACCCGCTAACTCTTTGATTTCGGAGGCGACGACTGCAAACCCTTCTCCGGCTTCCCCGGCGCGGGCAGCCTCGATCGAGGCGTTTAATGCCAGAATATTCGTCTGTTCGGCGATCTCGGTGATTAATTCGACGATCTCACCGATCTCGTCGATTTCATCCGCAAGTGATTCGATCTCTGCGACCGTTTCTTCCGATTGCGTTTCGATCGCGGCCATCTCGTCCATCGCTTCTGTAGCGGCGTCCTGTCCTTCTCTGCCGAGATTCGCAGCCCGTTCTGACGTCTCCGCGATTTCTTCAGCCGAGGACGCGACTTCTTCGACCGTTCCTGAGAGATTCTGGGTCTCACTCGCGACCTCCTGGATGCTTTCTGACTGGATTTCAGCGTCCGCCGAGATTTCCTGGATCGATTCGCTAACCTGCTCGCTCGCGCTTTTTGTCTCATCGGTCCCGATCGTTACTTCTTCACTCGAGGTGGCAACCTCGTCAGCGAACGACTGAATCTGGGTGAACGTCTCGGACAGTTCGTTCATCATCGCGTTGAACGCCTCGGCAATATCGGTCATCGCCGAGCTCTGGCTGGCCGGATCCATCCGCTGTGTGAAATCACCCTCCGCAGCCTCCCCCATTCTTGTGCTGAACTCACCGGCTTTGTCTTGCAGATGGTCGTTGAGCGCTTCGGCTTCCTTACGAGCCTGCTCGGCATCCCGTTGTGCTTGCTCTACATCGTCTGCCATCCGGTCAAGCGTCTCACCGAACGTTCCAGGCACCTCCCGTTCGAGGACGGGATCGTCAAACCGCTGGTCGGCGATCGCTGCGGCTTGCTCGGCAGTAACCGAGAGATACTCCTGCATCCCTTGGAACGACCGAACGAGGTCGCCGACCTCGTCGTTGCGAGAGGTTTCATCGATTTCAGCGTTGAGATCGCCCGCTGCGATCGCTTCGGCGCTGTTCGAGACACGTCGAACCGCCTGGACGGTGTTGCGACCGATAGTAAGCCCAAGGACGACAAATCCGAGCAGCGCCGCGCCAATAATAATGAATATGTCTCGCTGAACTGTTCGAGAGACCGCTAAGGCGCTCTCGGTCGGTACTTCGATGGCGACAACCCAGTCGGCGGCGGCATCTGTCCCGGGGCGCTGTGTCCCCTCAACCGGCGCATACACGACGAAATCGCCTGTCTCTTCGTTCAGCGTGACACCACTCTCACCTTGGTGAGCACTTTCGATAATCGCTTGGTTGTCGTATTTTGTGCGGAGGTTTGCAGAGTCGGCATCGGCCTGGATATCGCCGTGTACACCGACGATTGACTCATGGGAACCGGCATAAGGTTGCCGGAAGTTCTCTGCGATCGCTTTTGGATCGACGACATTGATCAACGTTTTGCCGTCGGCTCCGGGAATCGGTGTCGCGAACGCGAGCCGTCCCTGCCCGTCAACTTTGTAGACTTCAGTGAAGATGACGTCGCGGGTGTTTTCGAATTTGAGCTCGCCGTCCTCATCGGCAGCCGTTCGCCAGACGACGCGATCGTTGATATTTACGCCTTCAGCTGAATCTTCCGTGCTTGATAACACCTCGCCGGTCTCAGTATCGACGTAATGCAGTGCGAGATGTTCGTCGGGAACGCTGTTTAGTTCGATTTCGAGTGTGGCTTGCACCTCTTGGGAGTCCTCAAGCGCTAACCCATCGGCTCGGGCCATCATCAGGGTGGTTCGTTTATTCTCTGTCAGCCACCGTTCAACACTGTTCGCCTGATCGACGGCCATCCCTTCTAGTTCAGTTCGGGTCTGTTCTTCGAGGTCTGCGGTGACTTGTTGCTGAAAGAATAACCCAATGCCAGCCGTCGCAGCAAGGACTATCAAAGTAACAAATGCGAACCGCTTCAGATAGCTGTTCGTGAGGACCTCCGGGAGCAGCTGTCTCATTTCAATATGCCCCCGAATACTTGTTCGAAAGCCGCCCTATGCGATACAGGTCGACGAGCGAGGTCTGATTTCGATCGCTTCGATTCTCCGTATTCAGTCTCAAATCGACAGCTCCCATCGCGAGAGTCATCTACTACAACGAATCTCACCACAGCGTTTAAAATCGACAACCGTTTCAGAAATTAAAACAAATTCAGAGTATTGTCAAATCAACATGTATTTGATTTACAAAATCGGAAATATTTTCTTCTTCTTGGGTGGTAGTAGAAGCAATCGCCCGAGAATCGATGCTTCGAGTGGTCGTGCACAACACGCAGAGAGTCCACTCAGCACGGCGGTACCATCCGTTCCCGGCTGTCGTCAGTAATTCCTTTATCATTAATAATAATATACTTCAGCGTGAGACCCGGATATGAGGCTACCGGAGACAAGAGACCTCTTTGCCCGCGAAATAGACTTTCCGGCAACGAAAGAGTCGGTCGTCAACGCTGTCGGCGATACGGACTTGGATGCACCGAGCGGCCAAACCGAAGCGATCGCGGATGTCCTCAAGCGTACTGAAACGGAGGATTTTCGGTCCAGCGACGAACTCTACGATACGCTCGTAACGTTCGTTAGCGACGCGTTCATCGGCCGGAAGTTCTACGACGACCGCGGGACATCAGTTGGAGACGACAGCGAGGAGGTGCATTTCTAATGCCTATAACCGTTGTTTCGGGCGTTACCGGTGTCGGAATGTCGAGTATCTGCCAGACGGCCAGAAAGGATCTCTCGGACGAGTACACCCTCATCAATTTCGGCGACAGCATGCTCGAACAAGCTGCTGTACACGATATTACCACAAATCGTGACGAGCTATCCTCAGTGTCACATCGGAAAATCCGTCGGCTTCAACGGCGAGCGGGTGAGTTTGTTGCCGATCGCGCCGAGGGGGATCATATCCTGTTGGCGACACATCTGGCCGTCGACACTGACAAGGGGTTTATCGACGGCCTCCCTGACGACGTCCTCAGTGAGATTTCTCCGGATCGATTCGTCGTTGTCGAAGCCGAACCGGCGCTGATCGTCGATCGACGCGACCGGAGTGACCGGGACATAGAGCCTGCCTCCCCTCGAACGATCGAGTTCGAACAGCATCTCAACCGGTCGGCTGCGCTCGAGTACGCCCGCGATCAGAACGCACCGATCGAATTCGTCGAGAACAGCGGCGAGATCAGCGAAGCCGCAACCGAACTGCTCGAAATACTCGACGACGGTCACAGCTGAGGTCACGACCGACGCCCGAAGCGCCGCGCCATACGTTATTTTCAGTAGTCGCCGAGTACGCCGAGTCGCCGAGCTCGTTGTGTTGCGAAGTGGAACACGGCGTACCCCCCAGCAAGATATCCGACGGCGACGCCGACGAGTAATCCAACATCAGCGAGCCCGAATTCCCACAGTCGGACACCGTCAACCATCGCCCGCTGAAGCAATGCGCTCCCGTGTGCCAGCGGGAGAAAGCGAGTCCACGGTGCATCGAGTACCGGCGCGGAGACCAACACGATGAATCCGAACTGCAGCAGATTCAGCCAGTTCCCGACGCGTTTGTATAGCACAGTAATGCCCCCGGCCGCGAATCCGAGCCCGAGGACGGAAACGATCGACAGTCCGGCAACGATGACGACCGTGATCGGATCGAGGCTCAGCCGGGCACCCGTGAGCAACAGCATGACAACGAGGATAATAGCACTCGTGAGAAACGTCCGAACAACCTTGGCAAGCCCTTTGAGCAATGCGACCGGTGCGAATCCAAACGGAGTGGTAATGTGCCGCTCAAGCGTCCCCCATTGCACCTCGCTTCCGATATCGTTCGACACTGACGAATACGCGCCGACGGACAACGTCCACAGGAAGTAGCCGACGATGATTCCTTCCAGCGAGTTTGATAGCGCCTGCCCGGTTAGCAGCCGACCGCCGTAGAACAACACCCCAAAGAAGAACAGCGCGACGACGACCCCGCCGACGGCATTGGCAGGATAGCGGACGAAAATCAGATACTCCCGATAGAGAACGGCTCGCGCGAGATGGTAGTAGGTTGCTGGCTGGGGGTCGGCACCGACGGGACTATCACCGTTTCCTCCTGACAGGGAACCACCGTCCTTCGCCGTCGATACACCGTCCGTATCCTGGCTCACGACGACTTGCCCCCCACAGCGTCGCCGGTCTCGATGTCGGTCAGTTCAACGAATACATCCGCCAATTCCGGTTGTACAGTTCGAACTTCTTCGATCGTGACGCCGGCCTCACGCAGCCTGTCCATCAGGTCGTAGAACCTACTGCCTGCCGCAGTGACTTCGAGAGTCGTGCGACCGTCCGTTGAGTCGATCGATCGAACATCGAACTGCTTTTTGAGCGAAGTGACCAGTTTCTCACCAATATCGTCACTCGCGATTCTGATTACGTCGCGATCGGCCTCGGATAGCAGCTTTCTGACCGTATCGTCGGCGACGATTCGTCCGTTGGCCATCATTATGACGCGGTCACAGACCGCCTCGATAACGCCCATGTCGTGACTGCTGAGAACGATCGTGAGCCCTTCGTCCCGGGCGAGTCGGCGTAGTTCGCGTTGAAGTATTCGCGAACTCTCTACGTCGAGACCAAGTGTCGGCTCGTCGAGAAAGACGAGTTCCGCACCGCCCGCGAGTACACTCGCGAGCGACACCTTCTGTTTCATCCCACGGGAAAGCTCTCTGACTGGCGTATCGGCCCGCTCAGTGAGCCCCAGCCGATCAAGTAACCGATCGTGTCGCTCCGTTACGGAGTCCGGGTCGATTCCGTGAATCGTCGCGAAGTATCGAAGGTTTTCACGGACAGTGAGCCGCCAGTAATCGTTACGAGCACCTTCCAACATCGCGTCTACATCAGCGTAGGCCGCCCGCCGGTCGGCGGCCAGATCCGCACCGAGCACTCGAACGGTCCCCGTATCGGGAATGATGATTCCGAGTGCACACTTGATGAGCGTGGTTTTGCCGGCGCCGTTCGGCCCAAGCAACCCGACAACTGAGCCACGTTCGACTGTCAGGCTCACGTCATCGACTGCGGTCACCCCGTTTCCGAACCGTTTTGAGACACCTTCGACGACGAGTGCGGGATGGTCTCGGTCACCGGCAGCAACACCGTGACCCGAGGGCCTCTCCGTCCCACTGTCGTGATCGGTACTCGCTCTCCGTCCCATTATCGTTAGTAAGGTCTGGACACAGATATATTAGAGATGTCCGAGTCGGTCGAGACCCGACTCGGTCTCTTATTCGAGTTGGTGGTAGTTCAGTTCGTGGCCCTGATCAAGGGCGGCTTGGACAGCCTCGCTCGGAGCGTCGACGGGTTCAGTGTGGGGGGCCATGCGTCCGATATCCGCCCGTTCGAAGCGGATGTTCTGTCGCCAGTCGGGATCCATTCCCGGGTGGTCGGTCCGGTAATGGGCCCCACGGGACTCGGTGCGTTCGAGCGCCCCGCTGAGGACAGCCTCGGCGGCGGTCAACATGAAGCCGAGATCGATTGCGAGCTCAAACGAACGGCTGGTCACTCCGCCGACGCGGACAGCTCTGGCCTTCTCTCGGACGGCCTCGAGCTGTTCGAGACCCTGCTGGAGAGACGCCTCGTCTCTGAGGATGCCGGTGTGTTCCCACATGAGATTACGCAGTTCTTCGAGGACCGTTTCGACATCGTGCTCGCCGCTTCGGTTTGCGGTCGTGACGAGCTCGGAGAGATGCGGCTCGACAGCAGATGTCAGAAGATCGTCCGGAACAGCGCCGGGGCCGTCGATCCGGTTTGCGACCCGTTCACCGGTAACGGCGCCGTATGCGATCGTCTCGGCGAGCGAGTTCCCACCGAGGCGGTTCGCCCCGTGGACGCCGGCCATCGTCTCACCGATAGCGAACAACCCTTCAACGTCAGTCTCGCCGTATTCGTCGACATGGACACCACCCATCCCGTAGTGTGCAGTCGGAGCGACTTCGACCGGTTCTGCGGCCATATCGACCCCGAGGTCCATGAACCGCTCGTACATTCGGGGGAGTCGCTCGGCGATGAATTCCGCATTTCGATGGGAGATATCGAGGTAGACGCCCCCGTTGTCCGTCCCGCGACCTTCCGCGACCTCCTGGGCGATAGCGCGTGCGACGACGTCTCTGGCGTCGAGTTCCATCTGATCGGGCGAGTATCGCTTCATGAACCGCTCGCCGTCGGTGTTGTACAGGCGGCCCCCCTCACCGCGGACAGCCTCCGTGACCAAACGGCCGCTCCATGGTTCCCACTCCGGGTCGCCCTCATCGACGGCCATTCCGGTGGGATGAAATTGGACGAACTCCATGTCCATCAGTGTCGCTCCAGCGTCGTACGCCAGCGCAGCACCGTCACCGTTGTTCTCGTCGTCCCGGGAAGTGTGTCGGTTATATATTGCCGCATACCCGCCGGCCGCGAGGACGACGCTCCCAGCGTTGAACAACACGAACTCCCCCGTGTCCATATCGAATCCAACAGCTCCGTAGACCGTTTGCCCGTCCGAGAGGAGTTTCGTAATCATCACGTTCTCGCGGTATGGGACCTCCAGTTCCTGGGCCTTCTCGACGAGCGTGTCAAGCATGGACTCGCCGGTGTGATCACCTGCAAAGGCAGTCCGGCGGAACGACTGGGCCCCAAAGTACCGTTGATCGATTTCGCCCTCATCGGTCCGCGAGAAATCCATGCCCCACTCGTCGAGCTCGCGGAGCCGTTCGGGCATGTGTCTGGTGACTGTCTCGACTTTCTCGGGATCGTTGATGTGATGGCCCTCGTTGAGCGTGTCCGCTGCGTGAATCGTCCAGTCGTCTTCCGGGTCCCGGGTCCCGAGTGCCCCGTTGACACCGCCACGAGCCCAGGTCGTGTGCGCGTCACCGTGCCCCCGTTTGCCGAGCACCAAGACGTCATCGACGCCATGCTCAGCGAGTTCGATTGCCGTCCGAGCGCCGGCCGCACCGGCGCCAATGACGAGCACGGAGATGTCGACTCGCTCGTATTCAGGGATAGTTTCAGTGTCGGCGACAGCGCCAGTATCGGCCATACATTAGTTACGGTCCAACGCTACTTGGGGCTTTCGCGCGCGTGCGCGCGAGGCGGAGAGGTCTGGTTGCTTGGACGATTGATTCTCACAGTAACACTCGTGGTAATACGCGGGGATTGTATCCGAAGCGGTCGCTATCAAAGCCGGGATCAGTTCTGTTCAGATCGGTTTCTAAAGAAACGCCGAGAGAGGGAAACGGACCGGTAAGTGATTACGACCTGTGAAGCTGTTTCCCGGCTGTTCGTTTGTGCGGCGTCGGCCCACAGTAGTTGACGTCGTAGACGAACGTCACGTAGCCGATATCCACAACGATGTAGAGCCATGAACAAATTTGAAATATTTGGGACTAACTTGGCTACACACAAATATTATACGCGTAGTTAGTGTTCATCTTAACATGACTGAGCGGTTGAGTGGACAAAGCGCAGTAGTGACTGGCGGGGCTTCGGGAATGGGCAGAGCGATCGCAAGAACATTCGCCAGAGAGGGTGCCGCTGTAACTGTTGTCGATATCCGATCCTCACCGAGGGCGGGTGGCCGCCCAACACAGGAACTTATCAGCGAACACGGCGGTAAGGCGCAGTTCGTTAAAGCTGATGTGAGCGACCGAAATGATATCGAAACGGCGGTTGAAAAAACGCTAGATCGGTTCGGATCGCTCGATATCATGGTCAACAATGCGGGTATCTGGGGGAAACAGCGGCCGATTACGGAAATCACCGAAGACGATTACGATAGCGTGATGGATGTCAATCTACGGGGCGTCTATTTCGGATGTCAGGCCGCGGTACAGGTCATGAAAGCTCAGAAATCTGGCGGAACGATACTTAATATGTCTTCAGTTGCCGGGCTGTTTGCATACGAGAACGCTTCGGTGTATTGCGCATCAAAAGCTGCGATAGCAAATCTAACCAGGGAACTGGCAGTCGAACAGGGGCCGAACGGAATCCGTATCAACGCGATCAGTCCGGGACTCATCTTGACGGCCCAATTGATACAGGATGAGGGAGCCAAGGGAGAATTCGAAGAGGAAGTGCCACTCCGTCGAGAGGGGGATCCAGAGGAGGTCGCCGACGCGGCGCTATTTCTCGTAAGCGACGCCGCGTCCTATGTGAGTGGGCACAACCTCGTCGTCGATGGTGGGTTCACGAGCTGAATCGGTGACAGAGAGGGTACGGAAAGTACGGTTGTACTACTAGTCCGTGTGGTGGCCGTAGCGTGTCGCTTCGGTACCGAGTCCCGGCGCGTTGCTCGCACCGGTCGCGTTCGCAGTGAGGAGCTCGAGAATCACCCGAACACCGACGCGTGACGTGCTGCCGCTTGGATCCCATCCGGGTGATGTCTCAGCGATATCGATCGCATCGATCCCGTCACTACCGACCACATTGAGCATCTGTACAAGTTCTCGAGTCGTCATACCGTTCGGTGTCGGCGCACTCGTTCCCGGCGTGTGTGCTGAATCGAGAACGTCGTGGTCCCACGAAACGTACACTGCATCGGTCCCGCCGTTGACGACCTCGGCGACATCCTTGCCAACAGCGACCGGGCCACGACGGATTATTTCGTCGAGCGGGTAGACGTTAATCCCATGTTCTTCGACATAGTCGATCTCCGAGCTCGGATTCAACATGCCGTTTATTCCGACGAGCGCAATATTTTCCGGGTCAACGCCGGCTTCATCGATTGCCCGTGGGATCGGCGAGGCATGGTTGTACTCGTACCCGCCGACATCTGGTGCAGTATCTAGATGCGAATCGAACAATACGATTCCGAAATCAGCGACGTGTTCTGCTAGCGCATTGAACCCAGGAATCGGAATGGCGTGGTTGCCACCGAGCATGACTGGGATCATTTCAGCATCGAGTAGTCGGCTAAGTATTGTCCGTGTTCGATCGAACGTCTCGTTTACGTCGCCTGGGATAATCGGTACGTCGCCACAGTCGACGAACTCGTAATGTTCGCTGAGATCAGTATCGTGATCGTAGTGATAGTACAGAAACTGATCGGAGGCAAGGCGTAGAGCGTTAGGGCCCATGTTCTGTCCGGTACGGGTAATCGATCCTTCGTCCCAAGGTAACCCAACGACCCCGACGTCGGCGTTTTCGGTATCCCATTCCTCGCTGAGCGGGTTTATCTGATCGGCACCCATGAACGTGTTTGAGTTCGGCACAAGCGATCCTTCGTAAAATTCGCCCGGCTTGTTGTCGTCCGACATTACAGGACTTAATTTAATATCTTTCTATATATTATCACCTGTTCCAATAAATAACCGTTTAATATCTTTATCGGTGGACATTTATCACCTACTTAGAGGTAGATTCGACCAAACTGATGAAGTCAGTTAGCGCCAGGGTCACGTGTTTCCGGTGTATAAATTTCTGAGCGGCACCCGTTCCCATATTGAGGT
>Ga0102935_1000338_pt1 | contig 16633 bp, 20 predicted proteins | sample SalPonR2_A_D2_MG_FD_78508 | JGI IMG/M metagenome (GOLD analysis project Ga0102935, IMG submission 78508) | Salt pond soil microbial communities from South San Francisco under conditions of wetland restoration - Salt Pond MetaG R2_A_D2_MG | ecosystem: Environmental > Aquatic > Marine > Intertidal... | reverse complement strand
TCGAAAAGTGATTTTTCTGGAGGTCTGAAGCAAGGCTATGAGTTGGGAAGTTTGACTGATGGATTGATCGCTTACTATCCGTTTGACGGTGATGTTAAAGACAAGGCCTTGAATAACGACGGCACAGATAATACTAGTGCAGGATACGTTAGTGGAAAGGTAGGAAGTGAGGCTAAGGACTTTGATGGAAACGATGATTTTGTTGATGTTCCTAGTTTCTCAACTCTGGACTCATTCACTTTGGCGGTCTGGGGCAAAGTAGATAATCCGAGCGATGGCAATATCGATCCGTTGATCGCGATTAACGATAATCAGAGATGGTATATAGCGAACAGAGAATCCGGTATAATGAGGTTAAGAATGGATGACGGTAGCGGTACGGGTCACTCTTTTGATTACTCATTAGACTCAAAGTGGCACTTTTATGTTATAACATGGAATGGGGAGGAATTTAGAGCATACGCTGACGGATCTCTTTTGGGTTCTGAAAATGTAGGAAGCCAGCGCTCAACTTTTTCAAAAGGCAACAGAGTAGGAGACTGGGAAGACACTAATCACTACTACTTAGAAGGTGCTGTAGATGATGTAAGGATTTATGATAGAGCTCTTTCCAGGCCTGAAGTGAAAGAGCTTTATCAGAGGTCTTCCACGCAGGAAATTGCTGATAAAGATAGATTGACGTCGGGCCTTGTCGGGCATTGGCCTTTGAATGAGGATGATACTACTAATGCTTATGATTTGAGTGGAAGAGGTAATGATGCTTCTTCAGTGACTGGTACGAGTATTGCCTCAGGTCTTGGAGGAGCAAAGGCCCGGAGATTTGACGGGAGTAGTTATATTGATACTGGTGTGAGGCCTTTAGCTGGGAAGTCTGAAGCTACTATGTCTGTTTTTGTAAATTTTGATGCTTTTGATAGTCAGAACGGAGTTTTCATGGCTCGTGGAAGTTCTTGGGGAGATTCTCATGGATTTCAATATGATACGAACGGCACTGAAGTTACGACAATTATAAGTAACGGCGGTACTTTGGCTGAAGTAGGAGACGATGTATCTAATTATTCTGCTGGTGCTTGGTATCATCTTGCTTTTACATTTGACTCAGGGACAGTCAAATTGTATCGCAACGGAACTGAAGTAGGAACTGACAGTACAGGTCCTTCAAGTCTCTCAACAAATGCTTCTAATCTTCAGTTCGGACGAGCTGATGGCGCAGGACGTTATCATAATGGAAGAATAGCTGACGGCAGAGTATACAACAGAGTTTTATCCAAATCTGAGATTGAAGAGTTAGCTAGAATGGGAGGCCTCTAGAGTTTATGACACGTGATATTTCACAGGCAACAACTTACAAGGATAAGGTGAGGCCTTCTTCTGCGGTCTCCAGGTGGAGTATGGACAGTTCTGATGTTGATTCGGGTGTTATAAAAGATAGTTGGGGTGGTAATGATGGAACAATCAACGGGGCCTCTACAGGTGTTTCTGGTGTCGGCGGGAGTGAGGCCTTCAGCTTTGATGGAGGAAATGATTTTGTCGATGTCCCGACTTCACTGGATTTAGGCAGTGATAGTTTCAGTATTTCTATGTGGATTAACAAAAGTACAGACGTGATTGATAGAGGAAGTGTTGCTTGGGATGAGGTGCCTTTATGGCTTCAAAGGAGTAATGGCAGTGCTTCGTTGATTCTGTATTTTAATGAAGTATCGAATGGAAAAATAGGCCTGCAGTTGAGAGATTCTAACAATAATTCTATAGGTAACGATAAATCAAATACATCTCTGAACGATGGAAATTGGCATCATTTGACGATAAGCAGGAAATCTTCAGGATTATTGAAATTCTATATCGATGGATCAATCAGCTTTAGTTATGATTCATCTGGTGATGTGGGTACGATTAACAATATAATTCTAAGCTCAATTGTAAATGGAGCAGGAGACCACAACAGAAACTACAGAGGCAAAATCGATGAATTAAGACTCTATACTGAGGCTTTGAGTCAGCAGCAAGTTTGGAAACTTTACAATATTGGAAGAAATGCGAATTGGGGATACTCAAGGAGTTGAATAAATAGTATGAGATCTAAGATTTTCACGCGGACTGTTGGATACTGGCCTTTGCAGGAGGCCTCTGGAAATGCGTTGGATTATTCTGGGAATGAGAATCACGCAAATAGTACTAATGTGTTATCCTACGGCGTTTCTGGGCCTGTAGGCGGTAATGCCATGGAGTTTGATGGTGATGATGACGTTGTGCGCATGAAAACGCAGAAACTTGGTGTTTCAGGTGGTACCGGGATGTTTACAATTTCTGCCTGGATTAATTGGGGTGGAAGTTCTGACACTATTCAAGGTGTATTTGAATCTCCTACAGTAGGGGATGGATTGCCCGGTAATCCTCCATATGGTATTTATTTAGCAGGATCTAATAATGATAAAGTTACTCTTTCGATTCAAGATTCATCCAATAATTCCAATAGTGTTCAATATTCTCAAAGTATAAATTCGGGAGAATGGAAGTTAGTCACAGGTGTTTATGATGGTTCTAAAGCGCGTTTATTTGTTGATGCTGAAGAGGTAGCAAATGGTTCTGTAAGTGACATATATAATGTCTCTCCATCTAGGGGTGCTGGTATAGGTACTTGGAAGCCATCGAAAGGCCGTTTCTTTGATGGAAAGATTGCTCATGTTCGTGTTTGGGATTATCCTTTGCCTGAGGCCTCTATTAGGGCGTTGTATAATGCGTCTAGAGGGGGATTTTCTGAGTCAAATAATAAGACTCTGTGAGTTTTTTTGTGAGAGGCCTGTTAAGTGTCCTTTTTTAAATCTTGTAAAGGACTTTTACTGTATAAACTCGGTGTATATTAAAAAATGAGTAAAGAGCTTGACGCAATTCAGGAGGTAATTAATGATCCTGAGCATATCAGGAACATTGCTATCGCTGCACACATTGACCACGGTAAAACAACTTTAACAGATAATCTATTGGCGAGAGCCGGTATGATATCGGATAAGCTGGCTGGAGATCAGCGTTTCATGGACTTCGATGATCAGGAAGCAGAAAGAGGTATCACGATTTACTCTGCGAATATTTCGATGGTCCACGAATACGATGGACAGAATTATCTTGTCAATTTGATTGATACGCCTGGGCACGTTGACTTCGGAGGAGACGTTACACGTGCTATGCGTGCAGTCGACGGAGTAGTAGTACTTGTCGACGCTGTTGACGGCGTTATGCCTCAGACAGAGACTGTTATGAAGCAGGCTATGAATGAAGGAGTCAAGCCTGTACTGTTTATCAACAAAGTCGATCGTTTGATCGAGGAGATGCAGTTGACTCCTGAGGAGATGCAGGAGAGATTTACTGAAATCATAAGAAAAGTTAACAACATTTTGAGAAAGTACGCGGATGAAGAAACAGCTGAAAGATGGAGTATGGCTGTAAACGATGGAACAGTCGCATTCGGTTCTGCTTTGAAGAACTGGGCAATTTCAGCTCCTTACATGCAGGAATCCGGAATCACATTTGGAGATATAATCGAAAGAGTGAACGAAGGAGATCATGAAGGCCTTGCTGGAGACGCACCTATCGAGGAAGTCGTACTTGACATGGTCGTCAAGCATCTTAACAATCCTCAGGAATCCGCTCAGTACAGAATCCCGGCTATCTGGCCTGGGGACGCAGAAAGTGAAGTTGGACAGTCGATGGCCAAGCAGGATCAAGACGGGCCTTTCGTTGGAGTTGTTACAAATGTCGAGGACGACGAGCACGCAGGTACTATTGCAACTGCGAGAGTCTTCTCCGGAACAGTCCACGAAGGAGATGAACTGTATGGAATCGAATCTCACAAGACTGAAAGAGCACAGCAGGTCGGAATCTACTCCGGACCAAGAAAGCTTACAGTTGATGAGGTCCCGGCCGGAAACATCGCAGCGATTACAGGACCTGATTTCTCTACTGGAGAGACAATCATCGCTAATGAAGCTGATGAGATCCAACCGTTCGAACAAATCGAACACGTATTCGAACCTGTTGTAACAAAGGCAATCGAACCTAAGAGGACTAGTGATCTTCCAAAGCTTATTGAAGAACTGCGTAAGCGTTCCAAGGAAGACAATACAATCCAAGTAGATATTGATGAAGAGACAGGAGAAACAACTGTTTCAGGACTTGGAGAATTACATATCGAAGCCAAAGTCGAGAGACACTTGGAAGAAGAGGGAATCGATATCGAAGTTTCAGAACCTATTGTTGTATTCCGTGAAGGAATCACAGAGGCCTCTCCTGAAGTTACAGGGAAGTCTCCGAATCGACACAACAAGCTTGATATCTCAGTAGAGCCTCTTGACGAATCAGTTAGAAAGTTCCTGAAAGAGGACTACGAGGAAGTCAAGATGAAGGCAGATGAAGATCACGAGATCAAAGAGGCCTTGATCGAGGCAGGGATGGACAAGGACGAAGCTGACAACATCATGGAGGCTTACGAAGAGAACGTATTCGTCAATGCTTCCCGTGGAATCAAGAATCTTCGAGAGATCCAAGAATACCTTGTAGATGCTTTCAAGGAGTTCTGCGACGAAGGCCCACTGGCAAACGAGCCTGTAATCGGATTGAAGGTCAAGCTTCACGACGCTAAATTGCACGAAGACGCGATTCACAGAGGCCCAGCACAGATGATCCCTTGTACAAAGGATTCAATGATGAGAGGCTTCCTTCAGGCCGGTCCGGAACTGATTGAGCCAAAGCAGAAGCTAAGGATCGATACTCCTAAGGAAACGATGGGAGAAGCCATGACAGAAGTCTCCAACAGAAGAGGAGACGTCATCGACATGGAAGAAGAAGGAGACTCAAGTGTCATCCACTGTAAGCTCCCAGTAGAGGAACTGTTCGGTTTCGAAGCAGCACTGAAGTCTGCTACAAACGGACAGGGATTCTTCAGTCTTGTAGACATCATCTTCGAGCCACTGCCTAGAAACTTGCAGGAAGAAAAGATCCTGGAAATTCGAGAAAGAAAAGGCATGAAGCAAGAGATGCCAAGCCTCGAAGAAGAATAAAAAACTGTAGAGGCCTCCTTTGAGGTCTTTACTCCATATTCCATTTTTCTATTTTCATTTCTGGATATGGTTAAAAAAATTCCCTGCGAAATTGTTTTTTGAGGGACCGGTGGCTTAGCCAGGTTAAAGCGCCACGCTGATAACGTGGAGATCCCCAGTTCAAATCTGGGCCGGTCCATTACTTAGTGTGTTCGTTTCTTGATTTGATATCTTAGTTTTTTCTTAGAGGCCTGTTTTCTAATTTTTTGAAGGGAATTTTAGGGTTTAATAGCTTGGTTTGTGGAGAAAGGTTTATTACTGTCGGTTTTGAGTAGTAAGTATATGTCTGAGTTTGATAGAGAGCCTGTTTGGGTGAGAAAGCATCTAAGGGATGTTTCTTTGCCTAGGGATGATGTTTTTGGGCATAGAGATTATGAGATAAGGATTGATAGGCCTCAGATAGGGCAGCGTCGTGCGGAGATTTTCCTAAGACATCGAGATGAGACTGATTGGACGCCTATCACTGAGTTGGATCCTGATTTCGATGAAGTTGGAGATGATCCCAGAGTTTTAGTTGATGAAATGACTGGAGCGGTGGATGAAGAAGATTACGCTGATCCTGTTAAGAGGATGCTAGCCTTTGAACTTTCTGATTTTTACTTTTCAGATCTTCTAGGCACAGAAATTGATGACATTGATCATCTTGAGAGCGATGTGCTGAGTTTCAGTCAGGCACACGATATTTTTGATCAGTATCTTTCCAGCTCTGAAACACGTGAAGATGATTGGTATGATCTTCATGATTGGTGTAGACAGCTTAGCAAACGAGGCCTTGATGAGGGAGAAACTCACATGTTTTCTTCTGACAATTACGGGAGAATAGGGCTTTTTGAAGAGGTATTTGATTATGTACGGCAGAAAGGATTAAGTTCTGAATAAAACTATGATTTAATTTGTTTAAAAGACGAATTTTCGGACTTCATCACTTTATGTGGAAGCCGGAGTCAAGTAGTCGGAGTACTTCTTGAAATCCTTGTGGATCGATCTCTAGTAAGGCCTCTCCTGTTTCAGGCCTGTCGTCTGGTATGTCGATTGTGCCAAGTGATAGCGGATTAGCTATATTGGGCTGTATTCTGTGTATTTCTTTTCTGCTTTGATTTGATTCTGTTCTCTGGCCTTGTATTCCTAGTGGGAAGTCTTTGTCGACGGAGACGATTGTCAGTCCGTAATCGTCTGCTGTTCTGGCTATTGCGCCATCTTCGTCGTTTTTCCAGTATTTCCTCACGTCTAAAGGTTCTCCTATCTTGTTCATTGTTTCTTGTACTTCGTTGACGACGTAGTTTGGCACATCGTTTCTCAGCATAGTGTCTCTGAGATTGGATGGATATCTGATGGCTTTTCCGGAGCCTAGTGCTTTGTCTACTATGTCCCAGACTACTGTAGGAGCGAATATCTCGAAGTTTTCATTGTCTGGCTTGATGTCTGATCCGTCTAGATAGAATTCGTTGTCGTCCGTGAATTCTTTGAGGCCTGAGAGCAGTTGTTCCATGTTTTCTTCTTTTCCTGTTTCCATCATCCATACCATCTGTTGTGCAGTACCCATTATGGCGCAGTGATCAAGGAAGAGGCCGTTTTCTATATCTGTTTCAAATTCTCTGTAACTTGGATCAACGAATGTAGGTCTGTAATCGTTCTGCCTATGGATGTACATCGTTCTCATCCTGTCCAGTGGCTCTGATCTGTATCTTTCTGTCTTCAGTTCATCGAATTCGTATGCTTGGGCGCCTATCCTATCAAGAGTTTCGTGATTGAATATGTCTTGAAGTGCGGATGGGCCTTCTTCATTTATTCTTTCAGCAACGTATTCTCCGAGATTCACTAAGTTTAAATTTCGGACTAAAAATTCAAATAAGTGTTACTACATTAGAATACGAACATCGGATTAGATGAGGTATAATCTTGATTTGAGATTTATCTGTGTATAATCCTCTAATCTTGAGTTTGGTCAATGAGTTTTTGGAGGGCCTCTGACATACTCAAGAATACTAAAAAATGAGATTTCATTTTATACTGTTGTACATCTGTGAAGGAGTATAAACTTCCCTTAGATACTGCATCACGAAATCTTCGTCATCTGTGAAATCTGCGTCGTATGTGACAACTACTGCATCCCGTTCCATAGCTTCTACAGCTATCCCAGCGTCTTCAGGATACTTAGAGAACTCTAAAGGTGTGATTTCTACAGGGCTTCCGTGTTTATCAAGTAAATCAACTAAGGCATTATAATTTTCATTACTGTGCGTTCCAGTGAATCTTGAAGGGTAGAAAATCTCTCTTTCCTGATTTATGGCCTTTTCTAGAAGTAAAGTAATCTCTTCCACGCTCTCTTCAAGGTCAAGCTTCTTATAGTATCTACTATCTCCGCCTAATACATCACTGTCCTCACTATTTTCTACTTCGAAGTAAGCTGTCGTCCTATGATTCTTATTGTCTTTGACTGCTATCAATATGTTTTCGTCAAGAAAGATATTTTCCTGAGTAGGTACATAGTAATCAGTGATGAGGTCTGGCGTGAAACCACTGTTTCCTGGATCATCGTTCAGGGTCTGTCTTAATTTTTCTACTTCCTCTATGATTTCTTTAGAGGCCTCTTCGTGACTTTCTCTATCATCCCCTAGAGTCGAGATCAATTCCTTCAGAGGATTTAATTCCATACTGAACTAAAGAATGAAATAAGTTTAATATCTGCCGGTAACAAAATATCCAAAAATATTGATTTGTTTTTACTCCTTGCTGGCAAAGTTTTAAATTTTTTCTTTGAAATTTTAGTTTATGCATTTGGTTAGCGTCCCTCAAACTTACTCTGAAGCACTTGAAGAAGGATATTCTACATTTGAAACCAGAGTATAGTGGCAGAGGAGGGTGGAAAGACATTACAAGTCTATTTAGAGATGCTTTTGCTGATGAAATAGAAGCTATTCTTGACAATAATACTAGTTTAGAAGCGATGGGAATAGAGCCTAATCTTGAAGACGAAATAATAGTGAACACGGGTGAGATACTCCTTCATGAAGAAAGTAGTTCAGAAGAATATTTGGCTGTTCTTTACAAGGATTTGGGCGATGGTAGAAAGCCTGTGGCCAAAGCACCTTTAACAGAGCATGAAGCCCAACAAGATGATAGAGGTTCGGGTGAATTGGAAAGTCGGAAATCCCTGATAGCAGGGAACTGGTCGAGTTCGATAGAAATAACGTCTTAGAACTACTGGATCAAGGATAATGTTTGGTTAATGGAAATAAAGATGGAAAGAATGGGTTTATCCGTAGTGTTCTTCCAGATAATCTACGATTTCATCTGATTCTGGCATGATTGTATCGGTGTTAGGATCCTTCAGTACAGGGACGTTTGTCTGTCCTGATACTTCTTCTACTCTTGAGCGGTCGTTTTGATCGACTTGTCTAGCGATGAAGTCGATCCCTAGTTCAGTTAATTTCTGTCTTACTTTTCCGCAGAAAGGACATCCTTCGAACTGGTACACTTCCAGCATCTTTTCTGGTTGGCTCATTTTAAATCACAGATACTAGTTAGTGTTCTGAATGTTTTAATCTTGAGCTTTCTGTTCTTTAACTTCTGGACAATTTTTTAAGCATCTAGAGTCTATATGCATGATAAAGGGAGTTCTGATATGTCGATGGATAATAGTGGTAAGGAGGAACTTAATGAGGGTTCTGATAATGAAAAATCCTCTGATAAACTCCAAGAATCTTCTGACAAGTTTTTGTCACGTCGTGATTTTCTGAAGAGTTTTGTCAGTGGTGCTGTAGCGGTTGGAGGGATAACGATGCTTCCTTCTGTTTCTGCATTTCAGATCACCAGTGACAATCCACTGCAGTATTTTAATCAGAGCTCATCTGATTCAAGTTTTGAAGTAGATACTTCGGGGACTTTGGAGGTTAATCAGATAGGTACTAAATCAAGCCCTGTTTCACAGGTCTTCACAGATCGAGTTGGAGATGGTAGTAATCCTTTGACTCGTTTGGAGACTGAAAAACTTTCTAAGGACATCGTGTTCTTGACTTCGGATTATCTGAAGGCCGATGGATCCACAGATGACGCTGATTCACTTCAGTCCGCTATCGAAAACGAAGAAGGAAAATTACTGATATTAGAGGAGGATTCTGGAGTTATCAATCTTGATTCACAGGTAAATCCAACTACTTCAGGCCAAAAAACCGTCATATATTGTGTTGGAGAACCTACACTAGATGTAACTGATATATCTGGTGTTAACTCGTGTATAACTTTCCAGAACGCTGACAATATCGAGATAAAAGGAAAATTGAGGGTCAAAAATGATACAGGTACCGGAATTTTGTGGTCTTTGACAGCAGGAAACGGCTTCAGATTTGACACTATAGAACTTGATACAGGACAAGGAGGCTTCAATACAGGCAGTCACGATGATATAAAGGGAGATGAAATCATAGCTAAAGGGCATCGTGATACTGACAGCGGAGAGGCCCCAGGTTTTCACTCTTTAGGAGCTACTGGTGCCGAAATCAGTCGTGTCGAAGTTAAGAACTGTGATAGAGGAGTTGAGATAGAGGACGACACTCAACATATGAATATCGAAACTGTGAGAGCAGAGAATATATCGAATCAATCAGCGGGCAGTCCCTCAACACAAAAAAGCGTGGATATAACAGCACATTCAAATACTACTGTCGACGACATAAATCTTGGAGATGTGCATCTTGTTGACTGTGATGTAGGTGTTGGAGTGATAGAGTCAGGAGGAAAACTAGGATCTGTTAATATCTCAAGGATAATTGAAGAAGACTCAGGGACTTACAGTCCACAGGCCTCTTTTCAAGGAGCTGACACAGTTATAGGGTCATATAACATCAGAAATCCTGAAACTGCTCGTCCAAACGGTGTAGTCATGAAATCAGGAAGTTTAACGATTTCAAGGCTTAATATAGAAGATCCTGTAGACTTTAGAGGTGTGCTGGTGCAAGGTGGAGAAAATCTCTCAATAACTGAACAATACAGCATAGAGGCCGTAAGCGAAGGAACTGATAAGGCAGTAGAGGTGCAGACGGATTCAAATCTAGATCATCTCCATATTGATAATCTGGACGTGAAAGGGTCACTTGCCGCCAATACTGTAGAAGTCGGCGGTAACGGTGTAACAGGTACAGACAGATGGGGGGTTGTCATGAGAGACGCTGATTTGGCTAAAGGAGGAGGCGGAGTAAGGATAGATATAAGCAACACAGGGAACACTCCCTGCTTTTTGGACGGAGTTAATCTTTCAGGTGGAGCAAACGTCCTCCCGGATGGTTCGGTCGTCAAAGGAGCAAAAGGAAGGAACGCCTCTGACTTCAGTGGTGCAGTAGCTGTAAACGGAGTGGGAACAGAGTCAGCAAACGCTGAAAAACCACAGCTTAACTGGGAAGAAGGTACAACAGTGAAATTCACTGATTCTGGTGATGATTCAGGCACAGGAATCTATAGACTTATAGAAGGCAACTGGATACAGTTAAACTAAAAAGGTCTTAAACTACATCAGAAGTCATCCATTTTTTCCAGTAACTCTTTCTGATTATCGTAAGTCAAAAGCGATTCAACATCTTCCTTCTTCATGAAGAATCCTGTCTCGTGTTCATCACTTGGATTTCCTGTAGTATTCACAGAGGCCTCTTCGTTTATTTTTACAATATATATTTTGTACTCTCTGTTGACTTCTTCTCCCTCGTCTTCAAAGCTCCACTCAAGCACTTCATCTGTATCGTCTATAGAAATTATGCTTTCTTTTTCTATCCCTGCTTCTTCTTTCAGTTCTATCTTAACTGTTTCAGTGTAGTCGTCTTCTTCTAAATGGCCTTTCGGAAGTTCCCAGCCCTCCCAGTTCTTCTTCCTTTTTAGTATCAGGAAGCGTCTGGAGCCTCTGGTCTCCTTGTATGCTATTATTGTGACGCCTTTTTCAGTTCTCATAAACTTCTTATTTTTTCCAGCTTTTTTAACATCTTCATCTTTTTCGAGAGGCCTCGCGTTTAATCGTGAAAAACAATCGTTTTCAGTGGTTTTCCTAGGTGTTTAATCGAATAGTTTTTATAATTCCCTGTCTGATTTATTATTGACAGGTGTCAAAATGGTTAAGATGATTGGTCGTCTGAGAAAAATTCTGTCCAGTTTGTTCGAGGATTCAGATCAGGATATCGGCATTGGTATTTATGGGCCTCCTAACGCAGGAAAATCAACTTTAGCCAATCAGATCTCACAGGATTTGACAGGTGAAGAGATGAGTAATGTCTCAGAGGTGCCTCACGAGACACGAGCTGTAGAGAAAAAAGAGCAGGTGAATATAGAGGCCGATGATGGTCGTTCAATCGACATCAACTTATTGGACATGCCAGGCATCACAACTAACGTTGACTTCAAAGACTTCAAAGAACACGGTATAGAAGAAGACGATGCCAAAGGCCGCGCCAAAGAAGCTACAAAAGGAATTGTAGAGGCCGTCAAGTATCTTGACGATGTTGATGCATGCCTAGTTATTTTTGACTCAACTGAGGATCCTTATACTCAGGTAAACGTTACTATAATAGGGAATTTGGAGGCAAAAGATATTCCAATCCTTGTACTGGCTAACAAGACCGATCTTGAAGATTCTGATCCTGAAAGGGTTAGAGATGCTTTCCCTCAGCATCCGGTGCTTGAAATCTCGGCTAAGGAGGGAGAAAACATTGACAAACTTTATGAGGAAATAATCGAAAGGTTAAGTTAGATGGGAGAAGACGGAGTTACCATAGAGTTTTTATCTAGAACAAAGCTTCAGGAGAAGTCCTTTGATGAGAAGGTGGAAGCTGTAATTGACCGTGTGAAAGACAACGCTGTTTTAGTTCTTGAAGAAGGCTGGAGTCATGAAGAGGAAAGACGTTTGATACAGAACGCTATGGATGAGATAGATGAGGATTTCCCGGGAATTGAGTTCTTGGGACTTAATGATCGTGAGTCAAAGTTTAAGCGCGCTAAGAAAATGTTTTACGAAAAAGTTTTAAATGAAAAATACAGGGGAGGAATCACTATCGTAGGGAATTCACGTGTCATGGAGAAAGTGAAGAAGGAGCGTGACGCCGTTTCATTCCTCGCCAGATTAGAGGATAACAATGAATAATTTTAGAGGCCTCTCACTTGATTCGAGGTGTTTCTAGATGCCACACAGATGCATGAACTGCGGAGAAGTATTCGAGGACGATTCCGATAAAATAGTAGATGGCTGTGACTGCGGATGCTCTCTTTTCATGTATGAGAGTAATCCAGAGAAATCCGAATCAGAGCTTCAAGAAGAAAAAGAACGTGTCGAGGACGACATTCAGGATATGATCTTGGAGGGAGAGGAAGAAAGGAATAATATCCAGATAGAGTTTGATTTGGATTCGATAAAGGTCAAAGGTGAAGGAGTCTACGAGTTGAATATCTCCCGTTTATTGAATGAGATGCCTCTGATAATCTCCAAAGATGAGGGAACTTATCACATTGATCTTCCTTCAGCTTTCAAGAAGGAAAAAGGAGAAGTAGATCTCGAAACCCTGTAGTTTTTCATAATCTTCTTCAGTTTTATCCTCTGTAACATGTTTTTTGCAAAGGTTTAAATCCAGCCTCTGCAATAATTCAAGTATACAGTAGCAGATTTACGATCTGCAATTGTTTTTTGAGGTATTTAGCATTATGGAAACGAAAGAAGACGGTCAAGAAGACATCTTCGGTCTTCCGAAGATGAGTACTAACATGGAGATCGCTATCTCTTATGTCCTCTTTGTACTGGGGATCCTTATGGTTCTCTCCGTAGTTTATCCGGTTAGAGAATTTATCTCGATCAACGCTATTTACGTAGGACTGTTGATGATAGGAGTAGCCTATGTGTTTGCGATGGAGTCAGTGAGAGAGCTTGAGGAAAAAGATCACTTCCTCTCCCGGAGATTGATGAAGAGGCTCGATAGCGACGAAGAAAACGAGTAACCATTGAGGGGTAAAAATAAAACTTTTCACCCTATATTCTTTTTTTATGCCAAGCGAAGAAGTAGAGCTGAACTTTCAATTTTCAAATGAAGAACTGGCTAATTTCCTTGAAAACTTTTCACAGAAACTGAGAGAAGGAGATATAGGCCTGAGTTTCCGCGGAAGGGAGGAACTTGAGATAGAGCCAAACCAGGAAAACAGTATTGAACTGAGTTTTTCTGAGGAAGGCGCTGAAAAAGAACTTGAACTTGATATCAAGCTTCGACAAGACAACTTTGATTACACGGATGATGAAGGACGGAAGAAGATTAGTGTAGTCGTTGAAGAATAATCACTGTAAAATGAGAAGTTAAAGTAAGACTAGAGGCCTAAAAGAAGGCCTCTACTTTTTTACTCTGTGAAGCTTCTCAGTATCTTGATAAGTTCATCGTTCTGCTCGATCATCTTATCCATCTTCTCTTCAAGGCTTGAAAGATCCGCTTCCAGTTGTTGACTTTCTCCTGAGGATTCGTTACTTCCTTTGTTTTTCAGAGGATTAGTCTCTTTTCTTTGCTGGTTCTCAGTTGCTTGTTTGTTCTGTCTCTTCTGTTTCTTTTTCTTCGGGGCTTCAGTGCTTAGACCGTCTTCCTCCAAAACTTCTATAGGTGTGTCATCGCCTTCTTCCTCTTCTTCGCTTGTCTGTTCTGCTGCTTCTTTCAATGAATCAAAGTTCCCTGTCACATTATCACCTTCTTTCTTTTTTTCCTCTTCTTTTTTATTTGAACGGATGTTGTCCTTGACGTTGTCATAGTAGCTCAATTCCTTTTCTCACCTTTTTTAACTTGAAATCTTTCTGTACTTAGAGGCTTGAAATAATCGTATCAAGTTTCCTCTTTATCTGTTCGTTCTGCTCATGGACATCCTCTAAATCGATATTTGAGGAATCGTCGTTGGCGACTTTTTTCTCCACTTGTCTCCGAAGCGCTTCATCGTTTTCGTTGCCTCTATTCTGGCTTTGACTGTTTTCATCAAAGTCTACAGCACCGACGTCTACGGCACTGGCAGAGGATTCTTCTTTTTCGTTCTCATCTTTATCTTCTTTCAATCCTATAGTAACTTCTTCTTTTTCCTCCTCTTTTTTGTCACCGAAAATACCCATGGCATAAATTATTACTTCGGGCTCAAATAAAAACCTTGCCTGAAAAAAGAAGTTTAAGATGGAAGCAAAAATCAAACCCACACAGGATTTAGAGATCCTGGAGGAAAACCTGGAAGCCCGTGAACTCGAGACCACAGTAAAGGAAGACAATAAAATAATAATAGAGGCCTCTCAAGACAAAGTAGAGAAAGTAGTTGAAACAACTCCAGGAATAGATACATATAAAGTTAAAGAAGAGAAGTTCGAAGGATTAAAGGGACGTCCTGTGCAGGAAAAAATGTATGCACGGCTTGAAACAGATGAAGACATTGCAAAAGCTTTTCTGGCTACAGTACAAGGATACGATCTGATCGTTCTTGATGGAGGCCTTGACTGGCATCTCAGACTACTTAAAAAATACAATCCGGATATAAGACAGTTATCGAGCGGTAGAGATGAGTTATTCGACGTTGATAAGTCGCTTCTGGATGAAGGCCCGGAGGAAAAGATCGAATACGAATTATCTGAAGAGGAGATCGAAAAGATTATTCGTTTCATCCAGCCAATGTCGGAGAGCCAAGAGGATTAAAAATTTATTGAAGTTCAAACAGTAATGATAATATATGGAAAAAGAAGTTGATTACGATCGCGTAGAATACGCTACAAACAGGAATCTTGAGAACGATGAAGGCGAAGAAGCAGGCCACATCAAAATGTTCTCCTACGATAACGAGACATTTTTCTTCGAACTGACATGTCCTTACTGCGAACACGAGTTCGAAGACGAAGAAGAACTAGGCTCAAGACCTTGGTGGATCGAATGTCCTGAATGCACTCGCTCAACAAACGTCTTCCGTATCAAAGACGCACACGAGAGAAAAGTCAAGGACAGAGGAGCAGACACAGACGAAGCAGACATCGATGTATAAGCCCGATTACATCCTTAAAATAGGAGGATCCCTGTTGACAGACAAAACAACAGAGGAGACAATGTCCAACGATTTTTCTTCCATACTTTCAAGGCTTGGAGAAAATCCCAACGGAGTTCTTATCCACGGAGCAGGAAGTTTTGGACATCCCCACGCCAGAAGAAACGGATTGAAAAACGGTTCAAAGGAAGGCGCTCTTGAAACACATAGAGCAGTCAAAAAACTGAACAAAAAAATAGTCGATGAACTGAGAGAAAATGAAATAAAGGCCTTTCCTGTTCATCCGGCTTCTTTTGCTTTAAGAGATCCTGAGACAAGGATCATGACTGAACAAGTCAGAAAAATATCGGAGGAAGGATTTCTGCCTGTAATCCATGGAGATGGCATTGTAACACAGGGCAAGGGATTCACAGTTATCTCTGGAGATGAGTTACTGGCCTTATTTGAGAAACATTTCCAGACAGGCCACGCCGGATTCTGCACATCAGAGAAAGGAGTACTTGACTCAAAAAACAACGTGATCAAAGAAATCAGTTCTTTAGATGAGTTCCACGATAAAGAAATACGTGGAAAAGACGTTACAGGCGGAATGAGAAACAAAGTAGAGGAATTAGTTGAAAAAAACATTGAAGCCCAGATATTCGGGGAAGATGAGCTTGAAACTTTTCTAAAAGGAGAAAAGCCAGGCACAACAGTTACAAAGTAATCAAAATTATTTTAAAGCTCGGATTCAGGCAGATACTTTCTCTCTTCCCTGATCCACTTAGAGGCCTTCCTCGCTAGTTCTTTTCCATACTCTTCTAGATCATCGATCTCCGATACAGTCTTTCCCGTATTTTTCGACTTTGAAAGAGGCTTTCCGTCTTCGTTTGAAATCATAGGCGCCAGGAAATAATGAGGAGTCTCATCGTTCGCTAAATCTGTAATTTTTGCCACTTTCTCAACTTTACTCGTTTTCTGCTCTTTCTTTGCATCCCTGTAATCGCCTCCGAACACGTGTACAGCCACATCTCTCGACGGATCACGTACAGGATCGACAAGATAGTAAACTCCGATTTTTCCGTTAAGATTTCCGCTCATGAAGCCAGCCTCACAGTCTTTGTTTCTACATGCGGAGACAAGCTCATCAGTTTCACTTGAATACGCAGATCCCTTGGCGTGTGAAAAGCCACAGCTATCGCAGACAGTAACGACAGGAGAACGATAACGCCTCCTGAAACCGCCTCCGAAGATGTCGTCAAAGGCCTCCATCTTGTTCAAAACGTTTCTAAGAGCATCCAGATACTCCTCGTCACCTTCTAGATCTGAGAGATATTCGGGATCAATATCTATATCTAATTCATCTGAAAGGCCTCTCAGGAAAGGCCTGATCTCATCGACTCGATGCTCAGCAATACTGGAATGTTCTCCGAAAACTTCATCTGAAGTTTTCTTCGAGAAAGATTCTTCCTGAGAATCCTTCTTACTACACTCACAGTCTCGTTCAAAAAAGAGTTTCATCACACGATTATTTTCTCGTTTATTATCTT
>Ga0102935_1000337_pt1 | contig 16640 bp, 17 predicted proteins | sample SalPonR2_A_D2_MG_FD_78508 | JGI IMG/M metagenome (GOLD analysis project Ga0102935, IMG submission 78508) | Salt pond soil microbial communities from South San Francisco under conditions of wetland restoration - Salt Pond MetaG R2_A_D2_MG | ecosystem: Environmental > Aquatic > Marine > Intertidal... | reverse complement strand
CTGGGGTTGCTGACTCATCTGCTGGGGCTGGAACTGCTGGCTGGTGGACTGCTGCTGGGGCTGGAACTGTTGATTGCCGGCCTGCTGGAGCCCGCTCTGTCGCTGGGGCTGCTGGCTCCCGAACTGCAGTGTGGACTGTTGCTGAGGCTGGAGCTGCTGGGGCGGTTGCTGTTGTTGGGCCGACTGCTGCTGAGGCTGGAGCTGCTGGGACGGCTGCTGTTGTTGAGCCGACTGTTGCTGAGGCTGGAGCTGCTGGGACGGCTGCTGTTGGGGCTGGAACTGGCCGGTCTGTGACCCCTGCGGGGGCATCTGTTGTTGCTGCTGGGGCTGGCCGTAGGTCGACTGTGGTTGGCTCGCAATCCCCTGGGATGTCACGCCCTGTGTCGGCTGCTGGGGCGCCTGTTGGTGTATCTGCTGTTGCTCGCGCTGTTGCGGTGACTGCTGGACGAACTGGCTGGTCTGGGGGGCACCAGACTGGCGTTGGGACTGGATGGCCGTGTCCCCCTGGAAGGCTCTGCTCTGGCTGTACTCTTCTGCGGTCCCTCGCTGGGCCTGCTGTCCGTACTGCTGTGCTGTCTGGTGGCCTTGCTGCTGCTCGTGCTGCTGGTTTCCTTGGTAGTTCATGATTTGATAGCTGGGGTGCGGCGGTGACGGCCGACGGCGCGCCCGGGTGACCCGATTGCCTCGTCGGACTATGCGACGCTGCGAGAGTGGGTCGGAACCGACGGCCCCACGCCGCTGCTCCCGTCAGTCGCAATGAACGGCCTTGATAAACCCGTTGCGACAGTTCAGACGTGTATAACTCGACTACCCGGTACAAGAAGGCGCTACCCGGCGGTTTTCGGTCTTCCCGAGCACGGCCCGCGCCGTATTTCAATGGCCGCTCGGTAGCGGGGTGGTATCGAGGCCACACGGCCTGCCAGTACCCCCTGGTCGGGGACGGCTCCCGAAAAGGAGTGAACGGTCACCGCGGGGCTGTCCTGACCGACCGTCCGACGAAAATTTCGGTGCTTACTGCGAGAACTGTTGGGTCTGCCCGCCACCCATCTGCTGGGCCGGCGCGCTCGGAGCCGAGAGCTGTCGGGCTATCCGGGCCGCCTGGGGGAGGACGGCGGCACACTCCTGACAGTGCGAGTGGGAGTGCTGGCCACACTCCTGTGTGCAGGCCTGGGCCGCACGCTCGAAGGTCTGTACCAGCTCGGGGGTGAACTGCGAGGACCGCGGTCCGAGTGCGAGGACTGTCTCGCCGATCTCGACGACCTCCTCACACCGCTTGATGCACGGGACCATGTTCGGGTCCGCCGCCTCGATACACTTGTCGGCACACCAGCCACACACCTCGACGGCCTGTGCGACCGCGTCGAGGCTCTGCCGGTACTCCTGTGGGAGTTGCCCTGCGTCCTGACTGCCGGACTGTCGTCGCTGGAACTGCTGTGGTTGCTGGCTCTGGCCGCTGTACTGGGGCTGCTGGGCTGTCTGCCCGCCGTACTGTGTTGTCTGTGACATCGCGTCCGGCAGTTCGCCGAAGGTCCGAATATAAACGGTCGATCGTTCGCCACTGTACGGAGCTACTACCGACGACCGCTGTCCCGCGTGTAGCACCAAGCGCTCAACAGTTATACTCCGGTCCGGGTCTACTGACGAGAATCGGGCGTCATCGTGCGTTTCGCTCCGCTACCACACCGACAAGAACCACCTAGCGGAGCGCAGGGACCAGTGAGTCGAGGACGGCCTTCTCGGCTTGCCGGAGGTGCTGGTGGAAAGTCGGCGGTGCGATAGCAAGCGAATCGGCGAGTTCACTCGTCGACAGCGGGGCGCCAATGGGCGCTTCGTCGAACACTGCCAGCGACCCCTGCAACTGCGGGGTCACCCCGCCGACGTTCATAGCCACTGTCAGGCCCGTCGGTACGATGAACGTCCCGTTGTCAGGGACCGGTCGGGGCGCGCCGGTGACACCCTCTCCGACCGAATCGTTCGCTGTCGGTGTCTGCCGTTCGCGAGCGAAGCGACAGCTGCGTCCGGCCGGGCCTATCCCATGGGGCTCGGGACCTTCCCCCCCTCCTCAGACTCGAGACTGGTACCGCAACACCCGAGAACGCACAGATGAATCTACACATCGTAACCGACCTGAACGAGACGACACGGCATCGACTGGTCGCCGACGACCACCGGCGGTTCGTCGTCGAGTCGCTACAGACCGCTCGCGGTGGCGTCGAAACGACGCTCGACGACCTCGCCGGCCACGTCTCGGACACGGCACGGCGACGGTCGGGACGATATCGACCGCCGTTCCCGCCTTCACCGCGTTCACCTGCCGATGCTGGCGGCCGCGGAACTACTCGACTACGACGCGGAGACGAGACAGGTTCGCCTCGGTCAGTCCTGGGCCGTGACCGCGAGTTCGAACTGAGTCGCCGATATCAGGCCCCGGCCTCGGCGCTCGCGATAGCCCGCGCGGAGACGTACGTCAGCAGCGCCAGCAGGACGAACGGGAACACGGTCAGAAAGTGCATGAGCACGAAGATCGCCGGGTCCCACTCCCAGGGGCTGAACACGGTGTAGAGCGCAATGAAAAACAGCAGGATACCCATCGGAATGAGGTTCACAGTCACGTCGAGCAGCGTCTCGAGCGTGGCCCAGTCCCGCTGGTCGTCGTCGGCTCGGACCGGTTCGTCGACCATAGCCGAGCTACGCGCCAGCCGGCAAAAAGCATTGGCAGACAGATATGTCAACTGGAAAAATTTTTCCGGCGACCGGTCGATTCACCTCTATGGAGGTCCCACCGTTGACGACTGTCGAGGGCGCGTACTGGTATCTCATCGCGCTCATCGGTATCCTGGCGCTCGCGTCGACGCTCTACATCGTCGGGGTGCTGGTCGGTGCGCTCCCCGACCCGTCGAGCCTGTTCTGAGTGGCTCCCGTCGGCCCGTTCTGCGGTCGGTCCCTATCGGCGACATCCCGGTCACAGCGACTGGTCGCTCTGGTCCTCCCCGTCCTCGACCTCGTCCTGCAGGGACCCGCCGCGGTCACTGTAATCGGTCCGACCGACGGCGCGGTCCCCGACCATGTTGAGGATGGCCTGACTGACCTCCTCGGGCGATTCGTACTCTATCTGTGCCTGTTCCGCCGCCATCTCCCGCTCGGCGAGGACGCTCGAGAGCCGCTCCTCGCCGTCTGCCAGGTCCAGCGTCTCGTCGCCGTACGCCCCCAGCAAGCGCTCCTGTGTCGTCGGATAGTCGTGGTTCTCCAGCGCGTCCATCAGTCCCCCGAACTCGACGCCCTGCTCGCGCGATTCGCTGCCGGTCTCCGCGTCGGAACTGTCGTTGGGCACACACTAGTTACCCGGACCAGCCCCAAGGATGTTGTGTTACTGATACGAATCGCCCATCCAGTACAGCGGTGTCGTCACCGATATCAGGGCACTTTCTACGGAGCGACTGCCTCACCCCTCGCTCTCGACGGGCGTCTCCGCCTCGACCCGCTCACCGGCTGTCGTTGTCCCGTCCACGTCGCTCGGTCGCGTCGGGGAGCCGCCGTCGTCGCCCCGACGCCGGAGCAGGTAGGCGACGGCGCCGACAGCGGCGAGACCGGCGATAACCCCCGCGACTGGGCCCGGCCCCGTTCCGTCGCTCTCGTCGTCGGCCCCGCGGTCGGTCGGCGCTCCGTCGGTGGCCCGCTCTTCGGCGAGGGCCTCCCGGACGGCCTCCTTGACCGGTGTTTCGAGCAACTCTCTCGCGAGCCACTGCCCCAGCTCGACCACCGTATCGGACCGCGTTGTTCGACGCATGTACCGTCCGGTGGCAACCGACCCTCGAAACGGTTCGGGTTGTACTCGCAAGGCACCGGGGAATCCGCTCGGACGCGGTTCGGGTAAGGTGGTCTTATCGGGGGTAAGGCCGCTTCTGGCGGGTAATTGGGGCCGGTTCAACCGATACATACGCGCCATCTGGAACGTGCCGGCGCGAGTAACTGTAGCAATGCCGCCGCCTATGGCCGGCGTGGTTCCGGCGGCTGAGTGCGGGTGACGCTCCCGCTGGTGGGCTATCACCGGTCGTCGAGCAGTTCCGCTTCGGGGGTCCAGCGGGCGTACTCGCCGGGCACACACGAAGGACTAGTTGTACGAGCTCGAACCCGCCTTCCGCGAACTGGAGGCGTGGCTCCTGGAGTACGGCCCCGACGACCTGTACGGGGAGCTGGACGAGTGACCGGCCGGTAGCCGGCGTCGACCCGCCCGTGGCGTGCCCGTCCATCCGGCCTCTGCGACCGATGGCCGCTATCCGACCCGCCTCGGCCGTACCAAGGTTCAAATGGGTGGCAAAGTAACTGTGCGTGTGGGTACCGAGCAGATCACCGCCGACGACATCATCGACTGGAACTCGCTCGGCGACATCGTGGCGTCGTTCGAGAAACGGGGACTGGAACCGCGCCCGACCATGGGCGCACAGAACGAGCGGGTGCTCGGTATCGGCAACGACGAGTACATCGTCGTCATCGAGGCGGGGCCACACGAGGCAGCCGACGACTACCTTCCGGAGAGTACGTCGCGACACACGAACATCGTCGCGTCGGAGGATTTCGGGCGGTTCACGTTCATCTCGCGACTCAGGAGCTGGGAGGAACAGAAGCGCGGCGACGTGAAGTACCAGCAGCTGTCCTTCGAGAAGGAGGCGTTTCGCCAGGGGCTCGACAACGAGGACCAGATTCTCCGGAACATCAACGCCATACAGTACCAGTCGTCGACGCCGCCCATCGAGCGGGTTCGACAGGGCTCGAGACGCGCGCTCTCGTACGTTCGGAACCTGATATAGTCCCTTTTCGTTCCAGTGTTTCTCTCCGTATTCAGGCTCTCCGCTGATAGCGGAACACACGGGGTGTCTTGCTATCTATTCGGCCGCCGCCGCGCGACTCCCGTTTCGTGACCGAGCGTGAACCGACGAGCTGATTCTGCCCGACTGGTCCTGATTATGTTTCACGCTTCACTGGAACATCTCTCGGAGCTGGTGTGTCCCAAACCCTAACTGGGTACTATCAAATACTGTGGATACGCCGAATGTCCCTCCAGTCTGTCGTTATCCTCGACGCCTTCCGAGCACTCGCCGTTGTTGTGCTGGCCCTCGCGAGCGCGCATGTCCTCCGCTATCGAGCTATGACCGTCGGAAAACCGTTCTGCGCACTGGTTCTCGTTCTGACAGCCTGGGCGGGGATGACGCTCCTTCCCGGACGATTTGGACTCCCGGCAGTCCCGAGCGTGGCGACGACGGCGTTCGGTGCGCTGGGCCAGATTGCAGCCGTCACCGTCATGCCGCTCTGGCTGCTCTACGTCAGCCGGTACACCGGACGGAGACAGCGCCTGACCCGCCGGATAAGCGCCGGGATGCTCGCTCCGGTGGGACTTGTCGCCGTCATCGCGGGCTTCGCCTCAGCGCTCAGTGAGCCGCTATCCCCTGCTGTGCTCGGCGCGGTGTTCGTGGGGTACACCCTCGTCACCGTCTACGGAATCGGACTGTATCTGGTCGGACTCTACCTACTTGTTCGACTGACACGGCAGTACCGCCAGCTCTCGTACACACAGGTTCTGACACTGGGAGGGGCGCTCGCCGCTCCGTACCTGCTGTTAGCCGTGAGTCTGGTCAGGGAGCCGACCGATACCGGTGGGACGACGCCCGTCCTGTCGGTCGACGTTACGGCACTCGGCTTTCTGGCCGCTGGCCTGCTCCTGTCGTACGCGATGTGGCGGTATCCGCTGTTCACCGCGTTTCCAGCCTCCGAGCGCGTCGCCCGCGACACAGTCGTCGAAGAACTCGACGAAGCGGTGTTGATGCTCGACGAGAGCGACGTCATCATCGATCTTAACGCTGCCGCTGCAGCCCTCTCCGCCCGACCCGGCGAGGAACTGGTTGGCCAGCCGGTACAGACCATCTCCGACGAGTTCAGAGAGGTCCCGAAAGCGCGTGTCGAACGGGCCGAGGTCCGGACGCCCGACGGGCCGCGTCAGTTCGAGGTCAGCACGTCCGAGATATCCGACGGGGACGACGGGCTCCTCGGCCGGACGGTCGTGCTTCGGGACGTAACCCGACGCGAAACCAGAGAGCAACAGCTGGAGGTGCTCACCCGTGTCCTGCGTCACAATCTGCGCAACGACCTGGATGCCGTGCTGGCCTACGCCGAGGAAGTCGAGAATCCGCGGGTCCGGGAACGGCTCAGGTCGAACGTGAAACGGCTCGGTGAGACCGCCGGCAAGGCCCGTGCCGTCGAGGATGTCCTGTCGAACTCGGAGGAACAGTCCAGTCCCGTCGACGTCAGCGATATCGTCAACTCGGTCGCCGACCGGTTTCGAGACGACCATCCGGACTGTACCGTCACCGTCGAGGCGCCCGCGACGTTGTCCGTCGTGTCCCACCGACAGTTACTCGACCGGCTCGTGGCTGAACTGGTGGAAAACGCGATACAGCACAGCGACCAGTCGGCCCCGACCGTCGAGATCTTGGTGCGAGCTCGGGATGTCGAATCAAAGAGGCGCCGTGTCGAAATCGAGGTCGCAGACGACGGCCCCGGAATCCCCGAGCGCGAGCGGGAAATTATCCGACAGGGAGGGGAATCTGCGTTGAAACATGGAGTCGGCCTCGGACTCTGGCTGGTGAACTGGATCACCACGACTTTGAACGGCGAGCTATCGTTCGATACTCGCGAGCCCCGCGGGAGTGTCGTGACGGTTTCTATCCGGGCGAGACCGGACCGTAGACGGGCCTGATTCGTTTGTAAGTAGCGAGACCGCGAACCACTGTCCGTCTCATGACGTGAGCCACTGTCCACCCCGACGCTGTCCGAGCGGTGTTTCGGACCGAGAAACACGGATTCGACCTTTATGTTTCGGGTGCTGCAGGGGGGAGATATGGGATTGGAAATCAACGGACCATCCGGAACACTCCGAATCATACTCACGCTCGTCTTGGGGCTCGGGGCGATGGGGTACGGGGGGTATAGCTACGCGAGCCAGACGGCAGCCACGGACTCGGCGGTCCCGGTCGATGCCACGGTCACCTCGACGTCGGTCGAGACTGTTTCACAGCGACGCGGGACGGAGTATCGACCGCAGGCGACGTTCAATTACAGCTACGACGGTGAAGTGTACACCTCTACGAACGTGTATCCCGGACCACTTGCCAAGGAGTTCGGGACGAAGGAAGCCGCCAGAGCACAACTGGAGGGGTTCGAACCCGGGACCGGTGTTACGGCCTACGTCCCACGGGATTCACCCCAGGACGCCTTCCTCAAAGTCGAACGAAACAACAAACCGTTCCTGCTCGTCGGCATCGGTGCCCTCCTGGTATTCGGGACGATATACTCCAGTCGCCGCTCTTGAGCTATCGGCCAGCCTGGGTGTAGGCTCGCCCTGCAGGCCGAATCGACGCGTAATCGACTGAGACCGAGTATCAGTCCGTAACCGACGACTCGCTCGCCAGACCGTACAGCCGGACGGTGACGATGCTTCCCTCGGGTTCGTTCCGTCGGAACTGGAGTTCACCACCCAGCCGCGTGACGGCCCAGCTGACGAACCAGAGCCCGATTCCCCGTGTGTGTTTGAGTTGGGTTTCGGTTCCGGCAGCCAGAATCTCCTGTTCCCGTTCGGGGAGCCCGGGGCCGTTGTCGGCGACAGTAACCGTGGCCGCTGTATCGGACTGCTGTCGAACGTGCAGGTCGACTTTCGGTGTCTCCTTGTCCGAGTGGACGAGTGCGTTCTCGATTAACTCGGTGAGCACTTGCTTGAACACGGACCGGTGAGAGGAAAGCATCAGCTCCCCGGGCGTATCGAGCGAAATCTCCCCTGCGTACTCCCCGTTCTCGAACCGTTCCGTGACTGACTCCGCGACCTCGGTGATATCGAACGATTCGGGGGCCCGGGTACTCGCCGTCATGAGTTCTTCGGACTCTCGGGCCTTGGTACTCAGCTCGAGCAGTTCGGTCGCCCTGGCCCGAATGCTCGTTCGTACCTCCTCGTCGTCGATACGATCGGCGTACGCCAGTACGACGTCGAGCTCGCTCCGAACGTTGTGCCGGAGGATACGGTTGAGCACAGTGAGCCGTTGCTCCCTGGTTTGCCGTTCGGTCACGTCCCGGAACAGCACCGTTCTGGCGACCGGGTCGTCGCCTTCCGCCGCCCCCGAGTGGGTGACCGGAGAGACGCTGAACTGGAACCGGCGACGGCCCATCGAGGTTTGGAGTCCGACGGTCCCCGTCGTTCCGGCGCGGAGCTCGGTCTGTTCGAGGCCGTCGATGACCGTCCGAATCGGGTCGCCTATCATCGTCTCCGCGGACCCGTCGAACAGCTCCGCCGTGGCCTCGTTGACATCGAGGATGTGATCCTCCCAGTCCAGTACCACGACTGCCTCTCGTAGCGTCTCGACGACGCGTGTCCGTGCCATGTAGTCGGCTTTCGGAAAGCCGGTCATGACCGGATACCGCCGCACCGCAACTACCAGCAGGACACCGGAGAGGAGGAGGCCGGTCGTCACGTTGCCGATCGTCGAGCCACTGTTGCGTACGATACTGACGAAATACGGGGCGAAGATGCCGGATATCAGTACGGCCACGTGCGTGTTGGAGACGCGGGCGTGGTTTCCGCCGAGGTCCACGAGGAGATACGTCGAATACAGAAAGAGGGCGAACAGGTACAGAATCACCGACCCGATCAACAAGGCGACCAGTTGTTCGACGACGGTCTCCGACGTTGCCAGCAGGGTGACGACCCCACTCAGGAGAACCGGAACCGCGATACCGGCGAGCAACGCTACACGCCGCCGCGTCAGTCCGGTGCCCCGACCAGTGTAACTCAGCGCGTAGATGGTCCAGACCCCGGGTATAAGCAACGCGGCACCGAACTGTCCGAGTTGTAGAATCGACTGGAGGGGGGCCACAGCCGACACGCCGGGGAGTTCGGACAGCAAAACGAGGCCCCCCCAGAGAGTCAGCAGCGCCAGAACGGCGATGAACGGTTCGGCACTCGGTTGCTCCCGCGCCCGTACCGCGTGCCACGTTGTCCAGCCCAGCAGTCCAACCGCGACCGCGTTCAGCGTGATAGTACCCAGGGTTTCGATCAGCGCCATCGTGTCACCCCGTCGTTGCAGTCTCCGTCCGCCGCGCTCGCGGGCCCTACGAAGCGATGGGGCACCTCGGGTGGTGACTCGTTCGAAACGGGAGTCGCTCTAGCCGGACTGGAGACCCGACTGTCCGGGAGTCTTGAGTGGCCCGTTACGGTGGCGCGGGTCCATCCGAGACCTGCAGTAGTTCCGTGCTCCCGTTCTCGGGGGTCACCGGTTGGGCCACCAGCGCACACACCGTCTCTATAATCCGACATAGCTGTGCTAGAATCTCACTTCGAAGCGCGCACCGCCAGCTGCAGACGACAAAACTGTCAGTTCCCAGCCGTGTGCCGCGATTATCTGTTCGACGATTGCCAGGCCGAGACCCGTGCCGTTCGTCCGAGTCGAGTAGCCGGGTTCGGTGACCTTCTCCCGTTGGTCGGCCGCGATACCGACGCCGTCGTCAGCGACGTAGAAGCCGTTTTCCAGCGAGCCGACCGTCACTGTGACTTCTGTCTGCTCGGTCGCCCCAGCACCTTCGGCCTCGGACGGGGTCGGGCCGGCCGCTCTCTCCCCTACGCTATCGTCGGACTCAGTCGAATTGTCCGTCGAACCGTGTTCGACGCTGTTCCGGAAGAGGTTCTCGAACACTCTCCGGACGCGGTCGGCGTCGGCGGTAACGGTCGGCAGTTCGGACCCGATATCGAGTGTCGCCTCGTCGGTGTCGACGGCTTGCCACGCCGCCCTCGCCGTCTCGCCGACCTGGACCGCTTCGGACGGCGTCAGAACAGTCTCGTCCCGCGTAACCGCGAGGACGTCGCTGATAATCCGTTCCATCCGGTCGTGAGCGGTCGCTATCGCCTCGAAGTGTTCGGCGCCGCTCGTCTCCCGTGCGGCCCGGAGGTGCGCCTTGGCGACATCCAGCGAGTTGCGGAGGTCGTGACTGATCACGCTGCTGGCCCGGTTCACCGCGGTGATATCCGCGTACCCACTCGGGTCGGCGAACACGACGTATCCTGTGTCCGCCTCGGGAGGGAGGATGCGAACGAAGAACGGCCCGAGCTCACCGGTGTCGTCCAGGTAAACACTGACGTCGTCACCACGGCGGATACGTGAGACGGTGTCCTCGGTCCCCGTCGATTTGACCACATCGAACGCCGCGAAAAGCGCGGTGAGTGTCGTCCCGTCGGAAAGCGCGGCGAAACGCTCCTCGAAAGCCTCGTTTGTCGCTGAGATACGGAGCTTCTCACCCTCGATAGCGTAGGCAACGACGGGGTCGGGATACTCACCGAACGGAATCACCCCCACGTCTTCGCCCGTCATCGCTGTTTACACGTCTCCTCTCCCCTCGTCACGGTCCCCAGCCCGGCCCGCCGACTGCCGGATATCCACACGGGCGAGTCTACGTTGATACCGAAGCATGTCCGACCGTTAGTTCGGAGAACTGTATAATATTGTTTGCCGCTTCTGGCTCTGAAACACCGGTCCGGGTTTATCAGTGTCGTCCGAGTAACCAACCCGGACCGGGCAGTGTCACGCGGGACGACTCTTCCTGAAATATCTTCGGGTACATTTCTGGGTCAGACACGTGGTGGCCGCTATTATGCCGATCCTGGAGCAACCGTTGGATGCGATGAACCCTGACAGACTCAAGGCCCCGCTGGTTGCCGTGCTGTTGGCCGCCCTCCTCGTGCTGGCCGGCGCGACAACTGGAGCCGTTGAGATACCACAGCAAGACACAGACGCGGATGCACAGTCGACCCCAACCCCGACGGTAGATGCCACTGACGGGGACGAACCAACCAGTGAACCCGCCACCACGTCAGAGGATACTGACGAGACACCCAGTGGCGACGAGATTCTCTCGGCTTCCGAAAACCGTCTCTCATCGCTGGAGACGCTCGTCATGAGCGTCGAGACGAATATCACAACGGGCGAGAACGAGACATATTCGACCGAGAAAGACGTGTGGGTCGATTACGAAAACGACCGAATTCGGACGGAGCGGGCCTCCGACTACGGCGAGACTGTTACCGTCCGCAACGAGAGCCAGACGGTGACGTACAACGTCGATGAGAACTCCGTCTCCCGGTTCAACTCCTCGCTGACCGAGCGACGGTTCGACCCGACTGGTCTCGACCGACTGTTCAACGGCAGCGACGCAACCCTCGAGGGACGCGAACGGCTCGACGGCGAGGAAACGTATCGACTCTCACTCGAACCGAACACGACTGAGCTGGCGACCGTCGACTCGTTCGACATCACCGTGTGGGTCGACGCGGAGACTTACTTCCCGAAAGAGGCCAGTACCGTCGTCAGCTCCGAGAACTACAGCTTCGAGACGACCCAGCGATACCGGAACGTGAGCCTGAACGAGTCGCTGTCGGACGACCGGTTCACCATCGACGTCCCCGATGACGCCGAGGAACCCAGTAGTTCCGACTACGACTTCAGGAGCTACGAGTCGCTCTCGAATCTCCGTGCGAACGCGACAGGGGACGTTCCCTCGCCGGAGCTCCCGGAAAACTACAGCTTCGATGACGGATACATCGTCGAACACGACGGGGACGTCTCGCTCACCATCCGGTACACTGCCGGAGCGAACGAGACGCTGACGGTCAGCCGGCTCTCCGGGGACGGATTCAACTACAGCGAGAGCCACGAGTTCGAATCCGTCGACGTCGGTAACCGGACCGGCTGGTACAACGAGTACGATACCGGTGACAGCAGCGTCGCGATGGTGGCCTGGGACTGCGACGGCGCCCGATACACGGTGTCGGGCCACCTAGAGCGTTCGGAGACGGTCGATATCGCCGAATCCATCACGTGCGAATAACTGTCCCGAACGCGCGCATCGGCCACCGGTAACCGAGGCGATATCCACGTCCGACCAGTCTTCGTCGTCTTCTCACGCCCCGAACGGGCTATGACTGGTGGACGGCTCTCCCCGTTCCCGTGGCGGCTCCGGCCCATCGATGTCGGCCGCGGCGCCGATGGCCAGCCCTGGAACGGAGCGACGGCGAGCCACAGCAGACTCTGTCACCGTGACGTCCCGATTCCCTTTCTGTTATGTCCCCCATCGCTAGTTCGTCCGCTCGTCTCCCGGTGTTGTTCGTGGTTCCCGGCGGGCTTGCGGTCATGATTTCGGCTGTACCGACGGTGTCGGTCGGGACCAGTCCGGTGAAGACACCCGTCGCCGTGGGTATGCTCGCGGGGTCGCTTCTCGTTCCCACATCGTCTTCCATCTCTGCAGCGGCGTACGGCACACCGTCCTCCAGTGGGGGTTTTCCCAGTCGGTCTCCCAGTGGCTACTCCGTTCTCCCGTCGGTTGGTGTCCTCCTGGTCTCAGCCAGCCTCGGCCTCGGTCGGGGGGTCACCCGTCGGTTGTTCGGAGAGCGTTCGAGGTGACGTTCGTGACAGGCGAGTCCTGAAGGGGAGATACCCCTCTGCGGTTGCGACTGCTACTGGCGGCCCTGACGACCGACGCAATCTCTCACTCCGGGTGCGGCATCTTCGTACGGACGTATGACCAGCAGTGCGAGGGGGACTGACCAGGACGCCGCTCCGACGCTGACCCCAAAACCAGTCGGAGCGACTCGTCGTGTCCTCCGCTCGCCCGCCAGGCTACGGTACGCGAGCCTGTAGCAGTGGGAAAATATGGCCCATCCGGAGAGAGCGCCGAGACCGGCCCGGTTACAGGTCGGCCGTTTCGAATCGCTGAAATCCGAGCACGATGGGGACGCTACACCACGCGAGCAGCGCCACCAGTCCCATCCACCAGTCCACGTAGATGGGACCACCGACGTACTGTGTCGCCTGTTCGATGTCGAACGCCGCGTGCAGCAGGCGGTTGTACGCTTCGGTGGGTGCCCACAGGCGCACGAGGAGTGCCCAGCCGGGCATATCGGACAACACGCGCAGGTCGAACCGGTGGAGGACCAACAGCCCGAGCGAGTGGACGCTGTTCCAGAACGGTCCCAGGAGGACGTAACCGCCGAGGGCGCCGAGCGTGATTCGCCGGTCGGCCGTGGTCGACATCGATAGCCCGACCGCCAGTGCGACGAACGCGACGCCGTAGAGGACGGTCGCGAACACGAGCCAGGGGTAGAACAAGGCATCCTGGGTGCCATACCGGACAGCGCCGACAACCCCTGCGAGCGCGAGCGAGACGACCGTCGGGACGAGCAACACAACCACGCGGCCGACGACCGTTCCGACAACGAGGTCACGCCGCGACTGCGGGCCCGACAGGGTCAGGAAGATACCGCCGCTCTTGCGTTCGTGGACGATAGACTTGTACCCGAGCAGGAGTCCGAACACCGGGATAGTGACCCCTGTCACGTTCGCGAGCCCACTCGCGAACGCCGTGAACGAGCTCGCGCCCAGATACGTGTGGACGACGGCGTAGCCGACGTACAGCACCAGCGATAGACACGTGAGTAACCAGCTCCCCGCCGACCGTCTCGCCTGGTGGAGGTCCCTGGTCGCGATGTGGCGCCAGCTCACGAGACGTCCCTCCTGACGAAGCTCGCGTACGCGAGACCCAGGGGCCCGACGCTCCAGCCAACCAGCAAGACCAGGGCCACCCACTCGTTGAGGTACCACTGACCGTCGGCTACTATGCTCCCGGTCACGAGCCCGTCGACTATCCGCTGGAAGACGCGTCCCGGTTCGATTCCCAAAAGGAACTGCGCCGGAGCGGGGAGCGCGCCCTCGATGACGCCGGCAGCATCGAGTCCGGCTCGGAGTGCCGCCTCGACGGCGTCCCAGACGACGACGGACAGGAAGACCTGAGCAAACGAGAGTACCAGCGCCCGGCGTCTCGTGGCGACGAGAAGCGAGGTCGCGAGACCGAGGCCACACCAGACCGACCCGAAGATAAGCGTCACCACGGTGAACGCCAGAAACCGGCCCAGGACGAGTTCGCCGAACGGGTAGACGACGAGGGCGCCGGCGGTGACCAGCGACACGAACAGTGTCCCGGTCAACAGTCCAGCGCGGCTACAGAACTTCCCGAAGACCACGTCCAGGCGGCTGTTGGGCAGGGACAGGGAGAGACGTAACGCACCGGATTCGCGTTCGTTCACCACCGCGCCGTAGCCAAGTAACACGCCGACGAACGGCAGCAGTGTGGTGAGCCAGCCCGCAAGGAACCCGCCGAACCGGGCCGTCGTAATCGGGGCCGATCCGAGTACCGGATAGACGTACGCCCCGAGGACGACGCTAAGCCCGGTCAGCCAGAGCAGTACCCTGCTCGAACGGGACCCGACGGTCACTCCGACGTCCCGGCGAGCGACGGTCTGCCAGGCCATCAGCGACGCGCCCCCGTGTACTCGATGAACATGTCCTCCAGCGAGGCCTCGTCGGTCCGGAAGTTCACCACGTCGACGCCGAGAGCGTTGAGTTCGACGAGGATGTCCATCTTCGCGTCGTCGACGCAGGTCACTTCGATACTCCGGTCGCCGGCGGTGACCGCCGTTTCCACACCATCGACGGCGCTGACCGCTTCGAGCATCCCCTCGACGAACTCCGCGACGGTGATAACGAGTTTGGTTCCCCCACCGAGTGAGTCGCGGAGCCCGTCGATGGTATCGACGGCGACGAGTTCCCCGTCCCGGAGGATGCCGACCCGGTCACACACCGCCTCGACCTGTTCGAGGATGTGACTGGAGAAAAACACGGTCGCCCCGCGTTCGTTCTCCTCACGGAGTATCTCCCGCATCCGCGCCGCGCCGTTGGGGTCCAGCCCGGTGCTGGGCTCGTCGAGTATCAACAGGTCCGGCTCACCGACCAGGGCCATGCCCAACACGAGTCGCTGTGCCATCCCCTTGGAGTAGTCACTGGCAAGGCGGTCGGCGTCGTCCCGGATGCCGACCCGGTCTAAGATTTCGACCGGGTCGTCGTCGGCCTCCTTCGAGTGAATCGCGTACTCGATGTGTTGGCGGCCTGTGAGCCGCTCGTACACCGAGTACCCCTCCGGGAGAACACCGATTCGTCCGCGGGCGGCGACGCCCGCCGCCTGACAGTCGTGCCCGAAGATGCGCACCGACCCCGCGGTCGGTTTCGCGAAGTCGAGCAACATGTTGATGAACGTCGATTTCCCCGCGCCGTTGGGCCCGAGAAAGCCGAACGTCTCGCCCTGTTCGACCGTGAAATCGACCCGGTCGAGCGCAAGCTCCGTCCGATACCGCTTCGAAACCGCCGAGGCGTCTATCGCTGCCATACCGACACGAACACCACCAGCCCCATAGTCCATTTAGCAGTGTTTCTGACCCAGAAATACGTGGACAGGTGCGCCCGGTCCCCACCAGTTCTCGGTCGCCCGCACGGAGGGACGTCGCAGGACACCACTCCAACGCAGTCTGCTCGTGTGTCCCCAGGTGGGAGTTAAAACCACGGGTGCCGTTACACGGGTAGAAATCCGACTCGCATTCTCTTTACACACCGAGACAAACCAGAGAGCGACGAGGTCCCTACAGATGCCCTCTACCGAAGAGCGTACACGCGACGGACAGAGAGTCGACAGGAGCCGCCGAACGGTCCTCCTCGCCGTCGGTGCCGCGACGGCCCTGACCGGCTGTCTCGGCGACGACGGCGGCAGCGACCGGACCCCGACGGAACAGTCCGACCCCACGTCGACACCCGACCCGAACGATGGAACGCCGACGCCGGAACCGGACGGTGAACAGTCGACGCCAGACCGCGACGACGGCAGTGAACGCGATGGCGGGAGAGAGGACCTCTCGCGTGCCGAAGCGAGAGAGCTGCTTCCGCCGCAGGCGCTTGCGTTTCGTTACCAACCACCGATGGGAACCTCCGTTGCCGAGTTCTGGGCCGCAGTCGTTGGGGAGACCGACGCGACGGCAGTCAGGGTGGAGGCGGCCTCGGGCACGTCCAACGAGATACAACCACAGGATGGCAGGGTCACCGGCTACCTCGGTGTCCCGGTGCAGGTCGACACGGACGGCGACGAGGTGACGGTGTTCGCCGTCGACGACACGGGTGCGAGCGGCCCCGTGACCACCGTCGACGTTCCGACCGACGCCCTCACGAGCGAGGCGGCGAGGGACGCGGTCCCGCCCGAGGCGCTGTCGTTCGCGTACAAGGCACCGGACGCGGGCGACTACGGCACCCTCGCTATCGAGGTCACGTCGGAGACGGGCGCCGACACGCTCGTTGCACAGCCACTGGAAGCGCCGGGCCTGTTCGCCGACCGTGTCGGCGACCTCCGTGGCGAGGCGAAGGTCGGGACTGGGACGACCCTCGAGGTCGGCGTTGACCCGGACGGTGACGAAGTCGTCGTCTCGGCGTCCGTCGACGGGGCGACCGGGGAGGTAACACGCTGGCAGGGACCCGACTGATGCAGGTACTCCGGTAAGCGGCGGCTCACCGGCCAGGTCGTGACCACCCCCGTGTGACTGGTCGTATTGGACACGATGGATTATCCCCGTTCGAAGAACACTACTGCCTATGGACGAGAGGTTACGTCACGCTCCCGTCGGCGTCATCACAGTCGGAACCGACGGCACCGTCGCTGGTGTCAACGAGGCTGCGAAATCG
>Ga0102935_1000335_pt1 | contig 16667 bp, 14 predicted proteins | sample SalPonR2_A_D2_MG_FD_78508 | JGI IMG/M metagenome (GOLD analysis project Ga0102935, IMG submission 78508) | Salt pond soil microbial communities from South San Francisco under conditions of wetland restoration - Salt Pond MetaG R2_A_D2_MG | ecosystem: Environmental > Aquatic > Marine > Intertidal... | reverse complement strand
CCCGGGCCTTCCTAGAAGCCGGGTTTCACGTGCTCTGCGAAAAGCCCATGACGATGACCGTCGAGGAGGGCGAGGAGATCGTCCGGCTTTCGCGTGAGACGGGGCAAATCTGCGCGGTGAACTACGGCTATTCGGGCTACAGCCTCGTGCGCCACATGCGCGCGATGGTCGCGCGGGGCGATCTCGGGCGCATCCGGCTCGTTAAGGCCGAGTTCGCCCATGGCCACCACGCCGACGCGGGCGATGCCGACAACCCGCGCGTGCGCTGGCGCTACGACCCGGCGCAGGCGGGCGTGTCGGCGCAATTCGCCGATTGCGGCATACACGCGCTCCACATGGCGAGCTTCGTCATCGGTCAGGAGGTCGAGCGCTTGAGTGCCGACACAGTCTCCTGCATCGAGACCCGCGCGCTCGAGGACGACGCGATGGTCAACATGCGCTTCGACGGCGGCGCGGTGGGCCGGCTCTGGACCTCGTCCATCGCCCTCGGAAACCAGCACGGGCTTTCGCTGCAGGTCTTCGGCGAGAAGGGCGGGCTGCGCTGGGCGCAGGAGCAGCCGAACCAGCTCTACTGGATGCCGCTCGGGCAGCGGCTTCAGGTCATCGAGCGCGGCGAGGCGGGCCTCTCGCCCGAGGCCGACCGCGCGAGCCGGGTGACCATCGGCCATGCCGAGGGCATGCCGCTGGCTTTCGCGAACATCTACGCCGACCTCGCCGAGGCGATCGGGGCGGCGAAGGAGGGCAGGGCGATCGACCCCGCGGCTGATCTTTACCCGCGCGCCGACGACGGGCTGCGCTCCATGGCCGCCGTCTTCGCCGTGGCCGAAAGCGGCAAGTCGGACGGTGCCTGGGTAGAGGCGCGCCCGCCGATGTTCCGCTAGCGGGGCGGGCGCAGGCTCGCCCGTTCGACGAGGGCGCAGGGCAGACTTCGGATCTCCGGCGGTGCGCCGGGATTGTCGATGCTCCGGCGGATGAGGTTCACGGCGGCAGCCACGATGTCCTCGAGCGGCTGGCGGATGGTCGTCAGGCCGACATTGTCCCAGCCGGCGATGGCCATGTCGTTGAGGCCGAGAAGGCCCACGTCGCCCGGTACCGACAGACCGGCCGAGCGCACGGCATCAAGGGCGCCGACGGCGATGACGTCATCACCGCAGAACCAGGCCTCGATCTCGCCCGCGCTGTCGAGAGCGTCAGCCATGGCCGCCCGGCCGGCTGCATATGAATAGGCATCGCAGTAGCGCAGGGCGGGGCCGAGCCCCGCCCGGGCCAGTTCGCCGGCATAGCCCTCGTACCGGTCCCGGGTGGTCGAGGCGGATTTCGGACCGCCGAGAAACCCGACACGCATATAGCCGCGCGACAGGAGCGTGCGTGCCGCGAGACGGCCCGCCTCGGTATTGTCGATGCCGACGAGCGCGGTCTGGGGGGCGGGCGAGGACCATCCGAACGCATGGACGACCGGCAGCCCCGCGTCGTGAAACACCGCCGCGAATTCCGGCGGCAGCGTCGAGGAGGCCACGATCACCCCGTCGACATTGTATTGCTGGAGCATGGAGAGCGACCGCGCGGCATCCTCCTCGGCGCTGAGGTTGATGAGCAGGGGCCGCAATTCGGCCCGTTGCAGCGCGCGGGTGAAGCTGTCGAAGATTTCGAGGAAATAGGGGTTCGTGAAATTGTTGGAGATGAGACCGATGAGCGAGGTGCGCCCGGTCGTGAGACTGGACGCCAGCACGTTGGGCCGGTAGCCGAGTGCCGCAGCCGCCGCCTCGACCTTCGCGCGCGTCCTGTCCGAGACAGAGGCGCCGGGCGTGAAGGCCCGCGATACGGCGGATTTCGATACTCCGGCGCGCTCGGCGACATCCTGAAGGGTGACGGGCATCCTGGCTCCGGCTGGCGTCGGCAGCACATTGAAAGCTGTCCGTCCTGTGGTTTGCAACCGATTTCAACTTCATCGATGCAGGACGTCTTGCCGAAAACACATCATTCATGATGAGTTGTGACGAAACGATGCCGGGGAGAGGCCCATGGCCCGCCGTGCCACCATCAGGGATGTCGCCCGCGAAGCCCGGGTCAGCGTCGCCACCGTCGACCGTGCGCTCAACGGTCGTGCGAAGGTGCGCGACGAGACCTTGCGCAAGATATCCGAGGCCGCCGGCCGGGTGGGCTACCACGCCCGCGGCCTCATCGCTCACAGGCTCGACGCCTCGATACCGGAACTGCGGCTCGGGATGATTCTCCTGAAGGAGAAACAGCCCTTCTACAGAGCATTCCAGCGGGAAATCGAGGCCGCCGTCGCCGGCCGGAACGATCTGCGGGGCACGGTGCACCTTCGCTTCGCGCAAACCCAGTCGCCCGAGGAATTCGCCGACCTTCTGCGCGATGTGGGCCGGCGGGCGGACGCGGTCGCCGCACTGGCGGTGAATCACCGGAGTCTCGACCGGGTGGTGCAGGATCTGAAGAACGACGGCGTTCCGACATTCTCGCTGCTGAATGATTTCGCGCAGGGAATAAGGCGTAATTACATTGGCTTGAACAACATGAAGGTGGGCCGTCAGGCGGCCTGGATGCTGACGCGGACGACCTCGCCGGGCAAGCTCGCGATCTTCGTGGGCGGCAACCGCTGGCACGGACACGACTTGCGCGAAGTGGGGTTCCGGGCCTTCATGCGCGAAGCCGCGCCGGGCTTTTGCGTGCTCGAGACGCTCGTCAACCTCGAGACCCGGCAGCTCACCTACGAAGCGACCCTCAACCTTCTCGACCGGCATCCCGATCTCAGGGGCATCTATGTCGCCGGTGGCGGAATGGAGGGAGCCATTGCCGCGCTGCGCGAGACCCGGCCGCCCGACAAGGTGGCGCTCATCGTCAACGAGATCACGCCCGACAGCCGTGCGGCCCTGCTCGACGGCTACGTTCGCATGGTCATTTCGACCCCCTTGCGCGAATTGTGCGAGACCATCGTCGAGCTTGCCGTGCGCGCGCGGGAACAGCCCGACGCGACCGCCATCGAACAGCATTTTCTCGAGCCGCGCATCTTTTTGCCCGAAATTCTCTGAATGATGGAAAAGCGTCATCAAGTATGCGCGAAAAGACGTCATGTGTGAGGGAAAGGGCGCAGGGTGCGATTGACTTCGGGTCATTGACCGCCGCATGTCTTGCCGCAGGAGGGCGCGGACGTGACCGCGTCGGGGAGGAGAATGTGATGAGACGCGCGCTCAATCACATGACGGTGCCGGGGTTGGCCTACGAGGCCTTGCTCGATCTGGCCGTCGAGCTCGAGTGTGTCGGCGTCGAGGTGCGCAACGACATCGATCGTCCGCTCTTCGATGGCGTGGCGCCCGACAGGGCCGGCGCGCTCGCGCGCGAAAAGAGCGTGCGACTCGTAGGCCTGAGCCAGATCTATCCCTTCAACAGCTGGTCCGGGGCGATCGCCTGTGAGGTCCGAGACCTCATCGCCATCGCCCGAGCGGCCGGCGCCGAAACCATCAGCCTCATTCCGCGCAACGACGGCACCGAGACCGGCAACGGCGAACGCCACGCCAACCTGCGCATCGCGCTGAAGGAGATCAGGCCGATGCTCGAGGACGCGGGGCTTGTCGCCCTTGTCGAGCCGCTGGGGTTCGCGCGCTCGTCGTTGCGCTCGAAGCAGGAACTCGTCGAGACCATCGATGCGCTCGACGCGCGCGACGTGTTCAGGATCGTGCACGACACGTTTCATCATGCGCTGGCCGGCGGCGGGCCGTACTTTCCCGCCGAGACGGGGATCGTTCATATCTCCGGTGTGGTCGACACCGCGCTCGGCCTCGACGCGATGGAGGACGAACACCGTGTGCTCGTCGACGAACACGACCGCCTCGGCAACGTCGCGCAGATCCATGCGCTCTTCGAGGCCGGCTACGACGGGCCGGTCTCCTACGAATGCTTTTCGCCGCAAGTCCACGGGCTGAGCCAGCCCGCCGCGGCGATCCGCAAGTCGTTCGATTTCATTTCCTCGCAACTCGCGGCGCAGGCCGCGTGAGCGGGGGGAACCGCCCCGCAAGGGGCATCCGGCGGCAAATACGGTGAGCCGGCACCACTTTGGGAGGACAAGAACCAATGAAGAAGACCTTGCTCGCAACCGGCCTGACGATGCTGATGGCCACCAGCGCGATGGCGCAGACCATCGGCGTCTCGATCTCGCGCTTCGACGACAACTTCCTGACCGTGATGCGCAACGGCATGACGTCATATGCCGACGGCCTCGACGGCGTCGACCTACAGGTCGAGGACGCCACCGACGACGTCGCCAAGCAACTCGACCAGATCAACAACTTCATCGCCTCGGGCGTCGACGCGATCATCGTCAACCCGGTCGACACCTCGGCCACCCAGGCGATGACCAATGCCGCCGAATCCGCCGGTGTTCCGCTGGTCTACGTCAACCGCCAGCCGATCAACGTTGACACCCTGCCCGAGAACCAGGCCTTCGTTGCCTCCAACGAGATCGAATCCGGCACGCTCGCCGCCTTCGAAGCCTGCAAGATGCTGCGTGCCATGGGCTACTCCGGCGGCGCGAAGGGCTATCTCCTGATGGGGATGCTGTCGAATCAGGCCGCGGTCCAGCGCACCAAGGACGTCGATGACGTGCTCGGCATGGACATGTGCAACTTCATCGAGATCATCGACCGGCAGACCGCCGAATGGTCCCGCGACCAGGCGCAGGATCTCATGACGAACTGGCTGAGCTCCGGCGAGGAATTCCAGGTCGTGTTCGCCAACAACGACGAAATGGCGATCGGCGCGATCCAGGCGCTGAAAGCCTCGGGCATCGCGATGGAGGATGTCGTCGTCGTCGGTGTCGACGCGACCCAGGACGCGCTCGTCTCGATGGCGGCCGGCGATCTGGACGCGACGGTGTTCCAGGACGCCTTCGGTCAGGGCGAGGGCTCGGTCGACGCGGCGCTGGCGCTGGCGGCCGGCGAAGACGTGGAGCAGAAGGTCTACATCCCGTTTCAACTCGTGACCCCGGACAACATGGCGGAGTTCATGTCCGAGAACTGATCCGCTCACGGGCGGAAAACGGGGCGGCGGTTCACCGCCGCCGCCCCGGCACACCGAAAGGCTGATTTCGGGACCCCCGGGGGGAGATCCGGGGCAGGGAGGACAACGGGATTATGGCGGACGCAGCACACGGCATCGGCGGCCTGAAATACGATCACGCCAAGCGGCGCAGGCCGCAGGAACTCAACGTTTTCATGGCGCTCATTGCGATCATCGCGGTGTTCGAAATTCTCGGGCAGACATTGCCCTACATGGATGGCCAGAGCCTTCTGTTCGACACGAACGACCGGTTCGACAGCATCTTCAACGAAGCGCGGCTGAGGATCATCATCCTCCAGGTCGCCATCATCGGCATCATCGCGCTGGGGGTGACGCAGGTCATCATAACCGGCGGGATCGACCTCAGTTCGGGCTCGGTCGTGGGGGCCACGGCCATGATCGCGATGAGTTTCGCGCAGGTCGCCGAGGTCAACGGCTTCCCCAACCCAAAGGGCGTCTTTCTCGAACAGGGCTGGGTCGACCTGCCGATCATCGTGCCGATCGCCGTGGGGTTGGTCTGCGGCGTGATCGCCGGGGGCATCAACGGCTTTCTGGTCGCCTACACCAAGATTCCGCCCTTCATCGCGACGCTCGGCATGATGGTCTCGGCGCGCGGGGTGGCCCAGTGGTGGTCGTCGGGCCAGCCGATCTCGTTTCCGACGGAAAGCTACGCCTCGATCGGGGCCGGAATGAACCCGGTGATCTGGTTCACGCTTCTCGCGGTCCTGTTTCACCTCATCATGCGCTACACGGTCTACGGCAAGCACACCTATGCGATCGGCTCGAACGAAGACGCCGCGCGGATGTCGGGGATCAACGTGCAGCGCCACCTGGTGCTGGTCTATACGATCGCCGGCATCCTCGCCGCGTTCGCCGCCATCGTCCTCAGTTCGAAGAACCTCACCGCCCAGGCGGGCATGGGGATCATGTACGAACTCGATGCCATCGCCATGGCGGTCATCGGCGGCATCTCCCTGCAGGGCGGACGCGGGTCGATCATCGGTACGGTGCTGGGGGCGCTGATCTTCGGGGTGATCATCTCGGGGTTCACCTTCCTCAAGCTCGACGCGTTCTACCAGGAAATGGTCAAGGGCGCGATCATCGTCGGCGCCGTGGTGCTCGACCAGTGGCGCCAGCGCCGTGCGGCGGCACGGTCCTGATAAGGAGAGACGACATGGGCGAGATCATTCTCGAAACACGGGACCTCACCAAGTACTACGGCGGGGTCCAGGCGCTGGAGGGGGCCGATTTCGTGCTCCGCAACGGCGAGCACGTGGCGATCATGGGCGACAACGGGGCGGGCAAGTCCACCTTCGTGCGCCAGCTCACCGGGGTCGAGCAGCCGACCCGGGGCGAGATCGTGTTCGACGGCCGCCCCGTCCAGTTCGCCGGCCCCATCGAGGCGCGCAAGGCCGGCATCGAGGCGGTGTTCCAGACCCTCGCGCTGGCCGACCATCTCGACGTGCCCGACAACCTCTTTCTGGGCCGCGAAAAGACGAAATGGAACTGGCTCGGCCCGTTCCGGGTGCTCGATTACAAGGGAATGCGGGACGACACGATCGCCGCGCTTGAGAGAACCGGCGTGAAGATCCCCAACATCCGCAACACGATCCAGAACATGTCGGGCGGGCAGCGGCAATGCGTGGCCATCGCGCGGACTGCGTCATTCCACTCCAAGCTCACCATCATGGACGAGCCGACAGCCGCGCTCGGCGTGCAGGAGACAGCCCAGGTCGAGAAAATCGTCCGCACGCTGAAGGAGCAGGGCGAGCCCCTCATCCTCATCAGCCACAACATGCGCCAGGTGATGGACCTGGTCGACCGGATCGTGGTGTTCCGCCGGGGTCGCATCGTGGCAAACCTCAACCGCGACGAGACCGACGGGCAGGACGTGGTGGCCTATATCACCGGGGCGAAGACGCAGCCCGAATACGAGGTGGCGGGCGCGGCCTGAGGGCAGGGGGGCTTTCCCCCGGCGCCGTCGCCAGCGCACAGCACTTCTTCATGGCGGCGGGCAGGAGAGATGGCCGCGGCGCAACAGCAGGATCAACGCGCGGCAGGGCCGCGTCCGGAGCAGGACAGACATGACACTCGACATCGCCATCCTCGGCGCGGGCCGCATCGGCCAGACCCATGCCCGCGCCATCGCGGCCACCGACGGTGCGCGGCTCGTCGCCATCGCCGACCCGGTGCCGGATGCGGCGAAGGCCGTCGCAGACCGCTACGGCTGCGACATCCGCACGATCGACGAGATCGCGGGGTCGGACGATGTGGAGGCGGTGGCGATCTGCACGCCGACCGACACCCATGCCGACCTGATCGAGCGGTTCTCCAAGCTCGGAAAGGCGGTCTTCTGCGAAAAGCCGATCGACCTCAGCCTTGCCCGGGTGCGCGACTGTCTCGCCGTCGTCGAGGAGACCGGGGCCACTCTGATGGTCGGTTTCAACCGCCGCTTCGATCCCGACTTCATCGCCCTGAAGGCCGCCATCGACGACGGCCGCGTGGGCGATGTGGAGATGATCACCATCGTCAGCCGGGACCCGGGGCCACCGCCGGCGGAATACATCAGGCACTCGGGCGGCATCTTTCGGGACATGACGATCCACGATTTCGACGTCGCCCGCTGGCTCTTGGGCGAAGAGGTCGAGAGTGTCATGGCGCAGGGCTCGGTGCTGACCGACCCCGAAATCGGCAAGCTCGGCGATTACGACAGCACGAACGTCATCCTGCGCACGGCCTCTGGCCGACAGGCCATCATCACCAATTCCCGCCGCGCCACCTACGGCTACGACCAGCGTGTCGAGGTGCTGGGCTCGAAGGGACTCGTGGCCCTGCGCAACACCCAGGAGGCCAATATCGAACTTGCTTCGGCGGACGGCTACCGCAGCCCGCCGCTTCTGAACTTCTTCATGCAACGCTATGCAACCGCTTACGAAAACGAGATCGCCGCATTCGTGGCATCGGTGGCCTCCGGGGCGGCCGTGCCCACTACGGGCCATGATGGGATGATGGCGCTCGCACTCGCCGACGCCGCGGTGAAGTCCGCCGCGGGAGGCTGCGCGGTGACGGTCTCCGAGGTCATGAGCTGAACCATGGAAAAGCCGCTTGATGTCATCACCATCGGTCGCGCGGGCGTCGATCTCTACGGTGCCCAGGTGGGCGGCCGCCTCGAGGACATGGGGAGCTTCGAGAAATACATCGGCGGCTCTCCGACGAACATCGCCTGCGGTACTGCAAGGCTCGGTCTGAAGTCGGCGCTCATCACCCGGGTGGGCGACGAGCACATGGGCCGCTTCATCCGCGAACAGCTCGCCCGCGAAGGGGTCGACACCACCGCCGTCAAGACCGACCCCGACCGGCTCACGGCACTCGTGATCCTCGGCATCCGCGACGAAGACAGTTTTCCGCTGATCTTCTACCGCGAGAACTGCGCTGACATGGCGCTTTGCGAGGACGATGTCGACGAGAGCTTCATCGCCTCGGCCCGGGCGGTCGTGCCTACCGGCACCCATCTCAGCAACCCCCGCACGGCGGCCGCCGTCATCAAGGCGCTGAAGCTCGCCCGGAAGCACGGCGCGAAGACCGCGCTCGACATCGACTACCGTCCGAACCTCTGGGGCGTGGCCGGACACGGCGAGGGCGAGAGCCGGTTCGTCGAAAGCGCGGAGGTGACGGAGAAGCTTCTCGCCACCCTCCACTTCTTCGATCTCATCGTCGGCACCGAGGAGGAGTTCCACATCGCCGGCGGCTCGACCGACACGATCGAGGCGCTGAGGCGCGTGCGCGAGGTCTCTGGCGCCACGCTCGTCTGCAAGCGTGGCGCGGCCGGCGCGGTCGCCTTCGACGGCGCGATCCCTTCGAGCCTCGACGACGGACAGACCGGCCCCGGCTTTCCTATCGAGGTCTTCAACGTCCTCGGCGCGGGAGACGGCTTCTTCTCGGGTCTTCTGAAGGGCTGGCTCGACGGGGAGGACTGGCCGACCACGCTCAAGTACGCCAACGCCTGCGGCGCGTTCGCGGTCTCCCGCCACGGCTGCACTCCCGCCTATCCGAGTTGGGAGGAGCTTCAGTTCTTCTTCGGGCGCGGCATCGTCCGGCCCGACCTGCGCAACGACGCAGACCTCGAACAGGTCCACTGGTCCACGAACCGCCACCGGATGGTGAGCGGGCACTGGCCCTCGGCGCGCATCTTCGCCTTCGATCACCGAAAGCAGCTCGAGGACATGGAGGGCTACACGCCCGAGAAGGCCGGGGCGTTCAAGCGGCTCTGCCTCGAGGCCGCACTGAAGGTGCAGGGCGGCGAGCCCGGCTACGGCATCCTCTGCGACGACCGGATCGGCCGCGAGGCATTGCACGCCGCCAGTGGCACCGGGCTCTGGGTCGGGCGTCCCTGCGAATGGCCGGGTTCGCGCCCGCTGGCGCTCGAACCCGCCCTCGGGCCCGATTGCGGCGGGCTCGTCGAATGGGCGAAGGAGAATGTCGTCAAGGTGCTCTGCTTCTGCCACCCCGACGACGACCCCCTGTTGCGCGCCGAGCAGGAGGCGACCGTGAAGCGGCTCTTCACCGCCGCGCGGCGTCAGCGGCTCGAATTGCTGCTCGAGATCATCCCCGGCAAGGTCGGCCCGACAGATGACGACACGAGCGCGACGCTGATCCGCCAGTTCTATGCTGCCGGCATATATCCCGACTGGTGGAAGCTCGAGCCGATGAAGACGGAAGCAGCCTGGGCCAGCGCGATCGCCGCCATCGAGGAGAACGACGCGCGCACGCGCGGCATCGTGGCGCTCGGGCTCGACGCTCCGGAGGCCGAGTTGCAGGCGAGTTTCGAGGTGGCGGCGGGCTTTCCGCTCGTGAAGGGCTTCGCGGTGGGCCGCACGATCTTCGGCGACACCGCGCGGGCCTGGATGAAAGGCGAAATCGGTGACGCGGCGGCCGTTTTGGAAATGGCCGGCCGATACCGCCGGCTCTGCGAGACATGGGACAAGGCGCGGGCCACCGCGCGGGAGGAAGCAGCATGACGAAGACCATTCGCCTGACCGCGGCACAGGCACTTGTGCGCTACCTGACGGCCCAGATGACGGAAGAGGGCGAGACCTTCATCGCCGGTTGCTGGGCGATCTTCGGGCACGGCAATGTCGCCGGTCTCGGCGAGGCGCTCTATCAGGTGCGCGACAGCCTGCCGACCTGGCGGGGCCACAACGAGCAGACCATGGCGCATTGCGCCATAGCCTATTCCAAGCAGCTCCGGCGCAAGCGGGCCATGGCGGTGACCTCGTCGATCGGTCCCGGGGCCACGAACATGGTGACGGCGGCGGCCCTCGCCCATGTCAACCGCCTGCCGGTTCTCCTGCTGCCCGGCGACGTCTTCGCAAACCGGGGGCCCGACCCGGTGCTTCAGCAGGTCGAGAGCTTCTCCGACGGCACCGTGAGCGCCAACGACTGCTTCCGCCCGGTGAGCCGGTATTTCGATCGCATCACCCGGCCCGAGCAGCTTCTGACGGCGCTGCCCCGCGCCTTCCGCACGATGACCGACGCCGCCGATTGCGGCCCCGCCACGCTCGCCTTCTGTCAGGACGTCCAGGCCGAGGCTTTCGACTATCCCGAGAGCTTCTTCGAGCCGCAGACCTGGTATCGCCGCCGCCTGCACCCCGACCAGCACGAGGTGCACCGCGCCATCGAGGTCATCCGGGCCGCGAAGCGCCCGGTGATCGTCGCCGGCGGCGGGGTGCATTATTCCGACGCGACGGGTGATCTCGCGGCCTTCGCCGAGGCCCACGGCATTCCGGTGGTTGAAACCCAGGCCGGCAAGTCGGCCCTTCCATGGGACCACCCGCTGAACCTCGGACCCGTCGGTGTGACCGGCGGCGAGCCCGCCAACACGGTCTGCGGGGAGGCGGATGTGGTGATCGGTGTCGGCACGCGGTTTCAGGACTTCACCACCGGCTCCTGGGGCCTCTTCGCCAACCCCGAACGTCGCCTCATCAGCCTCAACGTCGCGGCCTACGACGCGATGAAGCACGGCGCGATGCCGATCCAGGCCGACGCGAAGGCGGGTCTCACCGAACTGGCCATCGAGCTTGCGGGCTACCTCCCCGAGGCCCCCGCGCCCTCGCTGAAGCCCGAGTGGTTCGCCAAGGTCGACCCGCTGACCGCCGCGCCGGCGGACGGCAACGAAAAGCCCACCGACATGCATGTGGTCGGCGCGGTGCAGCGCGCGGCGACCGAGAAAACCGTCGTGATGTGCGCCGCGGGCACCATGCCCGGCGAGCTTCACAAGCTCTGGAAGGCTGGCCGGCCGGGCAGCTACCACATGGAATACGGCTTTTCCTGCATGGGCTACGAGATCCCGGGTGCGATGGGCATCAAGATGGCCGAGCCCGATGCGGACGTGATCTGCTTTACCGGCGACGGCACCTATCTCATGGCCAATTCCGAGCTTGCCACGGCGGCGATGATGGGGGTGAGCTTCACCGTCGTCATCACCGACAACCGGGGATTCGCCTGCATAAACCGGCTCCAGATGAGCACCGGCGGCGCGGAGTTCAACTGCCTGCTCGACGACGCCGTCCACGAGACCCCGAGCCATATCGACTTCGCCGCTCACGCGGCTTCGCTCGGGGCGACGAGCGTCCAGGTCGGCTCCATCGCGGAACTCGAGGAGGCGCTCTCGCGGCGCGGCGAGATCAGGGGGCCTTATGTCGTCGTCATCGACACCGACCCCTATCCCAGCACGCCGCACGGCGGCACCTGGTGGGAAGTGGGCGTGCCCGAAGTCTCCGTCCGCGAGGAGGTGAACGCGGCACGCGCGGATTTCGTCGAGAACAAGAAAACCCAGCGGGCCGACTGACATGGGCGTGAAACTCGGCATCTCCCTGATCGCCTGGCAGAATGACGACCTGCCGGAACTCACCGCCGCCTTCACCACCGAGGGTGCGATGGAGGATGCCGCGAAGATCGGTTATTCAGGCGTCGAGCGCGGCCGCCGGATGCCCGCCGACACCGAGGGGCTTCGGGCCTATCTCGACCGCTACGGCGTGGCACTCTGCGGCGGCTGGTGCTCGGGCAGTCTGATGACAGCCTCTGTCGAAGACGAAGAGGCCGCCGTGCGCGCGCAGGTCGCGCAATTCGTGGCCCTCGGCGCGCCCTGCATCGTCTATGCCGAATGCTCCAACACCGTGCAGGGCGACGTTTCGACCCCCGTGAACAGCCGCCCGAAGCTCTCCCGCGACGAAGTGACGGACTACGCGCGCAAGCTCTCGGAACTCGCCCGATGGATGGCGGGCGAGGGCATGAGCCTCTCCTATCATCACCACATGGGCTCGATGATCGAGGATGCCGAGGATATCGACTGGCTGATGGAGGGCTCCTCGCCCGAGGTGACGCTGCTATACGACACCGGGCATCTGGTGTTCGCGGGCGCCGACCCCCTGGCCGTGCTCGACAAGTGGGGCGACCGCGTGCGCCACGTCCATTTCAAGGACGTGCGGCCGGACATCATGGCCCGGGTCCGCGCGGAGAACCTCAGCTTTCTCGACGGCGTGCGCGGCGGTGTCTACACCGTCCCCGGCGATCCCGAAGGCATGATCGATTTCCAGGCGGTGACCGACCGGCTCGCCGGCATCGGTTACGACGGCTGGATCGTCGTGGAGGCCGAGCAGGACCCCGCCAAGGCGCCGCCCTTCGAGTATTCGAAGATCGGCTACGACCATATCAGGAAGATCTGCGCGGCGTCGGGCCTCGCGGTAGAACGCTAGCACACATCGGCTCCACCCGGGGCCGGCACCTCAAACCATGAAACCGGAGAATGTCATGGGTGAAAAGAAATTCGGATATATCGGGTATTTCGACAGGGAATCCTGCGATCTCGACGAATTCAAGGTGCTGACCTCGCAGAACCTCGACGCCGCCGAAGTGCCCCATGCGGCGGAGATCGTGAAGAACGTTCCGGTCTATGACATGGCGGTCCTTCGCCCAGCTCTGGACGACCCCCCGCAGCGCCGCGCGCTTCTGGCCGAATGGGGGCATGTGCTGCGCAAATCCGCCGGGGTGATCGCACTGCGAAATGCCTATGCGGACACCTCCGTCATAGATCGTGCGAGTCGCGTTTTCGATGCCATCATCGCCGAGGAAAAGGCGGGCGTGGCCGGCAAGGGCGACCATTTCGCTGCCGCCGGGGCCAATGACCGCATCTGGAACTCCCTGCAAAAGCAGTGTTTCAGCGACCCCGAGGGCTTCGCTCTCTATTTCGGCAACCCCTCTCTGGCTGCGGCCTGCGAAGCGTGGCTCGGGCCCGACTACCAGATGACCGCGCAGGTCAACCAGGTGCGTCCGGGCGGCCAGGCGCAGAAGGCGCACCGCGATTATCACCTCGGGTTCCAGAGCGCGGAGGGTGCCGCCCGCTACCCCGCCCATGCCCACGAGGTGACCGCGACGCTGACCCTGCAGGGAGCGGTGGCGCATGTCGACATGCCGGTCGAGAGCGGGCCGACGAAGCTTCTGCCGTTCTCGCAGGCCTACGGGCCGGGCTACCTCGCGTTTCACGAGGACGCGTTCCGCGACTGGTTCGAGGAGGCCCATGTCCAGGTGCCGCTGTCGAAGGGCGACGCGGTGTTCTTCAACCCGGCCCTGTTCCACGCCGCCGGCGAAAACCGCAGCGCCGACATCGACCGCATGGTGAACCTCCTGCAGGTCTCGTCGGCCTTCGGCCGGTCGCTCGAGGCGGTGGACCGGCGCGGCATGAGTGCCGCCCTCTTTCCCGCCCTCGTGCGGCTGAAGCAGGGCGGCCGGCTCACCGCGTCGGAACTCGACGCCGCCATCGCCGCCTGCGCGGAAGGCTACAGCTTTCCGACCAATCTCGACACCGACCCGCCGGTGAACGGTCTCGCACCCGAAAGCCAGGCCGACATGATGCGCCGCGCGCTCGAGGAGGGCTGGACAGACGCCGCGTTCCGCGCCGCCCTCGACGGGCTCGCGGGCCGACAGGCGGCGTGAAATGGGCGACTTTCTCAACATCCGCCACCCCTACTTCAGGCCCCTCTGGGTCCGGCTCGTGATCACCGGGGTGGCGCTCGGCTGGGCGCTCTTCGAATTTCTCGCGGGCAATCCCGGCTGGGCGCTGATCTTCGGCGCGGCCGGGGGATGGTGCTTCTACGAATTCTTCGTCGTCTTCGATCCGGCCAATTACGAGGAACCCAAGGATGACTGACCTGCATCGAAAGCCCTCCGGCACCCACGGCAAGGTGCACGACATCACGCCCGAAAGTGCGGGTTGGCGCTATGTAGGCTTCGCGCTCCACCGGCTTAGCGCGGGCGAGAGCGCGGCGGGGGCCACCGGAAGCCGCGAGGTGATCCTCGTCATGGTGGAAGGAAAGGCTGAAGTCACCGGGGCGGGGCAGGACTGGGGCATTCTGGGCGAGCGGCTGGATGTCTTCGAGAAGACCCCGCCCCATTGTCTCTACCTGCCGAACGGGTCGGACTGGGAGGCGCGGGCGGAAACGGACTGCACCATCGCGGTCTGCTCGGCCCCCGGCAGGGGCGGACACGCGGCCCGCCGGATCGGGCCCGACGGCATCACCCTCACCGAGCGCGGCAAGGGCGTGAACACCCGCTACATCAACAACATCGCGATGGAGAACGAGGATTACGCCGACAGCCTCCTGGTCACGGAAGTCTTCACCCCCAACGGGCATTGGTCATCCTACCCGAGCCATCGCCACGACGAGGACGATTTCCCCCGCATCACCTATCTCGAGGAAACCTACTACCACCGCCTGAACCCGAAGGACGGCTTCGGCATCCAGCGGGTCTATACCGACGACGGCCGCCTCGACGAGACCATGGCGGTCTCCGACGGCGACGTGGTGCTCGTCCCCCGCGGCCACCACCCCTGCGGCGCGCCCTACGGGTTCGAGATGTATTATCTCAACGTCATGGCGGGGCCCTTGCGGAAATGGCGCTTCGTGCCGGCGCCGGAGGTCGAATGGATCATGGAGCGCGACGCCTGAGCCTCAGGCGGGCGGGGCGAAGAGCCCCCGTTCCTCGCGCACCAGTGTCTCGATGAGGTCGGTGACCGCCTGAACCCGGGGCGCGACCCGCAGGTTTTCGTGCCGGACGATCCAGTAGCTCCGTGTCACCGATGTCTCCGGCAGGAGGCGCACCAGCCCGTTCTTCCCGGCGGCCATGAAGTCGTGGCAGATGCCGATGCCGGCACCGGCGCGCACCGCCTCGAACTGCCCGATTGCCGTCGCGACCTCGATGTCGGACTGCCAGTCGCGCGAGACCTCGCTCGCGTAGTTGAGTTCGGAACTGTAGATGAGGTCGTCGACATAGCCGATCAGCGTATGCGAGCGCAGGTCGGCGAGATCAGTCGGCCGTCCGGCCCGGTCGAGGTAGTCCTGCGCCGCGTAGAGACCCAGCGTGTAGTCGACGAGTTTTCTCACGCTGAGCCGGCCCCGCTCGGGCCGTCCCACCATGATCGCGATGTCAGCCTCGCGTTCGGACAGCGAGAAGCTCCGCGGCACGGGGACGAGTTGCACACGGAGATCGGGAAAGGCGGCGCGGAACCGCCCCATTCTCGGGGCGAGAAAGGCGCTTCCAAACCCGTCGGGCGCCCCGATCCGGACGGTGCCCGCGATCTCGCCGCGGCCGCCGAACCGCGCGAGCCCCGCGAACATCTCCGCCTCGATGCGTTCGGCGGTGGCGAACAGCGCCGCCCCATCGCCGGTGAGTGTCGAGCCGCGCGTGGTGCGGTCGAAAAGCCGCGCGCCCACCGCGCTTTCCAGCGCCACGACATGCCGGCTGAGAAGCGCCTGGCTGACCCCCAGCCGGCGCGCGGCCGCCAGCATCTGGCCTTCGCGGGCCACGGCGAGAAAATAGCGCAGGTCTTCCCAGCTCGGTAATTTCGAATCTGCATAACGGATTGTCATTTCCGGCAGTTTATATTCGCCATCAGATGAAAGATACTCTTCCCATCCAAGGAGGAGGACAGTTTCCATGACCGAGATCGCCCATTTCATCGACAATGCCCGCGTCGCCGGCACGTCGGGCCGAAGCCAGCCCGTCTACAACCCCGCCACCGGCGAGGCGGAAAAGACCGTGGCCCTCGCCTCTGCCGAAGAGGTCGACCGCGCCGTCACCGCCGCGAAGACGGCCTGGGCCACGTGGTCGAAAACCCCGGCGCTCCGTCGCGCGCGCATTCTCGACCGGTTCAAGATGATCCTCTGGGAGCGGACCGACCAGCTCGCGGAAGCCATTTCCGCCGAGCACGGCAAGACCCATGACGACGCGGTGGGCGAGGTCACCCGGGGCCTCGAGGTCGTCGAATTCGCCGTCGGCGCGCCGAACCTCCTGAAGGGCGAGATCACCGAGAACGTCGGCACGGGCGTCGACAGCCATTCGCTGCGCCAGCCCCTCGGAGTGGTCGCAGGTATCACCCCGTTCAACTTCCCGGCCATGGTTCCGATGTGGATGTTCCCGGTGGCCCTCGCCTGCGGCAACACCTTTGTTCTGAAGCCCTCCGAGCGCGACCCCTCGGCCTCGCTTCTCATCGCCGAATGGCTCGCCGAGGCGGGACTGCCCGAGGGCGTGTTCAACGT
>Ga0102935_1000323_pt1 | contig 16864 bp, 15 predicted proteins | sample SalPonR2_A_D2_MG_FD_78508 | JGI IMG/M metagenome (GOLD analysis project Ga0102935, IMG submission 78508) | Salt pond soil microbial communities from South San Francisco under conditions of wetland restoration - Salt Pond MetaG R2_A_D2_MG | ecosystem: Environmental > Aquatic > Marine > Intertidal... | reverse complement strand
TTCCTCGAAGACCAGAAGGAAAAGCACATGCGGACGACCAAGCAGGAACAGGAGAAGATGCTGGAGACGCTGGAGCTGTTCGGCGAGATGTACATGACGCTCTCCTTGTTCCCGCTGCTTCTCATCATCATCCTCGTCATCATGACGATGATGGGCAACGCCCAGCAGATGCTCATCTACGGGACCGTCTACGGGCTCATCCCACTGACCGGCATCGCCTTTCTCGTGTTAGTCTCGACGGTCACGCAGGACGCTGTCGGTGACGGCTATCTCCGACCCAACTCCGACGAGAACGACATCGTCGTCGACGAGGGTATCGCCGTGTTCAACCTCGGCCTCGTCGAACAGTACACCGGTACCCACAGCCTCTTCGACCGAGTGAAAAACCGTGAAGGCACCTACGAACTCGTCCAGATACTCAAAAGGCCCCACATCTTCTTCCGCGACCACCCGATGTTAGTGCTCGGGCTGACTGTCCCCATCTCCATTCTGGCGATGGTCATCGCTATAGTCCTCGGGTGGGCACCGCTCTCCGTCGACGGAATGATAGCGAAGCCAGTGTCTGGTACGTTCTTTTGGGTGTACGTCCCGATGTACATCAACTTCCTCCCGCTGGCTATCTTCTACGAGTGGAACGTCCGCTCGCGGAAGACCATCATCTCGAACCTCTCCGAGAACCTCAGAAAGCTCGCCTCCGCGAACGACACCGGGATGACGCTGCTTGAATCTATCAAGGTGGTCTCGGAGACGTCTGCCGGCAAGCTCTCGGACGAGTTCGAGACGATGCACGCGAAGGTCAACTACGGCACCAGTCTCAAAGAGGCCCTGCGGGAGTTCAACAACAAGTATCACGTCCCGCGGATGGCCCGAACGGTGAAGCTCATCGCCGAAGCACAGGAGGCCTCCAGCCAAATTCAGGACGTGCTTTCGACGGCGGCCCAAGCCGCCGAGAATCAGGACGACATCGACCGCTCGCGGAAGTCACGCACGCGGATGCAGACGGTCATCATCATCATGACCTATCTGACGCTACTGGGCGTGATGGCGCTGTTGAAGACGCAGTTCCTCGACGTGATGTCGGGACTGACCTCACAGGCCAGCGGTGCCAGCAGCGCCGGTCCCGGCGGCGGCCAGTTCGGGAACAACATCGACACGGAGGCGCTGTCGATGCTGTTCTTCCACGCGGTCACACTACAGGCCCTGCTCTCGTCGTTCATCGCTGGTTATATCCGCGAGGTCAAACTCATGGCTGGTGTGAAATTCGCGGTCATCCTCTCGACGATTGCACTGGTCGTGTGGATGGCGGTCGGGTGAACGCATATGGGAACTCGGGGGCAGACCACACAGGACTTCGCAATCGGGACGAGCGTCCTGCTCGTCACCATCATCGGCGTGTTCTTCTTCCTCCAGACTGGTGGCCTCTCTGTGTACGAGGGCACTGCCCCCGGCGTCAAGCAACCACAGGCCGACCGCATCGCGTCGTATCTCGTCGAGAACTACAGTACCGAGGACGGGCGCAACGTCCTCCGGTACGACGAGCCCGACGGCTCGGGTATCGATCAAGTACTGTGGGACGACGAGGGAGCGGCCCAGCAATCGCTCGACGCACTGATAGCTAACGCCGGCGCCAACGTCCGGTCGGACCGACGGACCAACCCCATCGTCAACGTCAGCATCGTCAATAACAGTACGATCAGGAGCGGACAGCGCACTGCCGCCACGAACAGCAGCGGATACCCGCTCCACTGGGGAGAGTACCGGCGTGGGGACCCTGCAACGTCGACACGGGTGATTCAGTTGGCGGCAACCGACGACTGTGGCAGGGTCTGCTGGCTGGAGGTGCGTGTCTGGTGACACGCGGACAGGCATACACGCTGGAGGGTGTCCTCGCGGCGATACTCATCGTCACGGCGATGGTCTACGGAATTCAGGCAATCGACACGCGCGCGTGGCAAGACAGCACCCAACAGGAGACACAGCAACTGGCTTACCGTGCCAGCGACCTGCTGACCGTTGCGGGCGAGACCGGCGCACTCCGCAACGCGACGCTCTGTTACCGGGACGGTCGACGGTTGAACGGGAACCGGGGAGATTCCGGCTCGGAGTTCGAGTCGATGCTCAACACGACCTTCGACAGCCAAGCCGACCAGTACAACATCGAGTTTCGGTTCTGGAACGAGAGCGACCGGACCGAGACAGTTCTGGTCTCGGAAACGTCTGACCAAGCGGTGAACCAACCCTCCGACAGCGCGGCCGTGGCGTCGACGACGGTCACGCTCACTGACCAGATGCATCGACGAACGGGCAGCGGGTGTAACTCGATTCCCGTCGACATCCAGAACGACACCAGTTTCTACGCCCCGGACGTCAACGAGTCGTCGGCGCTGTACAACATCGTGGAGGTGCGGTTGCTCGTATGGTAGCCGACGACCGCGGTCAGTTGCTGTTGTTGGGTGGGCTCGCCATGGCTATCGTCTTCCTCGCGGCTATCCCGCTCTCGAACAGCCTCGTCGTCACGGAGAGTGCGGCCACATCCGACACCGTCCGGAAGATAGACCAGACCGCCGACCGAGAGGCCGCAGTCGTGCGCTCCATCCAGACTATCGCGAACCGCACTGACGCGGCCGACAATCCGGACGAGTTCAACCGGACCCTCCAGAACTACTCGGCCCACAGGCTCCGCGTCGCCGGGCAGCAAAGCGGCGTCTTCGTAAACGCGACACTGAACCGGAGCGCGTCGGCGCGGCGAAGCGAAAGTACCATCGACGACTCGGGCGATGACTGGACACTTTCCGAGCATTCCGGGCGGATTTACGAGTTCGATATCACGGTTCGCGACTCGCCGTTCTCGCCGGGGCTCTCAGAATTCACCGTGACTATCGCTTCGGAGTCGTCGGCCGAAAACTGGCAGCTAACTGTCAGAGAACAGCCGGACGACGACGTGGTCGTCACCACGAGCGAGTCAGGCGGGACGTACTGTGAGGGAACGACAGTCCAAATCGATATTCGAGCGGGGACGTGTACCGAAGGCGGTTCGACAGAGACGCTCGGCCCTACGTACCGGGACACTGTAACCGGCCCGTACACTGTCACGTACGACGACACGAGCGGCTGGGACGCGGATTACACGGTTGTCGCTACCGGGGAGTTCCCGAACACCGCCTCGGACCTCGCCATTCCGTACGTCGACGTGACCGTCGAGGGGCCAGACGCGAGCTACACGCGAACCATCTCGACGGAGGAGACCGAATGAGACGAGATACACGCGCCGTTTCGCCGGCAGTCACACAGGCGTTGACAATCGGTATCACGACGCTGTTGGTCACGGGCCTACTGTTGAGCGGTGGCGCGTTTCTCGATGCTGAACAGGAGAACATCGTCCGGCAGGGGCTCATCGACATCGGAGCGGGCGTCGCGAGCGATATCGTTCGGTTCGACCAGTTCGAGACGACCGGGGGTGTACGGGATGTCTCCTTTACTTCGACGTATCCCGACCGAGTCGCGACTGAGACGTATCGCATCCACCTGGTTCCCGGCACTGACGAGGCGACGATATACGTCAACTCTACGAGTAGCGACCTCTCGACACAGATTCGGTTCCGCAACGAGACCCCGGTCTGTGAGCGCCGCGTCAGCGGTGGCCCCATCGTCATCGCTTACGACGGGAGTGTCCCGTGTCTGGAGGTGCGAAACGGATGAGATACCGACGCGCCGTCTCCGATTTGGTCTCCTTTACACTCGTGTTCAGCACCGTGGTCTTTCTCATCGGTGCCATCACTATCACGGGAATTACGACGCTCAACGACGTGCAAGACGGTACCGAGACCAACGTCGCTGAGGCGACGATGCGAAGCTTCGCGTCGACGCTTACCGACCACCGAGTTGACGGCGCACCGAGTCGGTCGACGACCATCAAACTACAGGGCCACAACTTCAGACGAGTCGGCTCGTCGATGGCCGTCAGCGTCACGTCCGGGGCGACGGTGACTGACCTATCCATCGAGACAGGTGCAATCGTACGGACGACGGACACCGACACGCAGTTGATATACGAGAGCGGTGGGGTGTTCCGCGTTGCCGACAGCGGCGGTCTCGTCGTCGTTCGTCGTCCGCAAGTTCGGTGTACCACGAACAGCGCCCACCTTCCGATCACGTCGGTCCGTGGCGGCCCCAACATCACAGCCGACGGCCGGATAACGATGCGGACCGAACTCGAAGACCAGCGGCTGCTTTACCCCAACGCCAGTCAGAATACGCGTGCGACCAGCCTCACGCTCGACACGACCGAAATGACCGTTCCCGAAGCGTGGCAGCAAGTGCTCGACAGTTCCGGTGGCTGGAGTCCGGTGGGTCCGTCCGACCCCGGCGTGTACGAGTGTTCGGTCGACCGTGTCGTCGTCCACGAGACGGTCATCGAGGTCGACGCAGTGACCTGATACGGACGGCTGCGAATCATTTCGGCAACCGATGCACCAATCCACGCGCTCTGTTCGCGTTGGAACGGTTGCGTGGCCGAACGGCTGCTATCTCATCGCTACGATAGCCGGTCCCGAGAACGAACCTCGTCGGTCGGCCACAGACGACGTCAGTCGGAGACGGTCACTGCTGAGGAGCCAACGTCGACCGGCGAATCCTCGGTATTGGTGTCGTCAATATCGCGGGAGGTATTGCGGAGATACACATTGCCCGTTGCGGTAGCATCGACGGTGCTGTCCTCTAAGACGGTGATATCGTACGTGTAGTAGCCGGGTCCGAGGTTGGTATCGAACGATGACGTGTTCCGGACACTACCTCTGGTACGAATGTCTCCCTCCCCGAAGTCGACCGTGTGCGTCTCTGAGAACACCGTGTCGCCGGTGTTGTTTCTGACCGTTAGTTGGACCTCACGGTCGTCACCGATAGTGCCAGTGTTCTCAAGTCGGAGGTTCATCGCACCGATACCGCCGTCGCGTTCGATACGCGTACTGGTGTTGTAGTAGTACGTCCCGATATTAATACTCGATTCGTCGCGCAGGTCGACCGACGAGGTGCCCACGAAGAACGCCCGCTCGCGTGACGTCGATCCCGACACTGTCACGTCGTAACTGTACTCGCCTTGGCTGTCGGGGAGGTCGAACGTGAGCGAATCCGTTCCGCCGGTGCTCAGCGTCCCATCGAAGGTCTGGTCAACCGAGTAGTCCGTTCCATCGGTCTCGTTATCCACGTGCAACGTTACGGTCTGTGACCCGGTAAACGGCCCGTTCCCGACGTTGGTAATCCCGACGATAGCCGTCGCCGGTTCGTCGTCGTCGGTTGCGAGCGGCCCCTCGACAGTGGCGATGGTCAACTCAGACGATGCCCCATCCCCGTTTCCGACGTACACTGACCCGGACGCTTCCGGTGTCGTCGTCGGATTCGCCTCGGCGTTGACCTCCCAGTCGTAGTTGCTCTCGGTTGGACTGACGCCGGTCGAATCGAGTGCGATGGTTATCTCTTCCGTCCCGCCCCCGTCGAGCGTGACTTCGTTGTCACCGTCTGCGGTCTCGACTGACGCACTGCCCTCGAACGAGGCTGTGAGCTCTGTCGTGCCCTCTTCGTCGCCGATGTTCTCGATGGTCGCGTCGAACGAGATACTGTCGCCGGGACTAACCTGCACTGGTCGGTCGATGGAGTTGATTTCGAACGACGCCGGTGTCGTCGTCTCCTCGACGATTTCGATGGCGTTGTACCTGATGATGGCGTCGTTGTAGTCGTAAAACGTACCTGCATCGTCTGGATTTGCCGGACCGTCGAGTTCAATGGCATATATCCGCTCGTCAGTAGCTAAGTCGTACTGCCCGTTTTCGTCGATCTGACCGTCGACCATCTGTCGCAGTGGAATTTGAGCCGGATTTGCTTGGTCAATGCCGACGGCATCATCACCGTCATTGTACGTGATGACGTTCTGTGCACTGTCAGTGGTGGTGTCGTAGCCCACGGGGTCATCAGTATCCCAGTCTTCACAAGGTATGTCAGCTACCCCTGGGAACTCTACTCCGCCAAGAGTCGGCTGATGATTAGTGTGTATGACATAGTTGTCGTCATCATACTCAGAACAGTAGTAGTATCGCGTCGCACCGAACGAAACGTCAGTTCCTGGGTCTAGAGTAACCGCCATCGTATATGTCTCCGGGTTCTCGATGAGTTCGGCTTCTGCTGCAGGAGCATTGACATTCCCTCCGCCTGGTTCCTCCTCCCAGAGCGGGCCATCGCCCCACTCAGTCCCGTCTGTCAACAGTCGGAGCGTGGTCGGGGCTCCGGTGGTGCCCGGCAGTGCAGTGTCCCCAGACGGGTCTCCAGGATAATCCGCCTCAGATACATCGACTAAATCCGTCACGACAGTAGTACTTGTCCACTCTTCGATTTCGAGGTCGTATTCGTCAGTAGCTGTGCCGCTGTATGACCCTGCCCAGATGGTGTAGGTACCGTCACCGTCGACTTCTTCCCACAGAGTAACGCTGTCATAACCGTCTATGTCCTCTTCGACTACGTTACCGTCTTCATCGGTGACGATGAGGTACGGAATGAAGTCCGATGCGGTCATCTCTACACGGATGGCATTTCCGCCAGAGATTTCAGTCGTGTATGACTCCGCGAGGTCGTCGTAGATGGGGTCTTCCGGCGAGCTTCCGGTAATTTCGCCATCGAACGTTTCGCTTTCTACACGTTCCCAGTCTTCGTATGCTTGGCCTCGGGTTTGTTCGTATTCCGCGCCCTCGAGCGTAATTTCAGCGCGAATCCCGACGGTGTTCGTACACTCCCCATCCTCACACTGTATAACGCTATCGTCGTGCACGTCGATAGTCCCGGTCACTTCAGCGTCGGTGCCGGCGAACCGTATCGTGTACTCATCGTCGTCTGAGTCTACGGAGAAATCCGGCCGGGATATATCGACGTTGACCGTGGGATACGTCGTCCCTCCTGCACTGACCGACACGTCTTGGGATGCGACAACATCACCCGACTCGTTGAGGACTTCGAGGGTCCGCGTGCCGTCGACGTCTCCGGAGTTCTCGACGGTCAGTCCGAACTGGGCTGTGGTTCCGATGCGTGCCCTATCTGGGGTAGTCGTGCTGACGATTCGGAAGTTCGGGCCGTCGAACTCGTCAGTGTGGAAACTGCCTGTCGTCGTCTCGTTGGGCGTCTCGACGAAGTAGCGGTACTCGCCGGTCGCACTCAACACGTAGTCTTCGGTTATCGTGGTGGTTCCCCCAGACGCGAGCCCCACAGTGCTCTCCTCGTCGACGACTTCGCTTCCGCCCGGATCCTCGAGTGTGATAGTGACCGGCAGCTCGGTCGTCCGGCTCCCGATGTTCTCTATCGTCGCCGAGATATCGATATCGTCGCCGGTTTCCGCATCAGATGGTGCGGAGACACTCTGAATGCTGAATGCTCCCGGTGGCGCGACAGTGTAGGTCAGGCCATCGATGCTGTTGTCCGCGACGTCGCCGCTGATGGTTATCGTCTCGCCGTACACCTCTTCGTCGGTTGGCAACGCTGCTCCGATGTCCAGTGTTGCCGTTTCGCTGCCGTTTAGCGTCCGGTTCCACGTCCGAACTGTCTCACCACCGACAGTAAGTGTCACAGTTTCGATGGCAGTCATCCCGCCGGTGCTTTCGACAACGACGGTGCCGTCTGCCGGTTCGCCAATCCCAACCTCACTGGAAATCGACTCATCCTCAGACAGTGTCGTCTCGGGTACGGCGTCGGATGCAGGTGGGTCGATATCCACGAAGCGACTTACAGTGTTGTTTGCCGAGACGTTGATCGTCCCCTGACCGACTTCAAGTTCGCTCTCGGAGATGTTGAGAGCTAGTTCCGTTTGCTCATCTCCGTCTAGCGTGAGGTCCGTTCGATTGACTTGGTTCCCATTGTGTATCACGCTGATTTGTCTCGTCGTCTCCAACCCGCCGGTGTTAGTGACTGTTGCGGTCACCTCGACCGGGTCATCGCTACTTGCTCGAGTGTATCTGACATCGGATACCTCAAAGTAGGGCTCTGAAACATCACCGAGCAAAAAGTGGATTTCGATGGTGTCACCGGGTGCAGCCTGGCCGCTCGTGTTTGTCCAAACAAGCCTATCGTCGTAGTTTTGGCGTGCCCACGCGTCCCATGCCCGTGCGTACTGACTGCCTTCTACCCGCAGCGTTGCATTCTGGATGTCGTTCGGTTGACAGACAGTCTGGAACGTGAGCGAGGATAGCCCCTCTGAGGTAACGTTGTCGTAACTCTGGTTGGTGTACAGAGCCAGTTCCATCTGTCTCTGTCGGCTGACTTGCCCGCTAGCATTTGTTTGGAGTTCATCTCCGGTAGAAATATCACCGCTGATGTCGATGAAAGAAAACGATAATGACCCATCATCGTACGTGATATCCGGCGGTGAAGTCATCGTGGCCCCGGAATCGGTCATCCGCCAGACGCCGCCCCCTTGGTAGGCAACAGTTTGGCCGTTCGATTCGTACTCGATACTGCTGAGGTTCTGTGACTTAGTCGAACACTGCTGATTTCCATTTAGCGTCAGATTGTACCGAGCGTTGTTCGATATCGACACCTGCCCTTCAAGCTCGCTCGGTATTCTCATCGTCGTGTTGGTTCCGCTGGACTGCTGGAACGTGCTGTCGACCTGCAGCATCGACTCCTCCACGACTTCCATGTTCGCGTCGTCGTTGGCGTCGTTGATTGTCACGACCCCAGCCGCGATGATGACGACGACTCCGACCAGCGTTATCCCAATTAATAGAACCACTGTTATCGTCGCTGAGATACTTCGGTCGTCGGTTGACAATTGCCGCTCCCTCGCCATTTCCACCTACATACCGCTCTGTGATAGAAAAACCTACCGATTGTCCATATACGATTGCCGACATGTTATATTGCTATGACCGATATTTCACGCCGTAGCGACCGGCTACCGACCAAGTTTGAACTGGAACGCCATCAGACTGTTTCTGTTGTAGGAGGCTGTCGACGGAACTCCTCTCTGGTTCTCGTCCGTGATAATTGGAGGGGCGGTACACTCATTGCTACACCGCCCCGACAGCGAGGCACGACAGTGACTGCCCCACTCACGGTGTCGGTCGAGGACGTCTGTTTCTGCCACTGGCCAGTCGCCGCTGACGCCCTCGCCCGCTCGGTGCCCGACTGGCTCACCGTCGAGACGATAGACGGCGACGCGTGGCTCACGGCAATCCCGCACACCGTTGCCGGTATCTCGGCGTTCGATGTCGACCTCGCACGGCCCGCCGACGCGGTGACGGTCCGCACGTACGTCCGCGGACCGGACGACCAGCGCGGGCTCTACTTCTTCGCGGTGGTTCCCGATGCGCCGCTGACGGCCGCCGCCGCGCCAGTTCTCCGGCTCCCGGTCTACGAGGGTCGCCTCGGTCGGTCCGCTGTTGCCGGTGGGCAGACCCGCCGCACGCTCGATATGGACGGTCAACGGGTTCTCGATGTCTCGTACACGCCCGACGACGGGCCGGCCCCGGCACCACCGGACTCGCTGACTGCGTTCCTCGTCGAACGCCATCGGTTTTTCACCAGTGGCCCGCTTGGCGGCCGTCTCGTCGGCAACGTCGGCCACGACCCGTGGCCCGTCGCACCCGCGGCGGCGACGGTCACGTCCGCGCTTCCCGCCGCGCTGAACCTTCCGACCCCACTCGGCGACCCGATAGTCCACTACAGCCCCGGAGTGAAACTGGGTGTGCAGCCGCCGGGGCCGCTCTGGCTCGACTGAGACGGTTTCGTATAGCGACGTACCGGGACTCGTCGACCCCGCAGGCCTCTCCTACACTACACCGTATGAGCCACAGCGGTCCGCCCAGCACGTCTGCACGACACCGTGGGCGATGTCCGCGACTGACAGACCAGCCGAGAGACCGACGCGACGTTACTCCATGTCGAGTTCCCGCCGGGTCTTCTCCAACCGTTTTGCCAGCACCGTACTCCCGGTTTGGTCAGCGACCGTGAGCAACCGTTCGATACCCTCCTCGACCCGCTGTGGGTCCTCGAGGGCCAGCGCCTCGTAGACTGTGGCGAGGGAGCGATGCGTCGGGACGGCGTCACGCCGGACGTTCAGTTCGAGGAGCAGCTCCAGCGCCTCCTCGAAGTGCCGACAGGCACGCCGGAGGTCGCCACGCGCCCGCACCGCCTCGCCGAGATAGTCTGTCGCCATCGCGAACGCGTGTGCATCCTCGGCCGCTCGGAATTTCTCGCGTGCCGCCGTGTAGCGCTCGATAGCGGCGTCAAACTCGTCCTGTTTGAACGCTACCCGGCCCAGATTGGCCTCGCTCCTCGCGACTCCGTCCTCGTCACCGATGGCTGCGAACTCGTTTCGAGCGCGACTGAACCGTTCTTCCGCGGTCTCGTAGTGCTCGCGTTGCATCGCCACGGAGCCGAGATTCAGCAGACAGGTCGTCGCGCTGTGTTCGTCCCCGATGGCTTCGAACTGGTCCCGAGCGCGGCGCAGGCGGTCCTCGGCGGTCCCGTACTCGCCGCGCCGTATCGACAGCAAACCACGGTTCATCAGGCAGTTGGCCGCACTGTGCTCGTCGCCGATGGCCTCGAACTGACGCTGTGCACGACTGAACCGGTCCTCGACGGCCTCGTGACCGCCCCACTTCAAATAGATAGCAAGGCGGATTCCCCGGGCCACCGCGCCCGGGGTTGAAGCCGACACCCACCACTGACTTTTATCAACCTATAACTTTTTATTGAAGATATGGCGTCGGACGAATACCACCGTCGAACGCTCATCACTCGCCTCACCCTCCGCAGTGACGAGGATGAACAACTGCTCCTCGACACAATAGAGGAGTGGCTCGACGGCTGCAACATCGCCAGCGGCCTCGCGTGGAACGAGTGCCACACCAAGTCCGACGTACGAAAACTCGCCAAACAACAAATCAAGCAGGACACCGAGTTAGGCGACCAACACGCTACCCTCTCCTGCCACGAAGTCGCAGGCGCAATCAAATCCTATATCGAACGTCGCAAGAACGGGAAGAAAGCCAGTCAGCCACAGTTCACGAGTCGGTCGATGACGTTCGACCGACGCACACTCACCGTCTTCACCGACCAAGAGAAAATCTCGCTCACCACGCTCGGAGATCACAATCGCGTCCACGCCGACCTGTCTCTCCCCGATGACGAAGACGGCTACCAACGTGAATATCTCGATAGTGATGAGTGGGAGTACACAGAATCCACACTCCACTACAGAGACAGTGACTGGTATATCCATCTCGGCTACCGAACACCAAAGGAAGACGACGAACCCGAGTCAGCGACCGAGAACGGAACGGTTCTCGGTGTTGACCTCGGCGTCAACCAAATCGCCGTCACCAGCACTGCTCGGTTTTTTGATGCGAGTGAAATCAACCATTATCGCCGCGAGTTCGAGAAAACCCGAGGTGGACTTCAGCAGACCGGGACGCAATCCGCCCACCGAACCATCGGGTCCCTATCCGGCAGGGAAAACCGATACGTGAAACACGTTTTGCACAGCGTAGCGAACGGTATCGTCGAAGAAGCACTCGAACACGACTGCGACGGAATTGTGTTCGAGGAGTTAGACGAGATTCGAGAAGACTTCTCAGAAGCAGCGTGGCATTCGGAGTGGGCGTTCCGCAAACTGAAGGACTTCGTGGAGTACAAAGCCGAGTACGAAGGATTGTTCGTTGATACGACGAGTCCTTGGAACACGTCGAAGCGGTGTAATGAGTGTGGGTTCACGCACGACGATAACCGGCACGCGGGGCGGTTTGAGTGCCAATCGTGCGGGAAGTCGAATCACGCGGATTACAACGCAGCGAAGAACGTTGCCGAACTGTATCTCCGGCGGGGCCATCAGCCGTCCAGTCGGAGGAGCGTCAGTCAATACGCTCTGAAGTCAGGAGCAAAGACGCCGAGTTAGCCAGATACACTGGCTCACCCTGTTTGGGTTAGAGGCCGAGTTCACTGACAAGCCCCGCGCCACCGTGCGCGGGGCAGTTGACCCGCGGCCACGGTTTCGTGAACCTCGCGAGCCTGTAGGAGTTCCCTGAAACCGAGAAACATCGCCAACGCCTCGTCACGGGTGTCGACGCCGAACGCGTCCCGAAGGTAATCAACGAAGTCGTCGTGGTCGGCAGCGAGCGCTGCTTGGTCTATCTTGCCGGCGAGAACTCGTTCGACTGCCGCCTCCATCTCGCGGCGACGCTGGGGGCTGTCCTGATACGCCTGAAACAGCGCCGCCAAGTTCTGTGGCTCGCCCTCTGCCGTCCGGAGTGACGGGTCGCGGTACTGAGAGCCGTCCGGGAGCAGCGTCTGCACGCCTTGGAGCACCCGGCCGAGGCAGTGCTGGCTCCGCTCTTCGCCGTCGAGCGCCGCGACCACCTCGCTCAGCTTGTGGTCCGCTCTTGCGGTCCATTCCACTCCCTTCTCTTGGCTATATCCCTTCGCCATCAGGACAACGAGTGCTGCCAGTGGCGTCCCACTCAAGCCAGCAGCGGCCGCCGTTGCCCCCGCCGCCAGTCCGCCGGCGTCCAACCCAGTTCGGATAACTGACTGCACATGTTCCGGCATCGGCAGCGACACGTCAGAGAGGCGGCCCATACGCTCTCGACAGTCGCTGTGAGTGAAAATTTTTCGCCCGATAGAGATACTATTAGCACTAACGGCTGCAAGCATCTCGTGCATTCTTCACAGCTCTCGTAGCCGTTTCTTCACGTCGTCGGCAACTCGTATCGTGCTCACGTGTAGCCGCTGTATACAAGCGGTGTGTGTTTCGGTAGTTGCACTCAGTCAGTCGAATGGTGTGACGTGGTCGGTTCCATTGCCCCCGGATGCACCACGTCGGCGCTCTCATCGTCGTCTTCGAGGTATGCGCGTTCCCACGAGATTGCACCCGTCAGGTTCTCGGGTAGGGAGAGCGTCGGCGGGCCGCCTCTCCCGGTGGTACCGGACTGGGTTCCCAGACACGGCTGGCGCGACACACCCCCTTTTCAAGCGCTGCGCACTGCTGACTATCGCAGTTGATGATGCCCCCGCCGTAATCACAGAGCGGCCGCCACTCCCTCACGGGCTCGCCAGACGGCGACGACCCGTGTTGAGATTCCCGACGAACTCTCTTTCGTGAGGGAGCTGCCTCAGACTCAGAAGTGCGAAATCGGCGCCGTCAGAAGTTGTACGGCCGTCGGGCACGAACCGGCCACGACAGTTTATTTCGATGGGCTCGCTGGGATTTTCACCAGAGGAAGACGGTCGCTTCGCTCGGCGCTGCGACTTCCAGGGGTTCAAATCCGGGCTTCGACGACCATTCGCACCGCTCGCGGATTTGCTCGCGGCGCGAGAATCATGGACTCGCCGGGATTTGAACCCGGGGCCTCTCCCATGCCAAGGGAGTGATCTACCCCTGATCTACGAGCCCGCTGTGCATTGCTGGATATCCGACGGCCTTTATTAAACCCATCGAAGCGGCGCGACCGCGGGAGGCAGTAGCGTGGTGGACGCTCCGGAGATGGAAACGGTTTAGTTCGGTGACTGATGACCATACATCGGGAACAGCACGACCGCAAATCTGACACGCTGTGGGTTTCCACAGCTTGAGATTGCGGCCGTGTTCGGCTCCGTAGCCGATACGCCTCGCTACACGAGCGGTTCGTGCGGTTCCAACTCAAACTATGGCACGAATGCATACACGCCGTCGTGGCTCGTCCGACTCGGACAAGCCCGCGGCAGACGAACCACCGGAGTGGAGCGACGTCGACGCCGACGCCGTCGAAGACCGCGTCGTCGAACTCGCAGCGCAAGGCCATTCGCCGAGCGTCATCGGCCTGAAACTGCGTGACGAGGGCGTGCAGGGCACGCCGGTTCCGAACGTCAAACTCGCGACCGGCAAGAAAGTGACCGAGATTCTCGAAGCCAACGACGCCGACCCCGACCTCCCCGAGGACCTGCGACACCTCATGGAACGGGCCGTGCGCCTGCGCGACCACATGGACGAGAACCCCGGCGACCACCAGAACAAGCGCGCGCTCCAGAACACCCAGTCGAAGATTCGTCGCCTCGTCGACTACTACCGCGGCGACGAACTCGACGAGGACTTCACCTACAGCTACGACAAAGCCGTCGCGCTACTGAACGACGAATAATGTCGACTACCGGTCGGGACGAACGGCCAACCCCGCCTGCGAGCGACGTGGCTACGTCGCTCGACCGAGCCGGCTTCGTCCGGCTCGTCAGCGGCGCGTCCGGCGACGCACTCGCCGGCACGGGCGTGCTGGCGCGGGCACTCGACGCCGCCGACACGCCGTTTCAGGCGAGCGTCATCGCGCCGTTCGACGACCCCGACCGGACGACGGAGGCCGACGTGACAGTCGCGCTCGGTCGACCCAACGCGGCGGCCGACCACACGCTGCCGGCCACACCGGCGGCGACAGCCTTCGACATAGCCCGCGAACTCGGCGCTGCCGCCGACCCGATACTCGCACTCGCCGGCACCGTCGCTGGCGACGATATCGACGGTACCGTCGCGGAAGCCGCGGAGCAGGCGGGGGTAGAGCGCCGGCCCGGACTGGCCGTTCCAGTCGCGGACCTCGCGGACGGACTGGCCCACTCGACGCTGCTGTCGGGCCCGTTTTCGGCCGATGAGGGCCAGGCTCGGGCGATGCTGGCCGACCTCGAAATCGCGGCCGAACCAGACGAAGACGACCACCGACGAACCGCGTCGCTGGTCGCACTCACCGTCACCGAAGACGCACCGCCGCGAGCGGCAGACGCCGTCGGGCGTGCACTACACCCCTACGCCGGCGGCCCGTTCGAGACGGTCGGCGGCTACGCCGACGTCCTCGACGCCGTCGCCCGCGACGCGCCGGGGACGGGCATCGCGCTCGCACTCGGCCACGACAGCGTCCACACGGCGGCGCTGACGGCGTGGCGTGACCACGCGACACGCGCTCACGCCGCCGCCACCGAGGCGACGACGGGCCGTTACGACGGCCTGTTCGTTGCCCGCGGCGACGAGATGCCGGTCGGCACCGTCGCCAGACTCGTCGCGGACTTCCACGCGCCCGAACCGGTCGCACTCGTCGTCACCGACGGCGAGGCGGCCGTCCGGGCCACCGACGGCAGAGACGTGGCCACCGCGATGGACGCGGCCACAGCGGTCGTCGGCGGCGAGAGCGTCGGCCGCGGCGACCGCGCCCGCGCACGGTTCGAGGTGCCGACCGCGAAGTTCATCGAAGCTTTCCGGGAGGCAGCATGATGCGGGCAGCGAGCAGCCGGAGAGCGGAAATCCGCACTGACGGCGGCTCGTCCGCCGCCGCAGAGATTCGCACCACGCACGGCTCGCCCGCCCGCGCCGCGAGCGTCGCGGCCGCCGTCCGCCCGGACAACACCGCCGAGATGACCACCCGCGTCGAGGGCGATGCGGTGGTCACGGAAATCGCGCGCGATTCCACGACCGGCCTCCAGTCGACCGTCGACGACTACGTCATCAACCTCCGCGTCGCAGCACAGCTTACGAACGACTCCAGACAATCCAATCATGAGTGAACGAAGCGTATCCAAGCGGAAACAGCAGAAGCGGTGGTACACCGTGCAGGCTCCCGAGCAGTTCGACCGGGAGACGCTCGGCAAGACCACGGCAGACGAACCGGAGAAAGTGCTCGGTCGCACCATCGAAACCACGCTGGGCGAACTGAACAACGACGCCAGCGAGAACAACACCAAGCTGACCTTCAAGATCAACGAGGTCGCCTCAGACTCGGCGTACACGGAGTTCGTCAAGCACGAACTCACGCGGGACTACCTGCGCTCGCTCGTCCGCCGGGGCTCCTCGAAAGTCGAAGCCTTCGTGACGGTACTGACGACGGACGACTACCGCGTCCAGATTCAGCCCGTCGCCGTCACGACGAAGAAGGCCGACGCCTCCCAAGAGAAGGCCATCCGCCGCACGATGATAGACCTCGTCGAGGAGACGGCCAAGGACCGGACCTTCGAGGAAGTCATCGACAGCGTCGTCGAGGGGCGACTCTCCTCGGCCATCTACAGCGAGGCCAAGGACATCTACCCGCTCCGACGCGTCGAAATCCAGAAGACCACCCTCGAAGCTCGACCCGAGGAGGTCGCCGCCGAAGAGGAGACTGCCGTCGACGTGGACGAAGAAGACGTCGACGTCGAAGCCTAAGCGTTCGGCACCGCGAATCTACTCTTCTGTCGTCGCCGTTCCAACAGTGGTGACGCTCTCGGTCGTCTCCGCCTCGTCGGTGACGACGACGGAGCCGGTCATCCCTCCAGATTCGTGGGGGATACAGATGTAGCCGTAGGTGCCCGGCACCTCGAACGTGTGTTCGAAGGACTGGCCTTCGAACAGCGTCCCGTTCGTACTGTTGGCCCACGCCTCGCGGGCGGCGGCCTCGCTCTCGAACCCGCCGGAGGCGAAGTAGTCGGCCCCCTCAGGGAGGGTCGACTCGGTCGCCGTCACGGTGTGGCCCTGCTTGTTCGTGTTGAGCCACACGACCGTGGTTCCGGGTTCGACCCGTAGCGTCGTCGGCCGGAACTCCACCGCGCCCATCCCGATGTCGTACTCCGGTGTACTCCTGCCGATACAGCCCGCGAGTCCGACCGCAACGGTCGGCACAGCCGCCCGGAGGAAGGCCCGTCGCTTCATACTCGCGCTCAGCGCCGGACGGACAAAGCCCCCTCGATTCTACTTGGTCGTCGACCCCCGGGGGCTCAGGGGGTATTGCGGGTCGACGAAAATAGTGAAGTGAATACACCTCGTAGCGTGTCTGTGGCCCGCATATCGGTCATGGTTTCAGACGGACCCTTGTGGGGTTGAAGCTATTTAATTTTTGTGGTTTTGGTA
>Ga0102935_1000322_pt1 | contig 16886 bp, 16 predicted proteins | sample SalPonR2_A_D2_MG_FD_78508 | JGI IMG/M metagenome (GOLD analysis project Ga0102935, IMG submission 78508) | Salt pond soil microbial communities from South San Francisco under conditions of wetland restoration - Salt Pond MetaG R2_A_D2_MG | ecosystem: Environmental > Aquatic > Marine > Intertidal... | reverse complement strand
TTCCGTGTTGAGCGGCAGGCCCTCCTTGCGGATGCGCGCCTCCGCCTCGACGATTTCCCGGATGCGGGCGAGAAACCAGGGGTCGTAGGCGGTGACCGCGTTGATGTCGTCGTCGCTCAGCCCTTCGCGCATGGCCTGCGCGATGACGCGGAGCCGGTCGGGCGTCTGCTTCGAGAGGGCGGCGGTAATCGCGGCGCGGGTCGCCGATGTCATTTCCTCGCGCCCCGGACCTGACCTGGGGCCTCGCGCGGCGGGGTCCCGGGTCAGGCCCGGGACGGAAGTTTCCCCGATTCCCGGAATCTCGATCTCGTCGAGACCGGTGAGGCCGGTTTCCATCGACGCCAGCGCCTTCTGGAGCGACTCGTGGAAGCTGCGGCCGATCGCCATGGCCTCGCCGACCGATTTCATCGCCGTCGTGAGATGCGGCTCGGCTCCGGGAAACTTCTCGAAGGCGAAACGCGGGATCTTGGTGACGACGTAGTCGATGGATGGCTCGAAGCTCGCGGGCGTGACCTTCGTGATGTCGTTGTCGAGCTCGTCGAGGGTGTAGCCCACGGCGAGCTTCGCCGCGATCTTGGCGATGGGAAAGCCCGTGGCCTTCGAGGCGAGTGCGGAGGACCGCGAAACGCGCGGGTTCATCTCGATCACCACCATGCGTCCGTCGGCGGGGTTGATCGCCCATTGCACGTTCGAGCCGCCGGTCTCGACGCCGATCTCGCGCAGCACGGCGATCGAGCCGTTGCGCATGATCTGGTATTCCTTGTCGGTCAGCGTCAGCGCCGGGGCGACGGTGATCGAGTCGCCGGTGTGCACGCCCATCGGGTCGACGTTCTCGATGGAGCAGACGATGATGGCGTTGTCGGCGACATCGCGCACCACCTCCATCTCGAATTCCTTCCAGCCGAGCAGCGACTCGTCGATCAGGATCTGTGCCACGGGAGAGGCCTCGAGGCCGCGCCGGCACATCTCGAAGTAGTCTTCGCGGTTGTAGGCGACGCCGCCCCCCGTTCCGCCGAGGGTGTAGGCTGGCCGGATGATCGCGGGAAGCCCGACGAACTCGATGGCGTCCATCGCAGCCTCCAGCCCCTTCGCGATGTCGTAGCGCCCGCTTTCCGCCTTCGGAGCGGACACGATCGTCGCCTTGGGGTTTTCGAGGCCGATCCTGTCCATCGCCTCGCGGAAGAGCTTGCGGTCTTCGGCCATCTCGATGGCGGCGCGCTTCGCACCGATCATCTCGACGCCGAATTTCGCGAGCACCCCCATTTCCTCGAGCGCGAGCGACGTGTTGAGGCCGGTCTGTCCGCCCATCGTGGGCAGGAGCGCGTCGGGGCGCTCCTTTTCGATGATCTTCGCGACGATCTCGGGCGTGATCGGCTCGATGTAGGTCGCGTCGGCAAGCCCCGGGTCGGTCATGATCGTGGCCGGGTTCGAGTTGACGAGGATGACCCTGTAGCCCTCCTCGCGGAGCGCCTTGCAGGCCTGGGCGCCCGAATAGTCGAACTCGCAGGCCTGCCCGATGACGATGGGCCCCGCGCCGATGATCATGATCGAGCCGATATCGGTGCGTCTCGGCATCCCGTCCCCCTGGTGCGCAAATCCTCGCGGGTTATAGGGATGGTGTTGTCAGGGGCAAGGGGGTGCTGTGCTTCGGCCGGTTGCCTGCCTGGCTGTCAGCGCGCCGGCGAGGGGTGGGTGTCGCCCTGCGCAGTGACTGTAACGGCAACGCATCTATCCACCCGAGGGCCGAAGCGCGGCGTTCACGACGTGTGACCGTAGGCCATAAAGGTGCTTCGGCCGACCCTCTCCCAGGAATAGTGCCTTTGAGCCGCCTCGACAGATCGCTCCAGAAAAGCCTGGCGCCTGTCATCCGGCCAGTCGAGAACGTCGCGCACGGCCGCCGCCCATGCGGGAGCGTCGCCGGCTGGGAGCTTCATCCCCGTCACGCCGTGCAGCACGGCGTCCTCGAGCCCTGTATGAGCCGCCGCCAGGACGACGCCCCCTGCCGCCGCGGCTTCCACCGCCACGAGACCGAAGCCCTCGAAGTCCGAGGGGCCAGACGGAATATTCGGGACCACAACGCAATCGGCGTTCGCGTATGCAAGCCGCAGGTCCTCCCAGCCGAGAGCGCCGAGATAGCGAACGCGCGACGAGGTGAGGGCGTCTTTCTCTTTCTCATCCCAGATAGTGCCGGCAACGTCGAGGCGTACGTTCTCCGGCAGGTCCGGCAGCACGTTCTCGATGAACCAGCGACATCCCTTTCGGGCTACAAGTCGTCCCGCGAAGAGAACGCTTTTTTCGCCCTCCCCGCGAGAGCGGAGGTCCAGTGCGCTTTTCAGGTCGGTCGCGAGAGGAATGACTTCGGTCGAACGGAAGCCGAAAGCCCGAACCTTGATTTCCGTCGCACGGGAGTTGGCAAGGACCCGGCAATTGCGGGCGAGGTAACCGCCCAGGTGCATGTAGAGACCGTAAAGGAATGGCAACACGCCGTTTCGATCCGGAAACGCGATGTCGGTTCCATGAGCGGAAAGCACCACCTTCGTGCGGCGTGACCGAAGCCGTGCGACGACCACGAGGGGCCAGCTTGCCATGTCAGCGACATGGACAATCCCCGCCGGTCTCTTGCGGACCGCTATGCTGGCGGCGGCCTCGAGGCCGAAGCGAAGGAGAGCTCCGAAGCCTGGTGACCCGCCGTCCGGTGTGCCCGGCAGAACCTTGCGCTCAACGCAGGCGTATTTCTCAAGCTCTTTGCTCAGCTTGAGGGAATACGTCTCCATTCCTCCCACCGACGGCGACCACTTGCGCGAGACGAAGAGGAGTTCCGTCCGGGTAGTCGGGCATGCGGAAGCGACGGCATGGACCGCGGCGAATTCGAGTGAGGCGTTTGGAGCATTCATCTGGCTGTCCATTCAGACGACCTTCATCCGCATTTTTTGTGGCAATACTTTGGTCCGGGTGCGAGGCAAATTGCCATGCCGTCGCCCCATTGTCGCCGTGATCGGGCATGAACATCACCGCGACGCGACAGCCGGGGATCCCATGAAGCTCATCATACAGATTCCGTGCTACAATGAGGACAGCACGCTGGCCGAAACGCTTGCGTGCCTCCCCCGGGAGGTGCCGGGGTTCAGCAAGGTCGAATGGCTCGTCATCGACGACGGGTCCACCGACAGGACGGTGGAAGTCGCGCGGGAATGCGGCGTCGATCACATTCATTCACTGCCTCACAATCAAGGCCTCGCCGCTGCATACATGTCGGGCCTCGAGACGGCGCTCTGTCTCGGCGCCGACGTGGTCGTCAACACCGATGGCGACAACCAGTACAAGGCCGCGTTTATCGAAGACCTGACGCGTCCGATCCTTTCCGGGGAAGCCCAGATCGCAATCGGTGCACGGCCGATCGGCAAGATCGCCCATTTCTCGCCGGTCAAGCGCATCCTGCAGGGGCTGGGAAGCTGGGTGGTGAGGAAAGCGAGCGGACTGGATGTGGCCGACGCGCCGAGCGGGTTCCGGGCGATTCACAGATCGGCCGCCGTGCGGCTCTTCGTTTTCAATCGCTACACCTACACGCTCGAGACCATCATCCAGGCCGGGTATCTCAACATTCCGGTCGTTTCGGTGCCGGTCGACGTCAACCCGCCGACCCGCAAGAGCCGGCTCATGCGGTCGATGCTGCATTACATCGCGCGGTCCGCGATGACGATCTTCCGGATCGCCGTCCTCTACCGCCCGTTCCGCGCGTTCTCCATCGCGTCGGTTCTGCTCTTCCTGCCCGGAACCGCGGTGTTCCTGCGCTTTCTGTATCTCTTTGCAATCGGAGAAGGCTCCGGGCACGTTCAGTCGCTCGTGATCGGCGCGACGCTGATCGCTACCGCGGCGATCCTGTTCGTCGGCGGAATCATCGCCGATCTCATCGCGGCGAACCGCACGCTTCTTACCGAGATCCGGGCGCGGCAGCTCAACGAACAGATCGCTCAGCATCGTCGTGGCATGGTCAGCGAAATTGCGCGGCTGGAACGCCAGGCGTCGTGATCGTCGAAGAGGCGATTGTTCCGGATTCACGAACATTCACCGGTTTCGGCCCAAGAATTACCATATTCAGGCAGCAATGCTCCCCTGAGGTCTAGAGCGGGCGGCGGCATGGCACGGCACAGCACGGCGGTAATACTGGCGATCGGCGCAGGTCTCCTGCTCTTCGCTGTCTTTCAGGCGCGTATCGGTTTCTTCATCATCGACGAGGCCATCTATCTCTTCGCCGCAGACACGTTCCGACTGACCGGCGGCTTCCTGCTGGACAATGGTCTGGATCTGGCGCGGTCCGACGACCTTCTTTGGACGAGCCTCCTGACACTGGGACCTGACGGTCTCACATCGCAATATCCGCCCGGCACCACGTTCGTCTGGGCGCCGCTTCTGTCGCTTTTCGGCGAGCGCAGCGTCGTCGTGCTGAACGCTGCGGCGACCGTCGGCACCCTATTCGCCATACGGGGGTTGGCACTGCGGCTGTTCGGCGACCCTGCCATCGCTGTCGGGGCCTGCCTTCTGTTCCTGTTCGCGACCTTCACCCTCGAATACGCCTTCGTCTATTGGCCGCACATGATCTCCGTCTGGACGATCGTGATGAGTTTCAACCTGTTCCTCGACGCCATGGACGACAGGCGAGGCACGCTGATGCCCGCCGTGCTTTCCGGGCTGGTTCTCGGCGCGGGCATGCTGTTTCGTCTCGACAACGTCCTTCTGCTGCCGGTCTTCGCCGTTCTGGCCGTCCTGTTCGCCGTGGCCCCGTTGCGACTTCTGGCCGGGGGCGCGGCTGGTATCCTGCCCGCCTTTCTGCTGCTTGCACTGGTCAACCAGCAGAAGTTCGGCACCTTCAATCCCTTGTCCTACGGTGGAAAATCCGGGCTGACGCATATCGAGGTCTATCTTCCCTTCGCCGGTGCCGGCATCGCGGGTCTCGCGGTCATGGCCCTTTTCCGCGCGAGGCCGGTACCCCGCAAATACTGGCCCGCTCTGGCTGGCCTCTGTGTCGCGGCATGTCTCTCGCTCATCCTGCTCCTGACCTCCGTTCGCGATCTGATCGCCAACTATGCGCTGGGCAGCTACCTTCTGATGGTCGACGCGAGGAATACTTCCAGCGGACTTTCCGGAATCGTCCCGATGCCCGACGGCACGACCCTGTTCTGGGGCCTGGCGAAGAAGGCGCTGGCGCAGAGCCTGCCCTGGCTGGGACTGCTGTTTCTGTTGACCCGGCCCGGCCTCTGGCGCGGGCGCGCCCGGTCCATCGCCATCGTCCTGATCTTCGCGGCGATCTTCAGCTTCCCGTTCGCGGCCACGGCCTGGCATGGGGGCATGAGCTCGAACATGCGGTATTTCCTGCCGCTCATGCCGTTCGCATCGGTGTTGGGGGCGGTGCTTCTCAAGGAGCTTCTCGAGGGATCGGCCAGCCGCAAGCGGGTGCTGATCGGCTCAGTCGTCGCCGGGCTGGCGGCGGCCTGCCTTTGGACCCTTCTGGCGCCAAGCGGTCTCGCAGGAGCGCATCAGATCTGGTCGCTCTACCTGTTTTTCGCGACCGTGGTTGCGGCACTCGCGGCGGCGCATCTGCGATTGCCGGCCACCGCGATCGCGGCCCTCGTCGTCGGCGGTGCGGGCATTGGCACCGCAGTCTTCAATACGGCGTCCGACACCCTGATTTCCCAGCTTCGCCGCGACGGCGGGCGCGTGCTCACTGATCTGTCCGTTGGCTATACCGGCAAGGTCCTCGTCTATGACGTGGTGCTGCGCAGTGCGCTCGTAGACCCCGACCAGGTGGTCGCGCTGCGCAGAAATGCCGGTGCCGTTCCCGACGAGGTGCTGGTGCGCGCCGCGCTCGCCGGAGGGTACCGGGTCCTGATGCGCGACCGATGGGCCATGGAATTCACGGAACTTCACGACGCATATGCCTGGCGCGACGCCGAGGGTCCGCTCGACATGGCCGAAGTCTTCGAGGCCGTTCGACTGTCCTCGAGGTGAGAGCCGGATCGAAGCGCACGGGACGTTTCTGCCGCGCCTACTCCGCCGCCATCCGCTGCGCCGCGCGGTCGGCCGGATAGAGATAGTCCCGCGTCAGGGGCACCGCCTCCTGGTCGTGGGCGAGCTGGAACTGGAAGACGCATTGGCGATTGAAGCGGAATGTCAGCTCCGCGGCGACGAGATAATACCGCCACATCCGGTAGAAGCGTTCGTCGTAGAGGGCGAGGGCCTCCTCGCGGCGGGCCGTGAAGCGGTCGTACCAGTGCCTCAGCGTCTCGGCGTAATGCAGCCGCCAGACCTCGACGTCGCAGGGATAGAGGTCCTCCTTCTCGACTGCCGCCATCGTCTCCGACATCGACGGGATGTAGCCTCCGGGGAAGATGTACTTGTCGATCCAGGGGCTGGTGATGCTCGGCGGGTCGGTGCGTCCGATGGTGTGAATGAGCGCGACCCCGTCGGGCTTCAGCCGGTCGTGCACGTTGCGGAAGTAATCCCGGTAATGAGGCTGGCCGACATGCTCGAACATGCCCACCGAGACGATGCGATCGAAGGTTTCGGTGACGTCGCGATAATCCATCAGCCGGAAATCGACGCGGTCCCGGAGACCCTCGGCCTCGGCGCGGGACCGGGCGATCTTCAACTGTTCCTCTGACAGGGTGACGCCGACGACCCGCGCGCCGTGATCGCGCGCCAGCGTCAGGCCCATGCCGCCCCAGCCGCAGCCGATGTCGAGCACGGTCATGTCGGGCTCGATGAGAAGCTTGCGGGCGATATGCGCCTTCTTGGCCGTCTGCGCTTCCTCCAGCGTCATGTCGGGCCGCGCGAAATAGGCGCAGGAATACTGCTTGTCGCTGTCGAGAAAGAGGTCGTAGAGACCGCCCGACAGATCGTAGTGGTGCGCTACATTGCGGCGCGCCTTGGCGGCGGTGTTCATCTGCGACACCCAGCCGCGGAACCTTCTGATCCCCTGCATCGCCTTCTGGATTCTGGGACGATTGCCCGCCGCGACGTTCTGGGTGCCGAGGGTAAGCAGGCCGTAAAGGTCGTCGTTCTCGATGACGAGGGTGCCGTCCATGTAGCCTTCGCCCAGCGCGAGTTCGGGCCGCATCACGATCCGCCGGAGCGTGTCGGTGTCGGTGATCCTGACCGCGACTTCCGGTTTCGTCCCGTCGCCGTAGCGCCGGGTGCGCCCATCGGGCAGCGTCACGGTCAGCGATCCCTTCCGAACGGATTGGTTGACCGCCGTTTCGAACAGACGTTCCAGCATATCCACCCCCTCTGCGCCGCATGGGCGCGGCCTTTGACGTGGCCAGGCCCAGAATTGTCCGCAGCGGTTACATCGGGCCAGACTGCGACACTTTCGCAAAACGCGACTTTCCGGGCAAGCGTTCCATCGTGCAGGGAAATTCTTGCGCGGAGGCTTGCGGATGGGGGGGCGGCGACAGCGCCGATCCTGCCCGCGCCTTGACTTCCCACGCCGGTCGCGGTGTATCGGCCCGACCTGTCCGACAGCCCCCGGAGCCGCTCATGCACGCCTATCGAAGCCACACCTGCGCCGGGCTCACGGCCGCCGACGAGGGCGAGACCGTCAGGCTCTCGGGCTGGGTGCACCGGGTTCGCGACCACGGCGGCATCCTGTTCATCGATCTGCGCGACCATTACGGCATGACCCAGGTGCTCGCAGACCCCGACAGCCCGGTGTTCGCCGAGGTCGAGAAGGTGCGGTCGGAATGGTGCATCCGCATCGACGGAACGGTGAAAAAGCGCGACCCGGAACTCGTGAACCCGAAGATCCCGACCGGCGAGATCGAGGTCTTCATTCGCGGCATGGAGGTGCTCGGCGCGGCGGACGAACTGCCGCTGATGGTCTTCGGTGACCAGGAATACCCCGAGGAGACCCGCCTGAGGTACCGCTATCTCGACCTTCGCCGCGAGGCGATGCAGGAGAAGATGGCGTTGCGCTCGGACGTGGTCGCGAGCATCCGCCGGCGGATGTGGGACATCGGCTTTCGCGAATACCAGACGCCGATCATCACCGCCTCGTCGCCCGAGGGCGCGCGCGACTTTCTCGTGCCCTCGCGCCTGCACCCGGGGCGGTTCTACGCGCTTCCCCAGGCGCCGCAGATCTTCAAGCAGCTCCTGATGGTGTCGGGCTTCGACAGGTACTTCCAGATAGCACCCTGCTTTCGCGACGAGGACCCGCGCGCCGACCGCTCGCCGACGGATTTCTACCAGCTCGACATGGAGATGAGCTTCGTCGAGCAGGAGGACGTGTTCGCCACCATCCAGCCGGTGATCCAGGGCGTGTTCGAGGAATTCGGCGGCGGCCACAAGGTCGACAGCGTCTGGCCGCGCATCGCCTACCGCGACGCGATGCTGTGGTACGGCACCGACAAGCCCGATCTCAGGAACCCGATCAAGATGGAGGTGGTCTCCGAGCATTTCCGGGGCTCGGGCTTCGCGATCTTCGCGAAGCTGCTCGAGCAGGAGGGCACCGAAATACGGGCCATTCCCGCGCAGGGCGGCGGCAGCCGGAAGTTCTGCGACCGGATGAACGCCTATGCCCAGAAGGAGGGCCTGCCGGGAATGGGCTACATCTTCTGGCGGGACGCCGAGGGCGGCGGCGTGGAAGCCGCCGGTCCCCTGGCGAAGAACATCGGCCCCGAGCGCACCGAGGCGATCCGCCGGCAGCTGGGCCTCGGCAAGGGCGACGCGGCCTTCTTTCTCGGCGGCCGGCCCGACAGTTTCGAAGGCGTGGCGGGCCGCGCGCGCACCGTCATCGGCGAGGAACTCGGTCTCACCGAGACCGACCGGTTCGCCTTCGCCTGGGTCGTCGACTTCCCGATGTACGAAAAGGACCCAGAGACCGGCTTGGTGGACTTCTCCCACAATCCGTTCTCGATGCCCCAGGGCGGGCTCGAGGCGCTGGGCGGCGACCCGCTGGACGTGCTCGGCTTCCAGTACGACCTCGCGTGCAACGGCTACGAGCTCGTCTCGGGAGCGATCCGGAACCACAAGCCCGAGACCATGCACCGCGCCTTCGAGGTCGCCGGCTACCCCCCGGGCGAGGTCGAGGCGCGGTTTCCGGGCCTCTCGACCGCCTTTCGCTTCGGCGCCCCGCCGCACGGGGGCTGCGCTGCCGGCATCGACCGGATCGTGATGCTTCTGGCCGACGAGGCGAACATTCGCGAAGTGATTCTCTTCCCGATGAACCAGCGCGCGGAAGATCTGATGATGGGCGCGCCGTCGGAGCCTTCGGGCGAGCAGCTTCGGGAGCTGGGGCTGAGGGTGTTGCCGAGGGAAGACTAGGCACGCACCGGACCGGAGCGAGCCCGGCAGGCCAGCGACGTCGGGGGGAAAGCCACCCCGACCGGGCCGGGACGGGGCCCGTGACGAGCCGGGTTTCCCCTGAAGAAATCAGACAAGGGATTCCCGCCTCAACCTGTCCTCTATGAGCCCGACGAGATGTGCCACGGCGGCGGCGGTCGCCTCGCCCGAGGCGCGGCGGCGGTCGAGGTCGGCGACGGCCCGCATCAGGGCTCTGTCACCCGCCGTTTTCGCCACGCCAGAGAGGAAGCGGCTCGCATAGTCGTACACCCTGGCGCTGCCACCCTCGACGAGAAGCTCGGCGACATGGGCGAGATCGTCGCGATAGGCGATGTGGTCGGGGTCGACGTCATCCTTCGGAACCATGCGCAGCCCCTTCGGGCGCAGGTCGTCGGACAGATGCGACAGGATCGTTTCCTGAAACTGGCCGATGTTGACGAGCGGCTTGGCAAGAAATTCGTCCGCCCCCCTGGAAAGCGCCGCCTCCGCGAGACCGTCCTCGCCCGATGTGGCGATCATGACGGGGATGCGGGGCGTCTTCGCGCCGAGTTCCTCGATCAGGTCGAGGCCGGAGCCGTCCGGCAGCCCGAGATCGACGATCAGGATCGACGGCGAGTAGGTGCAGAGGTGCCGTGCCGCCGCGCGAAGGCTGTCGGCGCGCCGAATGCGCGCACCGGAGCGCAGGCAGAGAAGCCGCACCGCTTCGGAGGCGAACCGGCTGTCTTCGACGACAAGCACGGTCTGGCCGAGAAGCGGCCGCTCCGGCGTCGGCGCCCGCGCCTGCAGGAAGTCCTCGAACGTGTCGGCCATGCCCGGTTCCCCACGGATTGCACGGGTCTTGGTTTACGGGGCGATTACCTAACACGGTGTTAAGCCGCGGCGCTGCGCGCCTGCGGCGTGAGGCGCCCTTGTGGCCGGACATCCGGCTTTGCATAAGCGGGCGTCGAAAAGGAGTGACCAATGATCGGACGCCTCAATCATGTCGCCATCGCCGTGCCCGACCTCGAGGCGGCCGCGGAGCAGTACCGCGGGACCCTGGGCGCGAAGGTGGGCCCGCCTCAGGACGAGCCCGGTCACGGGGTGCGGGTGGTCTTCATCGAGCTTCCCAACACGAAGATCGAGCTTCTGCACCCCCTTGGAGAAGACTCTCCCATCGCGGGATTTCTCGCGAAGAATCCCTCGGGCGGCATCCACCACCTCTGCTACGAGGTCGAGGACATCATCGCGGCCCGCGACACCCTGAAGGCTTCGGGCGCGCGGGTGCTCGGAGACGGCGAACCGAAGACCGGTGCCCATGGCAAGCCGGTGCTGTTTCTCCATCCCAAGGATTTCGCGGGCACGCTCGTCGAGCTGGAGGAGGTCTGATGGGTCCCGTTTCCGGCATCGTCCTCTTCGCCGTGATCTGGTTTCTGGTGCTTTTCGTGGTCCTGCCGCTGCGGCTCGAGACGCAAGGCGACCGGGGCAAGGTCGAGCCGGGCACCCAGGCGGGGGCGCCGGCGGAACTCAACATGTGGAAGAAGGCGCGGGTGACGACCTATGTCGCGGTGGTGATCTGGGCGATCGTCGCCGGCGTGATCTGGACGGAACTCGTGACCGTCCGCGACCTCGATTTCTTCAACCGAATGCGTCCTCCGTCGGAGCGCTAGCCTCCCAACGGTGAAAGAGATGGGTGAAGGTCGCGGCCCCGAGGATCGGCACGAGAAGGTTGATGATGGGGATCGTGAGCGGCACCGCCATCAGCGTGCCCGCCAGCCAGATGGCGCCTGCGTGGCGTGACCGCGCCGCTCTGGCCCCCGCCCGTCCGAGCCGGCGCATGGCGACGACCTGGAAGTATTCGCGGCCGAGCAGGTATCCGTTGAGCGCAAGGAATATCAGTGGCGCGAAGGGCACGAACAGGATGTAGAGGACGAGGGCGGCGAGATTGGCGAAGACCAGAACGCCGAGGAATGACAGCGAGTCGCGCACCGCCTCGCCGAACGGAAGCCGCGGCGCGGGCGGCAGGTAAGGGTAGTGCTCGGCTTCCACCGCGTCCGCCACCTCGTCGAGGAACATCGAGGTGAAGGCCGAGGCCACCGGCACCATCAGGAAGGCCGACAGCACCACCATCAGCAGGATCGAGGCGCCGGAGGCGAAATCGTCGACCCAGTCGAGCTCCCCGACACGCGGCAGGGTCAGCGTGTCGGGGATGATCCAGTCGACGAAGTAGAACACGCCTGCGCCGAGGCCGATCAGCAGCGCCAGCGTCAGCCCGATGCCGCGCAGGAGCACGCCGCGGAAGCGCGGGTCACCCATCTGACCGATCGCGCGGAGAAAATCGCCGATCATCTCACGCGTCCATCCAGGTGGTGAGCGCCGCGACATCCGGCCGGGGGCGTTCGGGCGGGGCCGCGCTCTCGGTTCCGATATGGATGAAGCCCGCGATCGTCTCGTGATCGGCGAGGCCGAGGCCCCGGCGGACGAAGTCGCGGTCATGGGCGGCCCAGCCGGTGAGCCAGTTGGCGCCCCATCCGCTTGCGAGGCAGGCGTTGAGCAGGGCGAGACAGACCGCGCCGGCCGAAAGTATCTGCTCGATCTGCGGAATCTTCTCCGATGGTTTCGGAGAGGCGACGATGGCGACGGCGAGATGAGCGGTGCCGAACTGGTCGGCCATCTTCCGGGTTTTCTCCGCATCGAGCGCCAGCTCGGCGCCGCGGGCCCCGGCGGCGTCGGCGAGCCTCAGGCAGGCATCGCGTTCGAGCACGATGAAGCGCCAGGGCTCGAGCTTGCCGTGGTCGGGCGAGCGCGCCGCGATCGTCAGAAGGTCCGCCAGCTCGTCCCGGCCGGGCACGGGCAGGCCGAGCGTCTTCGCCGGACGGGACCGGCGTGTTCTGAGAAACGTCAGGGCTTCGGGGGTCGGCTGTGGCATGGCATCTCCTGATGCTTCATGTCGGGGACGGCGCAAGCGGGGTCAAGGGCAAGCGGCCGCCGGTGCCGGGATGAGCGGTGCGTCTCAGAGCGCCGCGGCCATCGCGTCGATGCGCTGGAGCAGGAACCGATCGACATCCGCCGCCGGCTGGCGCGCCTCGACCGCCGCGCCGAACGGGTCTTCGAGCCCCTCCGCTCCCGCAAGCGCCGCAATCGCGGCATGCCCGCAGAACGGGGCGTAGACCTCTGAATAACCGCCCTCGTGGACGAGGACGAGCCGGCCCCGCGAGACGCGGTCTGCAACGGCCATCGTCGCCTCGGTCATCGCCCGGAAGCTCGCCGCCGACAGCACCATCCGCCCGAGCGGGTCGACCAGGGCGGCGTCGTATCCCGACGCGACGACGATGAGGTCGGGGGCGAAGGACTCGATGGCCGGCAGGGCGAGCCGTTCCATCGCCGCCATCCAGGCGACGTGGCCCGCCCCCGGCGGCAGGGGGATATTGAGGTTCGCGCCGAGGCCGGCGCCCTCCCCGCGGTCGTCGAACGCCCCCGTGTCGAGGGGATAGTTTCGCTCCTGGTGGATCGAGACCGTCAGAACCTCCGCGCGGTCGTGGAAGATCGCCTCGGTTCCGTTGCCGTGATGCACGTCCCAGTCGAGCACCGCGACGCGCCCGGCCCGGCCTTCTGCGAGGGCGGCCTCGACGGCGATGGCGATGTTGGCAAGCAGGCAGAACCCGTTGGGCCAGTCCGGCAGGCAATGGTGACCGGGCGGGCGGCAGAGGGCGTAGGCATTGGCGAGCCCGCCCGAGAGCACATCGCGCACGGCCGCCACGGCGAGCCCGGCGGAAAGAGCCGCGATTTCGTAGCCGCCCGGTCCGAAGGGCGCACGCAGGCCGATCTCGCCGCCGCCCTCGTCGGACAGAGCCTTGAACCGGCGAAGGTATTCTGGGTCGTGGACCCGGCGCAGCTCTTCCCCGGTCGCGGGGTCCGCGCCGGTCGGCGCGAGCTGTCCCATGAGGCCCGAGACATCGAGAAGAGACTTCAGCCGCCGCTTGGCTTCCGGGCCCTCCGGCAGGCCGCCCGCGACGAGGGGCTCGACGAAGCCTCCCACGGGCAGGAGCGAGGCGTAATTGCCGCCGCCGTGCCAGAAGGTCCGTTCGTCGAAGTAAAACCCCGTGCGCGCGCCCGCGCTCACGTCGCGGCCTTGCGCCGGTAGATGCCCTCGGGCAGGTCGAGCGCGGCGGAGAGGTCGGCGAGCTGGCCTGGCGAAAGCGTCACCTTCATGACCCGGTCGGTCCGCGGGTCGAGCTGTTCGATGGTGATGCAATCCTCGAAGGCGTGGATCGTCACGTCTTCCTGGCGGTGCCCCTTCGCCTCGTCGAGAAGGGTGACGACGGTGGCGTCGAATTCGTGCTCGATCGTAAACATGGAGCTGAGCCTGACAAGGGCGGCCCCCGTGTGCAAGCGCCGACGCGGCGTTCCGACCGGAAACCGGCGAGCCGCTCAGCCCCGCCGGCGGCGCCGTCTGCGGTCCATCGCGTAAAGTGCGGGTGCCGCCAGCCTGTCGTAGACGAAGCGGGCTGCGGGCCGCACCACGGGCCGGTCGATCGCGCGGGCGAGCCAGGCCCAGCGGGGCAGGGCGGCCCAGAGCGCGAGAAACGCGTCGAGGCCGGCAAGAAGCTTGCCGTCGCGCACGACATGGAACTGCCGCGCCGCGCCTTCCCTGTCGAGCCCGAAACCGGCGAGATCGGCATTGTCGAGGCCGTCGAAGCCTATCGCGCAGCCGGCCGCCTCAGCCTCGCGGCGGTAGGCGCCGACCTCGCGGGAACAGATCGGGCAGGTATCGTTGTAGATCACGGTCAATGGTTCCATGGCGAAAGAGGTATGCCCGGCCCCCGCTCCGTCCATGCTCCGCGGCAACCCGCCGCAAATGCACCCTGTGCTGGCGGCCCCGGCCGGCGAGGTTTATCCTTTGGGCAAACGCACATTGCACAGCGGACCATCATGCGACCTCTCCAACTCCTCCTTCCGGTTTTCCTGGCGCTTTCGGCCTGCGCCGACATCATCATCGAGAGCCCCCCGGCGCCGACGCTGCCCCAGGAGCCCGCGCCGCCACGGGTCGGCCGTGCCCAGTCGGAGGCGAATTTCCGCACCGTGGTCTCGCGGGTCGAGCCCGTGGCCGAGCGTGAGTGCCGCAGGCGCACCAGCGGGCTCGATTGCGATTTTCTCATCGTCGTCGACAGCCGCCCCGGTCTGCCGGCGAACGCGTTCCAGACGCTCGACCGCAATGGCCGCCCCGTCATCGGCTTCACCACCGCGCTCATCGCCGATGCGCGCAATCAGGACGAACTCGCTTTCGTCCTGAGCCACGAGGCGGCGCATCACATCGAGGGGCACATCGCCCAGACCCAGCGGTCGGCCGTTGGCGGCGCGCTGATCGGCGCGGTGCTGGCGGGGGCCCTCGGTCTCGACCAGTCCACGGGTCAGACCGTCACCGATATCGGGGCGACCGTGGGGTCGCGGCGGTTCTCGAAGACCTTCGAACTCGAGGCCGACGCTCTCGGCACCATCATCGCGGACCGCGCGGGCTATGACCCGCTGATCGGCGCACGGTTCTTCCAGCGCGTGCCCGACCCCGGCGACCGGTTTCTGGGGACGCACCCGCCGAACGCCGACCGCATCCGGACCGTCGAGCGGGTCGCGGCCGGTCTCTGAGATCCGGTTTGATCCAGATCAGAGCCGCGGCCTCGTGGGGGACCTAGCCTTTCCGCTGAAAGGAGGCTCGTCATGCAGAGTACATCCACGATTCGCCGCCACGCGCGGCTCTTTTCCGAGATGGCCGACGCCCAGGGGGTCGACCTCGAGGAGGCGGTTCTTCGCGCCCGGATCCCGCCCGACGAGATCGCCGAGGGCGTCCTGCGCTGCACCGGCTGCGCGGAGCCCGACAAGTGCGAAGCGGCCCTTCGGGACGCGGAACGCCTCGAAGCCGTTCCGTCCTACTGCCGCAATGCCGAGTTGCTCGATGCGCTGAAAGTGCCGGGCTGATTTTCGAGGGCGTCCCGGAACGTCCCCGCCGGCGTCAGACCCGCCGGCCCCAGAGGTCGTAGTCTCCGGCTTCCTCGACGAGCACCGTGACGATATCGCCCGGGGCGAGGTCGTCGAAGTTCTCGTCGATGAAGAGGTTTCCGTCGATCTCCGGCGCATCCGCCATGGTGCGGCATGTCGCGGCCTCGGCATCGACCTCGTCGACGATCGCCTCGATGCGGCTGCCCACCTTCCCGGCGAGCTTTTCGGCCGAGATCTCCTGGGCGGTCTCCATGAACCGCTGCCAGCGCTCTTCCTTCACCTCATCGGCGACATGCCCCGGCAGCGCGTTCGAACGCGCACCGGCCACGTTCTCGTAGCGAAAGCAGCCGACCCGGTCGAGCCGGGCTTCGCGGAGCCAGTCTAGGAGGTAGTCGAACTCCGCCTCGGTCTCGCCGGGGTAGCCGACGATGAAGGTCGAGCGCAGCGCGATGTCGGGGCAGGCGTCCCGCCAGGCGGCGATCTCGTCGAGCGTCTTCGCGGAGGCGGCGGGCCGGGCCATGCGCCTGAGCACGTCGGGGTGGGCGTGCTGGAACGGGATGTCGAGATAGGGCAGGAGCCCGCCCCCGGCCATGAGCGGGACGAGCTCGCGCACATGGGGGTAGGGGTAGACGTAGTGAAGCCGCACCCAAGCCCCGAGCGAGGCGAGATCGCGCGCGAGCGGCACGATGGGGGCCTTCGCGTCGCGGCCCTGCCAGTCGGTGCCGTAGGCGGAGGTGTCCTGCGAGATGACGAGCAGTTCCTTCACCCCGGCCCCGACGAGCCGTTCGGCCTCGCGCATCACCGCCGCGTGCGGCCGGGAGGCGAGCTTTCCCCGCATGTCGGGGATGATGCAGAACTTGCAGGCGTGGTTGCAGCCCTCGGAGATCTTGAGGTAGCTGAAATGGCGCGGGGTGAGCTTGACGCCCTGGGCCGGCAGCAGGTCGACGAACGGGTCGGGGGAAGGCGGCACCGCATCATGCACCGCGTCGAGCACCTGTTCGTACTGGTGCGGCCCGGTCACGGCGAGCACCTTCGGGTGCGCCCCGGTGATGTAGTCGGGCTCCGCGCCGAGGCAGCCGGTGACGATGACGCGCCCGTTCTCCGCAAGCGCCTCTCCGATCGCCTCGAGGCTCTCGGCCTTCGCGCTGTCGAGAAAGCCGCAGGTGTTGACGATCACCGCGTCGGCGCCGGCATAGTCGGGGCTGATGCCGTAGCCCTCGGCCCGAAGCCGGGTGAGAATGCGCTCGCTGTCGACCAGTGCCTTGGGGCAGCCGAGGGAGACCATGCCGATGGTCGGCTGGCCGGTGCGGCGGTCGTCGGTGAGGCGGGCCCGCGCGAGGTCGGGGCGCAGATCGGGTGGGTTGGCGGACATGGGCGCGCGTATAGCGGGGCCGGCGACCCTGCGCCAGCGGACAGGAAGGGGCTGCCCGTTTTTTCGCGCGCGCCGGAGAGATGGAAATCCGCGGCGCTTTGCTCCGCCGGGCCTTCTGAACCGTTGCCCGGGCGTGGGGACCCGCCTATGGTCCACGCCGATATTGGTCCCGGAGTTTCAGCATGCGTTGGGTCTTTCGCCTCGCCGGTCT